>Ga0180438_10010499_pt1 | contig 11352 bp, 8 predicted proteins | sample SS_ome_12_FD_132455 | JGI IMG/M metagenome (GOLD analysis project Ga0180438, IMG submission 132455) | Hypersaline lake sediment archaeal communities from the Salton Sea, California, USA - SS_3_D_2 metaG | ecosystem: Environmental > Aquatic > Non-marine Saline and Alkaline > Hypersaline >...
GAGCTATCAGGCCACGCCATAGACATTTACCGCAGCTACCCCAGATTGGCTGAGAATTGCCTAACACAGCATATGAAGAGGCAGCTTGGGCTCGAAGAGTCTTTTGATTTTACTGCCTGTCGTCAGCAAGGGTTAATTCACGTCTTCCGGAATTATTGCCGTGAGGGAAGATGCAGCGAGTGTCCTATGGTTGGGTAGGCAAGCCCACGGGATGGTGACAAACTTCCGGAAACGAGTTATTATGTAACCAGAGGACAGTGCGGAGTCAGGGAAAATCAAGAGACACGCTGGTTCTTCGACACGATACTCCACCGAAGGGGTGGCCGCTTCGGAGTTGCGGATTTTCACGCTGGACATCCGACTCGATGCAACCTTTCGTACCGACCATGATCCGCCGAAATAGTCTCCAAATCTGTACACCAACTATTCTCTGATATGCAGAAGGAGGTGACTGATGACTGATTTCGGGAAAACACTCGCGGAGTATGTAGAATCCAGACAAGCGTTCGAGCGGATGGTCATCTTGAATGATGAGAGAACCGGGCTTGAAGTTAGCGTTGTTGTTCACGATAGCACACTGGGACCGGGTCTGGGGGGCACCAGGTGGTATGCCTTCCCTACCCGGGCTGAAGCTTTCGTTGATAACGTCCGACTGGCCACAGATATGACCTATAAACTAGCCCTGGCCGTGGGCGAGGATACGGAACTGGCACGGGCCGGCCTTAGTTTCGGAGGTGGCAAAGCAGTGATTCGGGGCCAGCCAACGCAAGATAAAGGCAAGAGAAAGGAACAGCTGCGAGCTTATGCAGCGCTCATAAACAGCCTGGCAGGCGGATTCGTGACTTCGGTGGATGTAGGAACCACTGTCGAAGATATGATAACCATGAAGGAGGTGACCAAATGGGTAGCCGGACTGCCAACGGAAATGGGAGGAAGCGGCGACCCTTCACCAGCAACGGCTCACGGAGTTGCTTGGGGAATGAGAGCTTGTCTCGAAGCAGTGTATGATAGCGACTCTTTCAAAGACAAAACTGTCGCCATTCAAGGCATTGCTGGAAAAGTGGGTAGCATCTTAGCCAGAGACCTGGCCCACCAGGGAGCCATACTTATTGGCTCAGGAGGTGTGAACCAGTCTGCCGCTCAGAAGATGGCTACAGAAGTAGGTGCTAAGCTAGTTCCCCCAGATGAAATATATGAACAACAATGTGACGTGTTCGCGGCCTGTGCTCTGGGCGGGACACTCAATGACGACACCATCCCTAAACTGAAATGCCGCATTACTGCTGGAGGCGCGAATAACCAGCTGTGGGACCCTTGGAGACATTCGGCAATGTTGCAGGATAGAGGCATCTTGCATGCCCCCGCGTTCTGGATAAACGCCGGAGGCGTAATAAATGTTGCTCATGAGTTACATCCAGGAGGGTATTCTGAGGAGAGAGCTTTTGCAGATGTGAAGAAGATCTATGATCGAGGCAAGACCATAATCAACATTTCACAGAGGGAAAAAACGCCTCCTTATGCCGTCGCTATCGGACTGGCTGAAGATAGGATTCGAAAGGCTAGGAGAACAAGTTGTCCAGCAACAAATGGATGATCCAAGACAGAGACCATCGGCCATGCGAACACCGTTTGGATAGGCTAGTCCCTGGGCCCTCGCGACATCTGGCTTCACTCGAACAACAATCAGCCAGCCAACATGGTGGCGCTTAGGGCAATCATCAAGGCTACACAGCGATAATCTCGCTAGAATTGACTAAGAACGCGATAGCCATAATGGTCAATCACAAGGATAGCGCCAATATCATAGCGGTCAACCAATAGCCATTGGACATAGGATATAGGGCTAACTATAGTGCGCAGAACAGGGCTTCGCTGTGGTCATTACGCGTGCGAGCACGATCCTCGTGATCCTGAAGAAGGTAAGGTGGGGGCTCTCCACTGTCTATCGTTAGATTGACACGAAGCCGCATGCGAGTCTGTCACAGGTAGTTGCACAAGTCCTCTTGTTGCGATGGAGGAGCGTCATCCGTAGACTATGTTTCTGAACCACGGGCAACCGCAGGAGGTTCTCGATAGTGTCCGTCGCCCTGTTGAGAAAACATCAGGTCCGGAGTCAGATATCATCCACCCAACCGACAAGTCCCGAACCTCTATTCGCGTCAACGAGGTCAAGCTCTTCATCGGCAGACATGCCTGACTCTGTAATATCACTGAGGGCGCCAAAGGACCTTTGCCCCTTTATTATTGCCTCCTCGATTGCCATTTTAAGAGTCAGGACCTCATCGTACAGACATCTGACTTCCGTCTCCAATTTGCCACCCCCTTTGCTGGCGATCACTTCCACAATGAAAAGCCTAATAGAAGTTCTCCGGCCTGTCTATGACCTAGAAGTCCTGGACCTGAGCATCAAGGTTCTCCAACCGTAGCCCGAAAGTATTATCGACAGGGGGATTCTCTGAACAAAACGAGGCTAGTTGGAAAGGGTTGAAAATAGTCAATTGGTGCTAATGGAAATTTCAAATCAAGCCTTGATTAATTCCATAGAATTCTCTGGCGTCATTGCCAACTCCCCTGCGAAGGGCTAGGATGTCAACCTAGACTAAGGCTGGGCACCACATCCAGGTCATACCCACTTATCCTGCCAACTCTAGAACGATAATAGCCACAGGCCGCCACCATAGCGGCATTGTCAGTGCACAAGTGTGGAGGGGGAATAATAACCGGTATCGGCGACTTGGCCAACAATTGTTGGCTTAACATCCTATTGGCTGCCACTCCACCACTGAGCAAGATTTGCTCCACCCCCAATTGTTTGGCAGCTTCAATTGTCTTGACCACCAACACATCGGCCACGGCCAGCTGGAAGCTTGCTGCCGCATCGGCCGCCGAGACATCTCCCTTGTGAACAAGATGCCACAGCGCAGTCTTCAAGCCACTGAAGCTGAAATCATAGCTGTCCTTAAGCCAAGCCCGGGGAAGAGCCAGGTTAGGGATTCCAGAGCCGCCTGCTAGTTCAATAGCTGGCCCCCCCGGATAGCCCAAGCCCAAGATTCTGGCTGCTTTGTCAAAGGCTTCGCCAGCGGCATCGTCACGGGTGCGGCCTAGCTTCTCAAATTGCCCATGTCCCTTCATCAATACCAAATCGCTATGCCCACCCGAGACAACCAGGCAGAGGTAGGGGAATCTCACTGTCTTCTCTTCACCAGCAGGAGAGGAATCCAGCCAATTCGCATAGATGTGAGCCTCAAGGTGATTAACCCCTACAAGAGGTAATCTTCTGGCTAAGGCAATAGCCTTGGCTACGTTAACGCCGACTAGCAGCGACCCAGCTAGACCCGGACCGAAAGTCACAGCAACGCCGTCAACATCCTGCCATGAGAATCCGGTCATAGCTTGATCGATAACCGGGATGATGGTAAGCAGATGCTGCCTGGAGGCGACTTCCGGGACTACGCCTCCAAACCGAGCATGAATGTCTATTTGTGAAGCGACAACATTCGAGATTGTTCTGCTGCCGCCCTCCACTATGGCAGCAGCAGTCTCATCGCAAGAGGTCTCAATGCCCAGGATTCTCATGGACTACTATATGCCTGCCTCTCCAGCCTTCCTGGCAGCGAATTGCACTAACGGCGGGGTGATAAGCCCGTGAACTACTGTAGTGGTCGCCATAAGTGTCACTATTGCGCCTCCAAGTTCATAGCCCGATAACGCTCGGGCTGCCAGAAGGGCAAGCCCCATGGCAACCCCTGCTTGGTCTAGCATGGCAAAGCCAAGATACTTCTTGATCTTGGAGTCAGATCTGGCTAGGACACTCCCCAGACTGCACCCGGCTATTTTGCCGATACTTCTCCCAACGACATACACGATTATCAACGGCCATGCAGACTGAAAAAGTGAGAAGTCCATCTCCATGCCAATAGTGGCGAAAAATAGGACAAACACCGGCGTCATGATGTTGTCCACCAGTTCGTTTGACCGCTTGCCGACCTGTACATTGAGATTGATTACCGCGGTTCCCAAAGCCATACACGCCAGAATTGCGGAAACACCAATCATTTCCGCCAGACCCCAACACAGAATCGCCAGGGCCAGTGAGACAACGAAAAGGTGGTCAGAAGACAGACGCGTTCTCTTCGTGAAATAAGAAGCAGCAATGCCGATTACCCCACCAAGCCCCAGGCCACCGAAGATTTCCCATAGCGGGTAGCTAAAGGAAAATGAACCGCTTACTTCTGCACCCAATAGCATTTCCACGAATCGAATCCCCACCGCATAAATCACTATCACAAGTGCGTCGTCCAGTCCGACAAGAGCAATGGTCATATCCGTGAGTGTTCCTTTTGCCTTTATATCCCTCAAAACTGCTATAGTCCCAGCGGGAGCGGTGGCCGGGGCTAGGGAAGCCAACATTATCGAAAGGGGCAGGTCTCTAGTCAATAGATATACAAAACCACATGTAGCAACGAATGTCATGGTCACCTGCACGATCAATATGATGACCATCTGCTTACCCATTCTTTTTAGAAAAGAAAAGGAGAAGGTCAACCCTATTATGTAGGCAACAAGAGCAAGCGTGGTTCCGGTGACGATAATATTGAATTCTTCGGGCGGGCTGAAATTCAAAACCCGTCCTATAACGATACCGGCCAAGATATATGCCAGAATCTCCGTGACCCGCAGCTTGCGTAATATCTTGCCGAGTATGAATCCCAGAAGCAGGATTAAGGCAACAAGGACATAGATGTTCATTCAGTATTTCTGAACCTATGTCTCAGATTCTTCACCAGGAGCTGGATTGTTATTTCTCCCAGGAGTCTTCCTTTCTCGTCAACGACCGCCAGTCTGCGGATATTGAAGGAAGAGAACTTCTTTAAGACATCAGTCACAGTCTCTTCCGACGAGCACACCACAGGATTATGGGTCATGATATCCTGGACGACAGTTTCCTTATGCAACATGTCAGCCCTATGAATTCCAAACATCCTTATCTTTCTATGTGTGGGAGGAATAATCGTGCGCAGTATATCGTGTTCAGTCACTATTCCCACCACCTTCATCTCTTCCGTATTGTTAACCACCCATGCGTGTGCCCTGACGGAAAGCTTGGCAAGAAACTCCTCCCAACCGGCGTTCTCCTCCATAAAAGGGGTCTTCTCCCCTGATATCATTATTTCTTTTACTTTAGTCTCGTAAAGCTCTTCCATCATCGTTTGCCGATCCAAGTAGATTGTCTGAAGGAAGCTAATGGTTCAATTTGGCTACGCATGTCAGGGATGACTTTCACGACCAATACACGAGCGCATCAATACCTCTCTCGCCGTACGTGTATGTCGATATTCTAATACAAGACGAGAGGTTCGGCAATGGACGAGGACTTGCTCAGCTTTGTCCGATATGCTAACGTGATTCTGCATTTCCGATGTCTTCGGCATGACTTCTATTATTCTCGCTGGCGGCAAAAGTTCTAGGCTTGGTCGCAACAAGTCTCTACAGACTGTCCGAGGCAAGACCCTCATTCAATGGGTGATTGACCGCCTGGCTACCCTCAGTACGGAAATCATCATAGCGACTGCGCACGGCGAAGAGATTCTCTGTTCCTCAGATGGGAGGCTAAGAACGGTAGCCGATGTTCATCCTGGAAAGGGTCCACTGGCAGGCATTTACTCAGGCTTGATAGCTTCATCCAATTCGCGTGCTATCGTTGTTAGCTGTGATACGCCGTTTGTGAGCGTTGGCTTGCTTGAGTATATGACTCAGACCTGTCCTGGGTTTGATATTGTTGTCCCCCGAATGAAAGACAAGGTCGAACCTCTCTGTGCAGTGTATTCCAAGAATTGTGTGGTCCCCATTCGGGAATTACTAGACCAAAACGAACTGAAGATCATAAAACTGTTTCCAATGGTGACGGTGAGATACATCGAGGAAGTCGAGATAGACAGGTTTGACCCGGAGCATCTAAGCTTCTTCAACATAAACAGTCAGGCTGACCTGGACAGGGCAAGAAAGCTGGCAGCCGAGAGGAAGTGGCGAGATTAGCTCAAGTGCCCTTCTAGAATTTAGAGCTTCTCCACTTTTACCGCCGCCACCTTCAACTCAGGAATTTTAGATACCGGGTCGAGCTTCGGATTAGTAAGGATATTAGCAGCACTCTCGGCGAAGTGAAAAGTCATAAACACCACCCCGGGTGCAAACGAATCAGTTACTTTGGCTTTGACGATGACTTCGCCGCGCCGGGAGCTGATTTTGACCTTGTCACCCTGACTTATTCCGAGTCGCGAAGCATCCTCGGGGTTGATTTCCACCGCAGCTTCAGGTTCGATGACATTGAGCCCAGCTACCTTCCTGGTCATCGTCCCGGTATGGAAATGATACAGGCTGCGCCCGGTGCTGAGAATCAAAGGATAATCCGCATCAGGCATTTCTGCCGGAGGGGTATATTTCAGTGGCATAAATCTGCCTTTCCCCCTGACAAAAGTGTTCGTGTGCAATATGCATGTGCCTGGGTGATCTTCAGAAGGACAAGGCCATTGAAGTCCTTCATTTCCTAGCCTGTCGCAGCTTATGCCGCCATAGCTCGGAGTAAGCTTACGGATCTCTTCCATTATGTCGGACGGATGACTGTAGTCAAAGCCCGTGGTCCCTAGTCTTCGGGCTACCTCACAAACAATCCACCAGTCGGGCTTAGAACCCCCAATCGGCTCGATAGCTTTCCTTACTAGCTGCACCCGGCGCTCAGTGTTAGTGAACGTGCCATCCTTCTCGGCAAAGCTGGCTGCGGGCAGAACGACATGAGCAAATTCTGCTGTCTCGGAGAGAAATATATCCTGGACAATCAAGAACTCCAGCCGCGCCAATCCCTGCCGAACATGTTGGACATCAGGATCACTTAATGCCGGGTTCTCACCAACCAAGTATAGTGCCTTTATCTCTTTGCGGTAGGCAGCATCAAACATCTCAACCAGGCTCAGCCCTGGAGACGAGGGAAGTGAGCATCCCCAAGCAGTCCCGAACTTTTCTCTAATAGCCGGAGCTGATACAGCCTGATAGCCGGGATAGACGTTAGGCAAGGCGCCCATATCGCAAGCACCCTGGACATTGTTCTGACCTCTGAGCGGATCGACCCCGGTGCAGCGCTTGCCTACATTCCCGGTCAGCATTGCCAGGTTGGCGGTGGCCAGTACATTGTCGGTGCCATGAGAATGTTGGGTAATACCCATCGAGTAGAGGAGGATAGTTGCCGGCTTCTTAGTGGCGTAGAGGCGGGCCGCTTCCGCTATCTTCTTCGAGGGCACACCTGTGATGTGCTCCACAAACTCATGGCCGAAGTCTGAAAGTGACTCCTTGAAGACATCGAAATCCTGACAGCGCTGCTCGATGAAAGACGAGTCAAGCAGTCCCTCGTCGACTATGACCCTCATCATCCCCATTAGCAAGGCGACATCGGTGCCGGGACGCAGTCGAAGCCAGAGGTCCGCAAAACGGCAGAGATCGATGTCTCTGGGGTTGGCCACGATAACCCTGGCTCCGTTTTGGGCCGCCTTCTTCACCCTTAAGCCGATTACAGGGTGGCTTACTGTGGTATTGGTGCCTATAGCAAGTATGCAGGCAGCGTCCTCGATCTCCTCGATAGAGTTGGTCATAGCACCGCTGCCAAAACTCTGGACCAGGCCGGCCACAGTCGGAGCATGACACAGACGGGCGCAGTGGTCGATATTGTTGGTACCTAACACCACCCGGGCAAATTTCTGCATGATATAGTTTTCTTCGTTGGTGCACTTGGCTGAGGCTATGAAGGCCACTTCTTTGGGAGTATATTCTCGCAACTTCGCGGCTGCTAGTTCCAGTGCTTCGTCCCAGGATGCCTGCTTCAGTTCTCCATTCTTCCTTATTAAGGGAGTTGTCAGCCTCTCAGAGTGATGGACAAACTCGGCGATCCCGTACCGTCCCTTGACACATGCCTGCCCATGATTAGCTGGACCGTCCGGATCAGGCTTGGAAGCTATTATCTTCTCATCCTTGACCTCAAGCTGCAGTTGACAACCAACACCACAATAAGGGCAAATCGTGGTAGCTACACGGTCAGGCTTGGTAATTCCGCGGGTAGCCAAATCAGTGAGGGCCCCTGTGGGGCAGGAATCGACGCAGGCGCCACAGAACTCACAGCCGACTTCATGAAGCATCCGACCCTGCAAGGGGGCAATAGCATGACACTGGAGACAGCGTCGAGCCTCAGCGACTGCCGTATCCCAATCCATTGCCTGTTCTATCTCCGAAAGACCCTCAATGCGTGTCTGGGGTGCAAGATGCGAGATAGCAGCCAGTCTCTCTCCAACAGGTACTTCTTCCAGCCATTCCGTAGCCTCCTCGGCAGGAACAAGATGCTCTGTGATGTCTCCCTTGCCCCCAAGATAACGGTCGATTGACTGAGCCGCCTGCCTTCCTGCGGCAATGGCATTGATAACCAGGGCCGGGCCGCTCTGGCAATCGCCGCCGGCAAAAACCCCTTCCCGACTGGTCATTAGGTCCTCGTTGACCTTAACCACGTTTCCCCGTCCTAGCTCAACTCCTAAACCCGTAGGAAGATCAGGTTGTTCGCCGATGGCCGCAACCAACGTATCAAGCTCAGCCACGAACTCGCTTCCCTTGAGGGGAACCGGACGACGCCTCCCGCTTGAATCAGGTTCTCCTAGCTCCATACGCATTAGTTCAAGCTTCAGGTTACTATGATCCTTGAAAATCCTGGAAGGAGCCACCAGAAAGATGATTTCAACTCCTTCTTCCAATGCTTGTGCGACTTCCTCTGACTCTGCTGGCATTTCGTTCTTCGTTCTACGGTAGAAGATCGTTGCTCTCTTAGCACCAAGCCGCAATGCAGCACGTGCGGAATCTATGGCAACATTCCCCCCACCAATCACTCCTACCCTATTTCCAACCTGCACCCTTTCGCCGAGATTGAACCGGCGAAGGAATTCGACACACCCGATTACTCCGGGCAAGTCTTCCTCTTCAACCCCCAACTTCATTTCTTTGTGAGCACCGAGGGCAAGAAAAATCGCCTGGTATCCTTGCTCAAAAAGCCAGTCCAAAGACTCGACACGAGTATTCAGCCTGATTTCCACGCCTGCCTTCTCGATTTCTCTGATTTCATCAGCAAGTATATCTCGAGGCAGACGATAGGCAGGAATCCCTACTCTCATCATTCCGCCCGACTCTGGCAGAGCCTCAAATACGGTTACTTTGTGCCCCAGCTTGGCCAGGTAGTAAGCACAGGTGAGTCCAGCTGGCCCTGCCCCAACTACTGCTACGCTTTTGCCTGTCGACGGCAGAAACGTGGCCTGCTTTCTCCAGCCATCGTCGCCATTATCAGCAGCAAAGCGCTTGAGAATTCTTATTCTTATTGTCTCATCCACATCCAGACCACGCCGACACTCTTTCTGGCACGGGGCCGCACATACTCTACCTAATACGGCAGGAAAGGGAACCCTCTCTCTTATCACTGCCAAGGACGCGCTCGGCCTCCCTCTGGCAATAAGGCGAACATAACGAGGAACATCTATACCAGCAGGGCAAGCCTTGTGACATGGAAAAGCATTCTCAATTACACCGTTGCCCCTTATTTCTTCGCAAACTCGAAGGCAGCGATTACACAAAATGCAGAAACTGGAATTGCGAACGAAGAAAGGGTTATCTTCCAGCGGAGGTAAAGACCTGGGTACGTGAACAGGTATCTCACCTGGACTAACGTACTCGATAACCTTCTGAAGCTCGCATTCTTTCCTATCAAGACAGATGTCTGCGGGCTGTCTGGCCAGAATGGCAAGCAATTTCTTCCGTCGGAGTTCCTGTACGTGTGGCGTCTTAGTCTTGACTACCATTTCCCCAGAGACGGAAGTTGCACAGGACAGAACAATATGGCCATCTGCCTCCACTGCACAGAGCTGGCAAGCCTCGTCGGGAATTACCTGGGGTAGTGGTCTTAGGCCTGGATAGTAACAGAGACCGGGAATGTAAATTCCTGCATCCCTCGCAGCCTCCAATATCGTCCGCCCTTGCCTGACCTGCACATCCCTACCATCTATATTGAATGTAATCATGCCTTCTTCACCCATCGCCTGCTCCTTTTCTAAGTTCTCTCTGTCACACGCGACCCGGTGCTTTCTACGTCCAGAACGCTCAAGCAGCGGGAATACTTCTCACCAGTTGCCAGATGATAGTCTCGCAAAGTACAGTCACATCTTCGGTGGGAAGGTAATCAGAAACGTTAGCATCGAACAATATATTCCCGTTGGGCGCAACATCTTCATCTCCTCTCCATAACACTAAGGTCACGGGCACACGGTCGAAAGCATTGATGGTCACCGACGCATCTCCGTAACGTACTTCACGGCCTCCCAACTTTGCCGCTGCCCTTCTCAACAGCTGGGGACTTTCGCCAAAATTCTTCACCAACGGACCTATAGCTCTCTGAGAGAATGCCGGGAAATAGCTAACACCTCCTGATAGCTGCTTGAAGGCAATCAACTTACCGGTAGACGCGGTGCCCGTTGCTCCAGTGAAATAGTGAAGTATCAGAATCTTGTCTCTCAACCGAGCCTCAGCACCACTCTCCTCCAACGAAATCCTGCAGTCGGGAATCATGATACGATACGACTCATTAAGATAACCAATGGCTACCTCATTGGGCCCAATGTACCGGGCACCACTTCTGACGCATTGCTGTCGTACGTCACTAATCTTCGCCAGCTGCTGACACGCAAGTCTACAGGAGAGATCAAAGGCATCCTCCCAGCCATTACCCGATGAAGAACTGTGATCGTGTGTCACGCTGCAAACTTGGGGCGAGGCAGAAGCCCAGCTGCCTCTACTATCTCAGGCACCGTCTCTTCCCATTCGATAGCCATTAGATGAATACCTGCTACACCTTCGATCTCCCGTACCTGATTGATGATATCAATGCAGAGCTTGATCCCCTCCTTGGACACCTGCTCCTTGGGCACCCCTTGAAGACGGGCAACAATTTCATCGGGTACATCCATTCCGGGAACCCTGGTCTTCATATATCTTGCGGCACCCACCGACTTTATGGGAGCGACGCCGGCAAGTATCTTCACCTTCTCATGCAAGCCCTTGTCCCGCACCATCTTCATCCATTCAGCAAACTTGTCCACGTTGTAGACAATCTGGGTCTGGATGAAATCTACCCCTGCCGCTACCTTCTTGCCAAGGCGGGCCGCCCTGAACTCGAGGGGGTCGGCAAAAGGATTCGCAGCAGCTCCAATGAAAAGATGCGGCTCGACCGCCATCACTTCGCCACACTGAAACTTCTTTTCGTCCCGCATGTCCTTCACCATC
>Ga0180438_10010500_pt1 | contig 11352 bp, 4 predicted proteins | sample SS_ome_12_FD_132455 | JGI IMG/M metagenome (GOLD analysis project Ga0180438, IMG submission 132455) | Hypersaline lake sediment archaeal communities from the Salton Sea, California, USA - SS_3_D_2 metaG | ecosystem: Environmental > Aquatic > Non-marine Saline and Alkaline > Hypersaline >...
ATATTCCAGTTTCACATCCCCCACCTGGCCGGTGGACGACCACTCGATTTGTTCCTGGGTGCCTACCCTCCACATCTCGCCTCCGTTGGGCACCTGCAGCGTAAGCGAGGGGAGTGGTGGATCGCCCGCATCGGCGACGTAGACATTGAATTGGTCCAGTTCTTTCTGACGGGTCATGCTGTCGGCCATATTGATGGTGTCCGTGACCCCCTCAGCACGCAAGCGAGCGACGTTATGCCTCTGGATGTTGCGGAACCAGCCGCCGTGAGTGCTGGCCATGGCCTGCTCATACCCTGACGAAGAACCGTACGTCTGTTGAATCAGCGGCCCCAAGATAAAGTCTGAGGCATAGTAATCCACGGCAAAGGGATCGCGGCTGGCCAACAGCACATCCTGGCGCTGGGCTGCACTGTGGTAGGCAGCGTTATCGCGAGGGTTGACCCAAATGGCGTCTACGATATTCAAGTCGGCGCGGCGGATGCGGGCCATCTGGCGGGCGACCAGGCCGTATTCGATGGTATATTGCGTGCAGTTCTCGCTGTTGTCCATCTTGCCCATTATCCAACAGTGTTTGTAGCCTGGGCTCTGCCAACGACCAACCCCATCAGATAGTGTGATGAATCCCAGGTAATTCTTGATCGAGATGGTGGCCCAAGCAGAATTGTGACGCTTGAGCACAGGCAAGTTGATCATCTTTAACCGAGTGTTGTCAAAAGCAGAACCATTCCACAAACCCTTCTTCATGCTGATCCGCAGGTTCATGCCATTACAGTTAACTTGAAACTTGGGATACGATAATCGCTTATGCCCTTGCTCCTGGGGAGTCGTGTCGGCATCCTCCAGCACATAGCCATCGCTGTTGTCTGAGGCATCATAATCGTTCCTAAAATTCCCCCGAATACTCCTCCAGTCATAGGTGCAGACGTGGTATCCCTGGCCGGCAAAGGCCTGTGCCACTTCCTGGTACGACTGGTTTTGGAACTGTGAATTGTTGCCGCTGGGCTCATGGTACCAGTCAGCGTTGTGCTCCTGCGTATTCTCGGCGATAATCACGGCACCAGTAAAGCCCTCAGGATGTTGCACCAGACGATAGATCACCCCTTTGACCACGTCACTGTTAGTGCCGTTACGCCCATCCCATTGGTTGTTGACCTTGATGACAATCACGTCGCTTGAGCCAAAGAGACCCTGTGGGTGGGCGGCAGTCTCGTAAAAGTAATCGCCATAAGCTTCCATGAGATTGACCAGAGCATCCACGCCGTCGTCGTGAAGGGCATCGGCGGCGGAGACGCCACCAGGGACAGTGCCACCGTTCAAAGAGTATTCGGGTTCCGGCACGTTGACAATAGCAAAGACATTCGACACCGCATCAGGGTGGGTCCAGCCCGGGAGATCGGGACTGTCAGCGAAAATAGGGACCTCCGGGGTAGTGGCACTGCCCTGCAAAAAGACGGTCAGCAGCAAGCTGGCGACAAGCAAGGCCAGCCTGCCAGGAGAGAAAACCTCCTTCAGGCGGCGAAGGAAGGTGGCAGAGCTCAACAGAGCTGCCAGGTAGGCCAGGAAACCCAGACTGTTGGACGCGGCGACACGTTGACAGGGGTAGGTGAGTCGCTTTGGTTTGGTGCCACTGCGCAACAGCAGCCAGATCAGGGAACCGACTCCTACAATCCAATACGTGAGCCTCCACCAGTTCGATGGACGGTGTTCTGGTGAGCAAGCATGGTCATGGGTGGGAGCATGTGAGTGATGTGTGTTCTTTGTCATTTTCACCTCTTTCAACGCTTTGATTAGATGTCAAGTGCTTGCATCGAGGTCAGGCAGGGACGGCTCGACAGACGCTCATTCCTGCGTGACAGTCAAGCGCAGCACGTTGTTTTGAGAATCACCGAGGGCAACGGGCAAGCCCTCCGCAAGTTCTTGTCCCGAATAGGCGTTCATTTCGCCGGTGTCGAGATCCGTGACCAGGTAATGGCCCTTTGGCTCGACAGTGTACCATTCGGGCAGTCCGTTGAGACGGGGGTACTCAACGGGCAAGTTCCAAAAGATTCGATGACGCGGCGTGTCGAAACGCAACCTGCCCTGCCAGTTCCCCTGGACGGCGACGTGTACATAGAGCGCATCGCCGTCACGGTCAAAGGCAGCGCCCACTCGGGCACTTTGTTGCCAGGGATCAAGGCTGAGACCTTGAGTCTTGTATTGGGCGTACAATAGAGCGGTGCGGACAAAATTGCCATCCAGGTACCAGCCTTCGACGAAACCGTCAGCCAGTTGCTTGAGGAACAGAACCTCGATCTCGTCGTCCACCCAGTAATGGCACTCGGGAATGTCAAACCAAGGCAAGAGATAGAGCATAGACTCAATCGCATCGGCGTAGCCATCCTGCTGATTCCCTTCCCAGTCTATGGAACGTTTGGTGGCCGCCGCTCGCATCGTGCGTTCAATCTCAGCAGCATAACGATCCTCACCCTCGGCCAGGTCGAAAGTCTGAAGGCCATTGAGGATATATCCCCACGTATCTGTCACCTTGTCGTCAAACGGTTCCAAAGTATCTACTCTTACACTATTGTACCACAGGCCCTCATCTGTGCGGCCCGTCACGAGGATTTTGTCCAGGAATTGCTGGATGGGTTTCCGATATCGGTCTGCCTGAGGACGGTTCTTCACCCGTTCCACAAAGTAGAGCTCGGCCAAGCCAGGGACAATCTCGCCACCGTGATCCACCAGGCGAAAAGGATGAGCCTTTGCGGCGCTCTCTTCAAGCGGGCGAAAGCGTACGTCCTCGCGCAGCGGGTGTTGGGCTTGAAAATCCCAATAGTCTACCGGCAGCCCTCGATTGTTGGGGAACAGCTCGAACAAATAGGCCTCACCGATCTGTTCGGCCATTTGTAGATAGCGCTCGTTTCCGGTGGCCCAATACAGCCGAGTGAGAACCTGTAAAAGCTCCCCGTTGGCCTCTGTCCCATTGGAAGGAATCAAACCGGCCTGCGTCCTAACGTGGGCATTGTTGAGAATCGCCTCTATCCCTTCGTTCATGCGGTCGAACCAGGGACCTGGCCCAAACCGCTCAGCGATGGCCAGGAGGCCATCTTTGGCATACTCGGAGGTGCCAAAGATCCTGGTGTCCAGGTCTTCTTCCACCACGCTCCCTGTATCGAGGTCTATGCGACAAGCCATAGCACCGCACAATTCGCGCTCGTTGGCCAGCGCCTGCTCCCACAATGCCTTGTTGTCCGCATCAAGATAGTAACTGGCAATCAGCAGGTGCGGAAACAAGTCAGCAGCGACATCCTCGCTATCCCACTCGTTGTAAAAAGGTGACGCAGCGTGAGGAACCAGCCCGGTATTGGGATCGCGCACGGCTTCCCACGCTTTGAGCGTACGATAGGCGCGCTGAAACGCCTCCTGGCTGAGCGTCGCATTCAGCATGGCTGCTTGCTCATAGTCACTGCGCGCCAATGCATCGTGAAGCGCAGCCACTACCAGCCGCCGAGCCGTAACGCGATCCGAGGGCTCAATAGGTGCCAGGTACAGGGGCAGCGGTGGCGGCAGGAGTCCCGCTTTTTGCAGCCGCCCACGCACCCGATCTTTGAGCGCTGGGACCGTCACTACAGCCAGCCCAAGGGCAGTCAGGCCAACTATGCCAAGAATGATACTCAGTAGCACTTTGGAACGGCGTTTCACAATGATTGGTTGTTCCTTATCTCAAAGTTAGAAGTCATTTTGCTCAAACCACACAAACTGGCGATCACCTCCACTTGACGACACATGGCAAAAACATCTGCCGTGCCTCAACAATGACCATAGAACTTGCCGTTGCTGTGCTACCCTCAGCGGGTGTCAAATGTGCAGTGTTGATGATCGCATACGTGCCACTTTGCGTCACGGTGACCGGGTAGGTGATCGTCACAGCCTGAGCTGTAGGCGGCGCTCCCGCCCAGGTCAGCTTGCGGGCTGCTGGTTCATAACCCACGGAGCCATCGCTGGAGGAGTATGTAAGCGGATGGCTGATCCCCGCAGGCAGCACATCTGTTACAGTCAGCGGTTGCGCAGAGCCCAAGACCTGCAACGTGTAGGTGAGGGTGTCACCCAATTTTATCACGGACTCGGAAGGCGCAGGGATAGCCTCGACAGACTTGACTAGCTGTGGTTCTTGGCCCCAAACCACAGTTAACGTTGGGCGTCCCTCAGCATTCCAGTCGTCGGTTTCGGAGGAGGTCAGGTATTTGCTGCTGTGTTGGGCAGAGTCGGACCCATAGATCGCCAAGCTGACCGGGTGACCGTCGGCGTAAGCTTCGGCCACAGCCTGGGTTGCGTCCCAGACATAGGGATCGCCTGGCCAATCGGGATTCGCGCGGTCTCCGCTATACGGGTTGACCCAAATGGCAGAGACGTTCTCCCGGGCCAGGGGCGCGTTGTTCCAGTGAATCGTCATCTCTTCCCAAGGATCGCTGATTGTGAACAAGTGAATCCAGGAGGGTTGGGCCAGGTCGGGTGTCTCACCGGCGTGCCCCCACAGGTGTAACGCCAAGCTGGCTGAAATGACCGTCTTGCCCGGTGGGATGGCAGCAAGGGAAAACCTCAAGTAGGACTTGTTGAAGCAAGGAAAGTGAGTGGGAGAGGTCTCGGTGCCGACAAAAAGACCCGTGTCGCCGCCGTGATTAGTCTCACTGCCTCCTTCGTGGCCACCGCCGCATGTCCCTCCTCCGCCCATCCAAGCATCCTCAACCGTGTTGTCCTGCGGTGAAGTGGCCCGGATTGTCGTCGTGCCTTGTGGGGCAACAGAGGGCGGCTGATAATCGGCATAGCCAAAGTGCAGTTCACCCCAGGTGTCGGGGCTGTTGGGGTCCACCGTCCCTGGCCAGCGCCCTGGTGCAACGTAGCCAGCGGGCGGTTGATCGTCACGATCGTAGAGCCGTACGCCAAGTCCCCATCGTACTTCCTCCGATGGCGGCCCCGACCTCCCCAGCGTCCCCCATGGGATGGTGAAAATGGCCGTCCAACCGTAATCTATGTTACCCCCGTTGTCATTTGGACCCGTGTTGGACCACTGCATTGCTTCATAATCCGTCCAGTCGCCAGCCCAGGAAGTATCCCAACCCGCGCCGGTGCCACGGGCTTGACGGCGGTATTGGACCGCGTTCTCGTTGGGCCAGTGGTGGGCACCGATCAGGAAGGTGTAATCGTCTGTCTGCGGCGTCCCCGCCCGGTCGAAGCCGGTATCTAGATAAATCGCCACAGCGTCGTACTGCGTCAGCTCATCGGTGGGGGCCGGATCTGGCTTGTACCACAGGTAGTAGTCCACGACGGTTGCGCGGACGCAAAGTGCCTCGGCGGTGTAAGCCAGCCGCACGTCGGCATAATTCTTGCCAGGCACTCCCTGCTCATCCTGACCAAACCAAAAGATAGCGGTTTGAGCCCAGGTCACTTCATGGGCAAAGTAGGGGATGTTCACACGGCGGACAGACTCACCCTGAGCCCTAACGACAGGTGGTGCGACGTGAGATGGTGGCATCAGGACTGCAAGCAAAAGCACCACGACCAGCTTGCGCATAGCTCATCGTCCTTTCACGATGATGGGAAGATAAGACTTGAACCCGTTGGCGATAGTGACAGCAGTCAGTTCGTGATTGGCCTCACCATCGTCCACGGTGGCTGCGTTGACGATAGCGAGTGGCTCCGTGGCGGTCACGGTAACGGAGAAAGTGAGCTGCACATCGACTTGCCTGGTGAGCACACCTGTCCAATGGATCAGACCGAAATCGTCCGTGAGAGTGCCCATCTGCGGTTCGACCTGGGCACTGTCAGGCACATACGTTGTGCCAGCCGGAACGTTGTCGGTGACTGTAGCGGTTGAGCCGGTCCCCACCACGGAAATGTTATAGACCAGGATGTCTCCCTGATCAGCCATCACTGAACTGACCCGCTTGTTCGTCGCATGTCCTTTCGCCAAGAGAGTCACCAAGTTCTGCAGACGATACAAGTCATAACGACGGTTGAAACTGACCGGCTCGGGCAGTTGATGCACCAGGGGGTACCAATCTTCTTCTAGCACCCAGGCTTTGATCTGGAACATGGTCCAGGCCAGGGTGGGGCTGTGGTAGAGATGTTCACCGCTACCGGTAGTATGGTGCGCCAGGTCGGACATCCACCACCAAGGGTTGTTGACCTCATAGGATTTGACATAGTAGTGGGTCTTGTCGAGCAAACCTGCGCGCAAACGAGCGATCATTTCCGAGGAAAGGGGAAAGTAGCCCGAGAGCGCAGGATAGTACATAAATCCAATGCCGGCGTCAACGCGGTAAGTGCTGCCATCCCACCAGTTGACCTGGCTGGGATCGGTCTCCCGGTTGCGGACCGCGGCGCTGTAGGGGATCAATTCGTTGTTGTAGGGAGAACCCTGCATAATGTCGTCGTTGTTGATCGTGCCATCAGGATTGAGGCGAATTTCTGCCTCTTCCCGCTGGCCGGTATCGTACAGGTGAGACACGAAATCGGCAAGAGCGACGCGAGAGTCTAACAGATTAGTCAGCAAAGCGTCGGCCTCGGCCTGCGTATCGGCATGGCCCAGGCGGGCTGCCATGTCGCGCACAGCCTGCGCTGCCCCGATCTGCGCGCCGACGTTGAGCCGCTTAACGCGCCACTCTTCAAAGTTGCAAAATCCCAGGGCCGGATCGTAAGCATCAGTGAACTTTTGGAACTGTTGGGTGATGAGTGTCCAGTTGTTTTCGATGGCATCCCAATCGCCGGTGGCATCCGCATAGGCCCACAAGGCGTACAGGCGCAGTGCGACCAAATTCATATTGCCGGCCATCCAGCGCGCGATGACCTTACCGCTCTCCTGGCATGCATCCCCCACGCTTAAGCCCTCTTCGCCAAAACGAATACAGTGTAGCTGAGAGCCATAGTGAGCCGAATTGAGCAGTGTGTCGGCGACAAAGGCTGCGAGGTAACTCTTGAGCTGGGCCCGCTGCGAAACAGACAAATGGGGGTACGCTTCCGAGAGCACGCGTACCAGGTCTGCTTCAAAGCCATACACTTCAAAGGTGAACTCGTTGTTCAGCATCTGATCCCAACATTGTTCCCATCTTGCGGTCGTCGGAGGCGAGTCCGGTCCGAGAGCGATGATGTCCGCCACGCGCCGTTCGACTTCGGCCTCGACTTGGGCATAGGTGGGTGTATCGCTGCGGGGATAGGTCAGTTCGTACAGTCGAGCGTCGCGCCGGGGAAAACTGGTAGCAGGATCGTAACCGAGGTTGGTCGGCCCGACAGCGTACAGCCAACTGTACGAGTTGAAATACACCATGTTGTTAGCGACGATAGGCGGACTGGCACCGGGCACGCCCCCCATGGCGATGGTGCCACCGTAACGCCATAAGTGACGGCTCGGTAAGGGGCTGTGCGGGTCCATGTGCGAACCAAAGCTGTAGCTGCTAGGGTTGCCGTTGGTGAACAGCGGGCGCATTGTGCCGTCCCCTGGACGGTAGACTCCCAAGTCCTCGCTAATGGTGTAATAGTAGTCATTTCCCGCAAATATGTGCCGGCCTACCTCATCGCTGCGCAACTGGAACTCGGGCATTGACCCGCCTCCGGCGACCTGTGTCGTCTCACCAGTGATCAGGTCAGCTCGGAACAGCCGGTTGTCATGATCGAGACTGTATGCATGACCTTGCGTACCTGCAGGGGCTGGGAACCAGGCGGTGCCATCGGGGGCCAGAATTGGATGAAGCAACCCCCAGTAAGGAATGGGCATAGGGACATAACGCCGTGTGACGGGGTTCCACAGGTCGTCGCCATCGTCGGCATCTAGATAATAAAGAAAACGGTGCGTCGGGTGGGCCTGATAGTACGCGTTCCACGTCTCAACCGGGCTGGCCCCCGCAGACGCGTTGGGGTATCCCTCATTGTGTACGTAGGAAGAACTCCCCGGTTTGACGGTGACAAAGATGACCACGTTGCCATCGTCGGACACGACCGGGTGAGTGTTATGCATGCCAGCCCCGTAGAGCAGGGTCTCCCAGATGAGGTTGCCATCTGTATCCACACAACGGGCTTTCATGTCCTCGCTGCCAAAATAGACCCGCCCGCCTGCCACAGCAGGAGATGAGATAACAGGACCGCCAGTCTCTACGTGACGCAGTTTGACCCCCGTGACTGCGTTGAGGATGTACAGATTGCCATCGGTAGAACCGATGTACACTCGCCCGTCCACCACCGCTGGTGCGGACATCACAGGGCCATTGGTAGAAAAGTGCCAGTCCGTACTTCCGTCCGCAGTTGAAAGCGCATAGATATTCCCATCGAGGGAACCAAAGTAGACTCGGTCCTCATAGACAGCAGCAGAGTGTGGAATAGGGCCACCGGGCTGTTTGATCCAGATTGCCCCTCCCGTATCCGCGTCAATGGCGTGCATCTCACCATTCATCACGCCCTGGTAAATCACGCCACCAGCGAGGACGGGTTGTGCTTCCACTTCAACGCGCTCGCCAAAGGCATAGGCCCACTGCAGGTAGAACGGGCCATTGTTGGAAATTGTTGCCAGGGTACGACCCGAGTGAGCGGGATCGTGCTGATACATCGGCCAACTGTCCTCTGCGAGTTGGGCAACGTATCCAGCCTCGCTCGTTTCTGCTACCGGGGTGATGGCAACAAACGCTAGCAGAATCAAGAACGCCACAGTTCCTGGTAACATCCGCTCGTGGCGTATTCTGTTCGCCTTTCGGAAAACGGGGCGACGAGGGTAAAACCCTCGAAAACGCCAAAAAACCCTCAGGATGGTGGGGGCGGCAATGAGAAATGGGACAGGGAGAGCGACTACAAGCAAATTAACCATAGGTCCTAGCATAACGCGATTTGTCTGTGTGGTCAATAGTACTCTGTTCCCCCAGGCCGTTTTCAGATTGTAGATGTCGCTAAGCAATGGGCACCCTTTCTACCGCCGCAACCTGCTCAGCCAGCCCATTTTGATCGCTGCCACTATCAGAATCACAAGGGCGACAGGTGAAAGAGCCATCGCCAACTGAAGCACGTTGTCACTTTCTGTATACAGACCGTCGGGTAGACCCGTGTCCTCAAGCTCCAACTTTGGGTAAGGTGTGACTGTAGGAGCCACACTGGGAGTGGGGGTGGCAGGCTTGGGCGTACGGGTGGGCAGAGGGGTTACAGCTTGATAGGGCGCAGCAGCCTGACTGCTGCTATACCACACTTCTCGACCCGTTTCAGAATCCCACAAGCTCCCCTCTCGTGTGAACCAAACAGCATGGAGTTGGTTTCCCTCGTGGACAACTATTTTCGGATACTCGGGATACAATCCTGTGGCCACAAATACTCTCATCGGATCTGACCAACTCGCTCCATGCCAGATCAAGTGATGAATGCCCAGCGGTGCATCCTCATCCACAGAGTCACGACCGACAATGAGCAGGTGAATACGACCAGCACTATCCGTTGCCATGTCATACATGTCAAAAGGCGTTGTCCATGGGCGGGCAAATACTTGGGGAATCACAGACGGTGCTCCCCAGGAATGACCTCCGTCCGTGGACCATTGATAGAATATTTCATCGCGCGATGTCGCTCGCCATACGAGCATGACACCACCTTCCCCACTGCTCCCCGCGGTAAGTTGAACAACCTCTGCATCTGGATAGCTTATGACAGTTGGCGACGCCCAGGTCTTGCCCCCATCTACAGAAAAGACATAAACACCATTATTAATGTCGCTGCTTTGTTCTCCTGCAAGGCGATCCCACCCCACATCCCAGGTCACATGGACAGTGTCTGTGTCGTCAACTTCTATGTAGGGCCTGGCAGAGCCCCTCTCTGGCTCCGGAGAAAGCTTAACGGGCACAGACCATGTCTGACCACCATCAGTGGAACGACGATAGGAGATGTCTGACAGAGCTGGTTCTCCTTCATCGGCTCGGTGGATCGTATCATCGTAAACGACGTGGATGACTCCTCTAGAATCAACAGCCATGTCTCCCATATAGCTTACGCCCTGGTTTATGCGATGGGGTGTAGACCAGGCTCGGGCCAGCCACGCTTCACCCGTGGGCACTTTATGATGATACAAGGCAAAATCGTCACTATACACACTGCCACCAAAGAGCAAATGGAGGTTCCCAGCCAGGTCAGCAACGATGGCGTTACGCACAATGTCGGGCGAAGGTGGAACAATATCGTTGGGTTCAGACCAACTGGTTCCATCCCAACGAGTGTAGCTGACTTGTTCCTCCAGGCTGCCATCCTCCAGAGGAATCGTCTGACACCAAACGACATGAAGCAGGCCCAACTCATCTATGGCAATATCAGGAAACCAGGCGAACCTCGGCACTGGAGAATCAGGCAGTGTGGATAGGACCGTTGGCCTCGTCCAATCATCGCCTTGGGCCAGTACCCGTCCGCTGCCAGCAAATACTAACAGCGTGGCACCGACGATGAGCAAAGCCTTGATGAAAAACCGTTTCCAAACTCGATTCTTGTCCACCTGCCTGTCAGTCATGTGCATCTGTTTAGGCTAACCTCCGAGTCCGTATCGCCTCACAGGTGAGGGGCATGGCTCTCCTCACGCGAGACACTTTTTCTCTGCAAGTTATCGCTCGCGAACACCAAAAGCACGCTCAGAATAGTACAATGTCCGGTTTGCTTCAAGCGTCAATATCTCCATTTGACCGCCATGGTCCAACCCCACACCGTACGCCAGTTCCGGCGTTTCATTGAAAGGCACCAGTGCATCGTCAAAGATGACGATTTTGACCGAGCCATCAGCATCAGGCATCAGGCCAAGATCTTGGGCGTTTGCCCACTCCTTGTCTTGTGGGTTTTCGGCTCGACCCGTGTCTTTTTCCCACTTGTGGACAACGTCAACTGGAATCAACGCATAGGCCGGCAAATAGTACTCGACGTGATGCCATTGGGCAGCCAATATGACCGTGGACGCTGGAGCAAAATGCTTCTCGATAGCCCTGAACCGATCTTGGTAGTAGTGGTCAGAGTTGACCAATGTGGCACGGGTGAGCAGGCGCGGAGTGTCCCTCCTCAGAGGATATTCGGACATCAGGCAAAAGGTGCCGATGTTCAAGGCTATAAAGACAGTCACCGCTGGGATCAACCAGCGCCGTCGAGTGTTCAATAATCGCGTCAGCCCGACTGCGCTTAAAAGCAGCAAAGCCGGCAGAAACACAAAGACAAGTCCCTGCTGGCCCATGTGGATAGCGGTGTAAAACAACAAGGAAGGAGCAACCCACAACAGCAAAAAGAGCACCTTCTCATACCGACACAACCGCTCGCGCCGCCAGAGCCTGCCGAGGGCATAAATTACCCCCGGCACCAACGCCAGATTCCATCCATACA
>Ga0180438_10010501_pt1 | contig 11352 bp, 2 predicted proteins | sample SS_ome_12_FD_132455 | JGI IMG/M metagenome (GOLD analysis project Ga0180438, IMG submission 132455) | Hypersaline lake sediment archaeal communities from the Salton Sea, California, USA - SS_3_D_2 metaG | ecosystem: Environmental > Aquatic > Non-marine Saline and Alkaline > Hypersaline >...
AGAGGTGTGGTGAGGTCGAGGTTGTGCCAGGTCCCTTCCGTGTCGAACAACTGGAAGCGGGGAGCATCACCCGCACTCACCTGAGCGAATTTCAGGCAATAAGTCTCGGCCCTGCAGACCAGATGGTCGTTCATGCCATCGGAGGTTACGGCATCCAGGTTAGCCCATGCCTCCAATGTGATCTCGTCGGTGGGATTGAGCCCATCCAAATCAAGACTCGTGATTCCATTCTCAATGTAGCCGTACCTGTAGGGACCATACAGGGGATAGTAGTCTACCGGGTCGCCATCGCCTACTTTCACAGCAAAGATGCCACCATCCAGACCATTGTAGTTGGTGATGGATCCGCCGGTCACCAGGTAGCCTGCCGAAACGCCAACCGGAAAGCAGACCAGGAAGAGATCCGAACCGATCGCAATCCGCGTTACATAGTCCCCGGTATCGGCGTCATAGATGTAAAAGTGGCGAGGGGTCCCCCCAGTCGTCTTGAAGACCAGGTAATCTGCAGCATCGTTGTGCACCACCGTAACCGGCCGGTCGAACCCGGAACCGACAGGGATGTTGTCGATACTGAAGAGCTCCGTTCCGGTGCTCACGTCCAGGACATAGATCCGGTCGCCCTGGGACGGGATGTATAGGTACCCGCTGTTGGGATTGTACGAAGCTACCGCTCGCACACCCTCGGGAATGGGGATGCTCCATTCCTGGTTGCCATCGGCATCGTAAGCGTGGAAGATGTCAGTGCCCCAGCAGCCAAAGATGACCCATGGTTCGTAGCCGGTGTAGGCGTCGCTGATCAGGATAGGGGCCATCCGCGAGTGCCCGGAGCCTGTTTCAAGACAGCCACTGCCGATCGGCCTGCGCCAGATCTCGGACAGGTCAGAGGCCGACAGCTTGTACAGGTTGCTGGCACCCATGGCATAGACTACGCCATTGGCCTCATCCAGATAGGGCGGAACCGCATTCTCATAGTCGGTATCGGGGTCGAGGTTGAAAGAGTGGACCACCGCCCCACTGGAGACGTCGACCTTGACTACCTGGTAGTCAGTGGTGGTGGCATAGAGGTGAGACCCGTCGTGCTCGATGCGGTTGGACCAGATGCTCAAGCCACTTGTCGTCCACTCGATCGTATTGGATATGGTGTTCCAGGCCACGATGTCGGACTTGGTGGGGGCGGCATAGACCATGTGTCCCGCAACCACGGGAGCCGTTTCCGAGGCCGTGAAAGTGAACTGGCCAAGGCTGGGAGACTGCTGCACGACGTCTCCTGTTTCCAGGTCAAAGACAAAGATATAGACCGGAAATGGTTCAGGACGGATCCCTCCCCCAACCACATAGATCTTGCCGTCCTTGATCACAGCCCGCTGCTGACCCCAGCGCTCATCGCTCCAGCCCCCATCCTTGTCGCAACTGATTCGGTCATCGCCGCCATCAAAATCGTCCGCCCCATCCAGGATACCTGAAGCATCCTGTATGACACCACCGAGGGGCGTGCCATCGTTGCCATTCACAGTGGAATCAAAGTGGGGGCCGGAACGCTCCTCCAGGTGGTGAACCATCTTGTAATTGGTATCCCACACGCCAGTTGGATTCCACTGGTCGGGACAGGTGGGACTTCCGTACATCATATAGATCTCGGTGTCGGAAGAGCTGGAGAGAAAAGGGATCCGGACCCAGGCCACCAGGGTGCCGTCCGTGCCGTCGTACTCCTCAACCTCATGGTCAAGCTGGGAACCGTCGGCCGCGAGAAAACGGATATCTCCGCCATCGGGTTGCGCCACATGCCCACCGTGATCGGTGTCCTTCAGCCAGTCCTGACTGAGGCTGATGAGCACCGGAAAACCGGTCAGATCGGCTTCGACCTGGCTATGGTCAAGGGTGATCTGCCTCTGGTAGCTCCAACCTGGATCGGCGACTGCGCCGGGCACGGGGAACAGCCCCCCCCCGATCACAAGAATCGCGACAAGTGCACTGATTTGGCGTATCGGTTTCATGTGGTCCTTGCTCCTTTGAATCAGCAGTGTGTGTAGCGATGGGATACGCTCAAGGTAGCATGATTTGCAGGTCTGGCCCCCCTCCAAGCCGAATCATCTACGGGGTCGCGACTTCCAGGTGATACGGTTGAGTGCTCCCTCCCGGGCTGTAGTGGTGGACCTGGACATAGTATTTTCCCGGTGGCAAGATACCGGCCACGATGTGCTCATCCGCATTGCCATATTGGTTGGATCTAAGCAGGATGGATTCTTGCTCATTGCGCAGGTAGAGATCATAGTCATGCCCGGCAGGGATGTGGGTCAGCCATAGATCCAACCCGCGGTCACCCAGCAGGTCGATGTAGAAGTAGTCATGGAGGTCGCCAGCGGGCAAGGTGCCAAAGTAGGTAAGCCCATAGGCCAGGGGACCGTTGGCGTCGGCGCCCGTGTTGTTGGGCTCTGCCTCCCACAACACATCCACCCACCGGCTGCTGGACCACTCGCTATGGCCGCAGTCATTACGCGCCTGGACATAGTAGCAGAACCGCCCCGCCCCCAGGCTAGTGATGCCATAAGATGTGGCTGGGCCCGTGTACACGGCCGCCGGTTCGCTGCAGGCATCACCCCTGGCTTCGGTCAGCACGTAGGTCCGGGCCACATCAACGGCACTCCAACTGACAGCGTAGTTGCCGCTGCCATCAGCGTTGTCGATCGGCTCCAGCGCAGGCGCGTCCGGGATGTCAAGGACATCCACCGGCTGGCTGTTGGACCAGGAACTCGCCCATCCAGGGCCCAGGGCCCTGACGCGATAGCAATAGGTTCCTACAGCTTGGCCTGTGACCATGTGGGACGTGCCCGAACCCTTGTACACTTGGACCGGATCCGCAAAGGTACAATCCGTGGCCTCTTGCAGAGCATAGGTGTCAGCCGCTGGCACCGCGCCCCAACTGACGGTGTACTGCCCATCGCAGTCAGAGCCGGGGAGGGGGCCTAGCGTGGGCACGGGCGGCCAGCCACGCAAGACCACAGGCAGATAAACCCTTAGCGGGACGTCGTCGTCGTGGACAATGACTGTGACATTGTCTGGGTCGATTCCGTCATACTTGCCATCGGTGCTCTCGGCAGGATCCGTGTGCACCACACAAGTCTGATCGTCATCATCCTCCTCGTCATCGAGTGCCGTCACTATAACGCCCACGCCCAGGTTCCAGTTGGTTGCGTCCAATACAACCTCAGACCCAGCCATCGTCGAGACCATACACTCGTCGTTCGAGGCGGAGAGTGCTATCGACACTACGGCGGTCGGTTGGGTCTGGAGTGTGACCGTGAAGAGGGCCGAACCGTCGGGCTCACCAACCTCAAGTCCGGTGGGGCCAACCAGGATGGCCGCCTCGTCGTCATCCAGGACAGTGACCATCACATCCTCGGGATCGATCCCGTCGTAGTCAGGGTCAGCACTGTCCACCGCGTGCGTCCACACCTCGCAGATCTGGGCGCCGTCGTCGACAGGATCATCTACGGCAGCAACCGTGACCTGCACGCCCTGCTGCCAGTTGCTATCATCCAGCACCACACTGGTCAGCGTGACTGTACACTCCTGGCTAGTCACAGTCAGCGGCACCGTCACCGCCGCCGTCGGTTCCGAGATGAGCGAGAGGACAAAGATGTCAGAGGAAGTCGGCTCGGTAACCGTGAGGACGGTGGGCTCCACCAGGATCCCCAGATCGGCAGTGAGAGTCACGGTAGCGGTGTCAGACCCGGCAACCGCGTTGCCCTCGTCGTCGTTGACCCAGGCCATGACCTCATCGACCTCTTGGTAACCCCCGCTGCCCGCAACGGTAGCGGTGAATGTGCAGCCATAGACTGCGTCGGGTGCAAGAGCCTGGGGTACCAGGCAACTGCCCTGCCCACTCAGGTCGCCGTGTATCGAGTCGATGAGGCTGGTGAGGGTCAGCGGCTCGGAGCAGGTGTTGTCCACAGTCAGCGAAAAAGTCACGGTACCGCCAGGCTCGATGAGATTTGCAGGATCCGCGGTTTTGGTGACGAGGATGCTTGGCAGTAGGTCCACAGAGGCGGAATCCGTGCCGCTGACATACATACGGGCCGAGACGGTCCCCGAGACCATCGCCGTGTTGGTGAATTCGAACATCACACCCGTCGCGCCGCAGCTATAGTTGACGTGGGCCCCGACCGCCAGGCTGCCCAAACTCCGGTCACAATCGGGGGTCGCCGGGTCAACGACGGCAAGGCCCGAGAGGTCCAGGTCACCGCTGTTGGTCACCACAATGGTAAAGGTTATGTCAGACCCGGCCGTCACTGGCGGGCCCTCTTGGACCTTGGCCATGCTAACACCAGGCTGCTGATCCGGGCCCACGGTGGAGAACACCAGCGGAGCGCTCTGGTTGTTATGGCTGGTCCGGATCCAGGCTCCGCTCCGGGCGATGTTGGAGATGCGCACTTCGTCGATCCGGCCGTCGGGCGCTTGGTTGGAGTAACCGAGGCCATAGGCGCCGATCAGCGTGGGATTGCCGGTGGAATCGATGGTACCTGTAAACGGCAGAGTGCCGGTCAGCATACCGTTTACATAGAACTCCATGGTCGGGCTGACCCATGTTCCGACCAGGTAGTACCACTCGTCCGCGTTGAGAGGACTTGGCAGATCCAGCAAGTGCCAGCCGCCTGCCGAATCGTACAGCTGGAAACGTGGGCTGTCTTGCGCATTCTCTTGTGCGAATTTCAGACAGTAGCCCTCCTCCCTGCAGACCAGGTGGTCGTTGCTGCCGGTCGTCAGTTGCTCAAGGTTAGCCCACGCCTCAAGCGTGACCCCATCCCTGAGGATCAGCGAGTTCGACTCAAGATCCGTGAGCGCGTTCTCGATATAGCCATACCGGTAGGGACCGTGCAACGGGTAGTAGTCTACCGGGTCGCCAGCCCCCGCCTTCACGGCATAGATGCCACCATCCTGACCATTGTAGTTGACGATGGACCCCCCTGTCACCAGGTAACCCTGTGAGACGGCAATGGGGAAGCAGGTCAGGAACGTATCACTACCCAAGGCAAACCTGGTGACATAGGCCCCCGAGTTCGCATCGTAGACATAGATGTAGCGCGGGGTCCCCCCTGTGGTCTTGAAGATCAAATAGTCCCTGGCATCACTGTGAACGATCGTCATGGGCTTGTCAAACTGCGTGCCGGCGGGCACATCGGCGCCATCAATGGCAAAGACGCCGGAACCGTCGGAGATATTGCGGACATAGATCTTGTCCCCTTGCGACGGGATGTACAGGTAACCACTGTTGGGGTTGTAGGAGGCGGGTGATCTGACACCCTCTGTGATGGGGATGGTCCATTCCAGGGTACCACCCTCGTCGTAGGCGTAGAAATTGTCGTCACCCCAGCATCCAGCTATGAGCCAGGGTTCGCCTCCGGTGTTGGCATCATTGACCAGGATGGGGGTCATCCTCGAGTGCCCGCTGCCTGTGTCAAGACAGCCGGTGCCAATGGGCCTGCTCCAGATCTCGGACAGGTCAGAGGCCGAGAGCTTGTATAGGTTGCTGCCCCCCATGGCATAGACCACGTCATTGGCCTCGTCCAGATAGGGCGAAACCGCATTCTCGTAGTCGATATCAGGGTCGAGGTTGAAGCTGTCGACCACCGCCCCATTGGAGGCATCGATCTTTACCACCTTGTAGTCGGTTGTGGTGGCATATAGGTGGGACCCGTCATACTCCATCCGGCTTGACCAGGTACTGACCTGCGTGGTGGTCCACACAAAGGTATTGGAAAGCATATCCCACGCATGGACGTTGCCCTTGGTGGGAACAGCAAACACCATGTCCCCATCGACCACAGGCGCAGTCTCGGAGGCAGTAAAATCGAGGGTGTCGCTCATGGCAGGGGACTGTTGCAGAAGAGCCCCTGTCTCCAGGTCGAAGACAAAGATATAGGCGGAAAACGGTTCAGGACGCACGCCACCCCCGGCCACATAGACCTTGCCACCCTTGATCACAGCCCGTTGCTGCCCCCAGTCCTGGTTGCTCCAACGCTTTTCCCCAGTCCCGCAATCCACATAGTCGTCATCGCCATCAAAATCATCAGCCCCATCCAGGATACCCACTGCATCCTGGATGACTCCATTCATGGGAGTGCCGTGGTTGGTGTAGGACGTCGAATCAAAATGGGTCCCACTGATCTCCTGCATGTGCTGTACCATGACATAGTTGGCATCCCAGACTCCTGTTGCATTCGACTGGTTGGAGACATCTTGGTTGCCATGCAGCATATAGATCTCTGTATCTGAGGAGCCGGATAGAAACGGGATCCGCACCCAGGCAACCAGGGTCCCGTCTGTGCCATTGTATGCCTCAATCTCGTGATCGAGATTTGAGTAGTCCGGCATGGTGAAGAGGATATCGCCGCCATCTGATTGGGCCACCTGGCCTCCATGCACCGTATCCTTCAGCCAGTCGCCACTGAGGCTCAGGAGCACCGGGAAATCGGTCAGATCTGCCTCGACATGGGCACTGTCGATGGTGATTGTCCTCTGATGGCCCCATCCTCCGTCGGCGCGCAGGGGAACTGCGATGGCCGATACCGGACCGTGCCGGGTGCTGTTGCCATACACGTCTATGTCCTCAAGCTCGTAGTAGTAGGTCAGGCCTGATGACACGTCCTCGTCCACCCAGGTGTACGTGGCGCCCGTGGGTGAGCCCGGGGGCACCTGGCTGGGGATCAAGGTTTGGTTCAAGGGCACATAATCGCCATCCAGCGCTTCACTCCGGTAGAGGTTAAAGCCCAGGTTGTCGATCTCGGTGGCCGTCTCCCACACCAAGGTGACTGTGCCATTGCCTGGCGTGGCGGTGAAGGACAGAAGACGGATGGCAGTGGGTCGTTCGCTGCCTACATTGTAGAACGTTGAGGGCGAATTCTGGTTGTTGTAGCTGGTCAGGATCCATGGAGCACTCCTGGCGATGTCTGAAAGCCGGACTTCGTCGATGATGCCAAGCGGAGCCTGGTTGGCGACGCCGTTATAGCTGCCGATGAACGTGGGATTGCTTGTGGAGTCTATTGTGCCAGAAAAGCCACGGCTGTCCGTTTCTCCACCATCGATATAGAGCCTCATGTCAGAGCCATCCCAGGTACCCACCAGATAGTGCCACTGTTCGGTGCTCAAGGCGCTCCCATGGTCAAGGTTCTGCCAGCCACCACCGTACAGTTGGAAACGAGGGGCATCACCTGCACTCTCCTGGGCGAACTTGAGGCAGTAGGTTGTATCTCTGCAGATAAGGTGGTCATTGCTGAGGGTAGTGGTCTCAGTCACGGTCGCCCATGCTTCCAGCGTGATCTCACCCGTGGGGTTCAGACTGCTCGGCACCAGATCTGTCAGGGCGTTCTCGATGTAGCCATACCTGTATGGGCCGTAGAGCGGGTAGTAGTCGACCGCCTGCCCACCTCCCGCTTTGGCGGCAAAGATGCCGCCCTGCAGGTCCCCTGTCCCATAGTTGATCAGCGAACCGCCCGTCACCAGATATCCCTCTGAGGCAGCTATCGGGAAACAGGTAAGGAACAGATCGGACCCCAGTGAGTAGCGGGTGACGAGTTGCGGGGAGTTCGCGTTCGCATCAAAGACATAGATATAGCGCGGGTTCCCGCCTGTGGTCTTGAAGACCAAATAGTCCGCCGTATCGTTGTGCAAGATGGTGGCTGGCCCACCAAAGCCTGAGCCACTTGGGACATCGCTGCCCGTGATGCTGTATACCTCGGTCCCCGTTAGGACATCCAAGATGTAGATCCGATCTCCCTGTGAGGGAATATACAGGCGCCCGTTGTTGGGATTGTAGGAGGCTACAGCCCGGACTCCCTCTGGAATGGAAGAACTCCATTGCTGGTTGCCAGCATAATCGTAGGCGTAAAACACATCATTTCCGTAACATCCAAAGATCACCCATGGCCCATTGCTCATGCTGGGATGGTCAACTACAATCGGCGCCATCCGGGAGTGCGAGCTCATCCCCGCGTCAAGGCAAGCAGTTCCGATGTCCGGGGGCGTCGCCCACAGGGGAGACAGGTCCGCGGCTGACAGCTTGTGCAGCTTTTGGGCTCCCATGGCAAAGACCACCCCATTTGCAGCATCCAGATAGGGTGGCACCGCATTCGCGTCTCCAGAATCTGGATCCGGAAGAGGGTAGGTGTAGAGGACATTGCCATTGGCGACGTCGATTTTTACCACATTGTAGTCCGTCGTCGTGGCATAGAGATATTGCCCGTCGTATTCCAACCTGTTTGACCAGATACTCAGACCGCTCGTAGCCCACCGGATGCTGTTGTCACTCATACGCCAGGCGAACACGTTGCCGAAAGTGGGGCAGGCATACACCATGTCTCCATCAACGACGGGCGCAGTTTCAGACGCCGTGAAATCGAACGTGCCAAGGCTTGGGGATTGCTGCAGGAGCGCGCCGGTGGCCAGGTCGAACACAAAAATGTAGGCCTCGAAGGTGGCTGGATCATCATCACCCCCGCCCACCATGTAGACCTTGCCATCCTTGATCACGGCTCTTTGCTGTCCCCACCGTTGATCGCGCCAGCCCTGCGACCCCGTACCACAGTCAACGCGTGTCGAGACGCCGTCAAAGCCGTCGGCGCCATCTATCTGCCCGGGGACATTCTGGTTCACGCCACCCAGTGGTGTACCATCATTGCCATAGGCGGTCGAATCCTCGTGTGGCCCAAGAGGCTCGTGCAGGTGGTGCACCATCGTATAGTGGGCATCCCAGACGCCCGTAGGATTCCACTGGTCTGGACACGTTGGGTTGCCATAGTACATATCGATCGGTGTATTCGTAGAGCCCGAAAGAGAAGGGATCCGCACCCAGGCGACCAGGGTCCCGTTGTCCCCGTCGTACTGCTCAATCTCGTGGTCCAGTTTGCTCGCGCCCGTGTCCATGAACATGATGTCCCCACCGTCTGGCTGGGCGACATGTCCGCCGTGGGCCATATCCCTGAGCCACGCGCCGCTGAGGCTCAGGAGCACCGGAAAGTCGGTTAAATCAGCCGCGACCTGCGAGCTCTGGATGGTGATCTGTCTTGAGTAGCCCCACCCTGTCTGCGCATCAGTCCCGTCTGCGGGCACAAGCACCAACCCCAGCACCAGGACCGCTATCCAAACCCAAACACGCCATGCCTTCTTCATTCTATCCTCCCCATCGAGCTATAGACTTTGCACCTGCTCCAGACCTCTACTCTGCCACGAGGACATCATGCCCCATGTACTTGTCCAATTCTCCAGGATCGCCGGCCATCAGGGTGATCGCAGGCACCAGTGGCTCCACGGGGGCGACGCTACCAGCGATGAGAGCCTTCGGCTTCTAGAGAGCTCGTTCAAATCCGACTTGGAATCTACCCGAAACTCACTCAAAGCCCTGTCTCGCAGAAGCAGGCCCCGTCTCGGGGATGCCGTCCGCGCTCGAGGATGAGGGCTAGTGCATTTTCGGATAGGTACTTGATCCATACCCTGCTGGGATAGGCATCAGCCACCGCCTGCCGGGTCCGCGAGGTATCGCGGAGCAAAGGGCGCAAACACAGGGCTGTCGCAAGGCTATGTAGTTGCAGAACCAAAGGGCCTTGCCGACGATGCCGGTATCCCAGAGAGCCGTCAGCTATGGCGCCGGTGGCTCTTTGGTTGGATCCTCTTTGGTTGGCAATGGCCTTCCACCAGGCTCGTAGGTCCAGCGAAAGGTTCGCTCTTCACTAACCGGGCCCACCGGCCGTCCAACAGGCCCTCCTTCCCCATCCTCACCTGTTTTTCGCATCACCTGTACAGCCCAGTTGAACAGGCCATCGTCGCTCAAGTCGAAGAGATAGCCATGATCACTGAGGGTCCATCGTGTATTTTGGGTCCACGGCGTCTCGTCGGTCCAGGTGGCACCCTGATGAGAATAGGCAACAATGGGCACATAGAACACATCCGCAGGCAGTGGCCCAACCGGCTGCCACTCAAGAACGATTTGGTCCTCTTTGAAAAAGACCTGTCCGTCCAGCGGAGCCAGCAACGCCGGGGCAGGGAAGGGAATGTCCGTCGGAGTCGCTGGCGGTCTCGTCGGACTCGGGCTGGGTACAGCGGTGCGGTTCGGGGTTGGCACGGGGGTGTTCGTTGGCGGCACAGGGGAGTCTGTCGGCGGCACAGGCGTAGCGGTTGGCGGCATGGTGGTCGCTGTCGCTGTCGGCAGCAGCGGTGTATCCGTGGGAGGCAGGGGTGTCGCTGTGTCTGTTGGTGGCTCCGGCGTGTCAGTGGCCGTAGCAGTATCGGTGGGTGCATGCGAGGGCGTCGGCGAAGTCGTCGGGGTTGAGGTTGGCTTGGAAGCCAGAATTTGCGTGCTTTGGATCGAGGCAGGGCTTGGGGATGACATCGGCCCTCCCCCTCCCCCGATGCGGCTGAGGACCAGGTACAGCCCTACAAAGACCAGGGCGCCCGCTGCCACGATGCCAAAGATGGCCCACATCGGCAGCCGGCGTTTGGCTTGCATCCCGACAGCAGAAACCTCAGTAGGTCGCGCCGCATGCTGCCCTGTGGCCGCCCTATAGCGCTCGCACTCGTTCCAGTCGTTGCCCATGCACGTGCTGGCCTGGTAGGAGAGCTTGATTGAGTGCGGGCGCTTCTCGGTGTGACAGCAATTGGCCGAAGTAGGAAAGCCATAGTGCATCTCGGGATCGTCACACGCCCCGAGGAACCGGCAGTGTTCGCCAGGTATCAACTCATATCTTGACTGAGACTTAGAACTTTGAGGCTGGGCCATTTCCCTGTTACCACTCCTGGGGTTGCTACCCCTGGACTGCTTTGGCCCGACGCGCGTCTCCCGGGAGCTAGAAACACCGCGCCGCCAACTATATCAACGGAGGATGCCTATGACATGAATACACCAACCGGGATTTCTTCAATGCGATGTTAGCACAAAACCGGTTTCCGCGCAAGCGTGCGATTTCTCATTCCAGGACATCTGCGGTTGACCCGCTTAGGGGTATTCAAATCGCAGGTGATATGGCTGTGTGCTGCCTCCCGGGCTGTAGTGGTGGACCTGGATATGGTATCTGCCCTGCGGCAAGATGCCGGTCGCGATGTGCTCGTCTGCATCACCATATTGGCTAGAACTTGCCAGGAGGGTGCCTTGCGCATTGCGCAGGTAGAGATCATAGTCGTGCCCGGCCGGGATGTCGGTCAGCCACAACTCCACCGCGCGGTCGCCTGGCAGGTCGATGTAGAAGTAGTCATGCGGATCACCTGCGGGCAAAGTGCCATAATAGATGAGCCCCGGGACCAGTGGGCCATTGGCCCCGGCGTGCATATCGTTGTTGGGCTCTGCCTCCCCCAACACATCCACCC
>Ga0180438_10010502_pt1 | contig 11350 bp, 9 predicted proteins | sample SS_ome_12_FD_132455 | JGI IMG/M metagenome (GOLD analysis project Ga0180438, IMG submission 132455) | Hypersaline lake sediment archaeal communities from the Salton Sea, California, USA - SS_3_D_2 metaG | ecosystem: Environmental > Aquatic > Non-marine Saline and Alkaline > Hypersaline >...
TATGCCTCTAAGCCCGCACTTAAAAAAGATTCACCGAGAAGCTCAAATTGTTTATCAGCTACTTTTTTAAAAGCCCTTTTATCGGCAATTCTGATTTTTCTTGCTCCCCTCACTGCAATAGCCTTTAATCTCTTAGAGCCCATTACAGCCCCCACGCCACATCGCCCAGCTGCTCGATGAAGGTCATTCATAATTGCTGCGTATCTAACAAGATTTTCTCCAGCTATGCCAATACTGGCAATATTAAATGCCTCACCTAATTTTTCTTTAAGCAGTTCAGTCGTTTCTGAAACATTCTTCCCCCAAAAATCAGTTGCATCGCTAAGTTGAGCCTTTTCATCATCAATAACTAGATAAACTGGTTTTTCTGAAATACCTTCGAAAATAATGCCATCAAAACCTGAATGTTTAAGGTCAACACCCCATCTACCGCCTGAACTGGACTGAGCCCAGATATTGGTTAAAGGGGATTTAGTAACAACACTGTAACGACTGGCACTGGGAGAGGCAGTTCCAGTAACGAGACCGGCAAAAAAGATGAGCTTATTTTCCGGCCCTAAAGGATCTATCCCTGGTCTATTTTCATCAAATAAATATTTACTGGCTAACCCCCGACCACCTAAAAATTTCTTTGCCATCTCTTCGGGTATCTCTTCTTTGAAGATTTTCCTCTCTGTTAAATTCACTCTTAAAATTTTTCCCATTAACCCAAACATTTTTTCACCTCCCTACATCGCATAGTGCCTAGAAATAGACCATCGTGTATTGCACCTAAAAAAGTAATCTAAAATCCGTATCCCGTGCACCCCCCTATTTTTTTTGTGTCTATATACCAAATTTAGTTTTTAACTCTTTTAACAAGGCTTTAAATGCCGTGACTTTCTCTGATTCCAGGTCATCGGGAAATATATCGCTCACCTTACTCGACAGATCTACTAATCTAATAGATGCTTGCGCAGCTGCCGTCAGTTTTGCTGCCTTTCGGAATTCAAAGGGTACTAATTTTATCTTGCGAGTGGCTAGATCTTTGACTATATTAAGCTCCTTCTTCATGATTCTTTTCCATCTTTCGTAGTCTCCCTCAAGAATAAAATCTCCGCTTCTCCCTGCCTCGCCTGGGACTAGTCTAACCGAATGGCATTCACCGTGCCATAAATCCATGAAAATAAAAATATCGTTATCTAATCCCGCCTGAGGATCAGACTTAAGAACCAGAACCACTGATCCTTCCCAGTTTTTAGCAATCTCTTTGTATCGTTCATCCCCTTGAATCTTTTTTTCAAATTCAGAGACCCATTCCGGAGTACCCACTATGTAAGGTTTTTGTTCTGATTTTTTTCTTTCCTCAACTATTTTGGCATAATTTTCATCCCATTCTTTAGTTCCATATTGATACATAATGTATCCTCCTTATATCTATAATCTATTAACCCCATCAAAACCTTAATGCCTCCCCTTAGAACATTGTCTATTTATTAGGCATTTGTGACATAATATATTCTGCCATAGCGGTAATAGTTAGGCTCGGATTCACCCCAAGATTGACAGGTACATTGGAGCCATCCACAATATAGAGATTGGGGTAACCATGGATTTCTCCAGTAAAATCTACTACTCCTTTTTCAGGGGTTTCGCCCATCACAGCTCCACCTAATATATGGGCTGTGGTTGGGACGTCGAAGAGAACCTCTGGCCATGAACTCATGGGCTGACCGTCTATTTTTTCACCCATATACCTAGCAATCTTGTTGGCGATGGGAATATAAGATGGTATTTTTTTAGATCCAGGCACAAGTTTAGAATTCATACTTCGTTTACCCAAACGCCACCAACGACGCTTGTAATCAAAACGAATGTGATTCTCTAATGTCTGCATAACTAGTAAAATAGGCGTTTGCGCTCCCCAGCCAAAGATCCAAAGGGATTTCAAAAACTTTAATGGATGTCGTAATACATTACCAAGAAACCTCACCCAACGAGGCATGCGGCCGCCGCCATCAGTAAGTAATGTTGCCAAAATCCCCATAACATCAGAGCCTCTATTGAACCGCACAACTTCAACATGAGTATTTTCATCTGGATAAATCCCTGATGTAATTGCGATTTGATCGGAATAATCCGCGTGCTTATCGTTGGCTCTTACGCTGAGCAAAGCTTCAGAGTTAGTACGAACAAAATTACCCAATTGATCAGAAAGTCTGGGCAGCAGTCCTTTGCTTTTGCACTCCATGAGTAATTTTACAGATCCCATGACTCCTCCACTGAAAACAACACCATAAGCGTGAAAGGTTTTTTTTGGATGACGAAAACCAGTCGATCTTCTGCTAAGAACCTCGTAACCTTCATTGAAAGAACGAACGCCAATGACCTCAGTTTCAGGATAAATCGCAACACCATGCTTATTTTCTGCCAAATAAAGGTAGTTTTTATCAAGTGTGTTTTTACCACCAACGGGGCATCCAATCATACATGCACCACAGAAAGTACAACCTGTTCTTTCCGGGCCTTCCCCATGGAAATAAGGATCGGGGACTGTTTTATCCGGTTCGCCGAAGAAAATGCCTACGTCATTGATATGGAAAGTATCCTCCCCACGGATTTCTTTTCCAATTTCCGCCAAAATTTCATCCGCTTTACCTATTCGAGGACATGGGATTGCTCCTAACATTCGCTTAGCCCGATCATAAAAGGGTGCTAATTTCGCTTTCCAGTCACCGGGCCCCCATTCTGGCTTCTTAAAAACCTCATCTGGTGGCACGAGTAGCTGGTTACAATAATTGAGACTTCCCCCACCAACCCCGGTACCATGAAGAATAAAAACGTGTTTGAGTAATGAAAGAACCCATATGCCATAAAGCCCTAACTGAGATATCCATAAATTTTTACGAAGATTCCAATTGGTCTGGGGAAAGTCTTTAGTTTCATAGCGTCTGCCCTTTTCTAAAACTACTACTTTGTAACCTTTTTCAGCCAAACGCAATGCGGAAACACTTCCTCCAAAACCTGATCCAATAATGACATAATCGTACATTATTTCTCCTTTGCTCTGGATACACATTTCCTAACATTCAAAAGCCGAGTCACAATATTCATCTCTCATACCCTTTTGAGAGTTTTTGCGGATTTGATCAAGAACTATTGTTACGTTTTTTATTCAGAAAAGCGGCAAGTCCTTTTTCGTGGTCCTTTGAGTAAGTAGCAAGGAGAAACTGATCTGCGTCCATATAGATTCCTGCTCTATCAAGAGCGGCGGCTATAGTAGTTATGGCCTGTTTTGTCATAGAGACAGGTATAGGCGGTTTTTTAAGAATCTTCTTACCTAAAGCTATCGCGGTTTCCATAGTTGATCCATCCGAAACTACCTCTTCAGCAAGACCCCATGCCAGACATTTTTTTGCTGGCACCTGCTCACCTAATAGGATCATTTGCTTAGTTTTAGCAGGCCCTATAAGATGAAGTAATCGAGGAATGGAGCCCCAGCTATAATTTAATCCCAGTTCAATCTCAGGTATACGCATGAATGCAGACTGTCCCATGATGCGAAAATCACAAGAAATGACGAGTGAAACACCCCCTCCCACACAAAATCCCTCGACAGCTGCAATGGTAACCGGATCCGTTTCTTCCCAGGCGCGGCAGGCACGCGGTCCCAATATAACCCGCTCCCGCCGTTCATCCATAGTTCCCTTTACCATTTTGTGTACCTCGGGGTCTTTAAGATCCAAACCTGCACTGAAAACACCTGAAGCTCCTGTCAGGATAACAACACGGATACTTTGATCATCCTGAAAGCTTAAAGCAACTTCTTTAAGCTCCCTGAGCATACGCACAGATAGGGTATTTAATGACTTCGGTCCGTCCAGCGTCACCGTAACCAGAGGTCCCTCTCTTTCAACGATCAGTTCACGATATTCCATCTAAAGCCTCCATCTTAATCAATACTTTTTATATAACAATCATCCGCCCTCTCCTACCCTCTGAAAAAGCAAATAGCGTCCTTAAGGGTTTAATTTCTCGTAGTTTTGAGTTTATTTAACCATTAGCCCCTGAGGACCGGACTCGTTTCGGAGAGGGTGGAAAGTACAGAGAAAAAATAGTTTCACCTGAATGATAACAATCTTCCTTTTTTTTACAAAAGGTACAAATGCTGATCCTGCCAGGACAAACATCGCTCTCTTTGGGTATAAATCCACACCTTGAAGACGTCATATCTATTTTGAAATTATACCGCTCGGAGAAAATTTTCATACGCAACAAGTCTGCCCCTTTTCCACCGGCATTAAAATCATACGGTCTTTTTGATGAATAGACCATTGCATCCTGTGTTGTAAAAAAACCTTCAAATATCCGTCTCCGAGCTTCTTCTATAATGCCAACCCCAAAGTCATGAACCACCAACTCGGAACCTTTTCCCTTTTTTCGGACAGTGATTTCTATCTTCCCCTCATCAGGAGTATTTTCTACTGCATTTTTTATCAAACCATCAATCACCTTTTGTAAAGGATCTAAAGGTATATATATGGGTGGTGTAGAAACGAGGTTGTGTATAATTTCAACCTGACGGTGTGAAAATAATGGTTTGCTCTGCTCAAGTCTTTGTTTGACACATTCATCTAAAATAATTTCTTCCTGTACCATCTCCTTAGGCCCAAATATTTCTTCAATACGCTTTCTGATACGTTCAACTACGTGAACATCTCCTGCCTCCTCAGTAATAAGGCTCTCCAATTCATCGATGTACTGATCGAGTATCAGGGAAAGGAGACCATAGGTCTTATGTTGCTTATCCCGCATGATATCTTCAACTTCATACTCAATATCCTTTATCCGATCCAGATTCCTTTGGGCCCTTTCTATAGATGGCTTCCAGGTCTCTTCAGGAAGAGCTGTCAATTTTCTTGTCAGTATATTTAAAGAACTAGCCAATACTGCGACAGGGGTCTTTAATTCATGGGACAGATGGTTGATAACATTGTCTTTTGCCCTATTTAGGCTTGTAACTTCTTTGTATGCCTTTTTTAGCTCATTAGAAACCCTGGCGTTTTCAACGGAAAGGGCAACGGTACCCCCTATCATACTCAATAGATCAACATCTGTGTTATCAAAAACCCCTTCTTTTTTATTAATGGCACATAAAACCCCAACAATTCGATCACTGCTTCTCAAAGGTACATCCAGCATAGTACGGGAATTGTATCCAAGTTGCTCATCCACCACGGAATAATAATTCGGGTCTTTGGAGGTATCAGGAACGATGACTGGTTCACCGGTTTCGATGACTTTACCTGCTACACCTTTATCTGCAGGAAAACGAATCTCTTTTGCCCTTTTTTGGGTCGCTCTATCCTCATATGCCGTTCCTAAAAAAAAGAGCTCCTTCTTCCCCTCATCAAGCAATATGACAATCGCTCCATCCACATTCAGGAGAAGTTTAATCTCACTGCTAATGTAATCCAGAACGTCCTCTAAATCAGGATATGCGGGGAGAGCCATGCTTATCCGAAGTAGTGCATCATTGATGCGAGCTATTCTTTTTTCCTGTGTAATATCCCTAAAGATTATAAGTTCCAGGGCTGGTTCATCGCCAGATTCCGAATGGCAAACCGCCCTCATAGATACATCCAGAATTCGACCATCCTTCGTAAGGCGCCTTGTTTCTTGACGCTGCAATACCTTTTCTTTTAAAAGCCGTCTAAAATTATCGGCGGTCTCTTGCTTAAGTTCTTGAGGAACAAACGGAATAAATTTCCCTTCTAATTCCTCGAGGGTCCACCCAAACATTTCGGTAAAGGCGTGATTCAAGTAGTACACACGCCCATCAACAGTAAGTATCTCTATGGGGTATGGTACAAAATCAATGAGAATACCAAGACGCCTTGTCGTTTTTCGAAGAGCTCCCTCTACCTTCCTGTGCTTGGCAGCCTCTTTTTGCAAATCCCTGACCTTTTGTTCCAATTCTTCATAGGTCGGTTTCTTGGCCATGAACAAATCCTCCATGTAACCGAAAAGAAAAAGCCTCGTAATTTTATATAATAGGATATTATAGGAATAGTGAAATCTCAACATCATTTTTATTATTCATTATCTCCCGTTATCGTATATATAGCTGTAATTCTATTGTACGTATTCCTTTTGCACTTTGATTAAGATGAGACTGTTCTAATGGTATCTTCTATCTTTTTTCCCACAGCAATTCAGCCTTGTCTTTTTATCAACCTTTTGGCATGCTACATTGGAGGAAGTTCGAGTAAATTCTATTTTATGCTTCAAAAAAGGAGGAATTCTCATTACTGAAGATATTCGAGTAATCGGTCTTGGGCAGGCATGTCTTGATTATTTGGGAAGAGTCAATATCTATCCCGAGGAAGACAGCAAGTGCGAACTCATGGACCTCCACATTCAATGTGGGGGACCTGCTTCTACTGCCCTTATTGCTCTTTCCCGCTTGGGGATACAAACATCCTTTTTGGGGTCTATATCTGACGATTCATGTGGTATTAAAATAGTAAAGGAGCTTAAAAAAGAAAAAGTGGATTCCACCTTTTTAAAGATTACTTCCGGTTATACTTCTCAGTTTGCCTTTATTGCAATAACAGAAAATGGAAATAGAACGATCTTCTGGCACAGGGGAAGCGTTCCCCACCTAAGACCACGTGATGTGAACCTGAGCCCTTTTTCAAAGGCCAAAATCCTGCACCTGGACAGCCTGATGATCGAAGCGGCTCAAGAGGCAGCTCAGCAGGCCAAAAATATGGGGCTTACAATAGTCATGGATGCCGGAACAATGAGGGAAGGCTCCCAGGAACTGGTGTCAATGGTGGATATCCTTATTGCTTCAGAAGGGTTTGCGAAAGCTCTAGCAGGAGGCGTTGCACCTCCTGAAAAAGCCCTGAGAGCACTTCATGACTTAGGTCCAAAAGAGGTAATCATAACACTTGGTTCAAAAGGAAGTATTGGATTAAGTGGTAAAAAGATCAACTTTCAGAAGGTCTTTTCCATTGATGTAGTGGACACTACTGGAGCTGGTGATGTGTATCATGGAGCATATATATATGGACTACTTCAGAGATGGGATATGCAGAAATGCATGCGTTTTGCCTCGGCTGCCTCTGCCATTAAATGCACGCAAATAGGGGCACATAAAGGTATTCCTCAACTTGAAGAAATAAATGAATTTATGAGCGGAAAATAAAAAATTTGTTGAAAACTCACTCAATCTTTAAATCTTTATCCCTTTGTATAAACTCTGAAGCGAAACGATATTTTTACTTTTGGACCTTTCTTCATGAAAAAAGAAATTGATCCAAAAATGCATTCAGCAGAGCATATCCTGAACCAGACAATGGTCAGGATGTTTTCCTGTAATCGCTGTTTTAGGGCTCATATTGAAAAGAAAAAATCAAAATGTGATTATCATTTTGATCGCCCTTTAACTAAACAAGAAATTAGACAAATCGAAGAAGGTGTCAATAATATTATCCACGCTGATATGTTAGTTACCCAAGAGTTTATAACTAAAGAGGAATCGCAGAAGCACTACAATATAGAACGTTTGCCGCGAAATGTAGGTGATGAAATAAGAATTGTCAAAATTGGAGATTATGACACCTGCCCCTGCAGTGGTACCCATGTCAATTCAACAGGAGAAATTGGTGAATTTCAAGTAGTGTCAGTGAGCTTCGACAATGGTGTGTTAAGGATAAGGTATAAACTCGCTTAGATACGTAAGGAAAAGCCTTGAATAAAAATTCACACTGCTGCCAAATGAGTGAAAAACCTCCTGCCACGATTAGGAAATTCAAACCGAAGGATATCAATCAGATAACTAAAATTGAGGAACAGGCATTTCCAAAGACAGCCTATTCAAAACATACTTTTCTAAATTATGGAACCAGTTTCCCAGACACATTTAGTGTTATAGAAACAGAAGACGATATCGTGGGATACATAATATTTGATAGAGATGGCCATATCCATTCCACTGCGGTTAAACGCACAGACAGAAGAAAGGGTTTTGGCAGGATATTATTCATGCATGCCCTAAAATATGCTCGGAAAAGATTATGGCTCGAGGTGAGATCAAAAAACAGTGGAGCAATAGCTTTTTATAAGAGTCTGGGTATGAAAATAGCTGGAAAAATTCCCAATTATTACGGGAGCGATGATGCCCTGATTATGGTAATGACCAAAAAAGAATATGGTTGAAAAAATTTTTTACCTCCCAAAAGTGTTTCATAAATAAAACAGAATGAGGTTCTTTGAACGGAAATACATATTAACAGAAGCGCAAAAGGAACACGGAAAGAAGATAGCCCTAAAACACTGCCTTCCTAAAATCTTACGTGAGTTGCCATCAGGTATTCATTCCTATGAAAGACGGTTTACAATAAATAGAGTTGTTGGCTATAAGACGGTATATGAAAACATTAATACCTATAAAATTGTTCTTAAAGAAAAAAACCTTCTTGAAAAAGAGTGCTTAAAATTGGGGATTATCCCTGTCTTTAAAGGAGATTATATTTGCCTTGATTCCTTTCCCCGAAGAAACATCATAAAAGAAGAAATTGTAGGAGAAGTATTTCGAGACGGTTTAAAGACAATTGAAAAAAAAGTATACTTTGATATCCTTGAATATATTACTCGGAAATAGAGAAACCCTGCTTTTATATAACAGCAAAGATTCCACAGGATAAAAATTTAACATAACAAGCAGATTATGGCATAATGAAAATTACACTAACGATAAAATGTAAAGGATGAATGGATGGATATAAACAAGCTTAAGAGAATCAAGCTCCTGCTTCTTGATGTTGATGGTGTTCTTACTAATGGTTGCATCATTTATAACGATAACGGTGCGGAAACTAAAATATTTAATGTAAAGGATGGTCTGGGTATAAAGCTGCTTATGGAAGCGGGGATAAAAGTTGGAATTGTTACCGGTAGAACGTCAAAAGCTCTGTATCATCGGTGCACAAATCTTGGCGTTTCCCTTATATTCGATGGGATTCATGAAAAGACTTCTGTTCTGGAACTCATCTCGGAACAGACAGGTCTGCTGGCTGAAGAAATTGCATTTGTTGGCGATGATCTCCCCGATCTCCGACTTCTAAGAGGGGTTGGGCTCTCCATTGCTGTAGCCGATGCCCACGAAACCGTCATCGAGAATGCAGACATGATTACCTCTGCAAAAGGTGGGGCCGGAGCTGTAAGAGAAATCTGTGAAGCGATACTAAAAGCACAGGGATTATGGAACAAAATTTTCAAGCGTTATTTGTAATGTTTCCTATCGAGGCATCATACCTATTTTATGCTCACAAGCGAAAAAAATTTTTTCTTTAGTCCCTAACTTTGCTTGAGGAATTTTACATTTTTTCTTTTCGAAATTTCAAGAGTGCTGGAGATTAATCCAATCTACTTTGCGGAACAATTGGCACAGGGGGCCTATGATGAAGGCATTAAAAAAATGGATTTATTTTCTTCTCATCATTGTTACTATCCATTGCACTGGCTGTTCTTCCCTGAACAGGTATAAAAAGGAAGGGACCATACATCTCTCCGGATTAAAGGAGCCGGTTACCGTTTTACGTGATGATAAAGGTATGGCTTACATCTATGCTCAGAACATCTATGATGCCCTCATTGCACAGGGCTTTGTTACAGCTCAGGACAGGTTGTTTCAGATGGAGCTCACCCGCCTTTTTGCAACCGGAAGGATATCAGAGCTGGCCGGAGAGAAGGGAAAAGTAATTGATATTAGAATGAGGACAATTGGTTTTTATCGCAATGCGAAAAAGCATGCGAAGATGCTTGACAACGAGACAAGACTTTTTTTTCAGAAATACCTGGACGGGGTTAATGCTTACATAAAGACTCGCTCAGACACCCATCATCTTGAATTCAGGCTTGCCGGCATCAAACCCGGAGATTGGACGATTTCAGACTCGCTTGCCATTGCATACTATATGGGTTGGGATTCTGCGGCTAACATTCATACCGAAGTTATTGCACAGATGTTGGTAGAGAAACTAGGACTGGAAAGAGCCAGAGAGATCTTTCCCCTTAATATTAATCCGGATGATTCTCCTAAGGAAATAAATGTTACGAAAAGTACAGTTCAGGAATTTGCACAACTAAATCTCGAAACTGATAAAAAAATCATGTCGTATGTTAATGATGGCATTCTCCGCATAGGAAGCAACAACTGGGCTGTGGCACCTCTGCTCTCAGCAAACGGAAAGCCTATCGTGGCAAATGACCCTCATCTCGATGCCAGGATCTTACCAGGCCCATGGTATCCAATTGGTATTATTACCCCAAATTTCAGGGCAGTTGGGGTAATCATCCCTGGCACTCCAGGGATAGTGGTGGGCAGGACCGACCATATTGCCATAGGAGTAACCAATGCCTATGGTGATGCACAAGATCTCTATGTTGAGACCATAGATCCAGAAGATCCTGATAGATATTTAGAGGGCAAGAATTCCCTGCCTTTTGAGATGATTGAAGAAACAATGAGCATCAAAGACAAGGATGCACCACAGGGATTAAGAAAAGAAAAGATTAAGATCAGGCTCACCAGAAGAGGACCTGTTATATCCGAAGTGTTTCCTGGACTTAAGACTGACAAGGTAATTACCATACGGTGGTCAGCTTTTGAGAATATGGAGCCTTCAATAGGTCTTAATCAGATTCTGACTGCCATGTCTGTAAAGGATATTCGTGAGGCAATTAGGCATGTGAATTTTATCATGCTCAACTTTGTTTTTGCCGACACAGAGGGAAATATTGGGTGGCACGTGTCAGGCAAGCTCCCTATCCGATCACGAGGCGATGGAACCATACCCTACGTAGTAAAAGATAGCCGTGATAACTGGACTGGCTGGATTCCATTTGATGATATGCCTCAAATCTACAACCCTCAAAAGGGTTGGGTCGGCACCTGTAATCATAAGACCGTAGGAATGAATTATCCTTATTACTACTCCTCCTACTTATCACCATCCTACCGCTATCGAAGGCTTACACAACTTCTTAACAGCCCCGGTAAAAAGTCTGCTGATGAGCACTGGCAATTTCAAAGGGACAGAATCAATCTCATGGCAAAAAAGATTGCTCCCCTCATGGGAAAGATGCTCATTACTCATAATGACACCAAACAAATGGGTCAAATCCTCTCCCAATGGAATTACCTGGATGATATTGATAAAGCGGCTCCCACTATATTCCAGTCTACATATCGAAAATTTGCCCTCTTGGTATTTCAGGACGAGTTAGGAGAAAACCTGGCAAGGACCATGCTAAACAAATGGTCCTTCTGGCAGGAAAGGCTTGAAAAGATGGTTGTAAA
>Ga0180438_10010504_pt1 | contig 11349 bp, 10 predicted proteins | sample SS_ome_12_FD_132455 | JGI IMG/M metagenome (GOLD analysis project Ga0180438, IMG submission 132455) | Hypersaline lake sediment archaeal communities from the Salton Sea, California, USA - SS_3_D_2 metaG | ecosystem: Environmental > Aquatic > Non-marine Saline and Alkaline > Hypersaline >...
AAGGACGGCGAAAATGGCTTGAAAAATCTTTCCCTGCACGTTGCACCTGAAGCGCTGGAGTACCTGGCCTGGTCGGCCGATGGAGATGCCCGCGCAGCGCTCAATAACCTGGAGGCAGCAGCATCCCTTGTTCAGGAAAAGGACGTAAAGGAGAGAAAGATTACCCGGACCGTAGTGGAAGCTGCCTTGGAGAAAAAGGCTCTTCGCTATGACAAGGCCGGTGATGAACATTATGATCTCATATCAGCATTTCACAAAAGCCTGCGCGGCAGTGACCCCGATGCCGCTCTTTACTGGTTGGCTCGCATGCTCGCAGGAGGTGAGGATCCCCTCTATATTGCCAGGCGCATGGTGAGATTTGCCTCTGAAGACATTGGCAATGCAGACCCCAGAGCCCTCTCTGTAACCGTTTCCGCCATGGAGGCATTTCAATTTGTAGGCCTTCCGGAAGGAGATCTGGCCCTTGCCCAGGCTGCCGTCTATCTTGCTACGGCCCCCAAAAGCAATGCCCTCTATGCTGCCATGGGCAGGGTGAAAGGGGCCATTTCAGAAACAGGCACCCTTGCGGTGCCCTTGCACATACGAAACGCGCCGACAAGGATGATGGAAGATTTCGGTTACGGTAAAGGGTACAAGTATGCCCACAAGTTTCCAGATGCGTACGTGCCACAACACTATTTGCCGGAAGAACTCAGGGGCCGGGTCTTCTATAACCCCTCAGACAGGGGTTATGAGAAAATAATCAAGGAAAGGCTTACAAAGTGGCGTAGGCTCCGGCAAAGCATCGTTGAAGACGAAAAGGGTCAAGGCCGATGAGTGCAGGGACCGCCGACGAGGCAAAGAGACAGTGGAAAAGATCTTTACCATAGGACACGGCAACAAGAGACTTGAACAACTCATCGGCATCCTTAGAACACATGAGATACAGGCCCTTGTGGATATACGGTCTTATCCCAGGTCCAAGAGAAACCCCCAGTTCAATCGAGAAAACCTTGAGATCCAGCTGCCGCAGTCAGGGATTGCCTATAGCTGGTTCAAAGGGCTGGGCGGACACAAAAAGACCGGCCTTGGTGCGGGCTCGCCCCATGTGGCGTTAAAAAGTCAAGGCTTTCGAAACTATGCCGACTTCATGCTTTCAAAAAGCTTCAAAGAGAGTATTGATGCCCTTTTGCCATTTGTCCGTACAGGCAACGGGTGCCTCATGTGTGCTGAGACGCTTGCTTGCAAGTGTCACCGCTGGATCTTGTCAGACTACCTGACCGTCCGTGGAGTGAAGGTGATTCATCTGTTGGATGCAGAAAAGAACCGGCCCCACAAGCTCTCGGAATATGCCAGGGCTGAAGGGGACAACGTCTTCTATGATCGTCTTCCCCCGGCACAGCAGTGCTTTGCCTTTGCGGGCGCCTCTGATCCCGCCTAAGGAAGAAAACGAGACTTTGCATTTGCCGGAATTTTCCTTGATAGTGAGGAGCATTTCATGCCAAGGGTTTCAATAACAAGCGGAACGATTGAATATGTGGAGGCCGGGAAGGGAACCCCGCTGATCTTGTTGCACGGTGGAACGGGAAGCATAGAGGAGTGGGGCAGCTGTATAGATCAGTTTGCCACCAAATATCGCGTCATCGCTTACAACAGGCGGGGGTATGGCGCATCGAGTCCGCGATACCGCTTTTCCGAGGACTTTTTCCGGGAAGACGTCGAGGACCTGGCAGCGTTTTTGGATGTGCTGGGCCTATTTTCTCCTGTCTTGCTCTGCGCATTCAGCGACGGCGGCACCATTGCCTTGATCTTTGCAGCCACTTTTCCTGAACGAACGCGAGCCATGGTTTGTGCTGGGGCACACATCTATGTGGATGAAAAGGCATCAAGGGGCCTTCTTCGGGCAAAGCGCGTCTTGGAGAATCGTCTTGAGCAGAAAGGCGGGAAGGAGACTGCTCAGGTCCGCAGTCAAAGGGCATGGTTTGATCGATGGCTTCATCCGAATTTCAAACCCTTTTCCATTGAAGATAAGATACAGCGGATCAAGTGCCCCACATTGATTGTTCAGGGAACGGAAGACGAATACGCTGAGCCAAGCCATGCCCAGAGAATCGCCAAAGGGATCACCAACGCCCAGCTGTGGCTTGTGGAAGGTGCCCGCCATTGGGTACACGGTGGAGAACACAAGGACCTGTTCCAGGAAAGGGCCATGGCGTTCCTGGGTGCCAAGTAGTCATGGATGAGACAGCTGGCCCTGCGAACGGCTATATCTGTCTGACCGGCATGAGGTAGCACTTGAAGTGGTTCCTTCAGAGGGCTTCTCGCCATATTGCAGTCATTGACGCCGGAGGGTTCAAAGATGTTTGATTATCTTAAGCATGCCTATGAGAAGCTAGGCGCCACCATCATTGCCGGGGGGACGGATCTTTTTCCACTTTTCGCCAAGGCCGCCCTCGTCCTCTTGGGCGCCCTCGTGGTTTGGGCCATTTTCAAACGCCTGCTAAGGATCGCCAGAAAGAAGGTGCAAAAGTATGAGTTCCTCCGTATTCACGATGAGGTCTTTGACCTAGCGCAGAGGGCTCTTTGGTATGCCCTCATCCTGGGCTGTGCCGTCTATATGATGCACCTGTTCAAAATACCCGTTCTTGAAAAGATCCTTTGCGCAGTCCTCATTATCCTAGTGGCTGTCCCGGTGAAGCAGTTTACGCTCCTGGCCTTGAGTTATCTTGAGGCCAGCCTTGTCAAAAGGACGGAAAGCAAGGTTGACGACATTGTCTTTGAGCTTTTGAGAAAGTTTGCAGGCGTCATCATCTACGTCATGGCCGTTTTGCTTGCACTGGACGTGCTGGGAATCAATGTCATGCCTTTTGTGGCCGGGGCTGGCGTGGCAGGTATTGCTGTTGGTTTTGCCGCCAAAGACACCCTGTCAAATCTCATCGCTGGTGTTTTACTCATCATTGACCGGCCCTTTGAAATCGGAGACCGCATCGAAGTGTGGTCTGCGCCAACAAATTCCGCCACATGGGGAGACGTAATTGACATCGGCCTTCGAGCCACCAAAATCAGAACCACAGACAACATAGTCATTATCATCCCTAATAATGAGATCATGAAACGCGACATCGTAAACTACACGACCATTTCAAGGGATATACGGGTTCGAATCCCCATTGGTGTTGCTTACGACGCGGACATCAAAAAGGCTAAGTCCATCGTACTTCAAGTAGCGGGAACTGCCGAGTGGGTCTTGAAAGATCCACCGCCCAAGGTGGTGGTGAGGCAATTTGGGGAATCATCTGTGGATCTTGAACTCCGGGTCTGGATCAAGGACGCCCGGAGACGGATAGACACCATATCCTACATGACAGACCGCGTTAAGGATAGCTTTGATAAAGAGGGTATTGAGATCCCTTACCCCAAACGAGATATTACGATCAAACAAACAAGTTGAGGCCGCCCCAATTGTGGAAGCACAAAAACAGGCCCGGGAGGTCCCGTTTCTTGGACCATGTCGCCTTAAAGTTGCACAAACACTACGCCTGATGTATAAATGAGCATTATTGCTGTCCAGGTAAACCGGCTTTGACGGGTGGGGACGAAATCCTCCCGGCGATACCTGGGTTGATTATTTTCGCACCGCCATCTGCCCTTTGGCAAAGTCGATGACACGCCACCAGGGCGGAGTCCAAGGATTCGGCGTCTGCCTTAGGCCAACAGCCCCACCCTGAGCCTGTCGAAGGGAACGCCTTGGACCTGCGGCGTCCTCGACCATTGCAGCGCTTGACTTTTGTAAGGAGCAAGAGGCGTGAAAAACTTGCCGACTGGACAAGACTCGGAGGATGGGATTTCCCCTGATAGAGACATCGATATTGATGGGGACTATCCTGATTCCCTTTTTGACGATCGAGCAGGGGATGCACAGTTGAAGGGGCTGAGACATCGCATGACGATGGTCGCCATACTGGTTCCATGCCTCCTTTGTGCAATGCTGCTCATTGGCTATCTGGATCTGAGGTACAGGGTAAGCCATATCCAGACTGCGGGATCAAAGAAAGTGCAAATCCTATCTGAAGACATTGTTCATAAGATTGAGTCCTTGTCCTATCAATACGAAACGTTAGACGCGTCGCTGACCAAGGCATTGGCAGCCATTGAACAGTCATCTACCTTAATCAGGGATCGCCTGAAAGAAAATGAGCAAACCATTGAGGACCTCTTCGCAGCCTCTGAGACAGGGCAAAAGACCCTTTCATTGTTGGAAGGAAATATAGCCGACCATAAGGATTTTCTTGATAAATTGGAAAAAGAGTTGGGGGGAAGGCTTAACGAAGATGCCAATATACTTACGGTGCTCCAAAATGACCTCATGGGGCAAAGAAAAGAAATGGCCCACCTTATGGAACGCATTGAGGTAATCCAAAAGGACTCCCAAATACAGGAAACCGCCATCAGGCACCTCTTAGAGAATAAAGTGGACGGGGAAACGCTCGATCACTCCCTGGGGGAGGAGCGGGCAAGTTATGAGGAAAAAATGCTTCTCCTTGACGAAAAGATAAAGTCCATAGCCGACGAGCTTCTGTGGTTAGAGAAAAGGGTCGACGTCATTCAGCTTAGCGTGGAGAGGCATAAGTCGGAGATGCCCGAATCAGAAGAAGCCTCTGGTACGGAGAGCAACACCGGTGCTGAAGCCCAAGGCCCCCAAGGGATCGAGGAACAAGAGATCACGCACTAAACCTGCTCCAATGAGAATTCTGCCGTCGGGCACCCGGTAAGCTAGGACCATCAATTTCACATATCAAACACCCTCTTCGAGAACCTGCCTGGTACTTAAATCCCTGTGAACGTCGGCCACCCTGGTGGTCTTTGTTGCCTTTTGGTCCACCTCCGCGATGAGCCCTCGGAGGCGGTTCGCGAAATTATTGATGAAGAAATCATGGTCATCATGTAAGAGCTCTGTGTTTTCAAGCCCATCTTTTCAAATGCCTCATGGGTTCTGGGAAAAATGTGCCTGGCGGCGCCCTATCTCCTTGTTTTGCCAAATAGTCGGCCCTTGGGACCCATTTTTTCAGTGGAACAGGGCCTGGCCATAAAACTTCTTGACTTTTGACCTACCATTGTCGATAATTATTGCAAATCACGTAGTTTGCAGAGTTCGCCTCTTTAAACTACGAAGGTTCAATGGGTTGACAGTCTGGGTGTGACACCGTCCCCGCCTCTTTAAGCCCCTTTATTTCAGGGGGCTGAATTGAGGCGTCTTTTTAGGGAGTACCATGTTTATCATTGGCAATTTTCTCTACGCATTGGCTACGGTCCTGGACTATGCTCTACTCTTATACATGTGGATTATCGTCGCCCGTGCCGTCCTTTCTTGGGTGAGCCCAGATCCGTATAACCCTATTGTCCGTTTTGTCAATAACGTGACCGAGCCTGTACTTTACCCTGTGCGGAAACGTTTCCCTCTAGGGTTTGGCGGCATTGACTTTACCCCCATGTTTGTATTGTTCGCCATTATTTTTTTGCGCCTCTTTCTGGTAAATAGCTTGTCGGAGTTGGCACGAAGACTACTGTAGCCATTCGTAGAAGCAATCACCCGTGAAGCCCTAGAAGAAGAATCCAATGGCAAAGATAGACGCATTTTTTAAGTTGATGCACGAACAAGGGGCCTCAGATCTGCACCTGGCAGCAGGTCAAGCACCCATGATCCGCCTTGTGGGCGACATTGAGCGGATTAAGTATCCCCCACTGACCAATGACCAACTCAGGGCTATGCTCTACGAGATTACACCGGAGGACAAAATCAAGTCCTTTGAGGAGTCCGGTGATTTGGATTTTGGATACGAAATCCCTGGGGTTGCCCGCTACAGAGCGAATTTCTTTATGCAAAAAAGGGGACTCGGCGCAGTCTTTAGAGAGATCCCGAACAACATTCAGACGGTCCGCCAGCTAGGGTTGCCGCCCGTGGTAGCCAAACTTGCCACCCTTCCCCGCGGGCTCGTGCTCGTGACCGGCCCCACGGGATGTGGGAAGTCTACAACGCTGGCAGCTATTATTGATCAGGCCAACCAAAGTCGAAAAGACCATATCATCACGATTGAAGACCCCATTGAATTCGTTTTCGAGAGTCAGGGCTGTATCGTCAATCAGAGGGAAGTAGGTATTCACACCAAGTCTTTTGCAGCAGCCCTTCGAGGGGCCCTTCGTGAAGATCCGGACATCATCCTTGTTGGGGAGATGAGGGACTTAGACACGATTTCCCTGGCCCTAGAGGCATCCAACACAGGACACCTGGTCTTTGCTACAGTGCACACGACAAGTGCCATAGCCACCATAGACCGTGTGGTAGAGGTTTTTCCCGGAGACCAACAAGCACACGTTCGATCGAACCTGGCAGACGGCTTGCGTGCCGTGGTGGCCCAGGTGCTTTTTAGGCGGGTGGACAAAAAGGCGCGGTGCGTGGCCCCGGAAGTCATGATTGCCACGCCAGCGGTACGCAACCTGATTCGAGAAAACAAGACACATCAAATTGCGTCCATCATTCAGACTGGGAAAAAGTACGGGATGCAGCTTCTGGATGATGCCATCATGGACCTTTTTAAAAAGGGGTGGGTCAGTGCAGACGAGGCCTATGCCAAGTGCAACGACAAAAAAATGTTCCGCCCCTTTTTGAAGGCCCCAACGACGGATTTTACCGAGGCCTAACGCGACGGGACCTGATTCTCTGTTCTTGAAAAGGGAGACATGCCATGAGAGCCCAAGAAACAGAGCACATCATGACCAGGATGCTTGACTCCCACAGCAATGTGTCGGACCTGAATATTACAGTGGGAAAGTCATTTCAGGTAGAAAGCGACGGGGTCTTGCGTCCCGTAGAGTTGGTTCCCCCTTTCAGCGCACTGACGCCCTTTCAGGCGGAGATCTTCGCACTGAACCTTCTGAAGGGAGATCGACGTCTCACCGAAATCCTTCTGCGGGAAGGATCATGTGACATGTCGTATCAACTTCCAGGTAAGGCCCGCTTCAGGGTGAACATATTTTCTCAAAAAAATCATTATTCCGTCGTATTGAGAAAACTGGAGACGAAGATTCCCACATGCAAGGATCTTGGCCTTCCTGACACTTTCCACAAGATGGCTGGAGAGAAGAACGGCCTCATTATCTTCACCGGGGCTACAGGCACGGGTAAGACCACTTCCCTGGCAGCCATACTGGATGAAGTCAACGAGAAAAGGGCGGTCCACGTAGTCACCTTGGAAGACCCCATAGAATATGAGCATCCCCACAAAAAGGCCACGTTCAACCAACGGGAGTTGGGCACAAACTTCGACAGTTTTGCCAGCGGGCTCCGGGCTTCTCTCCGGCAAGCCCCGAAAGTGATCCTGGTGGGTGAAATGCGAGACAGGGAAAGCGTGGAGATCGGCCTGACAGCAGCAGAGACCGGTCATCTTGTCCTGACGACCCTGCACACCGTGGATGCAGGTCAGACCATCCATCGCATCATCGGCATGTTCGGAACGGAAGAGGAAAATCAAATCCGGATCCGCTTGGCAGACAGTATCCGCTGGGTTGTCTCCCAAAGGCTGGTCCCCCGCGTGGGCGGTGGTCGGATAGCCGCCTTTGAAATCATGGGGATCAGTCTCAGGGTGAAGGATACCATCCTTCATGGCGAGTCGGAGGGGAAGACTTTCTACGACATTATAGAGGCTGGCGAGGCCTTTGGCATGGTCACCTTTGACAAGAATATCGTTGGACTTTACGAACAGGGCCTTATCACCGAGGAGACCGCCTTGGCATATTCATCCCGCAGGACCGTGGTGGCTAGGGGAATTGATCGCATAAAGAGTACCCGGGGAGAGAAAACCACTGATATTGAAGACCTGGAAGTCGATTTGCACTATGGACGGCACGGAAACAGGTGAGCTGACAGATAGGGACCCATGGAAATAACTTGTCAGAAGTGTCAAAGCAGATTCAAAATTTCCGATGATAAAGTTCCCCCTGGCCGCAAGTTTTCTGTGAAATGTCCGAAGTGCCAGGGGAAGATACAAATCGATGGAAGCGCTGAAAGCAGCCCTTCGGCCCAGTCTGCGAACCTAGATGGCGTGGTTCATGACGTTGACTCCAGCGCCTATGATGCCTCGGAAAAACCCTTTGATTATATAAGGGCTGGGATGAAGGCCGCTTTGCTGTGTGAACATGACGAAGAGGTCAAAAAGAAGATTCGTCAGGTCCTGAAACGTATGGATTATCATGTGGTGGAAGCCGCCACGGCTCGCCTTGCTTTGAAGTATATGCGCTTTCACGTATATCACTTGGTTGTTCTAAATGAGACCTTTGAGGCCGCCAGTGCTGAGTCAAACTATGTCCTTCAATATCTGTCCCAGCTCCCTATGGATGTGCGGCGGAACATATTTGTGGTCCTCCTGGGAAGCAGTCTGAAAACCATGGACAACATGACGGCCTTCAATAAAAGTGTAAACCTCGTGTTGAACACCCAAGAGATAGTGGACATGGAGAGTCTTCTGCAGGCCAGTCTGGCAGAACATGAGGAGTTCTATCAGGTTTTTAAGGAGCTATTAAAAACGACGAGATGAGCGCCGAAAGGCTATCTTTCTTTCATGTTGTCGTAAATAATCTTAAGGCCTTCTAGGGCAAGATGGGGATCAACGACTTCAATGGTCTTTGATACTTGTGATATGAGCCCGGCCAGGCCACCTGTTGCAACGATTTTGGGATCGGGCGTCATCTCCTGCCTAATTCGGCCCACCATACCATCCACCAACCCTGCATAACCGAATATGATGCCCGCGTTCATGCTGCTCACGGTGTCCTTGGCAATGACGCATTTGGGCCGTCCGAATATTTCCACCCGGGGCAGCTTGGAAGCCTTCTGGAAGAGGGCTTCCGAAGAGATCAGAATACCAGGGCTAATGGCGCCACCGAGATAGGCACCATCAGCCGAGACGCAATCAAACGTCGTGGCCGTGCCAAAGTCCACCACAACAAGGCTTGTGCGGTATTTGTAGAAGGCCGCCACCGAATTGACAAGGCGATCTGCCCCCACTTCCTTTGGGTTATCGTATAATATGGGCATCTGCGTGAATGTAGACGCATCCACCCAGAGGGGCTGGTGATGAAGATATGTGGCACAAAAACTCTCCAGAATGCTTATCATGGGGGGCACCACACATGAAATAATGGTTCCGGTGACAGAATGGAGCCTTGCGTGCTGAGATGAAAACAGGTTGTTGATCAACACATGGAACTCGTCTTCAGTGACGTCTTTTTCGGTTCGTATCCGCCACTGATGGACGAGCTCTTTTTCATCATAGACTCCAATAACGCTGTTCGTATTTCCTACATCCATGACCAGAAGCATGACGGCCTTCATCCTATCAGAAGCGTTCAGCTCACGGGGCTCGTTGCCGGGTCTTTGATAGCATCCACCAGTGTGAGGGTCTGCTTTGTACGCTTGACATCGTGAACCCTGACGATGTCTGCCCCTTGGAGTACAGCAGCGGCTATGGCGGCCTGTGTTCCAATCTCACGACATTTATTGCCGGGGCCCAGTATCTTGGTGATAAAGGATTTTCGTGAGGGCCCTAAGAGGATGGGAACCCCTAGGGTTCGAAAGGCCGAAAGGTGCTTGATGAGAAACAAATTATGGGTCACTGTCTTCCCGAAGCCGATACCGGGATCGGCTATAATCCTGGCACGGTCAATACCTGCCCTTTCGGCTCTTTCAATGGCTTGTGCCAAAAACCGCTGCACCTCCTCGACCACATCCTCATAATGGGGATCGATCTGCATGGCCTTGGGGGTCCCCTTCATGTGCATCAAAACGACGGGGACACCTGCTTCAGCAACCACTGCCGCCATGTCCGGATCCAGCCGCAGGGCCCCTATGTCGTTAACCATAGAGGCGCCCGCCTCAATGGCATGTCTTGCTACTTCCGACTTGTTCGTGTCAATGGACAGGGGTATGGAAAGGCGGCCGGCAAGTGCTTCAATAACAGGGACAACCCGGCCGATCTCTTCCGCTGCCGGCACCGATTCTGAAAACGGCCGTGTCGATTCTCCTCCCACGTCGATGATGTCGGCGCCCTCTGCTGCCAAAGCCTCTCCGTGGGCGATGGCAGCTTCCTTGTCAAAGAACAGGCCACCATCTGAGAAGGAATCGGGCGTTACGTTCACGATGCCCATCACCAGCGTGCCCTTGCCCAATGTGAGTCTGAATGGGCCACATTGAAGAATCATGACGGAAGCATGGTCCATGAACTTTAGCTGGGAAGTGGTCGGAGCTGTGGGGGTGCCTGTTCCTTGCCTTCACCCTCTGCTTCGGGTTCGGCCTTTTCTTCTGTGGACTCAGGGACCGCATCAACGTTTCCTGCTATCATAGCATCGATGTCTTTTTCTGTGAGTGTTTCCCTTTCAAGGAGGGCCTGCGCCAAGGCGTGGAGGGTATCCATGTTTTCTTCGAGGATCTTTCTCGCCCTTTGGTGGGCTCCGGAAACCAAGGTGCTGATCTCTTTATCGATAAGTACGGCTGTCTTCTCGCTGTAGTCCCGGTGTTGAGCAAATTCCCTGCCCAAAAAGATCTGCTCCTCTTTCTGGCCAAAACTCAAGGGCCCCAGTTCTTCACTCATGCCCCATTCGCAGACCATCTTGCGGGCCGTTTCCGTGGCCCGATCAATGTCGTTTCCCGCCCCGGTGGTCAACTCGTTTAAGACCAGCTCTTCAGCGGCTCGCCCCCCCATGAGAACGGCAAGGTTGTTAATGAGATACTGCTTGGGATAGGTGTGCTTCTCATCCATGGGGAGTTGTTGGGTGAGCCCCATGGCGCGCCCCCTGGGTATAATGGTAACCTTGTGAATCGGGTCGGTCCCTGGTATCATTCTGGCAACCAAGGTGTGGCCCCCCTCATGGTACGCAGTGTTTCTCTTCTCTTCTTCACTTATAATCGTACTCTTGCGGGCTGTGCCCATGAGGACTTTGTCCTTGGCCTCCTCAAAGTCAGCCATCTCCAAAAGGTCCTTTTCAGAGCGCGCCGCCAGAAGCGCTGCCTCGTTTACCATGTTCTCCAGGTCAGCACCGGAAAAACCGGGAGTGCCCCGGGCAAGTACGGCCAGATCAACATCATCTGCCATTGGCGACTTACGGCTGTGGACCTGTAGAATCCCTTCTCTCCCCCGTACATCAGGCACTGGCACCACCACCTGGCGGTCAAAGCGTCCAGGGCGTGTAAGGGCCGGATCTAGGATATCCGGCCGGTTCGTGGCTGATATGAGAATCACGCCTTCATTTGATTCAAAGCCGTCCATCTCAACGAGGAGTTGGTTTAAGGTCTGTTCTCTTTCGTCGTGCCCCCCCCCA
>Ga0180438_10010507_pt1 | contig 11348 bp, 6 predicted proteins | sample SS_ome_12_FD_132455 | JGI IMG/M metagenome (GOLD analysis project Ga0180438, IMG submission 132455) | Hypersaline lake sediment archaeal communities from the Salton Sea, California, USA - SS_3_D_2 metaG | ecosystem: Environmental > Aquatic > Non-marine Saline and Alkaline > Hypersaline >...
CCTTATTCCAATGATATGTGGCCGAATCATCCGACTCACCCCTTTCCGGATTTACCGTTAATTGAAGGCGACCAGATTATTGAATACAATCCGGATCAAAGCCAGTTAACGACCTGGTACACCGAGCGCACCGTTCAATTCATCAAAGAAAACAAAACCCAGCCCTTTTTTATTTACCTGCCACACTCGATGCCCCACGTGCCCCTGTTTGTTTCGGATAAGTTTAAAGGAAAATCAAAGCAGGGCCTGTATGGCGATGTGATTATGGAGCTCGACTGGTCGGTGGGACAAATAATGCAGACTTTGCAGGCCGAAGGATTGGACGAAAAGACGCTGATAATTTACCTCTCTGACAATGGCCCCTGGCTCAGTTACGGCAATCATGCCGGTTCGGCCAAACCGTTGCGCGAAGGCAAAGCCACGACCTTTGACGGGGGGCAGCGGGTAATTTGTTTGATGCGCTGGCCCGGACAAATTCCGGCCGGGCAGGTTCGCCACGAAATGATTACCCAAATGGATCTGTTACCAACGGTGCTAAAATTGACCGGTGCCAGTTTACCCGCCAAAGCAATTGACGGCAGCGACATCTGGCCATTAATGTCCAATCAATCGGGTGCCAAACCGCCCCACGACGCTTTTTATTATTACAATGGCTACGAATTACAGGCAGTTCGCAGCGGCAAGTGGAAATTGCACCGACCGCACGCATATCGTTCCCTGGCCGTACCCGGTGAAAATGGGATGCCCGGTAAATATGAAACGAAGCGGACGGAATTTGAGCTTTACAATCTCGAAGTCGATGTCAGCGAACAGAATAATGTGGCCCCGCAGCATCCAGAAATTGTCGAAAAATTAAAGCTTTTGATGGATGCTTTCGAGAAGGAGCTGCTGCAGAATCGACGAGTGGCGGGTAAGATCCGGCGGGAAGGTCTGTATGAATATCACTCCGAACCACCGGCCTGAAAACGGATTTTAGGTGGGAGCATCCGTTAACAGATTGGGTGCATGCTTATTAAAGGCGAGGGTAGAAATCCTTTAAGGGATCTGAGATTTTTATGTTACAAAACAAACCTTAACGAGTATATGAGCGTCGTTGTTGTGGCAGAATAATTAATGTCAGGGTACTTTTATTAAATAGCATTCACTTCAAATTTTTGCTTTTGAAAAAAGGAAGTAAAATGATATCAAAATTAAAAAATTTTATACCGTTAATCTCGCTCCTCTTAATGTCACTGCCGCTCCTGGCAAAGCCCCACAAGTCAAATGAACTGCTTCAATTTTATCAGCTCGAACAGGCGAATTGGCGGGATTATATTGCTCGCTTTCAAGCGCTTGATGATCAGCAGGCGAATTTTGATGTGACTTTTTATTACCTGAATGTCGAGATTGCGGTTGATTCCAAATACATTCAGGGCGATGTTCTCTGCCGGTTTCGGGCCACGGAGGAACTGGTGCAATCCATTCAACTCAATCTACACCATTCATTGACGGTGGATTCGATTCGAGGCAATATCAGTGAATTTCGTTGTGCCAATGATCGGCTGGAAATTACGCTGGAGCAGCCGTTAGCCAAAATGATGACCAGTGAGGTAATCATTTATTATCAGGGTGTGCCCGAACTGGCGAAGAATCTCAAGGGACTGAATTATAGTACCCACGGTTTCAATGAGCCCATCATTGCCTCGCTTTCCACGCCGTTTTTGGCGCATTATTGGTGGCCCTGTAAAGATGGACCCGGGGATAAACCGGATTCGGTTTACGTGGATATTACCATTCCGGACCGGACCATTAATAGCCTGCCTTTGATGGCTGTTTCCAATGGGACGCTGGAAAATGTCATCTCGAAAAACGGGAAAAAGACGTTCCAGTGGCGTGAACGTTATCCGATTGTGCCTTATTACGTCATGGCTGCAATTTCCAATTATCATCATTTTTACCAATTTTATTCGGGCGATTTCGGGGAACGATTTCCGTTGGATTATTATGTTTTCAATGAAGATTTGGACGCCTCCCGAGGGGGTGTTTCTCAATTACCGGAAGCCATCAGGCTTTTTTCCCGCTATTTCGGAAAGTATCCCTTTTCTGAAGAAAAATATGGCATGACCCAGTTGGGCTTTTACGGTGGCATTGAAAACCAAACCAACACCATTATCAATGAAATGTCCTCCGGCTGGTTTGACGTGAGTGTTCATGAGTTAGCGCATCAGTGGTTTGGGGATATGATTACCTGTGAAACCTGGCAGCACGGGTGGTTAAACGAAGGCTTTGCCACCTATTGTGAGGCACTGTGGGAGGAACACACCCGGGGTTTTCAGGGCTATCTCGACCATATTCATTCAAATCGTTATTTGTGGGGCGGGACGTTATTCCTTGAAGATGACACTGACCCATTTAAAATTTTTATCACTATTATTTATAGCAAAGGCGCTTATCTGTTGCACATGTTAAGGGGGGTTTTAGGGGATTCGGTCTTTTTCAAGTGCCTGTATGAATATGCCAACCACCCGGACTTGCGCTACAACCACGCCACCACCGAAGATTTTCAAAAGGTGTGTGAAACCGTCAGCGGCAAAGATCTGGAGTTTTTTTTCGACCAGTGGGTGTATGACGAATATTATCCGAAGTACGAATTCGGTTTCCATCAAAATCAGGTTACCCGGGAGACCCAGGTGCTGATTCACCAGAACCAGGCCAATGATAACTGGCGACCGGTTTTTAAAATGCCAGTGCAATTGTTATTTCAATTTGATAATGATCAGGATTCGCTCATCTCTGTCTGGAATGACCGGCAAACCCAGCATTATTCCTTTACGTTTAAGCAGAATCTCAAAACGGCGTGGCTTGATCCGGATGAATGGATTTTGCGCGAAGTCATCGAGCCGAACACGCCGGATGTTTTTATTAGCAAGGTAAAGATTAATGATTCGGGGGAAAATGATAATCAGCAGGCCGAGCCGGGTGAAGCCGTCGAGTTGGTACTCGAACTGACCAATCTCGGCGCGGCTGTCAGCAATGTCCGGGCCAGAGTGACTACCAAGGATCCGGCCTTAAACATTTTATCCGCCACCGCTGAATTCGGGGACATTAGCCGTAATCAGGTCAAGTCGAATACGTCGACTCCTTTTCACCTGGCGATTTCCAGGCAAACATTGGGGCACCCGGCCGCGCTCCGGGTGGAAATTACTGGGTCTCACAATTATCAAAAGCAGATTGATTTTGCGGTGGAAATTGGCGAAAGTAAAATCCTGTTAGTAGATGATGATGCCGGTGCTGATTACGAACGCTATTTTTATGAAATCGCGCAGGCGGCCTCCATTCAGTTTACGCCGTGGGAGATTGCTACTCAAAATAGTCCAGCAGACACGATTCACCATTTTGAGATGGTGCTCTGGTTTACGGGCGACGACCGCACGCGTACGCTTACCCCGGCCGAACAAGCCGTCTTAAAAAGTTATTTGGAGGCCGGGGGACGGTTGTGCTTAACCGGGCAAAATATTGGCTACGATTTAGCAAATAATGGTTTAACCGCGGATTCTTCATTTTATGCCGAATATCTTCGCTGCCAATTTCTCGAGGAAGGATTTGATAAAAAGCGCTTAATAGGGGTGGGGCGAGATCCCATTTCTACAAACCTGCCACACCTGTTTCTCGATAGTTATTGGGGCGCTGGCAACCAACAGTCCCCGGATTGTATTACCCCGCTTGAACCGGCGAAGACGATTCTTAAATACCTGCCAGGGCAGCAATCGGCCGCGATTTACTATTTTAATCCGGTGACGAACAGCCGTCTGGTTTATCTGGCATTTGGGCTGGAAGGGGTCTGTGGGCCGCTTCCTGGTACTGCTGCGATTCTGCTAAACCGAATCTTCGCCTGGTTGGCGGATTGTGCCGCCCCCGTGGAGATTGATTCCAATTTTGAAACAGTGCCCACCGCGTTTCAGCTCAATCAAAACTACCCGAATCCCTTTAACAGCACCACCGTCATTTGTTACCAGTTGCCTCAGGCCTGTCAGGTGAAGTTAGACCTTTTCAATATTTTAGGGAAAACCGTTAATACCCTGGTTGACAATTATCAAAATGCCGGTTTTTACTCGCTGCGTCTTTATATGGCTGATTTAGCTTCCGGAATTTACCTGTATCGCCTGCAAGCCGGTAATTTCATTAAAATAAAGAAAATGATTATTCTCCGCTGAGGCAATTACGCGGGGTTAAAAATCAAACCGTAGAGACGCACGGCCGGGCGTCTCTACATTCTTTCGCGGGCGCTCTTAAAATCCCGCCACAACCAAACGGCCATTTCGCCGGCACCACGATTCGACCAGACCGCGTAAGGAATTGCCAAAAAAGTCTGTTCCTTTGATGTCAACTGGCCGTCGGGGCTGCGCTCCAGTCCCAATGCCTGGCCCGTAATGACCATTACCCCTCCCAATAAGTCGGGGCGGAATTCTGGCCGGAGGCGGGTGCTGTCGGGTAATAAAATATTCAGTGCTCGGCCGTGATTATCAATGCCCTCCGCGCAAAAGACCACTGGACCGCGTTCCAGGGCTACTTTCCCCACATCTTCTTTTACCTCAGCCCGCGCCAGCACGCGACGGATTGAAAGCGGAAAATTAAGCTCAATCACATCTCCTTTTTGCCAGGTGCGTTTTAAAGCGGCGAAACCATTCTCCAACGACGGGTAAAGTGCCTTTCCATTCAGGAGGAGCGTCCAACCCACCGGTTTGTCGTCGCGGTAGAAGTACAAATCACCAGGTACCGGCCTTCCCTGTGCCCAGCCGGGAATACGGATTTTAAGCACGAATTCAGTCGGGTGGTCCGGTGAAATGGTCAGTCGAATTCGTCCCTGCCACGGATAATTTGTCTCCTGCTGAATGTGAACGGAACCCTCTTTAACGACAAACCGGGCGGAACTGGCCATAAACAGATTCACAAAAAGTTCGTCCGCATTGACCGCATACACAAGTCCCGGAATCTGGGGCAGGCAACGCGCCAGATTGGGGGGACAGCAAGCGCAGGGGAACCACTCCTTGCGCGTGGCCGAGGCTTCTTTGTAGGAAAGATGCTCGAATCCTTTTGGAAACCAACCCAGATTGAACTTAAACTGGCCGTCTGATTCCGGCGGACAGGCGTAAAAATAGCGGTCGCCACTCAGCGAAACCCCGGCGAGAAAATTATTGTAAAGGGTTCGCTCGAGCACATCAAAATATTTCGCGGCCGGTTGCAGCTTAAATAGACGTGCATTCCACAATGAAAATGAAATGGCGGCGCAAATTTCGGTGTAGGCGGTTTGATTCGGGAGCTCAAACGCCGGTCCAAAACCTTCATTGGCGTGCAGGGAACCAATGCCGCCGGTTATGTACATTTTACGGGTGACTACATCCTCCCAGAGGCGATTCAGTGCGTTAATGTAGCGTGGGTCCTCGTTGATATAAGCCACATCCGCCGCGCCGGAATACAAATAGGTGGCCCGGGGCGCTTGCCCCACTGCTTCGGTCTGCATCACCAGCGGTTGGTGGTCCTGGTGGAAGGGACCGTAAAGCCGGGGGCGTCGGGGATTGCCCCGCTGGTCAATAAAAAATTTAGCCAGTTTCCACCAGCGCTCTTCCCCGGTTACGTCAAAAAGTTTAATCAGAGCCAATTCAATTTCCTCGTGGCCGGGAACATCCACTCGTTTGTCTGGCCCAAACAGGCTGTCAACCAGTGTTGCATTTTTAAGGGCCACTTCGAGTAGCGTACGCTGGCCGGTTGCCTGGTAATGGGCCACGGCTGCTTCATACAAATGCCCCGCCGAATACAGCTCCAGACTGTTTTGCAGATTTGACCAGCGTGCCGGATAATCGGCGTCTTGTTGCCTTGTTAAAGCAATGGTAAAATTGGTACGTAGATACCCATCAGGTTCCTGCGCTGCCGAGATAATGCTGATTATCGAATCGAGCTGAGTCGCCAGTTTTGGGTGGGGTTGTTGCATTAAACAATAAGCGGCCGCCTCAATCGTTTTATATAAAAATTCATCCCAATTTGATAAGCCGGTATAACCGCCAGTTTTTAATCCGGCCGCCACAGCGAAATTATCAATGATTCCCACTTCGCGACATTTTTCAAGATTGTGTGGGGTGGTAATTTGACAATTCACTGCCAAACGAGGCGCCCAGAAGTCGTCAGTAACCTTTACCTGGTGAAATGGAACATAATTTATTTTTCCGTTTAACCGGTGAATCCCGTTGAAATAAAAAATCAGCATGAAAATCAGGACGATAGAAAAATTTCGCACTTTCATTGTTGCTCCTCTGGTTAGTTCGTGTCTAGACGAAAAGTCAAAGATGCCGTTTAGTAGCCGGTTTGATGAGTCCAAAAAGTTGTTCTCCGACAGCTTCATAAGAATGAGCAATTTTATCACTACTAATAAAAGTAAGTTTAAGATTAATTAGTGAAATTTTCAAGAGGAAATTTTAAAAATAATGAGGTAGGTCCCTAAATAAAAAAGTCGGAACGACTGAAAACGTCGCTCCGACTTTTGATCGATAAGAGATGCTAAGGAATTATTTAATCAGGGTCATTTTTTTCATTGCTTTAAAATTATCGGCTTCGATGCGATATAAATAGGTACCGGAATTTAATTCGCTGGCATCAAAGACAACACTGTGACGACCCGCATTCAGGCGGTTATTAATCAGTGTGACAACTTCTTGACCGAGCATATTGTAAACCTGTAGCTTCACAAACGAATCCTTGGCCAGACTGAAAGCAATCGAGGTCGTGGGATTAAAAGGATTCGGATAATTTTGCTCCAGTTCATAATTGCTGATTACCGGAACCGCCTCCAGGTCTTCAACATCGGTTACCGGTGGATCCGGGAAGTTCACGACCAAACCGTTTGTCAGAATTCCCAACAGGGCAAATCCTTCACCGCCCTGATTCTGGTCTTTGTTTACAAATCCGGAAGCGAGCACCACGGCAGAACCGCCTTCCAGGCCTCTTAAGTCAACATGAAAACCAGCGATTGTTGAACCATTTCCGGCGTCTTTCAGGATAATCAGATAACGGGTTGCCTTTACCGACAGGTAATCGGTCATTTCACCGTAAGCCAGTGATTTTGCCAATTCACCGTCGCCGTGGACGGCAACATCAACGGCGGGAGCATCAGTGCTACCGTGGAAGATGAAGAAATCCACATTTCGATCGGTACCCTGTTCGCGAGCCATTGATTTTACAAAGATGTTGAAACCTATATTCTTGTCATCAGGATTAACCGCAAATTGAGAAGGATCCAGAACGCCGTTCGCGATGGCAACGTATTTATCACCTGCCAGCAGATTAAACTTAAAGGTGGCAATTATATCATCGGAGGAAGTACTGGTTTTCGGAGCCACCCCCACTTCGATTTCCTGATTGGCCGGCGCATCGATAAATGGTGTCGCGGCACGAAAAGCGAAGTCATCTAGTAACAAACCACCGTTGAGGTAAATGTCGACCATCTCAGCAGCCGGGTCAGCCGCATTGTGAATAACCTGCAAACGAGCTGTGGTCAGCGCCGGTAATTCCAACACGGTTCCGTCAGGCAGCGCCGCAAAGATACCAAACGGGGCACCATCCTGATTGGTAGCCGGGCTTAAAAAGCCGGAAGCAAACACGAACGCCGCACCGTCAGCCAGACCAGACAGCGGGGCGACAAAAGTAGCCACCACGACGGTACCGGTTTCATCTTTGACATCAATTGTGTAGTCAGCCGGTGGAACGGACAGGTAATCGGTAATAGCCGGGTAAGGGGCATTGTCCACCAAAGTTGCTACGTTGCGGGCAACAATGTCCACCGTGGGGGCATCGGTCGAACCGTGCATCACGGCAAATTCGACATTGCCACTGACCTTTGATTCTTCCTGAGCCATTGTTTTGACGTAAATATTAAAACCGGTGTCTTTTCCGTCCGGATTGGGAGCGAAATCACCAGGACTCAACACGCCATTGGCAACGGCAATGTACTTTTCGCCAGGCATCAGATTAAACTTAAATGTGGCAATGATGTCACTGGAAGAAGTACTGTTATTTGGAGCGACACCCACTTCGATTTCCTGATTGGCTGGGGCATTGATAAAGGGGGTCGCGGCACGAAAGGCAAAATCATCCAGCAATAAATCACTGTTCAGATAAATGTCAACTTTTTCTGCTGCCGGGTCGGCTGCATTGTGAATGACTTGCAAGCGAGCGGTTTCCTGAGAAGAAACGCTAAAAACGTTCAACAAGGTCACTGCTACGACTAATAGTAATGAGGTGGTAAGTTTCATGTTACTCTCCTTAAATTATTAAGTTAATTATAAGAAATTAAAAGGGATTAATTAGGTAAAGCTTAATATTAGATAATGGTTAAACAATTAAAATTTACAAGTGCATTAATATGTAAAACTTGTTATAAAACGATTATATCGATTTATCAACTACTTATCAACGGTTCATTAAATCCTTTTAGATGGTTGCTTTAGTTTCAAATGAGCGATATTGTCGTTTTTAATAAGATAGATGTTTCATCTCAAAAAAGGATTCAAAAAATTTAAAAAATAATTGAACTTGATTTTCATGAAGGGATTGTTCTCATAGGTTGTTTTGGAGTGAAAGCTTTATAAAACTAAATAATTGGATCCAGGCGGTACAAATTTTTTTATAGGGTTGATATTGAAGTGAAGTTGGTAGCTGGCTGAAAAAGCGGTTACACCGTTGTCTTGGAAACGGGAAACAAACTTTGGCGTCAACCACGTTCATTGATTTCAGCTAACGAACGATTGGTTCGTCAGGAAAGACGACATCAAATTCTCAATCCGCTTATACAATATGATACTTACCCAATCCAAAGGCGGTATTTTTCCCGACATGCACGATTTGGCCGGCTAACAGAAATGGCAAAAACGGCGGTAACAAGCCGGCGTAGGTGACTTCACCTACCAGGCCACCTAATTTCATTCGTCGTTCCTGGCGGGTGGAAAAACGCTCCCAATCGACCCAGGTGAGGTTACTCTCCCTGGTTTGTACGCGTTGTTGAGCGGTGGCAATAATGTCGCCGTAGGGCAGTTCCCATTCCGCACCGCAATGGATGCGGGCCAGGAGTGAAAGTCGGCGTAGTAAATTTCGGATCAATAATTCAAACGGCAGTTCACGCGTAAGCTTATTCTGCGCGAAGATGCGGGTGGGAGTTACAAAACGAATTTTAATTCGATCCGACAGCATTTTCCCAGATTCGTCAAGTAAATCCTGAAAGGACTTTATTTGAAAGTTACCATTTAATATCTGAGATTGGCTGTCATAAATGCGGGCCTCTTCTGTCGGATCGTGCGGGTCGGTACTGGTGACTGTTTGCAGGCCGAATTTTCCCCGACCTTTGCCCAGTCCCATTCTCCCCAATTGATCAAAGGCGAAAACAAAATAGGGTAAAAACTCAATACTATCGCCAATCAACACCAGCGCAAAGTCCAGGGAGCTTCCCCGTTGGAGGTGTGTTTCTCGAGTATCCGGGGGTTCAATTACAAAGGGGTGGGGATAATTTTCAGCCTGATGTTGAATTTGGTGGTGGGCGGTTTGAGGCGTTTCAAAGACATACGCGTAGGCACACTTTTTATTTAACAGGCACCGGTTACAACTCTGCTGGGGATTCATGGTGCAACAGACTTTTCGGAACGAGTACCCGAATCCGCCACGCAGGGCGGAGCCTTTGTAAGGTGGCAGGTAAAGGTCTTCGCTGGCCTGGAGATGAAATTGGAAAACAGCATAAGTAAATTGTAGCCGTTTGACCTGTTCGAACCAGGGGGGCAAGTCATGCTCGTACATCTTTGAGCCTCGTAATCATTCAATAAATGAACGGTTCGTATTGATACAGAAGGGTCGGATAAAAATTTAGACCTTTAAAGCAACAAACTTGTTATTCTAAAAAGGCAACTCCCCGTTGTCGTCTTCCCAAAAACCCGGCAGCGGATCGAGCTTTATTTCGCCATCATTCCTCGCTTTAAATTCCGCCATCTTGCGGTCTTCCTCTGCCTGTCGTGCCTGCAATATTTTTAGTGACATCGGACTGGGGGAAACATACCGTTTTACTGAATCCGGAAAAAGCATGTATCCACCTTTTAAAACGGTACCAGTCGCTTTCCGGATCAATACAAAAGTTAATTGGGGGAAACTTGTATCCCTGCGCTTCCATTTTTTCCCGATCCCGGCATTCTAAATATTTGTCCACCCATTCCAATAAATGCCGCAATTGCCGATTTTCCAGCTCAAGGTTGTCCGGTGTGGGCCGCCAAACCTCAGCCAGGTCGAGATTCCGAAGAGCGAACTCATTTTTAAGGGATTGGTTTTCGAGGAGAATGTCTAAATTTTTTGAGTTCATAGTGTTTTATTTATTTTTAAATGTAAGTTTTTTTGTCAGCGATGTTGGCTGACTTCGCTTCCTTCCACCCGATGATTGGTGGAATAAATTTAAATTTGAAAAAAATAAAAAATCAGGGTTGAAAAAACAAGATGAGCCTTGAAATGTTTGAATAATGAAATATAACCAACGATTAATTCAATCGCAACATAAATTTGTATTTTTTATTTCTCTGAAGCTTTTACCTGAGGAAAGAGGAACGTTTTGTTTTGAATTTGTGGCAGTTTCACATTGACTTTAATCTAAAAATAGTCTATATTTTAAACGGTTTTTGTAATAGAGAATAAAGTCATTCCCAATAATTAGCCCCTGTTTGGAACGAATCGTGTTTTTAGGGGTGAAATCGGCGTCAGCACCAGAAAAATGACTCTTCATTGACAGGCACTTTTTAAAGAACTGTGGGGTGTTTATTTATGCTCACAAAAGATAAGGTTTTAGAATTAATTGCTAGCGGTGAAAATTCGTATGTTGAATTTAAGCTGGAAAAAGAGCGTAATGAAGACCTGCTCAAGACAATCGCCGCATTTGCTAATTTAAAAGGTGGGTTTCTTTTAATTGGGATTGCGGATGACGGGCAGCCGGTTGGTGTAAGCGACCCAAAACTGTTGGAAGAGCGGATAATGAATTCCTGTTTTGATTCGCTGAAACAGGTGATCATTCCGGATTTCTATTCATTTAGAATTGATGGAAATGATATTGTTGTGTTTCATGTTGCTCAGGGAATGAATAAACCGTATGCACTGGTACGACAGCGGAAAGAACGTTTTTATTTACGACGCGGTACCACGGTAAAAGAAGCGACCCGGGAAGAATTACTTCGATTCTATCAAGCGTCGGGCTACATTAACTACGAAATTACCCCTATCATCCAGGCTGATTTAACAGATCTTGATTTCGACCAGATTCGGAATTTTTTCTTGAATAATCCTTATAATCCAATTGA
>Ga0180438_10010508_pt1 | contig 11347 bp, 7 predicted proteins | sample SS_ome_12_FD_132455 | JGI IMG/M metagenome (GOLD analysis project Ga0180438, IMG submission 132455) | Hypersaline lake sediment archaeal communities from the Salton Sea, California, USA - SS_3_D_2 metaG | ecosystem: Environmental > Aquatic > Non-marine Saline and Alkaline > Hypersaline >...
GACTACCTCACTGTTGACCTGCCAACTGGTACCGTGGATGTGGACGGCAATACCACAGTCAGGATAAGCGTGCGGGGCAGCAAGGCTTCCGAGGTTCTGGTCCACACGGGGCAGGTGAGATTGGCGGGTAAGGACGGGGAGGCCTTCATCAGGTCCGGGGAGAGAGGCTATCTTGATTCCGAGGGGTATCTCGGAGCCATATTGCCCATGCCTAAGCTGAGAGATGCGTTCGATCTCTGGTGCGAGGGCAAATACGAGAAATACAACTCCAGGGACAGCCGGGTCTATCTGGAGGGCGATGACTACTACGCCGGCATGTATGATCTCGACTACCACGGAAGCTGGGTGTTTGTGACCGAATACGGTCGCTGCTGGCGACCCCGGGTTGTGTCAGGCTGGTACCCCTACTCCGACGGTCACTGGATATGGTCCGGGCGCTGGGGTTGGACATGGGTATCCTATGAGCCGTGGGGGTGGATACCCTATCACTATGGGAGATGGGTTCACACCTGGAGATGGGGATGGGTGTGGGTACCGGGTCGGGTGTGGGGTCCTGCCTGGGTCGTCTGGGTGTACTATGACGACTGCATCGGATGGGGGCCGCTCTGCCCCTGGGACCATCCGTGCTACTGCTATGACCGCTGGTGCCACGGTCCTTGGACCTATGTCTACAGGTATTCTTTCTACCATCCACGCTGGCGCTACAAACACCGCGGGCACGGTAGATACAAGTATTGGACTTGGGGCGAAAAGAGGTACAAGTACAGAGACGGCAAAAGCCATGACAAAGCAGATTTCAGCAGGAACGCTCCGGGCAACCCGGACATGGCCATGAAGAACTTTACACCGACAGACGCTGAGAAGGCTATCATGAAAGCGGAGAAGGAAATGGCAGTCGGTGTCCGCGAGACTGCTCCAAGGGAGAAAGATGCCGCGAAGTCCGTGGGCACCAGTATGCCCAGCAAGCCCCGAGCCGCGGCGGCGGAGAGCGAGAAGAGGGTCATCCAGAAGGACACCGAGCACAATGTTCCTGCCATCCGCAGTCAAGATGATGGGTTGCCGCCGAAGCCGAGGAAGGCTGAGTCCAGTGCCAGGAACGACTCGAACCCCACAGAGGTGAGGAGGAGGGAATCGGCTCCGGCCTCGAGGACCGAGACTCAGAGACGCGAGGAACCGTCAAACGAAACGTACGAATCCAGTCCGACCAGGGAGGAGAAGAGGGAATCCGCGACCGAACAACGTAGTGAGCGGCGTGAGAGCACCCAGAGGTATCAGAAAGAAGAGCGAGAAACTCGACCGGCGGAACAGAACGAGACCAGAAAGTACAGCGTCCGCAATGAGAAAGAGGAAAGGGAGACTCAGCGGCAAGAGACGGAAGAGAGATCCAAATCAGAGGACACCCGGTCACCAGCGCAAAGAACCAGCGTGAAAAGGAGTGTCAATTAGTCTCCGAGTTGATGCTTCATCAGGGGGAGTCTGCAACGTTCGCGTCAGGCTCCCCCCTGTTTATGTACAGTCGTGTACCTTCGACAAGCGCGCCTTCCAGTCCAACCCGGTTGCCCTTGCGGTCTCTGACTTCTTTTTTGCCAGCCCTCACTTCTCGAAGCTGGTCAGACGACAGGGCATGCTTCACCTTCATGCCCCTGTGCAGCAAGACCCTCCTATCGTTCAAGTAAACTATCATTGTCCAGGTGAGGCAACTATCGCTTCACTATGCGCGACTCCACTTGGCCGCCGACTTCCCTTCTAGCTCCTATGTAGTCCATGAGAACATCACTGATCTTGAGACCGGTGTTGTAGTATTCTGTGCCCTCCTTGAACGCGTTGTAGCCGTCTCCACCCGCCGCAAGGAAATCATTGGTGGCTACACTGTAGCTTCTCTTCTCGTCGAGCGGCTCGCCAACTACATTGACGTCAATCGCTTCTTTGCCTTCGATCCTGAACGACAGGCCGGAAACCTGCAGAAAGCCACCGCTCCCCGGCGCCAGGCTTGCGGTTCTCTTGAGGATCCTCTCCAACTGTCTTCCTGTCAGATTCAGGGTCACAAGCTGTCCCCCGAATGGGAGGGCTGTCAGTATCTCCTTGGTGGTGATTTCACCCTTGTCTATGCTGGCTCTAATGCTTCCAGCATTTGTGAGCGCGACGTCGGCATGAGAGAACGCTCTCATGGCGTCGGTTACGAGATTCCCCAGGTTGGTTTCTCGGTTCCTCACCGAAGTCCTTTCGCCGTCGAGACGCACCGAGGTGCTGCCAACCGGCTTCTCGAGTTCCGCACCCAGCCTTGTGGAGTAATCCGACACAAGCGCGGAAATCGCCGGGTCCTCTTTCACCGTGTTGTCCACCGGCATCAGCATGTTCCTCGATTCAATCACTCGACCCCTCTGCATGATGAGGTCCACTCTTCCGAGGAAGATGCCGTACTCAAAGGCTTGACATATAAGGGTCTCGCCGATGTGAACAGCGGAGTCGACCTTCGTATGGCTGTGACCTCCGACAATGATGTCTATCCCGGGGACCTCCTCAGCAAGTCGCTCATCCACCTCGAAGCCCAGATGAGTCAGTGCTATGATAAGATCGGCCTTCTCGCGCAGCACTGGCACAAGCTCCTCCGCGATCTCGACAGGCTGCAGGAACTCCAAATCCTTGACGTTGTTGGGGTGGGTCGACACAGGTGTCTCATCGGTGGTCAAGCCAAAGACTGCCACGTCCAGGTCGCCGTATGTATTCACTATGTAATCGGCACCGGCGGGTTTGTCAGCAGACGTGGTGAGTATATTTGCGGATATGATCGGGAATGATGCCAAACCCATCAATCTTCTGAGGTTCTCCTGCCCGTAGTCGAACTCATGATTGCCAATCACCATGGCATCGAACTTCATGAGGTTCATGGTTCGGATTTCAGGCTCTCCTCTGTAGACCAGGGACATGGGCGTTCCCTGCAGTATGTCCCCGGCGCAGAGGAGGATCACGTGACCACCGATGGATTCGATCTCTTCCCTGACCTCCTCTACGAGAGTCGCAATCCTTGCCATACCGCCGACAGAGGTCCCCTCCTTGTCATTCTCTTTGAAGGGCTCGAGGTGGCCGTGCAGGTCATTGATGTGTAGAATGGTCAGCCGTGTGGATTCGTTCCTGCATCCCGACAGAGCGATGAATATGAAGAGCGCAGACAGCAGAATTGCAGGCAACCTAGTTCTCATGGCAGTCTCCTTTCCCCAGATAATACAGGCTTCTGGGTCCAAGTCAAATGCTCTGATCGCCTGGCGTGGCAGGTTCAGGAAGAGCTTTCCCGGAAGACCCGCCGGACAGCATAATGGCAGTTTCCCCACTTGACAAATCTGGCAGATTGGCTAGCATAAGGAAAGAGGCTGTATCTTCAGAGTCAATGAGCCCCCATGCTCGACAATGTATGGCCTGCGGCCGACTTCCGTGCGAACCAGATGTGGTCCGGAGAGGTCTGATTTCGTTCCACGGCCAGCTCTGGGCTTGACCTGGAGAGGAGCAACAGAAGACTACTGGTGGTGAGGTCGCTCACCGATTGGCTCAGCCATCTGGAGCCGTTAAGGAGGTTCCCTTCACGATGAGAAACAGAGCTTATGTGTTGTGTCATGTCTTGGTGCTACTAGCTGCTACAGGCCTGGTCCAGTCCAGCACTCTGAATGATGAACCAGCCCGGATTCTAAGGAGTGGATCACCCGGCTCGTTGATGAACAGCCGGCAAGTCATGTTGCCAAATACGCCTCCTCGTGTTCGTATAAACACAGCGCTCATCTTCACTCTCACCCAGGGAGACAGCACCTACTCCATACCCGTACTCGAGAAGGCTCAGGATGTGGTGGCTTTCTACAACTATTATAGTGCCTCCAGCCACACGGGATATGAGGTTGCGTACGAGAGCAAGGTGTTCCTGTATCGGAACACAATTGACAACAGTCTCCACCTCATAATGACCCATAACATAGATTATCCTCCTCCGACCGGCTCCGGTCGCGTTGATTTTGATCTGAGCGGCATCCCTGCTGGTGCGTATGTCTCCCAGAGCGACGACCCGAGCCACCCCTGGGACCCTCCGCGTACGCAGGAATTCTCGCTCGCGTATCCTGCAATGGAAGGGCACTGGTTCTACGGCGACAATACGGATGGAGGGGTTCTGTCGGGGCTTCCTCTGGACACGGACTGGTGCATCACCATAAACCCACTCTATTTCGACAACATAAACCGGTGGATCTACCACTTCGGGAGCGGGGATCCGATCGAGCTCGAGATGGACAAACCTGTAACCATCTGCTTTACGCCTCCGGAGGATCCAGAAGAGGTGGACATCGATGAGGGTGGGCAGGTTAGCTTCTCCGGATTCTTCGATGATCCGGAAGCGTACGATACCCATGTCGCCGTTTGGGAGTTTGGTGATGGCACGGACTCCATGGGTACGTTCTCACCGGGCGTTGGATACACCCACCACGATATGGATCCGATCGTTCATGCTTACGGAGACAATGGTGATCTCACAGCGTCACTTGTCGTGACTGACAATAACAACGGCCAGGGGTTTGCTGAGGTATCGGTGCTCGTCCACAACGTGTCTCCAGATGTGACGGCTGGAAGCGACCTGACGATCAATCAGGGTGATACCGTCAGCCTTACAGCGAGTTTTGCCGATCCCGGATGGCTGGATACACATACCGGCATGATAGACTGGGGTGACGCAGAGGTTGATACCGCAGCCGTGGTCGAGGAGAATGATCCTCCGAATGCGACTGGTACTGTTACAGGGGAGCACTATTACGAGGATTGTGATGTCTTCGAGGTAAGCGTGACGATCACGGATGACGACGGCGGGATCGGGATTGACCTGCTCGAGATCACCGTGATCGACGCCACTCCACCCAGGATCACATGCCCGCCTGACACGGTCCTGGAAGCCGGCGATGATTGCGAAGCGACATAGAGTGGACCATCCGCCACCGCGGAGGATAACTGCGACGATAGCCCGAGGATCAGGAGTATTCCTGTGCTTCCTGCAATGTTCACCGGTACTGGAACATACACAATTGTCTGGATAGCAACCGACGGTTCCGGGAATCAGGATTCATGTTACCAGACTGTCACGGTGATGGATGTGACCCCTCCTCGGATCACGTGTCCGCCAGATACTGTGCTTGAAGCGGATGAAACGTGCTCAGTCACATACTCAGGGCCTTCGGCCAGCGCAAGTGATAACTGCGACGGAGAGCCTGACGTAGTCAGTGACCCAGTTCTGCCCGCCACTTTCAATGGAGTAGGTGATCACGAAATCACATGGGTGGCATCGGATGAATCTGGTAATTCGGATACATGTTACCAGACGGTGAGTGTGATCGACGTTACGCCGCCGGAGATAACGTGCCCGCCGGACAGGGTCATGGAGGCGGACGAGAACTGTCAGGTGGTCTACGTTGGTCCGCCAGCCAGTGCAGCGGACAACTGTGATGCAAAACCCAGAATCACAAGTGAGCCATCGCTTCCGGCGGTGCTCCAGGGAGTAGGGGATCACTACATTGAGTACACAGCGGCAGACGAGAGCGGCAACACCTCAACATGCGTTCAGACCATAACGATCATTGACGTGACACCGCCTCAAATAGCTTGTCCACCTGACGTTGCCCTGGAGCCTCAAGGGTTTGACTGCTCTGTCACCTACAACGGCCCGCCCGCAGAGGCAGTGGACAACTGCGATGAATCTCCTGTTGTAATCAGCCACCCTACGCTCCCGGCAACCTTCGGGAGGATCGGCGATCACCTGATTGTCTTTGAAGCGCTCGACTTCTCCGGGAACACATCAGTCTGCACCATGACCGTGACGGTCCTTCCCACATCCGGTTGCCTGAAGGGAGAGGCTATCGATCTGCTGGTGGATCTCAAACCAACCGGGGATGATCATCTTGACAAGGAGATCGACAAGGTGATCTGGCACATTGAGAAGAGCCTCGATGAGGAACTGTGGTTAGATGTGAAGCATCTGGACTGCAAGCACGGTCATAAGGTATTCAACGAGGAGAAGACCGCTACAGTTCACCTCGTCAAGGAGATGAACAAGAAGAAGTTCCCGCCCGAGTTCGTTGATGATTTCGTCGCGGCGATAAACATGCTTCTTGACGCGGACGAGATTCTGGCGGAGACGCAACTCCAGGACGCCATCTCTTACGGGGGAGACGAGAAACACGTGGAGAAAGCCAGGGCGGAGCTCGTGCTGGCATTGGAGAAACGCGAGGACAACGACTACATGCATGCCATAGACCACTACAGGAAGGCATGGGATGAGGCCTGCAAAGCGATAGCCGGATCCGGTGGGGACGGCGCTCAGATTGGCTCTGAGGCTAAGCACTTGCCTGAGTTTCGTATGTCTGAGGGCTGGCCCAACCCCTTCAGGGGGACCACAAGGATTGAGTATCAGATCCCTGCTGGCACATCTGTTGCTGTGAAGGTCTATGATCTCAGCGGGCGTCTGGTCAGAACAGTGGTTGAGGGCTATTGCGAAGCGGGTAGCCAGCGCGTCGAGTGGGACGGGAAGACCAGCAGTGGCGACGATGCTCTTCCCGGGATCTACTTCGTGAGACTTGTGGCAGAGGGCTTCGCTGCCTCGAGGAAGATCGCGAGGCTAAGATAGGCCTATGGCCGCATTTCCAGGCCCTCCGGGCTCTGTGCCGGGAGGGCCTTTTCAATTGCCCAGAATGCAGGAGTGTCGTAGATCCTGGCCCTTCGGCTTCGCTCAGGACATGCCCTTCGAAGGACAGAGCGAGGCTTGGGGTCTTGCCAAAAGCAAGAACGCTGCGGGTCCTGGCCCTTCGGCTTCGCTCAGGACATGCCTGCCGAAGGATAAAGCCAGACTCAGGGGTTTTGGGGTTGCAGGTGGGGAGTTGGTTCAGTAATATGTTTGCCCCAGGAGGAAGGTGCGTACGTTGCAGGAATGGAGACTTCTTGATACAGGCGTAAGACCGGCAGCTGAGAACATGGCTCTCGATGAAGCTATGCTCGAAGCCCGGGCCGAAGATCTGGTCCCGAATACAGTCCGATTCCTCCAGTTCGATCCGGAAGCCGTTCTAGTTGGCTGGCACCAGTGCGTCGCCGAGGAAGTGAGGCTCGAGTACTGCAGGGATGAAGGCATAGACCTGAACAGAAGGATCACCGGCGGCGGGGCAGTAATGTTCGACAAGTCCCAGATCGGCTGGGAGATCATTGCCTCAAAGAGGGACCTGGGCATTTCGGTCGTGACGAAGGAGCTCTTCGAGCGGATATGTCAGGCTGCCATCGCGGGCCTGAGAGCCCTGGGGGTTGAGGCCTCATTCAGGCCGCGTAATGATATCGAGGTGGATGGCCGCAAGATAAGCGGCACTGGGGGGACCGAGGAGAAGGGCGCGTTTCTCTTCCAGGGGACACTTCTGGTGGATTTCGACGCGGAAAGGATGGTAAAAGCACTGCGAATACCCACCGAGAAACTGAAAGATAGAGAGCTCGAGTCGGTCAAGGAGAGGGTCACGTGCCTCCGGGAGCAACTCGGCACTGTCCCTGAGCCCCAAGCGATCAAGAGTGCGATCGCTCGCGGTTTCGAAGAGGTGTTCAAGGTGAGGCTGATTCCTTCACCTCTCACCCGCCGAGAAGAAACGCTCATGGCAGAGAAGACCGAGAAATTTCAGTCAGACGAATGGATATACAAGGTCAGGTCAGCAATCTCGGGAGATGATACCGCGCGAGCCGCGATCAAAGGCGAAGGTGGAGTGGTCCGGGCATCACTCAAGCTTGACCTGAGGACAAGGCGCATCAAGAGCGCTCTCATAACAGGTGACTTCTTCGCCTTTCCCAAGAGGACCATCTTTGACCTGGAGGCAATGCTGAAGGACTCGCCCGCAGAGGTGGGATCCGCTGCAGAGACTGTTACCCGGTTCTTCACAGAGGCGCGTCCCGAGATTCCCGGACTCTCTGCTCAGGAGTTCGCCTTGGTCATCGCCAAAGCTCTCAGGAAGACCGAATACTCGAAGTTCGGGTTCTCTCTCGGGGAAGCCAACAGTATCACGACAGTCTGCGGAGAACTTGATGGGATATTGAGAAAGGGAATAAACCACCTGCTTCTGCCGTACTGCAGTAAGCTGACGACATGTGAGTACAGGTACGACAAGGAATGTACCGAGTGCGGAGAGTGCACAGTGGGCGATGGATATACCATGGCCTCCGGGCACGGTATGAAGGCGATAACAATAGTCAGCTTCGAGGATCTGATGGAGACGCTCAACAGCCTGAAGCGTGAAGGGGCAGAGGGGTTCATTGGTTGCTGCTGCGAGCCGTTCTATGTGAAGCACGCGGATGACTTCGAGAAGGCGGGTCTGCCAGGCATACTCCTGGACATAGACAACAACACATGCTATGACCTGGGCAAGGAGAGAGACGCGTACCTGGGGAGGTTCGAGAGCCAGACGCACCTCCATTTACCCCTGTTGGAAAGGATACTCGCGATTGCCGGCGAGAGAGAGCCGGCTGTCGCAGTTGGAGATGAACCTGCAGACTGAATGCGACGTTCTGATAGTCGGAGCTGGGCCCGCGGGAAGCAGCGCCGCTAAGGCCGCGGCCAGCAGTGGTGCCAGCGTCGTGATGATAGATAAGCGGTCCGAGATCGGAAGACCTGTGCAGTGCGCCGAACACATACCCAGGGCCCTTGCAATGGAGGTACCTTTCTCCCGTGAGGCCATTGCCCAGGAGGTTCTCGGCACGGAGACCTATATTGAATGGGAGAAGAAGGTCGTCACCGATGCACCCGGCTGGATACTCAACAGAGAGGTCTTTGACAGGGAACTGGCAGGAGCGGCGGTTGAGTCGGGTGCGAAGTTCTTCCCGCTGACAAGGGCGGTAGACAGGACCACCCATGGGGTAAGGGTATCGCACGAAGGCGAAAAGAAGGAGATAGCCTGCAAGGTGATCGTCGGGGCTGACGGTCCCGCCTCGACAGTCGGCGAATGGGCCGGTCAGAGGAATGAGCAGTTCATAAACGCCATACAGACTACTTTTCCGCTTGCGGAGCCCCTACAGTATTGTCAGGTTCACTTCACCAGGGAGTTTGAGGGGGGCTATGGGTGGGTTTTTCCAAGGGGTGAGTGCGCCAATGTGGGTATAGGCGTTGTGCAGGGACGGTCAAACCTGAAGGAGCTGCTCGACGGGTTCCTGGGACGACTGAGAGATGATAGAGTAGTCTGTGGTGAAGAGATCCGGTCCACAGCCGGTCTCATACCTGTCGGAGGTCCACTGGAGACAGTTGCAGGTGATACTCTCCTTGTAGGTGACGCGGCTGGACACACTCATCCTGTATCGGGCGCAGGTATACCACAGGCTGTCGTCTGCGGCAAGATGGCAGGAAGGGCTGCTGCGAGGGCCGCACTTGCGGACGACCTGACAGTTCTTCCAGGCTACAAGGAGGAATGGACTTCCCTCTACGGCTCAGCGCTTCAGATGGCCCGGAAGAGGCGGGAAGAGATGGAGAGATACTGGAAGGCGAGAGACTTCACTGCTCTTATCAAGAGGTCGTGGATTGCATACAAAGACTACTACAGAACTGCTTGAAGAGGCCAGGAGGATCTCCTGGCACAGGTTCGGGAAGAGGATAACCTTCTACCTTCCCGGGATGTTCATGGTAGACGGAGAGAGGGGGAGATATCCGGCCCTATCGATCACAGATAGATACTGCTCCCTCCACTGCGATCATTGCGAAGCGAGGATACTCGAGACGATGATAGAGGCGTCCTCGCCCGACCGGCTGGTGCAGATGTGCAGGGAGCTATCTCTGAAGGGAGCGCTGGGCTGCCTGGTTTCCGGTGGCAGTGACCCCGACGGCAAGCTGCCGTGGACCGAGTTTGCGCCGGCCATAAGACGAGTCAAGGAAGAGACCGATCTCTTCCTCTCTGTTCACACTGGCCTCCTCGACGAGAGAGACGCGCATCTCTTGAAGGATGCGGGCGTGGATCAGGCGTTGATAGATGTTGTGGGAGATGAAGAGACGTTCAAGAGGATCTATCACCTCAAAGACTCCTTCGGGAAGATAGAAGAGACCCTTTCCGCGCTCAAATCAGCCGGGATCCCTACGATCCCGCACGTGGTAGTTGGTTTGAACTACGGAGAAATCTCCGGAGAGTACAAAGCCCTGGATATGATATCGAAGTATGCTCCGGAGTGCATTGTTGTCGTTGTGTTCATGCCGCTCCCGGGCACCAGGATGGAGGATGTGAAACCACCGGATGCAGAGGAGGTTGCACGCATTCTCGCCACAGCGCGTCTTCTCATGCCCTCGGCCCATGTCTCACTCGGGTGCGCAAGACCCAGGGACGCTTATAGCGAAAGGCTCGAGGAGCTTGCTGTTGACGCCGGCGTGAACAGGATGGCTCTCTGGTCAGAAAGAGCGGTCGAGAGAGCGCGGCGCTACGGTTTGAGTATAGAGTTCACAAAGACCTGCTGTTCCTTCCCAGAAAAGCCGGAGGAAGACAATGAGTAATCCCGAGAGCCCAGATGTCCTGAGAATGAGCCTGGCGGCGTCGATGACCCTTGGATTCAAGGAAGGCCGTTTCTATAGAGGAGCCAGACTTCCGTGCGTCAACCTCCTTTTGACCTATCTGGATGGGTGTGTGGGTTCCTGTTCATATTGTGGCCTGTCCCGAAAGAGGGACGGCGCCTACCCGGATAAATCCTTCATAAGGGTGACCTGGCCTACATACAACACAGATGACATCATCGAGCGGATGATCGAGAAGGAGGACAGGCTGAAGAGGGTCTGTATCTCCATGATTACAAACAAGAGAGCGACTGCGGACACGCTTGATGTGACAAAGAGAATAAGGGCCAAACTCGACCTTCCGATATCATTGCTGATAACCCCAACGTTGCTCAGCGAAGAGGACCTGACGGCATTCAAGGAAGCAGGTGCGGAGAGGATAGGGGTCGCTGTTGACGCTGTGACTCCTTCGCTCTTTGATGAACACAGAGGCAGGGCGATGAAAGGACCACATAAATGGGAGAAGTACTGGGAGATAATTCAACAAGCCCTGGAAATCTTCGGGGAAGGTATGGTCGGTGTACACCTTATTGTAGGACTCGGCGAGACGGAGAAGGAGATGGCTCAAGCCATGCAGAGGGTGAGGGACAAAGGTGGAAGGACCCATCTCTTCTCCTTCTTTCCTGAAGAGGGATCCTGGCTTGCCGACCAACCGCAACCCTCTGCCGGGCAGTACAGAAGGATGCAGATTGCCAGGTTCTTGATTGATGAGGCTGTTTCCAGGGAAGATAGATTCGACTATGACGAGAAGGCAAGGGCCTTGGGCTTTGGGATCCCGGA
>Ga0180438_10010509_pt1 | contig 11347 bp, 11 predicted proteins | sample SS_ome_12_FD_132455 | JGI IMG/M metagenome (GOLD analysis project Ga0180438, IMG submission 132455) | Hypersaline lake sediment archaeal communities from the Salton Sea, California, USA - SS_3_D_2 metaG | ecosystem: Environmental > Aquatic > Non-marine Saline and Alkaline > Hypersaline >...
CTGAACAAGAGCTGGTGGAATGATCTGATGGACCGGCGGGGCGTTCGAACTCCGTCTCGGCCGTAGTGTCGAGGGGCGGCTGCGACCCCGTTCCGGGAATTCCGGACAGGGGTGGACGACCTTCAGAGGGGAGTGTGAGCATGGCACCGGAGATGAAGCGCGTCGAGGGAAGGGACGCCGGCGATGTCGTCCTCTACGCGCTGAGCACGTGCGGGTGGTGTAAGAAGACCAAGAGGCTGCTCGGCGAGCTCGGGGTAGGGTACCGGTACATCGACGTCGACCAGCTGGATCGGGCGGACCGGCGGGCGGTCGAGGAGCAGGTCATGAGCTGGAATCCCCGCGGTTCGTTTCCCACGATTGTGATCGGCAACAAGAACTGCATCGTCGGGTTCAAGGAAGACCAGATCAGGGAGGCGCTGGGGTCATGAACGACGTGAAGCCCGAGGACGTGGATCGGCTCTACGAAAGACTTCGGGATGAGGCTGAGGCCGCAGGGTACCACCTGAACCCGGACGTGGACTTCACCAAGGATCTCATCGCGGGTCTCATCACCAACGGGCGGAGGTACGGCTACTGGGCCTGCCCCTGTAGGCTGGCCTCGGGGGTGAAGGAGGAGGACCTGGACATCGTCTGTCCCTGCGACTACCGGGATCCAGATCTGGACGAGTACGGCGCCTGCTACTGCGCGCTCTACGTAGCGGAGGCCGTGCTCGCCGACACCGAGAGGCTGGAGTCCATCCCCGACCGGCGTCCGGGTCCAAAGGACAGGGGCAGGCCCAAACCGAAACCGGAGGCGGGCCGGGCCCGCGAGTTGAGTCTTCCGGTGTGGCGCTGCAAAGTCTGCGGGTACCTCTGCGCGCGGGAGGGCCCCCCCGAGATCTGTCCCATCTGCAAGGCGACGAGGGAGCGGTTCGAGCGGTTCATGTGAGGACGCGGCTTCCAGCGCGGCGTTGGTGTGGAGCGCCGCGCTTCGATGACTCTCCTGGCATCCCCGGGGACTTCTTCACTTTGGCCCCTCTCCTCTGTGACGTGGACATTATTGAGACTACGGGGCGAACACGATGTTCGCCCCTAGGTGTTTCGCTCACCGTGGCAAGCGGACATGTTCCTCTTGGCTTCCTGGACCACCGGGAGGGGTTGAAGGCAATCGTCTACACCACGCGGCAGTCCTCAGGCGCTCAGCACGGTAATCAGTCATGCGCCCCCATAGTAAGGCGCGGTTCTCAGTCTTAGGAACTTGCTCCTTATCCCCGATTCCTCCATCCGATGGGCACGGCGATTTCCTCAGGCCAGGGCTACATGGGGAACCTGACCCACACGCCGCTATACCAATAGGCCCAAGCAATGGCCGAGACTATGCCGATGAGTATCTCCATCATCTCGAAGAACCACGTGTGACCTCTCATGGGACACCTCCGCTCGAATTTGGAGAGGTGGTCTCCTGGGCCGAGACAGACCCCCGGGATGTCGGCCGACGGCCCGCCAGCTGCGGCACGTCTGGGTCGACCCCCTTGGCTCGATGCGTGGAACCGCCCGCGGTGGATCCTCCTGAAGTGAGCTGCTTGCGGGCAACGGGATCACAACCGGTCATTCGCCCGCGAGTGTTCTCACCATGCCCGCGGGCATGCTTGCCTGCGAAAGACGAAGTCCGCATGGCACCTCCTGGGTTTGGCGGAATGTCCGCCGGTTGAAAAAGAAAGGGGTCCGGTCTCACCTCGGTATGAGGTGCGATCCCGGACCCCGTCGAACTCACAACGATCGGAGTCAGTCGTTGTGATGTCTGAGCATGCTACATAAGGACTACCTCACAACGGTTGGCGTCAAGCGTTCGAGGATATGTGTCACGCTCTCCAACTCGGCCATTGTCACGTAGACGACTCGGGAGTAGATACCACCGTCGACATGGATGCGGATCGTGTCGGGTTTCTCCAGTGTCGCCCTCAAGGTGACCGATCCATACCCCGCCTTGCCCATCTCCCGGAGGCAATAGGCCAGTTTCTGGCACAGCTCCAGAGGGCCGTTGACAGCGACCATGGCTAGTCTCCTGGAAGACAGCAAAGGCCCTTCCGGGTTCCCGGTATCGCCCCGGGGAGTACTGCATGAACACCCTGAGTCACCGTGGCGCCTCCTTGAACCCGATCTCCAGGCAGCTGGACCGTCTTCGCTCGAGCCCCCGGGGTGATTCGGCGCTGCCCGTTGAGAACCGGAGGTTCACATCTTGCTCTCATCAATAGCATACAACAAGAATGGGCCGGCGGCAAGGGCGAACTTATTATTGCGCAATAAGATACAGATGACCACACGACTCTGCAGGAAAGCTCGCTCTGGGTCGAATCCCCCAAGAGCGTGTCATGACAAGCGATTGACACGGGACGCGGTGAAGCGTCGTCACGTGCTCTGGATTTCCCAGGAGGCAACGCACGCTCTTGCAAGGGATTGTACGCAGCACCCCAGAAGTCTCCCATCTGCAGGCTGAGCATTCTCTGTACTGGTCCCTGTTGACATCTCGGTTAAGCTGCGAATACAATGTGTAAGATTGTAGGTTCTTGCACATTCACTTGGGGGCGCTGTCAACATGCGTACTGCAACCGTCCAGACGCAAGATGTGGACTTCGCCGCGGAGCATCTGCGGCGTTTGATCCTGGAAGCGAAGGCGGAGAAAGGCTGGACCTGGAACCAAGTTCATGGGGCCGTAGAGCGAGCATTTCCGACTGGGGGGATGTCCGCGCGCACGATCCAGGAGTATGCAAGTCCGCGCAGGACCACGAAGCCCAACCCTGCGACCGTCCGGAAGATCGCAAAAGTCTTCGAAGCGAACCCCGAGGAGTGGCTCCGGCGGTGCGGTTTCGAGAAGACGTCTGATCTGAGCATCCTGTCCCCGCCCGAAGAGACGTTGGAGAGACAGAGGAACCTGCCCCAGGACAGTCAGGTTTATGTCATCACGTGTGGGGATCTATTGGAGCAAAGCAATCCGAGCGTGTTGGACCTGGTTGTCGGAAACCTGAGAAAGGGAGTTGTGTACAAGTACTTCTATCCAGTTACGAGGGAGGGCCAGCAGGGAGCAGCGGGCTCTCCCTTTGGCTCTGAGGCGGCCACGAGCTACAGATGTTTCCGATGCGACACGCTGAGGGGCCACCACTTCGAGAACGCTCCGCTGGTGTTCGGCTTCGGGGTCGATCCTGCACGCTTCGCGTATTTCTCGAAGCTTCACGCCATCGTCTACTTCTCGCGTCCGGGAAACCAGGGCGACGAGATGCACGCGTGGGTCGAGCATGAGACCCCGGCTGATCCCGATGCGAGGACTCGTGTCGGGAGCTACCAGATCCCACGAGAGGTCATGGGCAAGATACTGAGGCATCTCGATGCTGCGAGAGACGCCATCTCGGATCTGGGTGTTCCCTTCGTACCGATGAATGAGCGGCTGAGGGAGCTCAGCCAGGACCGGAATGCAGGCAAATCTCAGATTGGAGGTGGCAGCAAGGTCTACCGGCTAGTTCGCAACATGACTCACCGTGCGAGCTTCTGCGTCGATCAGATACTGAGGAGGTCTGACGCATTTCGGCTGCCCAGGACCGAGGAGATACGGTTTCTCGACATCGGGTGTGGCAAAGGCGAAGTGACGGCCGAAATCGCCCGAGAGCTGGGAGAGAGACATCCGGATCACCAAGTGAGCGTGACGGTCCTCGAACCTCTGTGCGCGAGCGCCGAGGAGGCAGAGAGGAGATTTAAAGAACACGGGATCAGCGCAGAGGTCCGCCACGATACATTCGAGGAGGTGACGTTCGGAGAGACTCGGTTTCACCTAATTGCGAGCGTTCACAGCTTCTACACCATCGACGAGGTCTACCTGAGAAAGGTCTACGATCTCCTGGAGGTCGGCGGAGTCGCGTGCCTCTGGATTGGAGACTTGAAGGACAATGTTGTCAACCAGATGAGAGACGGGCTGGATAGACTCGTCTACGGCGGCAGGACTCGGAACTATGGCGAGCACCTCGTGCGTTGTCTGGAGCTCATGGGACTCGAAGCTAGGGGGCGGCTCCAGCATTCGTGCATGAAGGACCAGATCGAGCTGCTGGTAGAGGAGGAGCATCTGACGCAGGTCGGCGAGGAGATAGCCTCCTTCCTTTCCCCCACTGGGAAGCTCGAGGGGAAGGCACGAGATATGGCAACGGAAGCCGCCGAGAATACGGTGACGCGCGCCAGCGAAGGCAGCCTTGTGCACCCTGTGTACGAGCGACTCATTGTCTTTCAGCGGCTCGACGAGTAGGCGGGCTGGATGGAGGAGTAGGAGTGTTGAATCTGAAGCAGGAACCGCGGCTGGGCCCTGCCGCAGATCTCCTGCTGACAGCGAGTCTCCACGACGGTCAGGTTTGAACCTCGGCACCCGGCCCTTCGCACGGCTCCAGGTGCACCACCACGTCCACCACCTCGGGGCCATTCTCCAGAAGCTGCCTCTTGACCTCCTCCGAAATATCGTGCCCCTCTCGCACGGGGATCTCGGGATCGACCTTAACGTGCAGGTCCACGGCGAGACTCGTCCCCCCGACGTACCGCGTGCGAATCCGGTGGACTCGCCGGACGCCTTCGGTTTCCAGAGCGATCCGGCGGATTCGCTCGAGTGCCGCCTCCGGCGCGCCCGAGTCGATGAGCTTCGCAAACTCCGGGCGGATGATCCTGTAGGCAGCTTGGAAGATGAAAAGGGAGACGACCGCCGCGCCTACGTGATCGAGAAACGCCCAGGCGGGGTGGATGACGGCGCCGGCCACGGCGAGGGCGGCCGGGATCGAGCTCAGGGCGTCGGACCGATGATGCCAGGCGTTGGCGATGAGGGCGAGCGATTTGATCCTCTGTCCGGCGGCGAGGGTCCAGCGGTACAGGATTTCCTTGGACACGATGGAGAGCAGGGCGGCCGCAAACGCGATCCACTCGGGGGGAGATTCGTGCCGGTCCTCCAGCGTCACGATGGCATTCCAGAGCAACCCCGCCGCCACCACGACGAGAACCAGCCCGATGCCGAGGGTGACGAGGCTCTCCAACCGCCGGTGACCGTGGGGATGGTTGGCGTCGGCGGGTTTGCTCCAGTAGCGGACCCCCACGAGGATGGCGACGTCCGTGGTGATGTCGGAGAGGCTGTGCACGGCGTCGGCCACCACGGCCTGGCTCTGTCCGACGATCCCCCCGACCAGCTTGAGCGCGGAGAGTACCAGGTTCGTCACGAGACCCACCCACGTGACCCTCTGGACTTCTCGGCGATCGCCCGCGTCGTGCGATCGCCCGCTGTCCGACCCGCGGCGGTTGTCTGCTAGCATGGTCCTCCTGCCTCGGCCTCCGCGGCCTGCTCTCCTCCCGGGCTCGAGCGGCTCCACTGTAACGCAAACCGGGTTCACGGGCCAGCCCGAACCGCTCGAGAGCGGACGCCGGTTGAATGAACATTGCAAACACGACCGGGCGTGCTATCCTTCCGCTGCGCATCGCTCGCGGTTGGGTGGCGACCCGAGGGACGCCAGGGCATAGAGCGGGTTCCGGGTACGGGCTGAAGTGCTGGCGGGGAGTACTCCAGATGGGGGGGAGTCGTCAAGTACCGCCTGAAGGCGGCCGACCGGGGCGCAGGCCAGGATCGCGCCCGTCACTGGTAGAGGCCGTCCACGGCCGCGTCGAGCGCTGCCTGGGCCGTGTGCCGGGCCGCTGTCTCTATGTAGGTGTGGCCGACCAGCGCCTGCTGGTTCTGGTCGGTGGCAAAGAGATCGCGCGGTATCCGGTCTCGACCGCCAAAGCCGGGATCAACGCCCGGGAGGGGTCGTGCGGCACGCCGCCCGGCGTCCATCGGATTCATCGCAAGATCGGTCGGGGCGCGCCCGCGGGGACCGTGTTCGAATCCCGCCGGCCGACGGGCGAGTCCTGGCGACCGGGCGATCCGAAGGATCCGGAGCGCGATCTCATCCTGAGCCGGATCCTGACGCTGGAAGGCCTCGAGGAAGGGACAAACCGCGGGGCGGGGCTGGACTCCCTGGCCCGCCACATCTACATCCACGGGACGAACCAGGAGAGTCGGGTCGGGCGACCGGTCTCCGGCGGCTGCATCCGGATGACCAACGCCGACGTGATCGATCTTTTCGACCGAGTGGAAGAAGGAGACCCCGTTGTCATCGGTGGATGAGAAACCCGGGACCTTGACCCGCTGCCACTTCACCGGCGTCGCGGGCAGCGGCATGAGCGCGCTGGCCCAGTATCACGTGTTTTCCGGGGGGCGGGGTTCCGGGAGCGATCGCGTGTTCGACCGCGGGGAGGCCGACGAGATCCGCAGGACCCTGGAGGCCTCGGGAGTCGCGATCGTCCCTCAGGACGGGCGCGGACCTGCGGCGGACTGCCACGCGGTGGTGACCTCGGGCGCGGTCGAGAGCTCGGTTTCCGACATACAGATGGCGCGCCGCCGCGGGATTCCCGTGCTTCACCGGTCGGAGTTTCTGGCCCGGCACATCGAGGAGAAACGGACGATCGCGGTGGCCGGCACGAGCGGGAAGTCCACGGTCTCGGCGATGATCTTCGAGATCCTCCGCTCCGCGGGCCGCGATCCGTCCCTGATCACGGGCGGCAACCTCATCAGTCTCCGGGGCGCGCGCTGCCTGGGGAACGCGTGGCTGGGGGGCTCGGACCTTCTGGTGGTCGAAGCGGACGAGAGCGACGGGAGCCTGGTCCGGTACGAGCCCTGGATGGGGGTCCTTCTCAACATCCGGCGGGATCACCGGGAGCCGGAGGAACTCGCTCGGCTCTTCACCACGTTTCGCGAGCGAACGAAGGGTCCCTTTCTGATCGGAGAGGATGTCGGCCGGGAGGCGTTCGGGGACCCGGCGGCTGTCTTCGGCTTCGGTCCCGAATCCGACCTGAGGGCCGAGGACGTTGTCCTCGATTCCCGGGGCGCGAGGTTCACCATCTCCGGGGAGCCGTTTGAGCTCCGGGTGGCCGGCCTCCACAACGTGTGGAACGCCGTGGCTGCTGCTGCTGCCTGCCGCCAGGCCGGCGTGGAGTTGAGCCGAGCGCGGGAGGCTCTGGCCAAGTTCCGGGGGGTGGCCCGACGCTTTCAGGTGATCGGCCGCGCGAGAGGCGTCGAAGTGGTGGACGACTTCGCCCACAACCCGGACAAGATTGCGGCGAGTCTCGCAACCGCGCGCGGAAGGGGCAAGCGCATCCTGGCCGTCTTCCAGCCCCACGGGTTCGGGCCGACCCGGTTCATGCGGGACGAGCTCGTCGAGGTCTTCGCCTCGCGCCTTCGGGCGACCGACCGCCTGCGGATGGCGGAGATCTACTACGCAGGCGGGACGGTGTCCCGGGACATCTCGTCCCGGGATATCGTGGACGCCCTTACCGCTCGCGGAATCGAGGCCTCCTACGTCGACGCTCGAGAGGACCTGGTCGGCCTCATCGCCGAAGAGGCCCGGGACGGCGACATTGTGCTCGTCATGGGAGCCCGAGACCCGTCCCTGGCGGGTCTCAGCCGCCGAATCCTGGGTTCCCTGACCGGCAGCCGGTCGGCCGACCCCCAGCCGTAGCCGTTCATTCCACACCCTTCCGGCCCGGACAGGACCGACTCCTCCCCTCCGGACGGCAATCGCTACAGTAAAGATCTCGTCATATGGTCCGATAGTCTATATCATACCCTGCTTGACAAGCGGCGCAGGAGCGTCTATCCTATGTTGGAATGAGAGAACCGAACCGGAGGGGCCTCGGATGGCCCGCCGGAGAGAGGGGAGAGCGTTGGTCCTTCGGAGCATCTCGACCGGGTGGGCCTGGTGGTGCCTGCTCGCGTACATTCCCACCCTGGCGCCGGGTGTTCTCGATCTGCCCGTGCTCTGCGTCGGGGCGGACGGCCACGTGTCTCCCGAGTGCCATCGAACGAGCCCGTGTCCCTCGTCGTCGAGTCCGTCCTCATGGGATGAGGTCACCGGCACAGAGCATGTGGCCGAGCTCGATTCGCACATCTCCGGGTGCGGTTCGTGCACCGACGTTTCGGTATTCCTCGATCAGAGTCCTGCTCGGAACTCGACCGCGCCGCCGCAGGTTCAGGCGGCACTCCTTCAGGTGCTGCCCTGCCCGATCCCCGTGGACTGGAAGGGCGACCCACCTTCCACAAGGCCTCCGCCCGTTCCCGACCCTACCTTGACGTTTCTCCATACCGTTGTTCTCCAAGTCTAGACCCCCGACCTGGTGTTGAAAGGTTTCGCTCGCGCTCGAGCCCCGAAGAGCGTCCCGTTGACGTTCCTTTGCGGCTCGGTGCTGGACCACACGCTGCACGTTTCGGGGGGTTCCCATGCGGTTCAAAGACGTCAGGATCATTGCGGTGGCGCTTCTGGTCGGAACCGTCGGCTGCGCGGGGCACTCGGTCGGGTCGCGCGGGCCCGAGGGAGGGACCTGGAGTACAGACTCGAGCGCTCCGGCATCTCTCGGTCCAAGGGAACCGGAGGTCGGCCCCCCCAACCGGGTCCGGACGCTGGGGGAGACGGTCACGCTGGAGCGAGCCCTGTCTTGGGCGCTCGAGGCGAGCCCGGATCTGGCGGCCGGCTCCTGGGAGGTCCGGATGGCCGACGCGAGGGTGCTCCAGGCCGGACTCCGACCGAACCCGGAGTTGGAGATCGAAGTCGAGGATTTCGGCGGCCACGGAGAGCGTCGCGAGTTCGGCGAGGCGGCGATCACTCCCATGCTCAGCCAGCGTCTGGAGCTCGGGGGGAAGCGTTCCAGGCGGATGCGGCTCGCCGCCCTCGAGAGGGACATGGCCCGATGGCACTACGAGTCGATGAACCTCCAGCTTCGGGCAGAGGTGACCAAGGCCTTTGTCGACGTGCTTGCCGCCCAGGAATCGGTCGCGCTGGCCGAGGAGCTGGCCGGCCTCTCGGAGAGAACCTACGGTGCGGTTTCAGAGCGGGTCAGGGCCGGAAGGGTCTCGCCTCTCGAAGAGACCAAGGCGGAGGTCGTCCTGGCCACCAGCCGGATTCGGCTGGAGCATGCCAAGAGCGACCTCAGAGTGGCCAGGAGGCGACTGGCTGCCACCTGGGGAAGCACGTCGGCGGACTTCCGGGGCGTGGAGGGGGAGTTCGACCGTCTGGTTCCGATTCCACCCCGGGAGGCGTTCGTCTCCCGGATTTCCGGCAATCCGGACATCGCCCGCTGGGATGCGGCCACCGAGCGCTGGCGTGCGGCCGTGAACGTGGAGAAAGCTGGGCGCGTTCCCGACCTCACGGTGCACGGCGGCCTGCGCCGGTACAACGACACCGATGATCATGCCTACGTGATGGGCATCTCGCTCCCCATTCCCCTCTTCGACCGCAACCAGGGAGGGGTTCTGGAGAGCGAACGCGGTCTGGAGAAGGCCGTCGAGGAACGGAGGGCCGCCGAGGTTCGTGTGCGCGCCGAGCTGTGGGAATCGTACGAGGCGCTCTCGGCCGCCCATTCCGAGGCGCTTCTTCTCCGAGATGTTGTGCTCCCGGCCGCCGAGCGCGCGTTCGAGGCGGCCGGGGAGGGCTACAAGCAGGGAAGGGTCGGATACTTGGAGGTCCTGGACGCCCAGCGGACCTACTTCGAGGCCAGGGTTCAGTACGTCGGCGTGCTGACTTCGCACCGCAGGACAGCCGCGGATGTGGAACGGCTGATCGGGGGTTCTCTCTCCGAATCCCAGTCCGAGAGCCCGTAGCGCAGGAGTCGAAATCCATGAAGAGAAACATCGCATTCATCGTGATCGTCCTCGTTCTCTCGGTCGCCGCGGTGGGGGTCGCGCGGTTCGTGGTCACGCGGGGGGACGGTGGGGGAGAGACCATCCAGGTCGACCCCGCGGATCATGGGCAGAGCGGCCATGGGGAATCGTGCGCGCACGACCACGCCGCGGGCGACGGTGGTTCCACCGAGGAGGCGCCGGGCGACCTCGCCCTGTCCGTAGAGGAAATTCTCCAGGCGGAGTGTGAGCACGGTGGACCTGCGCACCTCTGCCCCGACTGTCAACACGAGGTCGGTGTGGTCGAGGTTGGTTCGGACCTGCTCGGCCGAACCGAAGGGTCGGACGGGGGGCTGGTGCGCGTCGTACCCGCTCCGCGATCGGCCAGGCGCTCGGTCCTGAACCTGACGGGAGAGGTGGACCTCAACGAGACCCACGCGGTTCGCGTGAGCCCGCGGGTGGGTGGCGTCGTCCGTTCTGTGGCGGTAGACATCGGGGCCAGGGTGGGGAGGGGCGACGTCCTGTTCGAGATCGAGAGCGCGGAGCTGGGTCGGGCGCTCAGCGAGTATCAGAAGAATCGAGCCATGGCGGATCTGGCGCGCAGGAACTACGAGCGTGAGAAGAACCTCTTCGAACGGAAGATCGCCTCCGAGTGGGACATGACCCAAGCCCGGATGGCCTTCGAGGAATACCAGACCGAGCTGGCGGCAGCCGAGGCTGCGCTTCGTGTCCTGGGTTTCGACGATGCGGATCTGCCGGCCGGCGACCCCGAAGACTCGAGATTCGCCTCCAGAACCCTTGCGGCCCGGGCCCCCATAGGTGGGGTCATCATCGACAAACACGCGGTGGTCGGAGAGCTGGTAAGGCCCGGGGACGACCTGATGCTTCTGGCCGACCTGAGCACGGTATGGGTCTGGGCGGACGTCTACGAGCAAGACCTGGCCGGTCTGATCGAGGCCCGAACGCACGGGCCCGTCCCCGCCGAGGTGCGCGTCCACGCCTTCGGCGACCGGGTGTTCACAGGAGAGGTCGACTACGTGGGGGCGACGATGGAGAGGCAGACTCGGACGGTGAAGGTGCGGGCCGTGGTCGGCAACGGGGAGGGTCTGCTCCGCCCGGGGATGTTCTGCGACATCCGAATCCAACTCGACGACGCGGGCGACGCGCTCACGGTACCCGAGGTTTCTGTGTTGACGGACGGAGCGTGGGAGTTCGTTTTCAAACGTCTGAAGGAGGACTACTACGTCCGGCGGGCCGTTCGGCGGGGGAGGCAGTTCGGGGACCGGGTGGAGATCGTCGAAGGGGTGCAGCCGGGCGAGCTCGTCGTGGCCGATGGGGCCTTCCTGCTCAAGTCGGCCGTGCTGCGTTCGAAGATGGGAGCGGGGTGAGCGGATTGAGGGCGGGCGTGACCCGCTCGAGTCTGCGCGGCGGCCGGTTGCAGCCACACCCGGCTTCGGACGAACCCCAGCGGAGGTTTGCATGCTGGACCATCTGATTCGATTCGTTCTCACCCAGCGAGCCCTCGTCCTCATCGCGGCGGCGATCCTGGTTGCCGCGGGCGTGTTCGCGTGGGCGCGCCTGCCCATCGACGCGTTCCCCGACGTGACCAACGTTCAGGTCATGATCCTCACCGAGGCGCCGGGACTC
>Ga0180438_10010510_pt1 | contig 11346 bp, 8 predicted proteins | sample SS_ome_12_FD_132455 | JGI IMG/M metagenome (GOLD analysis project Ga0180438, IMG submission 132455) | Hypersaline lake sediment archaeal communities from the Salton Sea, California, USA - SS_3_D_2 metaG | ecosystem: Environmental > Aquatic > Non-marine Saline and Alkaline > Hypersaline >...
AATTACACCAGATGGTGTACTATCCCAATAACTTACACTCCCACCACCAGCTTGCCATTGAGGTAAACCACTGACAAGTGTTAATACATGTCCATCTGTACCCTTAGCCCTACGCTGCCAACCACTATTATAATAAAGAATATCCCCATTAGTTCCAGCAGTTAGACCAACACCACCAGCACCAACAGTAATCATATCTCCAGCTATAACCTCTAAGCCAGAGCCTTGTTCTTGTAAACCCTTATTAGTAGCTATTTTAACATAAAGACCTTCAGAGTCTACATCAATAAGACCCTTAACACTTGTATATGTTGTCATTAACCGGACTTGTAACCCGGCGTTACTAGTTGCGAACTCAAGTGTTGGGTAACTTAGTGCAGCACCACCTGTAGGTGATCCAGCTAATTCTAGTCCCGGCACTACATCTGCTCTGCGAGCTTGTGTAGAAGCACTAGGAGCACTACCAGTTTCTGATACTATAATCGGAATATCATCAGATAAAGTAATTCCACCGCCACCAACATCATCAGAATCAGTATAAATAATTATTGGAGCAGATGGATAAGTATTACCACCATAAGTAGCAATAATCCTAAAGCTTTGTCTACCACTACCTCCAGTTACCTGCCAATCATTTTCTGTATAATTACCGCCACCATCAAAATTTATATTTGCTTTGTTTACAACATCGTTTGTATCTGTAGCTTCTACAGAAATTGTAGCAGCTTGACTAGCAGGGCCGGTAGCAGAAACTGTAAAGTTTGATCCACGCACAACACCAGATGGTACGACTAAAGCAATAGCTGTACCATCAGATAATCGCATACCAATTGATTCGGGTTTTATATCTTCATCATCTGGCGTAACTACAATAGTAGCAGTATCATCACCAGAGCCACCAGCAATTTGACCTGTAGCTTCTGTATACACACCATTTTGTAATGTGATAGCACCAGCATGATTATAGGCATCATTAGGGTCTGTGCTCTCCATTGAAAGTGTAGCACGTATAGTTCTAGATACTTGATTACCCTCATCGTCTACTAATATAACTTTAAAGCCAAAGTTAGTTGAACGTGGTGTTTGTAACTGCCCCTCAACAAATCTAAGCTTATAATTACTTAAATCATCTGTACCGGGTCGAGTAGGTGTCTTACTCTTTTTCTCTTGCTCCCTACAACCTTCCTCTTCTTCCACTTCATAGTCAACTTCATCCAAACCAGTTGAAGGGTCAGTGGGAGTAGGATTACCATTAATACTGTAATTAGGATCACCAGTCCAATATTTAGTATCTTCAGTTGGCTCTCCGCCCGATTCATCGCCAGACTTAGATGCAACAGTTGTTTCAAATCCTATACTCGGCCTACCCGTATCTAAGTCAACTTGTTGAGCAACACCGCGTAAAGTGTTTGTACCAATGATGTTTAAATCATGTGCAATTGTATCAAAAGGTTGTAGCTTAAGTGCTGGCATAAAGGATTGGAACGCAGCTTTACGCCAAACATTTGATCTACGATACCCCCAAAAAGCTGCACTCAATTGTACTAAGCTTTCAATATTATATATAAAGAAATCCCAGTCTTCTGTTATTGTGCCATATGCAGAAATATTGTTCTTGTATACAAAAGTTCTTTCTGTATCTTCTTCACCAGAGAAATCTATTTTCCATTTAGCATTAACATTAGTAACAATATCATCAGTTGGAGTAAAGCCCAACTCCAACGTCTTCATTTCTATAGCACTTTCGTCAGCAGTATAATTAGCCGTAGGAGTATCAGATAAGTATTTAAGGTGTGCTACACCGCCATCAATAATTAAAGCACACCTAGCTTGCCAAGCTATCTTTTCACATATCTCAATACATCCCGGTTGGTCTAGTACAGCAAAATTAGCAGGATACTTTTCACCTCCACCACCATCCCGGAGGTCTGCTTTAACAGCATTAAACGTTGTGCTATCAACGGATAAGGATGTGTAAGCTTGTATCAACCACTTTATAATATTTGATACATTTTGGTCGGCAGTTGAAACTAAAGATACAAATACATCGCCCTGCCATCCTTCACATTCATAGTCTACAAGAGCCTTTGAGAACTCAAGTGTGGTACAATTCTGACCTGCTAATAAATGATTCTTATTAACTGTATAATAACTCGATGGTATAGGAGCTAGTATAGTCTCACTATTAAAAGACCTGTGCCCATATACCTCTAGTATATCAGTGGATTGTATTAAATTGGCTACGTAAAGATCATCATAGCCACCATCATAAACAACAGGATCACCTTCTAATAAGTCATAACCATCAGGCGTCTTACGAGTTTCAGAGAAACCAATAATTCTTGCATACGAAGGCCCAATAGACCCACCAGCAACCGTCCAATACCAATTGTACTCTTTATAAGTTGTGGCCCAAGAACCCCGAGGCCATCCAGCCGTTTCACTAATCGTATCTGTGTTATCAAGTAAAACTTTAGTGACCGCACCATCGATCACTAAATCATGCATCCAATCCTTACGGCAGTGACAACGAGTCCCTACCTGAGACTCGACAAAATTAACCATCCAGTTCCCGCCATCATTGACGAGAACATATTGGCCTTCAATATTTTTAGAACTATCCGATAACCAGAAAACAGAGTAGTCATTCTGATAATCACCAGTAACTCTGGCTGCAATAGTTAGACTAGTTTCAATTGCATCATTCCGACTAGTAGGAGTGAAAGCGTCCCCACTAAAACTCCCTGTCATTTTGATGCCTTGAATAAGTATAGATATAGGTGTACTTTGTGGGAATTTACGCCCATTCTCGATTTGGAAAGAAGGTGTAGGACTTGTATGATCTACATCCTCTTTTAATGTACCACGAATCTGTTTACGTACCTGCACAGCCGGAACACGCAATGGCTTACCAAAGCAAATAGGCCAAGGGACTCCAACCGCTTCTTCACTAAGATTTGATAAATCGCCCTCTTCAGGTGCAAAGCCTATTTGATTATCATCTATATCTGATTCAATATTGAAGGCAAGTGTCCTCTCACCTTCATCCCAAATTATATCTGCTGCTGCTCTGCCCTTGATTAGTGTTACTAAGTCTGCTTGAACATTCCCGGCAAAGTGTAAATAAACAGTACAAATAGAGCCTTCAATTAATTCTTCATCTACAAGTGTTTTCAATACTCCGTCGGAGTCATCAAGCACAACACTAACATCACTAACTTGTCCAATAGTATCTGCTTTAACTTGACTATTTAAACTTCCAAATTCTAATATTTTACCAGCAGCATTGATCGCACCGATGCTTAAATCTTTATCTGCATAGTATACTGTACCACTAGGCCATTCAGCCTTAATAATAACAAGAGGCTCTGTACCTTTTACGGTATCAGCTTTAGCCTGAGCATTTGCAGTTAAGGTGCGAACCATTTAGGCTACCTCTCCCTCGAACTCTACCGTAATATCATATGTTTCTATGCAAGGGTCACTACTATCTGTACCCTCTGATATACTTCTCCTGCTTGTGGACTCCATCGGATTAATACTAGTCATGCGTCCACGCAGCACTGTACTATCATACATAGTAACTTTTATCTCGCGGCCAGCACTTTGTTTTACAAAGTCTAAGAAAGAATCTTTTAAGCTTTTAGTAATACTTTCAAAATTCCATAACCACTTTCTAGTAGAACCTGTATACTTATAAGTGTATAAAGTATCATCCATTGATTTAGCAAATCGCACTTGTGTATTATGTTGTAGCGAGTCTCCTAAGGCTGGGTCTCGTAAAATAACCTCAACAGTAGGAGAAGCATAAGGGTATTCAAATTTCATATCTTTACTCCTATGAATTCAAAAGAAAACTCATAGGAACAATCATCTTTAGTAGTAACTATTTCATTCTCAGGTGTAGCAATTATACCAGTCCATTCTTGGTCTAAATGATCTACAATACCAATCTCTAATCCAGCATAATCTTGTAAGAAAGAAATAAACGCATTCTTTTCAGCAGCCTTAATAACCCTAAAAGTGTAAGCATTTGTTTGTGTCTGTGGCCAATCATTATCTCTAACACCTAAGAGTGTACCAGCACGGCTACGCCTAACTACACCTTCTGTTTCTACACGTTCTACGTCACCCAAATCCGGGTTACGAAGAACCACAGATGATTCAATTGAACCCATAGCTGGATACTTTAATGTAAAGCTCACAGCTTAATTCTTCCTCTTCTAATAGCCCTACGTAAGCCCTTACCGATTTTGACTATATCAACTGTTTCTCTTCCAGTGCTTTGTAGTGTGATGTTAACATCACCCACATTAGTTACTTCTCCACCACTCTGGAAGCGCGGAATAGACCCAGCATTCATAGTTAGTAATTGACTAAAGAACTTTTTAGAAGCTCTACTATTTACAACAAATTCACCGGGACTTAATAAAGCCGGAACACGATCTTGCCCATACTTACTAATCATGCCTCCCTTAGCTTTGCCGAATATTTCACTTTCGCCACCACCTATTACAACTTGACCACCGCGTTCAAGTATTAATTTCTTTGTTTCAGTGTTATAGTCTCTAAGCCTTTCTGTTAACAATTTTAAAGTTTCACTTAAAGTTTTTGTACCATCGACAATTGGTTTAAATGTTGGCCCAGTGTCCTTTAATACTTGTTGCGATTCTGCAAAACTCTTAGTGGAAGCAGCAAATGCTTTAGCAAAATCATCTAATTGCTTTTTTGTATCTTTTAAATCATATAATGGTTTATTCCTTAAGTTAGCAATAATAGTATTTAATGATGTTAAGTCTAACTTATTAAGGTCTATTTTGCCTTTTAATATGTCGTTTTCGAAAAATTTCTTAGCACCTATTGTGTATGTTTCGTCTATTAAAGGAGCCTTCTTAAATTCATCTCTATATCTAACCAATTTTGCTAAAATATTGTCGAAATCTTTTAAACCTGCTGGAGTTTTTAAGGATTCTACTAATTTAGTAATTTCATCAATACGTTTTACACGGTCATCTACAATATCTAATTGTCTTTCATCTAATATACCAAGCTTCTTTTGCCATTTAATAGATGTTTTGTATAATTTTAAGTGTTCAAGTTGTTTCTTAATTTGTTCGTCCGCAATAATCGAATTCTTAGAAGCTTCTAATGTTGCTTCTTGTTGTGCTTTAAAGAATGCTTTGACTGCTGCCACATCTTTTTCTAATAATTTACCGCGTTCCTTATTAGCCTCAATTATCTTAGCAATTGTTAATTGTTTCTCAAGATTATCAATTTGTTGCGTAATTTTAAATTCATCGCCACGTTCAGAATTAAGCTGTTTACGTAAAGTAAGCTGTTGCCTAAGATTATCAACTTGTTGCCGTATTGCTTTCTCAATAGCTTTAGGGTCGCCTAATGCTAATACATCTTCAAGATCAAACTTCTTAACAAGACTATTGATTTCAATTAATTCAGCACGAAGTTCTTTCTGTATAGCTAAACGATTTTCTTGTCGCTTCTTTTCCTCTTCAAGAGCACGAATGCCCTCAAGTCGTATCCTATTAATCTCTTCAATAAGTACTTTGCGTTTAGCTACTTCCTTAGTTTCATTTGTCTCTAGTGCTAAAGCCTGTTTTAATATATCTAATTGTTTTGTAGCACTCTTAACAAATTTATCATTCTCAGTTGTAATTTTCTTTTGTATAGCTAAACGTTTCTTAGGGTCGGTTTCTAGTGCAAGCTCTTCTTCTAATTTTGCAATTTTCTCAACATTATCACGTTGAAGTTCGCGTAATTTATTGCTAGCCTTAATAGCTTTTTCATCTTCCTTAACAACAACCTTAAGGAATCGATCAAATAATTTTTCAGCTTCTTTTAAGCTAGCTTCCAAACGCTTAACATCAATGAGACCTTCTTCAACAGCTAGTTCCTTTTGCGCCTTATTGATCTCATCAGTTAATGCAGTAGTAAGTATACGAGCAACTTCCTTTGGGTCTTCTGCTAACTTAAGCTTAAGATCAAATTCAATCTCAGCTTGCTTACGTAAAGACTTATCAATAGCATCTTGTAAAGTACGAATACCAGCAATAGCCTTTTTAATAATCCCTTCAGTTGCAGTAATATCCTTATTAAGAGATTTTAAAATCTCCTTGCTAGCTTTCTCTGACTCTTTTGCCATATCCTCATAAAGATTACTTAAAGAGTCAAGTCTCTTAGTATCCAGTGCAATTAACTCTGCTGTTAATTGTCTAGATACCCGTGCTCTTTCTTCAATGCTATCGAAAATTATTCTATATGTTGCTCTAATAGCATTGGCCTGTGCCTTAACTCTAGCTTGAACACGTCGATTAAAATCTTCATCTGCTCTATCAGTATCCTCTGCAATCTTATTAAGTTGGGCGGCGACAACAGTTCCTAATAATATTACACCCGTTGCAATTGCAGTAAACGGATTAGATGCTGCAAGTTTAATTAATGCTATAGTTAATAACCCAACAGCAGGTATTAATAAATCTTTAATAGTTTTGGCTAATGTTGCAACAACAGTAGATAGCCCACCAAAAGGTTCAGTAACATCCACGATAGTTTTTAATAGGTCTCTTCCAAATTCCTCTACAAAGAAGTTTTTAACCTTATTTAATTCAATAGTAATTTTACGGCCACTACTCTCAAAAGCATATACAGCGGCCTTATTATAACTTTCAACTGCTTTAAGATTAGCTTCTAGATTCTTATTGAATATTTCTAATCCACGACCTGTTAATGCCAATGCACCACTGATACCTCGAATACGGTTAACTAATTTAGCTAACTCTGTGGTGCTTCCTTTTGTACGTTCTTGTAATAACGCAAGGAATTTACCAAGCCCAAATGTTTTAATAGCGGCTTCACCAGAATCAACACCAAGTTCTCTAAGGAACTTCTGCATTTCCTTAGTAGGCTTGATTAATTTAATAAAGATACCACGTAATTGTGTGGCAGCCTTATTATATTTGATACCTTGAATCGTTAATGTAGATATTGAAGCTGTTAATTCTTCAAGAGTAATACCAAGTTGTGATGCAATAACGGCAACATCACCAAAAGAGTTAGCCATTTCCGATGCACGGACACGGCCTAACTCAATTGTTTTAAACATTACTGCTGCTACTTGACCAGCATCGCCAGCATTTAAACCGAATGAGTTAATAGCAGCAGTTAATAGATTTACTGAATCAGTTGCACTAGCTGTAGTTACAATTGAGAATTTGCTTGTCTCATTTAAGAATTCAAAAGTTTCAGCACCCTTTGCAACCTGATTAGATAGTGTTTGATAAGCTGCTTCAGCAGTATCAAGAATATCAATTCCAAAAGCATCCGAAACTTCTCGGATACCCTTAGCCCAATCTTCAAATGCTAATTGATTTTGTTGAGATATTGTTCTAAGCTCAGATATGCGTATTTCAAATTGTCTAGCTAAATCAATAGATTCTCGTATTGCCCCAATAAATGCTGTTAAAGCTCTACGAATTAATTGAGCAGCAATAATCCTTGCCATAGTTTGCCATGACAAGGTTAATGATTGTGCTGCCTTAGTTCCACTCTTTGCAAAATTTGTTTGTGTTTGTTGAACTTCATACATTAAGCCTTGAAGTCTACGTAAATTACCTTCATATGGCGGGAATATTCCAGCCTGAACTTGTGACCAAACTTGTTGTATTTCTCTTGCACCAACCTTATTTTGAACAATAAATTCTTTTAAGCGACCTGCTGCTTGTGAGAAATTAAATAAAGCTCTAGGATCTTGTGTAGGTGGCGGCTGTAACCCGCCTACAAAAGCCTGCGCACGTTGTCTAGCTTGATAAGTCTCACGTGCAACTTGTGCTTCTTCCTTCATTTGTTTAATAACAAGTGCAGCTTCTCTACGTTGCTTCTGCCTAGCTGCAATATTATTATTAATAGATGTATTTAAAGCTTTCCAAGCCGTTGAAGTTTGACCTTCAATTGTTTGCGTAACTTTCTTTAATGTCACATCTGCCTGACGGAATTCGTCAAGCATAATACGCATAACAGCTTTAGTACGATTTCCTTCTTCATTAAAACTTACCAATGAAGACTTTAAACTATCTAATGATTTATCTAATCCTAAAGCAGCAGCCGCTGCTTTCTTAATCGCAGGTGTAACTTCATCCCTTGCGGCAAGCCGCAATTCTTTTTGTGTGAATTGATATGCTGCTAACCAAGTTTTATGTGCCATCGCTACCCCTTCAAGTCAAGTAACTCTTCTAAACCGGGCACATAATCCTGCCAATTCCGATCTATAAAATCAATAAAAGCTTGAGACGCTGGCTCAAGTGAGTTCCACGCTCCGCGTTTAATTTCCCAATACCACCACTGAAAAACTTGTATATCAAAACTAAACTCCATTACAGGTAAATCAAACTTTATAGATGTAGCTGCCTCAGCTATCGCTTGACCTTCTTTTATTTCACGGTAACGAGACTTATCATAACTGCCATCTATATTAGTAACACCAATTCTTCTAGAATGTTTCTGCCTAGCTATAATGGCTCCTTTCAATTTTGTCCACATTCTAGATTTGATAGCAACATCATAAAGTGAAGCCATCGACATACCGGTATCAACATGAACTTGTTGGTCTCTTATAATTACTGTAATAAATTCCTTTAAAGCAGCTTTCCAAAGACGAGTCATATTAGCTTGTAAAGCTTTAGTATACCTCTTGATATCTGGATTAAGTGGCTTCCAGATTAATTCAACACCAAGAGGCATAACTTTCTCCTTGTTAGAGTGGCCCCGCCCCAATTGGCGGGGCCACTCTTAGGTCAACTTCGCGCCACAAGCCTTAAGTATATTTTCGTGTTCCGTGGCCTCTTCGTATTCTCGTATCTGACTATATCCTATGAGTTGTGCCTGTGCCCAAACGTTATTCTTTTCCCAACTCGGTTTAATCCCCGGTGGCCTTAAGCCGAATCTTTCGCAGGCTCTCCAGATGGCGTATTCTGCGGTACGGAACCTTGGGAGAATGCGCTTTCTTGCACCTCCCGAGCTTCTGCTAAAAAACGTTCCGTAGCCTCATCAATCTTATCTTGGTCCAGCCCATTCACAGATGTAACTAGATTGACAATCCTAGCAATTACTCCATCAGAGAATCCTGCTTCCTTTAGTTCCGTTTGGTAGTTGCCCCATGTTTCAGGATTTCCCAGATCAACCGTCTCCCACTTTAACTCTTCTTCAGAGCTTTTAAACGTGGCAGACAAGGACATAAGAACCATCCAATGCATCCGGCTCTCGGCCCATTTATTAATTTGGTCTTGGTATTTTTGATCAGTTATATCAAGGCTTTTTAATCCACCCGGCTTAATAACTACCGGAGGCGTAGGCCTTGGAAATAACTTATCAAAATCACCATAGTCTAACACAGCTCTAGCTTTGAAGATAATGTCTTCATCACGTTGACGAGGAATAACCAATACTTCCTCTTTTGGACCATCAAGTTTCTTACCGCCGATTAACATTAGATTCTCTCCTATCCTTGTCTTTGCCCCGACAAGTGGGTACCGGTGTCTAAGCTAAGACCGTCTTAGCTAAGTGCACCTGACGAGTTAGTCTGGCGAGTTACAGTTGCCTCGGTCACGTTACATTGACCAGAAACGGCCACAGTACCACCGCTTAAGTCGTGATCGAGTGACTCATACCTGAAGTCTTGCAGGAGGATGATTTCCATATCACCACAAGCAACAGGTGAAGGCGAGTAGATAACTTCAATATCTACCGCATAGGGACGACACTGATCAGAGTCAGTAGAAGTCCAGCTAGCTGCCTCACCACGTTTCTTGAGGGCATCCTCAATGGTAGGTGTCCCGCTGCCAGTCTGTCCTTTGAGGTATTCCCAAACAAAGTCCATGCTGACGCTAACGGGAACCTCGTCACCTTCACGTACCTCGTCTAGCGTACCACGGTCAAGAGTATATTCCATGTTACGGGCTTCGGTGTAAGTTAAATTACCTTCACCGATTTTTACTTCAACTTCGTTGGCCGGCGTTGAACCGTCCTTAATCTTGACAATGGCTCGCTTGAGGTCGATTTGGGCGTATACGCTGTACCAGACCCGATGCATCAACCTTACCTCCTTAATCAGAGATTGTAGAACGCATTTCGTAATGGCCTTCTACAGTTGCTTGTTGTAATTCAGCAGATGGGGCTATTTTCCCGAAGTAGCTGACCTGAATCCTTTCCTTGCCCCGAGCATCACCAAGGAGATTCATGCAGCCAAAAAGACTACCGTCATCATCGGGACCATTGCCGTATTTATAAACTGGTATGCTAGTGAAGGCCGCTGCTACAATACCGATGTTTGTCCAAATTGTATGGAAATTACTATCATCCATAGCACTTTGAACCAATACATTTATTTCAGAATATATTCTCCAGTACCCTTTACTGAGTTCAGTAAAGTAAGGCCCGTCCACCCTCAACTCAATAAAGTTTTGTTTGTCTTGGGTGTCACGGTGTTGACCCTCTATGAATAAAGGTAGATTATCGCGTCTAGCGTCAAAATGTTTTGACACTGATGCTACAATCCACCTTGGTATGTTTTTGAATGTAGCCATTTAAGCCTCAGGATCTACATCAGGTGTATTCGAGACTTCCTTAATTTGCATAAGCCACGCTTTGTTGCCCTCCGAGCGTGTAGCGGCTTGTATTTCATAACGACGATTCTCGAACACAACGTACATTTCGGTAGTTACATTGAAACCAGAAGGTAAATCTTTAACGTCAATAATGACGTTTCTAACGCCTCTCTCAAAAATTCCACCATATGTGAAATTTTTATTTGCTGCGATAAAAGATAAGTCATATTCGAAATCCTTGAAATGACGATTTGGTAATAAGATTCCCCGCCGTATTTTAACATAAACTAAATCTCGTGTCATTTGTCCAGTTTCAAGATTATAAGTGTCAGCACTGTCTCGGTATCCAATATACATAACGATACCAAACTGACGCTTCAGTCGGTATATGATTTTTCTAATCTGGCGTAGAACGTTTTGTGCTACCATGCTTTAGCCTTTTAGGTGTGGGGTGGGGTCTGAAGACCCCACCCCTTCCCCCACCTTAGCCGAGAACGCAGACGCCTAAGTTCTCGTCCAGAACCTCGATACCACCAAGGATATCGACAGTCACAAGGTGGCCCTGCTTAGTTCCATCGTAAGTGATCACGACGCGAACAGCAAGGCTGTTATAGTTGGCAACGCTTGCCAGCGCGCCCGTACCAGCAGCCGGAGCCGCCAGAGGACGAGTGACCAGCGTAACAGCATTACGGTGGAAGGCGAAGCCGTAGTCACCGGCCGGGCCAATACC
>Ga0180438_10010511_pt1 | contig 11346 bp, 11 predicted proteins | sample SS_ome_12_FD_132455 | JGI IMG/M metagenome (GOLD analysis project Ga0180438, IMG submission 132455) | Hypersaline lake sediment archaeal communities from the Salton Sea, California, USA - SS_3_D_2 metaG | ecosystem: Environmental > Aquatic > Non-marine Saline and Alkaline > Hypersaline >...
CTGAAAATGTTGTTGAGTAAGTGATGTTGCGGCTTGGTTTCTTGGCGGTAAATGGATGTCAACATTCTAATTAATAATTCAGGATAAGCCTCATACATTCGTGGAGATTTCATAAAGTGTGGTGCACCTGAATATGTCTTCATGTCTTTGAGGACGAAAGAACTCTCCATCTTCTGTTGATATGCACTCAGCCCTTGAGTGCTATAATCATTCTTCGTCTTGGCCTCCAAAATGGTTTCAGCAGCGATAATCCCCGAGCCTATTGCCAAGTCCATTCCACGCACGATGAATCCACTGTTAATAGTTAGGCCAGCCGCATCACCGACCAACATCAATCCACCTGTTGTCAGGCGGGGGATCATTTCCCAGCCCCCCTCGGGAATAAGATGGGCACCATACTCTAAAAGTCTTCCACCTCGAACCAATGGGTGTATCAGTGGATGGGCGAGGAAGCTTTCGATGACCTCGGTTGGCTTAATTCTTGAATAAACAAGCTCATCTAAGTGCATGACCAGGCCTATTGAAATACTTTCCTTATTGGTATAGAGAAAGCCTCCTCCTGGCACTCCCTGTGTTGCAAATCCAACAACGCCATAAGCCACACCTTCATCTCCCAACAAGTTGAAGCGTTCTTCGATTGTCTCACGTGGTAAAGCTATTAATTCCTTGATACCTAAAGCTAAATGGCGTGTTTCGATTCGATCCCGTAATCCAGCATCTTGGGCCAGGAATGAATTTGCGCCATCTGCAGCAATAATGACGTCGGCGTACATCTCTTCCGTGCCTGCAATGACTCCAACGATATTCTCGTCTTGCTTGATTAACCGATCAACGCGAATTCCTGGAACGAGCAAAGCCCCGGCTTCCTCTGCCTTCTCTCCTAACCAACGATCAAACTTGCCCCGGAGGACAGTAAAACCATTATAGGGAGGTTCAGAAAACTCTTTGGTTCTAAAATCAATGTTTACTGATGCGTCTGCCGAGAAAAAGGCGACAACATAGTTGGTAATGAAACGCTCGACTGGAGCTTCATTCCAATATTCGGGGATTAAGCCATTTAGAATCTGACCATACAGCACCCCACCGCTCAGATTCTTGCTCCCGGGATAAGGCCCCCTTTCAACAAGAACCACTTGCAACCCCTCGCGCGCCAGCTTAATAGCGGCTGAGCACCCAGCGAGTCCCGCTCCAACAATAATGACATCAAATTTCTCTTCCATGAATCACTCCAAGATTATTCCTGACGGAAGAATGCTCACCAGATTTCATTTATCTTGCAATTATCCATGGATAGAAGAGTGAAATCATGAAGGTGTCCCTTACTTAAATCGCTTTCTGAGAACTGACATGTAAACCCTTTTTATAGATCATGTTATTTCCGCGCCTTTAAAAACTTAATGAGAGATGGAACTATTTCATAAAGATCACCAATTATCCCGTAGTCAGCTTGTGCAATGATTGGAGCGTTCTTATCCTTATTGATTGCAGCAATGATACGCGCACCAACAATACCCACAGTGTGTTGAACCTGTCCAGATACCCCAATGCCAAGGTATAGGTCTGGCGCAATAGAGGCACCGGATACGCCAATATAGTGATCCCGAGGCATCCAATCCAAACCCTCAGCTAACGGACGTGTGCAACCAACCTCAGCTTCCAGAACCTGGGCGAGGTCGTTGATCAGAGCCAGATCTTCCCGCTTGGAAATTCCTCGTCCAGGGCATACAACACGCTTGGCAGCAGCGAGATTACTTGTTGTAAGCTTCTTCTCACGGTGTTCAAGACAACTCATGCGCCAGGCAGGTTCCACATAGTGCGCCTCAATTATCTCGCCCATTATCGATTCGTCTATTATAGGGGTGTCGAAAACTCCGGCACGAATAGTAGCCACCAATGTTTGTGTTAAAGCTTTTTCTATGCGTACAGCACCACCGCCAAAAATCATATGTCGGACAGAAAGTTGTCCTTGGTCATATATGAAATCTTGCGCGTCGGTGATGACACTTGTGCCAATTCTTGCTGCTAAACGACCAGCTATCGCCTTACCTCGCTTGGTAGCTCCGAACAGCAATACACTGGGCCCCTGTTCGTTCACTAAGTTTGCAAGTGTAGGGACATAATCCTCCACCATGGTGCTCTCCTTGTTTTTATCCAACAAGAACACCTTAGATGCTCCTAATGAAATGGCTTTTTCTGCTTCGGTGCGTGGACCAATCACAACTGCTACAATCGATCCGCCCAAATTTTCTGCCAAAACGCGTGCCCCGCCAATTAATTCGGCAAGGAATGCCGGTTTCTCAGAGTAAGCCCATACTTCATGAGTTGCCAATTTTTTTCTCCTAAATTACGCCATCATTGCTCAAGTAATTGATGAGTAGTCCCGCTGCTTCATCTGGTTCGGCTTCAATCGTTATATTCTTTCGCCCTACTTGATCTGGTGCTTTCAAACTAATAACTTCAACGCCTGTCTTAATATCAGATAAATTCAGATCTTGTAGACTCCATTCGATTACTGGTTTCTGTCCGGCTTTAATGATTTCTTTCATTGTGGGTAAGCGAGGGAGGTTGATATAGGTAGTCACGGATAGCACAGCCGGCAAATAGACTTCAAGGATCTCGACCTCGTCCTCCAGGTCGCGTTCAATCACCAGATGGTCAGACGAAACTTCGATCTTTCCTACGGAATTGATCGTGGGCCAACCAAGCATTTCTCCCACCTGCAGACCTACTTGTTGGAAATAAAGGTCGGACGAACCTTCACCGCATAATACTAGGTCAACCGGACCAATTTTTTGGATGGCTTTTGACAAAACAGTAGCTGTAGCGTAGGTGTCATTCTCGCACAATCGGTTGTCGATGATAAGGTAGAGCTCATCAGGTCCGCGAGAAAGAATATCTTTCTTAAGTTTGGAATTGCTGATATTTGTGGGACCTGCGCTAAGTGCTATTACCTTACCTGATGATGATTCAACCAACTTGACTGCGGTCTCAACTGCCTGTAGATCATATTCACTAATGATCCATTCTGCTTTTTCGAGAGAAAGTAGTCCATCACTTTTGATCTCAATGTCTTTTGAATCAGGCGTTGATTTGAAACATGTAACAATATTCATATCAGCTCTCACCATGTCCGGGCATTTTACGATACTGATTCAAGCTCCAGTTCCAACGCTGAAAGCGGTTATCGGCGGGCAGATGAAGCAGGATCAGCACAATTGGGAATGAGAAGTTGGGTTAACATCCTTTATAGACAGGCTTGCGCTTTTCCATGAACGCGCTGACCCCTTCTTTAACATCCTCGGTTTGTAACGCAATTACCACTGCGAGAACTTCCAATTCATAAAACTGCTCCAGGGTCATTCTCAAACCACGATCGATGAAAGATTTGGATAGCTTATATGAAAGGGAGGGGCCTTGGGCAAGCTTCTTTGCAAATTCTATTGTTTTTGGTAGCAGCTCTTCATGGGCAAAGAGCTTTTGAGCAATTCCTAAGCGGTACATTTCTTGGGCATCAATGATGTCGGCAGAGAAACACAGCTCCTTCGCCTTATATGGACCAACAATGCGGGGCAGGAACCATAGGTTTCCCATATCAGGCACCATGCCAATATTGGCATAGATTTCTGAAAAGCGTGCTTTTTCCGACGCGTATATGACATCGCAAGCTAACACCAATCCGGCACCAGCGCCCGCGGCAATACCGTTCACGGCACAGATCACTGGTTTTTCAATGTTTGCAATGAGTTGGACTAATCTTCCTATGTTCCTACCTTCCATATAATCCATTTTGAGAGAATCCCCAGTAATGTCGTCAATATCACCACCAGCAGAAAATGCTTTGCCGGCGCCAGTTATAACAATTACATTCGCATTATCATCCTCTCTCAATGCTAAAAAGGCTTTGTACAGTTCATCTCCCATTTTCTGGTTGAGGGGATTCATCTTGTCTGGGCGGTTAAGGGTGAGAAGGGCTACACCCTGGTCTATTGTGACATTGATTGCTTCATATTCGTATGGCATTTTTATCTCCGTCTTTGAAAGATCTGAATAAAAATCTTCGGAGAATCAGATAATCCGTAGCCTGCTCCGATCATTCCAAGTTCTCGTGAATGATGTTCGGCTTACAACCTCTTGTCTTTGGATATAATTCTCTTTTCATAAAACTCAGCGATTTGTTTTTCGCCATAGCCCAACTCGGTAAGAATATCGTCATTGTCTGCCCCATATAACGGAGCACCACGCCATATCTTGCCGGGATTATTCTTGAATTTCGGTACAACTCCAACACCCTGTACTGTGCCATATTCTGAATCATCCCACTCTACGAAGACTTCACGTGCTTGATAATGAGGGTCTTCCGCTGCCAATTCAATGTTCATAACCTTGCTGCACGGCACGCCAACTTCCATCATGTTTTTATCTACCTCATCCGCGGTATGAGCGCTGCAATACTCGAGTAAGGCCTTTTCCAATTTTGGACCGGCTGGAGTTCCCCATAACGCCAGCTGTATGCCTGGGGGAAAGTCTGGATCTTTGTCCAACCCAAGGAGAGGCAACCCTCGTCTCATCACACCGCTTCCAAAGAAAGCAATAAAAACATAATTATCATCTTTGCAGCGAAAGACATTGTAGCCAGGTCCCATAGGGTCAGCATTGCCGAGTCGTTGTAATAAACGCTTGTCGTTAAGGTATGTCATGGGGTAATGCGTTTGAATCCTCATTAAAACCTCAAACTGTGCGACATCGATGCTTTCTCCTCTCCCTGTCTTTTCTGCCTTCCAAAGTGCAGCCAATGCGGACCAGCATCCAGTGAGGGCACTGACGTAATCACAGGTGTAGACATTGGTGCGCATCGGAGGGTTGGGCTCCGGCATCCCATTGATGAACATGTAACCACCAAAGGCTTGCCCGATGGCGTCGTATGAGGCGCGCTCAACATACTCTAGAAGACCTGTTTGCCCAAATCCCGAGATGTGGACAATAATCAATTTGGGGTTGTGTTCCCAGAGATATTCATCAGTTAACCCCCAGCTAGAATAGGTGCCACCCTTAGAAGACTCCATCCAGATATCGGACCATTGGATGAGTTTTAAAAAGATCTCTTTACCTTCTGGGGTGGGGATATTTAGTGACATCATGAGTTGATTGCGGTGCTCTGAACTAAAAGCATATTTAATTCCTCTGGTGACATCAGGCGCGACGCCATTTTCTACGTGGATAACGGTAGCCCCAGCCTCCGCCATTAGTTCGGCGGCATGGGGTTGTGCGACAGCTGCACCAGTGCTTAAAACTTTGACTCCGTCGAGATTACCAAATACGGGAACTTCTTTGAATGTTGCCATTTTTTCCTCCCTGTTGATTCGTAAGGTAATAAGGTTTTAGGTAGAGATCTGTCTGTATTGATCGAGAGATTTTGTTTATATATTCAGCCTTTGTACTTTTTCAATAGCTGTGGACCAATGATGGTGACCATGACTTGGTCAGTTCCGCCTCCAATGCGATAAGCGCGTGAATCACGCCACATTCGCTGGATACGGTGGTCCATCATATAGCCCATGCCTCCAAAAATCTGCATTGCATCATCCATGATCTCAAATGTGGATTGAGCGCAGTACAACTTAGCCATTGAATTTTCGATTCGCACATCCATATTGTTGTCCATCATCCAGGCGACCTTGTAGATCATGTTGCGCATGTTCTCAATCTTGATCGCCATGTTGGTGATCATTTCTTGGATGAGTTGGAAGCTCCCGATGGGTTTGCCAAACTGGACGCGTTGGTTAGCATAGGCGACGGCATCCTCAAGAGCTGCTTGTGCAGCCCCTACAGGAACCGCTACTGTTGCAAGCCGTTCGATCTCAAAGTTGGTCATCAATTGCTTCCAACCATTATTCAATTCTCCAAGCAGAGCATTTTTAGGCAGAATGGCGTTGTCGATGAAAACTTCGCAAGCCGGGATGGTCCAGCCTCCAACTTTATCCAGTGTATTAATTCGTACACCCTCAGTGTCTGTTGGCATCAACCACATAGACATGCCCTTGTAGGGATTTTCAATGGAAGGATCTCGTGTCATTAACACAATATATTTAGCGATGTTGGCCATGCTGGTGTAAATTTTCTGCCCATTAAAAACGTAATGATCACCGTCAAGAACCGCAGAGGTTTTAATAGCTGAGGCATCCGAGCCAGCTTGAGGCTCAGTGATGCCTAATGCAACCGGCGGATCGCCACTAATCAAACCCCTTAAAACATTTTCCTTTTGTGTTTCAGAGCCGAATTGGAGAATGTCGCGGGTTATGATAATTGAAGTGATGTAAACAGCCGCGACGGGACAAGCCAATCTGCCCATAGCTTCACATACCAGTATCAAGGTCATCACATCGGTAGGAGTGCCACCATATTCTTCCGGGATACCCAAGCCAATGAAGCCATTGTCGGCCAATGCACGCCAAGCTTTCCAGGGGAATTCGTGATTCTTGTCCAGCTCTGCCAACTCACTCTCAGGAGCTACTCTTTGAAGCAATTCGGTGAGACTTTGTAATAGAAGTTCTTGTTCTTCGGTTAAACGAAAGTCCATGATATATTCTCCTGCCAGACTATGGATTGATTCCTTAAAAGTCGGCTCACTTTGATTTATTTGGGATAATTTGTTTCAATTTATTAGTATTCAGATATAAAGATGTGCGATATCTTCCTTATAAGTATTTGTTGCTGATGGGATTTCCCGGGCGCCAATAATGTGCAAATGATGCTCTTGAAAAGGTTCATAGACACAAATCCTTAATCCAAGAATTTCAGCATTGTTGCCAGAAACAAATAGGGCGTAAACCTACAGTCACAACTTCATTTTGTTCCTACCAAATTGGCGTTACAAAATCGTTAGAAAGAATTGGAAAATGCCAGTAAAAGCACCGGGAAATCAGTAATGTTGCAGTATGGGTAAAACTTTAATTTTGGGGCTGATATGAATATTGATATGCTCTTAGAGAAGTGCTGTGGTTATCCGAATGTTGTGTGTGAGTTATGGTTTAGGGATAGCAAGACCCGACGGTGGTGTACCGGTTAGCCTGAGCGCCAAGGACCACGTTCGTGCCACGGGCTATTTGCGCGACGCTTCGTACTCGGAGTCCATCACAACCTTCCTTCGTAAGGTTAGACAGTTTGAACGTATTCAGGATCATGACGACGAGCGGAGGGTGGGGAGGGTGGCAACGTGTGTCGTGGTGAAGACGCTGATACGGTTTTCAAGTTGAGGATACCAGTTGGATGGGCAAGCGACAGAAAGATGAAAGGAAAAGATCATTAAACCAAGAAAGCATGAGGGAAAGCATGATCTGGTCGAACCACTCATCCCGTTTGATAAAAGAACAACAGCCTGACAAGGAGTATCAACAGTATCATACTCGATGTACACCCTATATCAGTCGCAGCTTCAACTTTCAGCCATCAGGAAATAGTCTAAACATACTTAGTCTAATTATGACTAGACTAAATTTTGAGAGTTTATTTACGGTAGCTTGTGAAGTAAGTCCGTGATCTTCTTCAAAGGCGTAACTGAGATTTGCTCGCTCACCTGGTAGGTCTCTATCCCGGGATAAATCACCCACAGATGAGTTAAATCCAAATCATTTAAGGCCGTTTTCATAGAACGAGTAATTTCAGGTGCCTCGCTAAATTTGACTTCTACTCCATATCTTTTCCCGCCATAGAAGAAAAGCAGATCCAACTCGGCTCCGCTGTGAGTGGCCCAGAAGTAGGCTTGTGGCGGGTGGACGGCTTGTAGTATCTGCTCAATGACATATCCCTCCCACGAGGCACCGACTTTTGGGTGACCAAGTAGATCATGATCGTTTTGGATATTGAGCAAGCTATGGAGCAAACCACTGTCCCTTAGATAGATCTTGGCTGCTCGTACTTGGCGTTTACAGATGTTCTCATACCAGGGCTGTAATTGCCTGACCATGTACGCTCCGGTGAGGATATCGAGGTATCCGCGCACCGTTTTATCCGACAAACCCATTGCACGTCCAAGTTCAGAGGCATTCCAGGTCTGGCCATGATAGTGTGCCAGCATGGTCCAGAAGCGCCGCATCGCAACAGCAGGTATGCTGATGCCGAGTTGTGGAATGTCCCGTTCTAAAAAGGTTCTGATAAATCCTTCTCGCCAACTCAAGCTATCCACGTTCTGTTCGGCAAGGTACGAGCGCGGGAATCCCCCACGGGACCAAAGCAACTGCCAATTCGACTCGCCAACTTCAGCTAAATCAAATCCATTCAGATCGATAAATTCTACGCGTCCAGCAAGACTCTCAGAAGCGTTGCGAATAATTCCTGGCGAGGCACTGCCCAAGATGAGAAAACGGGTTGTTTGATCAGGGCGATCCACCAATACTCTCAGTGTTGCCAGCAATTCCGGCATGAGTTGGATTTCATCCAGGATGACGAGGTTTTCAAGGTTGCCCAAAACAAGTTCAGGATTTTGTAGTCGGCGCTGATCGGGAACAGATTCAAGATCAAAAAAAGTCGACGGCATATTTTTGGCAAACATGCGCGCAAGCGTGGTCTTCCCTGCCTGTCGCGGTCCGAGCAAGCTTGTGATGGGAGAACGATGAACTGCTGTCTCCAGGGCTTCAAGATAATTAGGACGATGGATCATAGCCCGATTATAACACGAAATTTCGGAGTACTACTCCGAGAATTCAAGAACGACAATCGTGTCTATACATTTGAGCAAGTTTTGACATGCCGTCGCTCGACGTATGTCCTGGACCAATGCAGGACATACGTGGGGCGATAGCCCCTGAGCGGCGATGTGCTGCTCTCCTGGTTTTTACTCAGGCCAGGGGAGCGCACAAGTTATCGCATTCCCCGGGCCATTCGCAAGGAGGATGCGATGGCAAAAAGACGACGTCGCACGGACGACCCTCGCCCAGGCTTTGGGCGCCTTTTCTCACTGGCAGGCCATAAGTTCTGGGTGGTCCCAGACCACATGATGGATGATTGGAAGGGGCCACACATCGCCGTTTCTGAGAGGATTATGCTTGGAGCTGCGCAGCGTATCCAGGCATATCAGCTTCTCGGAGGATCACGCGAAGAGGCCGAGGAATACGCCTTTGAGTGGGTCCAACAGCAATTGGAAGCAGAACGCTTTCTAAGTAGGCGAGGGCGTCGACGATAGGGAGGCTATTTGCCTCCCTATCAATTCTAGTGTTCAAATGGGTGGTGTTTTATTCTGCATCGCAAAGGTAGAGCGAGCGACAGCTCTTCCAACAACAATGACGCCGATGACGATCAAAGGAGCCCTGGGATTTGGTTGTGCGAGATTCAGAATGTCCTGCAACCGCTCTTTGGCCTGTCCTTTTTTCCAGTCGAACCAGCGGTTGCCCTGAAGGTTCCATGCTCCGACGAGAGCGTGGCTTTGGATGTATCTGTCCACTTCATCATCGCGGTCAAAGTCAAAGTGATCCCTCTCTTTATCTGTGGTGCCGAATTGGCGTATCAAGATCAGAAAGTTCTCATCCCCCAGAGGTACAGGTGCCCTTTTGATCATCTCATCGATATCAGCCAGCGTCAGGAGGACTGATTCGGGGTCCTCCTCGGGATCACCCTCCCGCCAATACCACAAAAGGATATTCTCAGGTCTCTGGAAATCTTCCATGAAGATGCAGAAGCCTGCTAAGTAAGGGGAGAGAGAATAAACGCTTCTCCACAACCAGGCTCTGTGGGACGTGCCCAGTCTCACCAGCAAGCTCACCAGGGGGACTGTGACGAATCGATAGATCCAGTAAGTAAGTTTTGTCTGCATCTGTCTTACTCCTTTTGGTTAACCTCAAAAACGCCCGGCCTAAGCCGGGCAACATAAAAGAGCGTCCGCATTAAGGCGCGGTACGCCCTTTCGAAGTTATTATAGATCAGAAGACAGGACAGTCAATAAGAATTATGAGTTTTGCGATCATTCGGCGAAGTCTATTCGTAACTCTCTCAAATTGATGATTGCCCCCGTATTAATTAAGAAATCCATACCTATTATTCCATTAATATCAAATCCATAGTCCATTCCCCCTACTTCTATCTCGAAATCGCTGATACTACGCTCACCCAGTTTTAGAAAATCGACTTTCCGAAGAAATACAACTTCTCCTCCACCAATACCACGAATTGTATGTAATGTATCATCAAAGGACGGTTTGATACCGATATTCATTAGCTTATCTGCAGACAGGATAGTGCTCGCTGAACCTGTATCAACCAATACATCGGATATCTCAACTATCTTTTCTTGATAAGCAACCGTTACCGTCGCGTAAGGAAGGTTAGCCTTCAGCAACAACTGCATTGTTCCTCCGGATTCCCACCCATTGTCTCTCTCTAATGTCTATTTCTTCACGGCCGGTGTGTACAAAATAGAATTCGCGAGTTGGGAATTGTGAATGCAATCGACGGTAGCTATTCATCGCTGCTTGACCATCTTCACAGCTTTCGATTACAGCAATGGTATCAAGTTTTCGTTGATTATCTGGGGTTGTATGGGCTTCTAATGCTTCAATTACCAGCCACTGATTTGGGTATGCTTTACGAACGTCAGGCCACAACATATCAGCCTCCAACTTTTGTGATTATTATAGCAGACGCTGTATGTTCCGAAGGAAAAGGAAAGTTGCTGTCATCTTCTCGTATTTATCAAAGGAAGTGGACTTGTCCGCGCTCCTGCCTCATCAATCTGCTGCTCGGCGGTCTTGGCGTACAGCTGCGTGGTCTGGATGCTTCTGTGGTTGAGGTAGCGCTGGACCTGGTCGATGGGGACGCCTTCCCGCAGCATTTGCGTCGCCCGCCAGTGGCGGAAGTCATGGGGATGGATGTGGGGTAGGCTGAGACTTTTGGCAGCGTTCTGGACGACCCGCCAGGCGGCATTAGGGGAGAGGGGGGTGCCGCGGTATTGTGGGCGCGTCCTGGCGTGACTTACGAATAACGCAGTTGCGCCTGGATCCGCCCGGGCCTTGAGATATTCCTTCATCGCTTGCAGGGCAGGGGAGGTGAAGCGCAGGGTCACCATGCGACCGTGCTGGCCTCGTCCCTTGCCGCGCACTTCGATAGACCAGATCCCCTGATCATTGACGCGCGCCCCACGGATATCATCTGCAGTCAGACGCAGCACCTCGCTGATGCGTGCCCCGCTGTCTGCCAGAGCGTAGAGCAGTGAACGGTTGCGTAATGTTTCAAGCTTTCTGCGACCCCTCTCTTTTAAAGGAAGAGAGTCAGGAATAGAAGGGGAATCGAAGGCATGGATCAACTCTTCGATGCCCTCGGGAGGCTCCGGGGCGGCCTCTCTAGCACGACTTCTTGGAA
>Ga0180438_10010513_pt1 | contig 11344 bp, 10 predicted proteins | sample SS_ome_12_FD_132455 | JGI IMG/M metagenome (GOLD analysis project Ga0180438, IMG submission 132455) | Hypersaline lake sediment archaeal communities from the Salton Sea, California, USA - SS_3_D_2 metaG | ecosystem: Environmental > Aquatic > Non-marine Saline and Alkaline > Hypersaline >...
TACCATGCCAGGGTCCTCCGAGAGGATGCCAGGCACGCTGAAGATATTCCCCGACAAGAAGGAATCAAGCGAGTGTATCTCTACCTTATTGCTGCGATCGGCCTGGCAGCCTTCCTGACAGGCGTCAGTGGTGATTTGAGCGTCTTGATTCGCTCCTTTGATCAAGGGGCATTGGGTGAAGGCCTCAAACGCGAACTAACCTGGTTCTTCGCTGTGACCATTGCAGGAATACCAGTATGGTTTTTACCCTGGCAACAAACGCAGAATCTGGCTCTCCTTGCTAGACCCGATGGTATCCGTGAGCGGCGTTCAGTGGTAAGGAAAATATACCTGTACTTCTTTCTATTTATCGCCACAATGACAGTTCTATCGAGCGCTGTGTTCCTTCTCTATAAAATCATCAGCTTGATTCTTGGAGAGCCAGGTCCAACCTTCAGTGAAGTCGGACAACCTCTGGCCTATAGCATCATCGCAGTCGGAGTCTGGTTGTACCATGGCTATTTGCTACGAGGGGATCAATCACGATCCAAGGTAGATCAAGCCACTCAATACAGCGAAGCGCAAATTGCGATCGTAGACCTGGGCGATCGAGATCTAAACCGAACGATCATAGATAGGTTGAAGACCGAGCTTCCTGGGATTTCAATTTCCACTGTGACTCTTCCTCCACAAGAAAAGCCTGAAGAGGTTAAAAAAGTACGGTATGAACAACTGGAAATGCTTCAGAAAGCTTCAATTATCGTTGGGCCATGGATGATGGCGATCTCGGGTTGGAACCAGGATCTCGTTCCAAATGAGATCGCCCAAGCGGTGCTAAATAGTCCTGCCCGAAAAATTCTTCTGCCTGCTCGAGCGGAAGGGTGGGATTGGGCTGGTGTGGAACATTGGAAGGAAGAATGGCTCGTTCGTCAAACGATTCGTGCAGTTGGACAAGTGCTCGAAGGAGAGGATATCAAACCAGTAAAACCTTTGGGTATTGGAGCGATTATCGGGATTATCATCGCTGCCATAATCATCTTGTCCCTATTATCCATTCCATTAATCTATCTTTTTGCATTCTAGAGCTAGACTAGAAAAAATTAGAGAACGATTTTTAAATCCTTGTGACCATATTGCAGGAGCCCATTCCAGGGTCCCTTGCATTTCATCGAACGGTGGATAGTGATGGAAGGATGAATATGAAATACGAGAATATGCTTGATGGTCTTGCAGAAAAATCGGATCCGTCTTCCTTCAAGATAGAATTTATTTACTACTCGATCCCCTACATCGAAAATTAAATTCTCTCACCGAACCTAGGTCTGGTATAATCTGAAATTATTAGCCTATTAAGCTAATAATTATCTAAATATTCCTATAAGGTAAGGCGTAAGACATATCATCGATTCAGAGGAGCATTACACAAAATGAGGCAATCACGAAATCGAAAAGGCAGTTTCTTAATATTTCTAATACTAGGATTGGTCCTAACATCATGTAGCAGCGCAAATGAGGCTGTCCCAACAAGCACTGAATTCCAGGGTACAGATGTTCCAGGAAACGCACAACCCAGCCTGGAATCAATCCCTAATGCTCAACCTACTATAGAGGCCACCCCTTCTTCGGTCCCAAGCCCAACAACTGAACCCACGATCGAATCTTCCCCCACGGCTTTAGATAGTTCTGGCAATGCTTCTTCAATCGATGGAGACACGCTTCTCGATGCTCGCTGTACGAAGTGCCACGGTCTTGACCGCGTAACAAACGCATCGAAGACTATGGATGAATGGAGAACCACCGTTGAGCGAATGATCAGCAAGGGTGCTGATGTCATTGAAGATGAAAAAGAGATCTTGATCCAATACCTGGCAGAGACCTATCCATAGGAAAATACTCAACTTTGAGAAATGGACAAGTCACAAAACCAGGGTCATTCCAGAAAGAAAAGGGTGAAACTTAACCCCGCTGCCCATACATAGACATCTTTCAACCAAACCAAAGAATCTCACCATTGTAATTGGATCATCATACGCCCATATCATGGGCGTATTTCTATACACTCTTCCCTGACCCTCCTGCCATCAACGAATGACGATCCTGCCCCCAGAAATGGAACACACCCTCAGGTATCCACCCACTTGCGCAACATTCTTAAAGAGGCTATGTTTCTACGTCATGAGAAGGTGGTAAATTCCGTAAAAGTCAAAGAAGAAACACCCAAGTGACCTGGAAGCGGTATCAATTTCCGTTCGATTAATTCCTATCTATTAAATCTTTCAAAGGTATGTATAGGAGATACTGAAAATGCATAATCGTCAAACCTGGAAATCAAGGTTGGTCATCGTGATAACCGTCCTCATTTTGTCTTCCCTGGCATGCAGTGCCATCCTGCCTGAATCTGACGAGGAACCCTCCCCAACCGGGAAACCCGATCTGGTGGTCTCAACAGGACATGCCGGGATGGAACTGACCGGTAGTTGCCTGGAGGAGTATGGACCGATAAAGACCAAGGTCTGTGTGGAGAACCGTGGAGAGGAAACCTCAAATACATTTATGCTTGCGGTCAATGAAGGCACGAATTGGACCATTGCCCGTTTAGGCGCTGGAGAGACGATTTGTTTCGATAGCGATTCGAATCTATCCGGGGCTACCGTAACCGTCGATAGCAATAATCAAGTAGACGAATCAAATGAGAACAACAATACATGGACCATCCCGGTTCCCACGCCCCCGATCCTTTGCACCCAAGAGGCAGATGAGCCGACGCCTACACCCGAACCAGATATCTCGTATCAGGGCATAAGCTTCTCATATGACGACTTTCTCGCCTCCTCAGTGACGCCCGAAATGGTCCCTGCACAGGTCGATGCAGCCATTGAACCGTGGAATAACCCTGACTATGTTCAATTTACTTTCAATGGATACCCATTACCCAATGCCTTTCACACACCACGGATCATGGTTTATCCGGTGAATGCCTATATTGCCATCAATTCCACCGCCGGGGATATCATTTTTGAGCTTGAACAGTTTTTAGCGAGCAAACCATCCAATCCCGAATCCATTCCCTTCCTGCCTGTTTTTAACGCCGCCCAGTTCTTACAAACCCAGGTGGGATATATCACATTTCAAAATGGAGAAGGGGTTCGCTTCCTGACCCAGTATGGACAAGCGGCATGGCCTGTCAATAATGATGATATGTTCTATACCTTCCAAGGGATCACAGATGACGGGCAATTCTATATCAGCGCAGTTTTGCCCATCTCCCACCCGAGCTTACCGGATCCGGAAACGATGAATGTGGATGCAGCTTTCTATGATAATTTCACAAATTATGTCATAGAGATCGAAGATCAACTTAACACGCAGTCACCAGATAGTTTCGTCCCAACCCTTTCCATGCTGGATGGAATGATCGAATCGCTGCTTGTGACTGGTCCAAATTAAAACGTTGACGACCCTGGATTGGGGTGAGGGTGCACGAGACAACGAAAATTTTGAAACTTTGCCCTGCGGAAGGCTTTCGGATGAAATATCACTCATCCATGAAAACCTTCCGCAATTTTTTCCACATCCCCTTCAACTGAAATGGAGCCCTGGAACATCTACAACCTGCTATAATCTGATGTTAGCAACTTGATATGACTCCATTGTGGAGGGCACATGAAATTCCTCCGTTTCCTTTCCTTCATGGTTGTAACCTTACTGATGTATCTCGCCATCCCACTAATAGGATGGGGAATCATGGACTGGGAGGGCTTCTTCTCGAGTGCACCCAGAACCGTCTATGCTGTTTCGGTTTTAATTGTGGGTATCCTGGTAGGATATCAGGCCATTGAAAATCCCGAAGGGATCCGGGGCGGAAAAGGGGATGACCACAAACGCTCGCGTCGGCAAAGTGTCGTAAGCCTATGGATGATCATTTTTCTGTATTTTGCACTCTTCTTTTTACCTTTTGCGGATAGACGAAATATTGCTGTTATGGATATCGGACTCATCCTTCAATGGCTTGGGGCGATCTTGACTGTCGCAGGTTTATCCTTGATTTTCTGGTCTGGCGCTGCCTTAGGGAAGATGTACAGCACGCATGTCACGATTCAAGAGCATCATTATCTGGTGACTGTTGGGCTCTATCGTTGGATTCGTCACCCACGGTACTTAGGAGTGATCTCGATGGCTTTCGGATCCGCATTCCTGTTCCGCTCATGGCCAATGTTGATCCTATGCGTACCTCTGGTCGTCATCCTTCTGATGCGTATCAAGGATGAGGAAGAAATCCTTCAAAAGGAATTCCTCGAGCAGTGGGACGAGTATTGTAAACGGTCTTGGAAGTTGATCCCTTATTTGTATTGATCGTCATCTGAAAGTACCTCGTACTGCAATGGAAAATAGGCTTCACCATGATCTCCCAAAGCATAATCTCCCTTCAGCAATTTTTTTAACTTGTAGAAGATAAGAAAGCTACGAAATGGCAGCTATCACGACCAAAATCCGTGAAGCAGGGATAGAGTGGTAGCTATATTTCAATTTCAACCCCAAATTTCTTCTCTTCTGCAACCTTCAAGGCCAAATTGGCAATGGCTACATCCTGGATTGCCAATCCCACAGACTTAAAAAGCGTAATCTCTTCCTGCGATTCCCTTCCTGGCTTGATCCCGGCTGCTATCTCACCCAATTCGGCAAAGATATGATCCTTGGAGACCAAACCTTCTTTCATCGGGATCAACAAATCCCCCGCCTCGGTCAAACTTGCTTCATGGTGGTCAATCACAACTTTCGACCGAACCACTGTCTCAGAAGGAATCTCCCGCATTTGGGGTGTGTAGCCACCAACCGCGTTGATATGGCTCCCTGGCTTGATATCCCGATCCTCAAACACAGGTTTCGAGGAGGTCGTCGCTGTGCAGATAATATCGGCTTGCTTTACCGCTTGACCTGGATATTCCGCTACCCGTATCTGGATGGATAACTTCTGCTTCATCTTCAAAACGAATTCATCCGCCTGCTCCGGAACCAAGTCATAAATCCAAGCTTCCTGTATGGGTCGTACCGCGCATACAGCCTGCAATTGCGTTCGTCCCTGCACACCTGCGCCGATGATCGCAACGGTTTCAGCATCCTCTCGGGCCAGAAATTCCGTTGCAGCGCCTGAAGCTGCCCCTGTCCTGAAAGCAGTCAAATAACCCCCATCCATGATCGCTCTGGGCATACCTGTCTTTGCGTCCATGACAACCACAAGCGCATGAATCAATGGCAACCCTTGGCTCGGATTATCGTTGAAGACGGAAACGAATTTAACTGCCATCTCATCCCTGGCAGGTAAATATGCTGGCATGAATAAGGTGAGCCCATTATGCCTGGGGACCTCAACAACTGTCCGTAAAGGCATTACAGCTTCTCCTTGCGAAAGCTGCCGGAATGCCTCCTTCATGGCTGCTATGGTCTCTTCCATATCCAATGCTTTGCGGACATCTTCTGTGGAAAGCATGAGGATCTTCATCGGCAATCCCCTCCCGGATCTTGTTTATCATACAACATTGGTTTCATAGATCAGACGATCTTCTTCAAACCTTGCCAGATCAAGCATTGATACATCAACCGATTGGGCTTTTCCTTCTAGAATGATCTCGCTCATCAATTTTCCAGAAACAGGACCATGCATGAACCCATGACCAGAGAATCCGGCACAAATGTAAAAGCCCTCGATAGGTGTTTCCCCAAAAATCGGATGAGCATCTGGAGTGACCTCATAAAGCCCTGCCCAACGTGAGAGAACTCCCGCAGTCTCCAACAACGGCAGGCGCGCCGATGCTGCTTCAAGGTGGATTAGCTCCCAATCCCGGTCAATACTCTGATCAAAACCTGTCTTTTCATCCGGGTTGGACATACCTGTTAGCAGCCCCTCACCTTCTGGGTGAAAATAAAGCGATCGAGAAAAATCGATCACAAAAGGAAATTCTTGTGGAAGACGCGGGATGGGTGTGGTTGTGAGCCACTGACGCCGTACTGGAAAAATCGGGATGGATACGTCCACCATATCACCAATCATCCCCGCCCATGGTCCAGCGGCGTTGACCACAATGGGGGTTGAAACGTCCCCCCGGGAAGTTTGCAGGCCTCGAACTTTTGCACCCTTCGTTTGCAGTCCGGTGACCTCAACTTCCGTTATCGCTTTAAGCCCCATCCGTCTAGCTTGTTGGATATAACCCATCACAACACTATTAGGATCCACAATCCCTTCCTGATCATGAAATGTCCCAGCCAGGACATCATCCAGCTTCATCATTGGCAGACGCTTCCGGACGACATCTCCATCCAGCCACTGGGTCCTGACCCCTAACTCATGTTGCAGCTCTACATTTGAGCTAAAAGCATCCACCTCCGACTGCTGGGTTAGCAGAAAGAGATAGCCGCATTTTCGAAAGGGTAATTTCTGTCCAATTTCAACTTCAAAGGCTTCAAGCATAGGCAGGCTTGCCAGTGAGAGTCGAATATTCACCTTGGTGGCGAATTGGTAGCGCACCCCTCCTGCACACCGACCCGTTGCACCCTGCCCAAAAAACTCCTCCTTCTCGACCAACAGGACATCCTTCTGACCAGATGCAAGCAGGTGATAAGCGATGCTTGCGCCCATCACACCGCCGCCAATGATTATGATTTCGGCTGTCGCTGGTAAATCCATAATATCTGATTTCCTGTTGGGGATCATATATTACAATGTCGAGCTATTCAACATCTTCAATCATTAAACTCACCCTTAAAGCACTTTTACACCTGCAATCCATCCTTTCCACCTTACAGCACATAAGAGGAAATCTAAACCAGGTAGCGGTTATGGGCAACTTGAAATTCCCTGAGCTAGCACCTTTTTTCTGTTCGGATTAGACTAACCCGCGCAGAAGTCTCGACACCTTTGTCCAAAGCGAAGCCATTTGGTGATAGGAATATGCCCGATAATGCCGCGATCTATATTACAGACCCTTCCCTTTTAGGATCCAGATTGTTCGATCATGTGGAGGCTATCCAATCCTATCAAGCTATTTCAAACGAGGGCACAGCCACGGGTATCCTCTTTGATATCGGTGTTGCAAATGTCCAGATGAACTTTATGCCCCAGCAGGAATTGTCAAACCATCTCAATGGATTTGCTGGTTATGCCAGGCAGATTTTTTCTGGAGATCAGGATGATCTTCTCTATTTGCTGAGTCGTATACGACATGTGAGTTTTATCATGGGGTGTGTGATTTTACCTGGATTCGACGAAGGAGGCAAAGTTGAAGCATTTTTGTTTGAATTGACCAGTCGCCTGAATGGCCTGCTTTTCATCCACAACAGCATTGTCGACCATGATGGAAAACCCCTGGCAGGGCCATTAGCCAACTACACACACCACTGACGGATTCAATGATCATCAGGTACGACAGAGATCCCTGCTGCCCCCAGATGCTTGTTTCATTCTGACTAGAAACGGAACTAATTCTTGGTTCTGGTAAATAGAAAATTGAACCTTTCGCAATTATGCCATTATAATTACCGGCATTAAATTCATGACCCTAGATCCAAAGATTAGAAACATGCTTTTTAATCACTAGAGAAATTCAAATACCATCGAGAGGAAGATACAATGAGTTCATATGCAAATCCTGAAATGGTTGTAACAACAGAATGGTTGGCTGAGCATTTAAATGATCCGGACATTCGAATTATCGAAGTGTCATCTTTGGGGGAACCCACCTATCCCGATGGTCATATCCCTGGGGCGGTCTACTGGCCATGGAAGGAATCCCTCTGGGATCAATACACGCGTGAATTCGTCTTGCCTCCTGATTTCGCAAAGTTACTGATCCGATCTGGAGTGTCACCGGATACCACTATAGTTTTTTATAGTGACCGCTGCCAATTTGGCACTTATGCATTGTGGACCAGTTTATTACGGGGACATACCAACGTGAAAGTTGTGGATGGCAGTCGCACACGTTGGGTACAGGAAGGGCGTCCCATGACCACAGATATTCCTCAGGTCACACCTGTTGAATACCCCATAAGGGCTCCCAATGAAACCTGGCGTATCAGCCGAGATGCTGTCCTGGCAGGCTTGAACAACCCTGATCGTGTAATTCTGGATGGTCGGACACCTGAGGAATACAATGGATTGAGGGTGAAACCCGAACCGGGATTTGATCACGGTGCTGAGCGAAAAGGGCATATTCCTGGTGCCAAGCACCTCTTCTATCGTGAATTGATCAACGAGGATGAAACATGGAAGTCTGTTGACGAGTTACGAAAGATCTATGAATCTCGCACAGCCACACCGGACAAGGATATTGTGGCATACTGCAGGTTGAGCCACCGTGCTACTTTCTTATGGTTTACTGCCTACTTTCTGCTTGGTTACCCGCGCGTTCGCAGCTATGATGGTTCTTGGACGGAATGGGGCAGCATGGTCGGAATGCCCATCGATCCGAAGTAGCATTGATGAGGACCCAGGAATATTTGCTGTCGAGAATCCTGGTATTGCGATAGCAAAAGCATTAATCAATTTCAAAAACGCACCAGCGGCTATCTCGCTGGTGCGTTTTTTACCTTCTCTCTACAACCTGTTGGATATATTCCCTGGCATGGCTTTTACCTTGCTTCCCCCGCAGTGGCGAAAATGTTCAATCCATCGAAAATTATCTGACCAACTGAAGGGAAATGAGGTTCAAGGATCTTCCTTTAACCGGGTGGTCAAGATCACAATTTCACGTTTTAAAGCTTGTAAAGAAACCCATAGAAAAGGAGCGCATAATTCATGGTGATTCACAAAGGTCGTCCTTTAACCATCGTCAGGCTTGCAAGGAAATCTATCACCATTTTCCTATTACTGATACCAACGATCCTGATTGTTTCTTGTACAACTCGGGGACATTATGACATCCAGATATCCGGATCAATCAACCACAACCTCAAGGGAACGTTATTTTATGAGGGCACGACAACCGGTCGACAGATATACATCCAAGAAATGGGGCCAGGGGAGGATATGCGTGTCCTCACGATCTCTTTTCCCTCCCAGGAAACGCCAACCAACTTGCGATTTACTTCACAAGGACCAGTGACAGCCTCATATCAGGAATTTGTAGGTGGAACCTCACGACAGTATTGGCGTAACATTTCTGGCAATCTATCCTTGCTGGAAGCAGGGGATATGATCAGTGGGGTGATCGACTTCACCGCCTACGCACCCGATAGCACTGAATCTATCCAACTCAATGGGACCTTTGAAAAGATTGGCTTTCAGGGTAGCAGCGCATCATCCGGGAGTTTGCCAACCTTAGCAATCTTATTTGTATTGATTGCATTCATTGCCTTCAATTTTATATTCCAATTCTATGTTGGACAAAAAGTTTATGCTGAGGAAGGTGCCTCCCTGTTAAAAACTTTACATGGGACTCGCACCTTCATCCGCGGATGGCAGCATCCCGAGTTACGGAGTGTCATGATCCTGTGGATGATCCTGTTGATAAGCTTGATTCTGATCCTATGTGGTTTCGGGGCATTGGCGATTGCATAAAGTATCCCTACAACATAAACTGGCTCTGTGAGGTTTCCCTATGAGCCATTCCAAAAATGTGTCAGAACCCTTGGCCGAATGGGATCTTGTTTTAGGGATGCTTCCCCTCAAGTAACAACTACACAAAACAGTTGAGATCATCCATTGAAATGAAATTTTGAAATGTCCACTTCTTCTCCAGCAGTACCATAGAATATTCCGTCAACATCAGCTTGGGTATGCTGTACCTGATAAAACAATGACCTCAAGATGTTTTCTGCCTCATTCATCAATCCATTCCATACTTTGATGAATTTAAGACTTGCGGTAATATTGCGAAACTGACTCATCCAAAATGAAATGTGAGATGATCCAAACATGAATGAGGCAATCACAAGAGATATTTCTCGCGGGGCATAATCCATGATTGAAGTCGGAGTGCAACAAAAGGAAACCAGCTATCGATGGATTGTCCTGATACTTGGTGCCCTCACCAACACCATCGCTGTCGCAGCACCTTCGATGGCCATGCCGGTATTGTTTCAAGAAATCTCTGACGATTTGGGATTAAACCTGGTTCAGATTGGTGCAATCTGGGGAATGGGTTCGCTCACCGGAATCTTAACAAGCCTGATAGGGGGAACAATTGGCGATCGTTATGGTACCAAACGTACACTTATGATTGCATGCCTGCTCACCGGGACGACAGGCGCACTTAGAGGTTTCTCCAAGGATTTTTCGACACTAAGTCTTACCATTCTGCTTTATGGTTTCGTCACCCCAGCAATTGCTACCAACGTCCATAAAACTTGTGGTATTTGGTTTTCGAAGAAACAGTTGGGGCTAGCCAATGGCGTCGTGGCTATGGGGATGGCGATGGGCTTCATGATCGGATCCTTGATCAGTGCAACTGTGATGTCACCCCTGCTGGGTGGCTGGAGGAATGTCCTCATTGTGTATGGTGTTCTTGCCATACTTATCGGTATCATCTGGCAATTTACCCGCAATGCTCCTGATGGTTTCGTAGCCTCTCAAAGCACAAGTGGCGCATTGTCACTACGTCAGGCATTTTCCCAAGTCATTCGTATTCGAAGGATCTGGTTCCTCGGTCTGGCATTAATGGGTTTCAGCGGATGCATCCAGGGGACACTCGGATATCTTCCCCTCTATCTCAGAAGGATCGGTTGGCCAGCATCAAGTGCGGATGGTGCACTTGCAAGCTTCCATGCACTCAGCATGATTTTTGTGATCCCCTTAGCACTGCTCTCAGATCGATTAGGCAGGAGAAAGCCAATCCTCTTTGCTGGAGCACTAATAACAACCATTGGCGTGGGATTATTAAGCGTAGCTCAGGGAAGCAGCGTGTGGATTTTAGTCATGATGGTTGGTCTCTTCCGTGATGGTTTTATGGCCGTTTTTATGACGACGGTCATTGAAACGAAATCCGTAGGGATGCATTTTGCTGGCACCGCAGTTGGATTGACCTTGTTGCTCTCTTCTTTAGGAAGTCTCCTCTCTCCACCCATTGGAAATAGTCTGGCTGAGATCAATTTAGGGTTTCCTTTTTTCTTTTGGGCATTACTGGCTGCGTTGGCGAGTTTCGCATTTCTGCGTTTGAGGGAAGAATTCGAAACAGGGTAGCTTCAATCGTGACCGTATAGCAGGCATCCCAATTCTTCCTGATATCCTTCACAGCTTCATCTTAATACTGAGTTGGAAAGCTTCTCTCCAATCGCAGGGTTTTTACGGAGCGAGGTCAGCTGAATTGCAAATGATCATGCAGCATTGCAGTTATTCACGATAAACCGAGGCGAACACCTTGAGCCACAGTGA
>Ga0180438_10010516_pt1 | contig 11343 bp, 11 predicted proteins | sample SS_ome_12_FD_132455 | JGI IMG/M metagenome (GOLD analysis project Ga0180438, IMG submission 132455) | Hypersaline lake sediment archaeal communities from the Salton Sea, California, USA - SS_3_D_2 metaG | ecosystem: Environmental > Aquatic > Non-marine Saline and Alkaline > Hypersaline >...
CCTCCTCCTTTTCCAATAATATCACCTTCCAAATCAAAAGCTAAGCCACAAGGAGCATTAATAGCTTGAGGAGCTATCATTTTTTCGAGATTTTCTCTACTGATAATTATGTGGCCACTATTACTTTTTAGATCCCCTTTTTCACTTAAGGCTTTTCCAAGCGCAACTCCAAGTTTTGCCATATCATCCATACAGCTCCACAACCCACCTGCGCCCTGCATCATCGGGTCCTTTACCTCTAACTTTTGAGATTTTGGTTGTGTCTCTTCAGTCCCTGGTAAAGGAGGTATAAAAGCCTGTAAAACGTTTTCATCTTTCGGACATAGATATGATGTTCTGGTCATTCCCAGAGGATCGAGAACAGTTTCTTTGAGCACTTCAGAATAAGGTTTTTCACAAGCTATTTCAATCATTGCTGCTACCAAACCGATGTGGTTACTGTAAGAATAAATTTGATCACCTGGATAACCGAAAAATTTAACAGAGCCAGGTGCTTTTTTAATCAAAATTTCTCCCAAACCCTGTCCCGACCTATCGTCCCGATTATCATCAGCAAAATAAACAAGACCAGATGTATGTGAAAGTAGCATCCCTAGTGTTAGCTCACTAGCTTTTTCCTGGTCTTCAAATATTGCCATTTGTCTTTTTGAAAACACATCGGAAACTTTAGTCTCTAAAGTGAGGGGTTGATTGGTCTTCTTGTTGATAATTCCTTGGCTGATTAGAGCCATACTACACAAGGAGGTAAACATTTTTGTTCCAGAGCCAATTATTGCAGCAGTTTGACCATTAATTGAACCTCCTTCCACAGTTCTGCTTCCACCTGAAACAATTTTTGCTCCCTCTTCCAAATTGGATACCATAACTATTCCCCCAGCTCCTTTTGGACAAGTTTCTTTCAGGCGCTCTTGTACTTCAAAAGAGACTTGCTCAAGAGGGGGTGGTTCTAAAATGTGCTCATGTACTGAATTGCTTAATATATGGATAACAACTTTATCTACCTTTGTTGAAATGTTAATATCGGTAGCTCCAAGGAGTTGGAGCCGATTTTCAAGTTCTTCAAAGCTCAGTCCAGAAAGAGTAATTTCAGGAAGTTTTTCTTTTAACCATAATATTTTGAATTGATCACCTCGTAAGGAATAGTTTTTCCCATTTACTAACACGCTTTCAGATGTAGGACTGTCTTGTATCTGAAAATCAAGATCAAAAGATTGGCTCACACTAGAAAAATGCAAATTAAAATCACTATCTGAAGACATTGCAAACCATTTAGTTTGTAAATATTAAATAATACTTATTTAATCCATTATACCATGATTTCAGTATTTATATCGAAAGTTCACATAAGATGTTGGAAGACAATGGTTTAGGCTTTTTGCTATTTCAAGCATTTTTTTGTTAAGGTATAGCAGCAACCCTCCAAGCTTCCACGGACTTTTGGCGATATTGCTCCAAATCCATTTCCTGAAGACCAGGTACTTTTTCATAGGCTATCCTTCCCTTGCGAGAATACCTTGTTACTCGAATACCCGATCCTTGTGAGGTTTTTTCTCCAGCCATTCGAATCAAAGCTTCTCGACATTCTTTTTCCTGCTCTTCAATGGCTTTCTTCTTACTCTGGATGCTCTTCCACTTTTCAGCATATCTAAACCAAGGCTCATCAGTGCGTTCATTGATTGGTGGATCGTTTTCTTGCATACACCTGTAGAATTCAATTTCCTTTTGAATGAGTTCTTGGATGAGTTGCTCGTCACGCTCTAACTCAAGAAGAACTCCTTGGGTGCCATCAAAGCTGTAGTAGAACATCTTCTTTAGGCCTGTAACAGCCAATTGGTGTTGTATTTGTATTTGATAGTGCTCGGGGATGATGCCTTGAAGAGCCATAGTGTGGGTCTTTTCACCTGGGCATTTGATTTCGACGGCTTGCTCTCCATCCATTGTGATACCGTCCATGCTTGCAATGATAAAACCATGCTCATTGTGTGTGAGGACATCGGGCCACATGACGAGCCCAGTTTGTGCTTCAAATGCCTTGCGAGCCACAGGCTCCAGGTCTTTACCGCGTCTCATTGCTTGTGACTCGAAACAGGAATCTTTTATTCCCATTTTCTCTTCCCATAATTGATGGGGTGTTTTCCATGGTGATTTCCCCATAATAATAGAAGCATCACTTGACCCAATCTTGCTGCGTCGGAATTCAAGCCATTCATTTGTGTTTTGCTGTAGGTGTTTCATAATTGTTACTCCTTATTTTGTTGGTCTTCAATGACTTTTTTAACATTTTGTAGTTGTTCTCTAGGAAGATCTGAGAACGATTCGCAGCCGAAAGCTCGATTTAATCTCGACAGTAGCTGGGAACGAAATTCTTCCATCTCAGAAAGTTGCACCTCTAGCGCTTGAGCCTCTGTATTGCTTATTACATCCAACTTTTGTTTGACTTCCACTGCAGTCATTTCCTGAGACATTTCCTCTTTGGTGTAGATTCCCGATAACTCCGCGGGAAATGCTTTCCGTAGGGCGAGAGCTTCTGCACATTTGCCAAGCATGATATGCCCTTTGTGGTGCCAAAAAACAGTGGGTTTCCCCTCTCTGGTTGTTTGGACATATTCATTCCAAAAGGCAGTAGCACTAATTTCATGCCACTGACCATCGGGTGTCATTTTCTTGACGAAGGCTTTTGCCCACTTTAGGTTGTCGTTTTTATCGTAACCAAATTCAATATCACGACCTGGTGCATATCGACCTGTTCTATCGGCTATAAGGCGATAACCATCGATCCCTGTTTGAATTGTCATGACTTCTCTTTTTAATGCGGAATCCCAGCGCTTCACGGCAAAAATTTGCCTCATGAAGGGATCCAGTCCCGTCCTTTTGCAGGCGTGAATGAAAAGCTGCAATTCATCAGGCGTTGCTCCTTTACAGATAGTGCGCGCAATAAGATCAAGCTTTGTTTGATCGTTGCTTGGTTCACATTTAAATGCATGCATATGGTTTGCTACTTGTATCCCCATATTAACTCCTTATTTGAGACTCTATGTGTTCAAAGTCACATATAGTGTGACATATGTAGCTATAAATGTGCAACACAAAAAGTGACACTTGAATGAATTTATGGTCTTTGTGTATTATTTTTTGAGAATGAGGTAAGAGAAATGAAACTTGATCTTTGGTTATTCCTGAACAAAATTACAAAAAAAGATTTTGCAATACAATTAGGCGTGTCAAGGGGACATTTGCAGGAAATCGTCTCTGCCAAAAGGACTCCTAGTATAAAACTTGCTAAAAAAATTGAAGAAATTACTCAAGGAAAAGTGACTAAAGAAGAACTTCTCTTTCCTGAGGATTACCAAACAGAGGAAACCATATGAGCAACGAGATACAGCCTATCCCCAAAATTGCTGTTTTTAAAGGAAAGAAAATTCGCAAAGAAATTTTTAATGATGAGTGGTACTTTTCCATTGTTGATGTAGTTGAGGCCTTGACTGATAGCTCTAACCCAAGAAGATATTGGTCTGACTTAAAGAGTAAACTGACTGAAGATGAGGGGTTTAACCAGTTGTACGAAAAAATCGTACAACTGAAATTGATGTCAGCTGACGGGAAGAAATACCAAACCGATACAGCAAACACGGAAACGATATTTCGCATTATCCAATCCATTCCTTCTCCAAAGGCTGAGCCCTTCAAGCGCTGGTTAGCTAAAGTAGGGTACGAGAGGATTCAGGAAATTGAGGATCCCGAACTTGGCACTAAACGAACGCGCGCACTCTATAAAGCAAAAGGCTATCCCGATGATTGGATTGAAAAGAGGATGCGCGGCATTGCGATTCGCGAAGAGCTTACGAATGAATGGGAAAAAAGAGGCATCAAAGAGCAGAAGGATTACGCAATTTTGACGGCAGAAATTTCCGAAGCGACATTCGGGGTAAAGCCCTCAGAGCACAAAAAGCTGAAACACCTAAAGAAAGAAAATCTTCGTGACCACATGACTGACTTAGAGCTTATTTTTAGCATGCTGGGTGAAGCCTCTACCACTGAAATTGCAGTGCAAAAGGATGCTCAAGGCTTTGAGGAGAATCGAGATGCTGCTAGAGCTGGTGGGCAAATAGCAGGCAATGCTCGTAAGGAATTAGAAGAGAAAAGTGGACGAAAGGTCGTCAGTTCTTCAAATTTTAAAAACATTGCTATTGAGGTGGATGATACGGAACTCTTGACCCACGATTCTTAATCAAAAATGGTGCCTAGAATATCGCCTAAGAGTTTCTTCGTCTCGTCAATTTCCTGGCGAAAGGCTCTTCTCTCAGTAATGCGTTCTTGTGAGTAGTACCCGTGCTTGATTTTGGATTGTCTCATTCTTTCTAGCCCTTCAGAGGTCCTAGGCCCAGTGCTTTTACCACCATGGAGATAACAACGCCCGTTACTCATAGCAACTTGTTGGCAGGGGTTACCTTTTCTTGTTTTAGCTCCGCACCTGGGGAGGGTTTTTAGGAGATGGCTCATGGGGTTGTACTTCCTTTTTTTTACCGAGGGGGTGATTGGATACACCCAACGATGGCTTTTCCATCAGGTCCAACGTTGACGTTCTGAACGATCACATTTTGTTGCCCCCTATTGCGGTATTTGAGTAGTCCTTGTAGGCATGCCAGAAATTGTCGGTTAAGCTTGAGAAAACGAGAAAGACATTCCTCTGTTTCCCACTGGTCCTCAATAGACCGTCTCATGTAATACATCATCTGGTTGTGAAGGGAAACCATTTGGGTCACAAGCATTCCTTCAGCAGCATCCTTTGGCTGCATTTCACCCAAAGCTGCGGAGACGGCTTCTGCTTCAACATCAATTTCATTTGCGCCAGGTGAAGCGTTGATAGCTTGATGAATCAGTTGCTGGCCTAGCATCTCATTGAGCGCGCCTGTTATTTCCGATACGGTTTCCAGGTAGGCATCTTCCATTTCATTTGGTACTTCTGGAACAGCACGCAGTTTTGAGTCACCAGCCTCATTCGTTAATTGTTCCGATTTGAAGCGTAACGAGAGCTTGTTCTCCTCTTCGGGTAATTTTTGTTTTCCCATCTTTCCTCACATTTTTGGTGTTTAGGATTATAGTGATTAAATGGTTAAGCTCTTCTTTTGTCTTTTCATTGCCTAAATTCAATGGTTGGTAGCGATTGCTGTGCAAAATTTCAAACTGTTTCCGTCGCTCAAAGTAGTTCACCCTCATTTTGCCTCCCCCCAGCTGTGAGCAATTTTTATATCGACTAGTCCTCGAGCGGTGTCTTGGAATAAGGGGAACATTTCGATAAATGCGCTTAACATCGAGCTGTTGAGCTTTTCACATACCCCCGCGGCGTCTTCTTTAAGACATTCAACGATGATTTCATCATGAACACAGTTAATGATTTTTGCTGACGTGCCACTTAAGTCCTTGTAGGTTTTCGAAAGTGCGACAGCCATCAGCTCGCACCCTAGCCCTTGTATAGGGAGGTTATAGGCAGAAAACAGGATGTTTCTGTATTCATCGAGCATTCGCGGGACGTACACGACATTTTTCTCAGACTTTGCCAGCTTAATCCTTCTTATCAGTTCATTGCACTCATAATGCAATTTTTTCAATCGTGTTTCCAGTTCCGTGACAAGTTCTTCTTTTTTATTCAAAAGAGAGAGGTTGCGTTGGTTATGTGGTGCATTTTGTAGCCGATTTTGATAGGTCTCCTTCAACTCATTTTCTTTCTGGAGTCTATTTTCTAAAGAACCAATTTGAGAATGTTTCCTTTCGAGAGCTTTTTCCTTTTCGCCTATCATCTTATCTGTTTCGGTATGAAATCTGCGCTCCCAGCCGTTAAGGGAGCGAATCGCTCCAGTCTTCTTAATGGACCGAGCCACTTCATCATGCCACAAGGCAATCCTTGGGTAGCTGGTGAAAAAGGCATTGCGATAAGCCTCGGCCTCTTCAAAAGAAACTTCGACTCCATAGTCATTTTTTGCTACAGCCATGAAGCCAGTCTCTCGTTGTCCATAAATGAATCCAAAGTTAACAGCTTTTGCACAGGTGCGCTGCTCTTTGGTGATTTCGTCTGGGGTTATATTCAAAATTCTAGAAGCCGTTAACCTGTGGAGGTCTTCTCCGTGTCGGTAGGCATTCAGCATATTTTCTTCCTTAGCTACGATAGCGACTAGTCGGAGTTCAATTTGACTATAGTCAGCTACCACAAAGACTTTTTCCTTAGAGGGCTTGATACAAGTCTTAAAGGTCCCATTTGGGAAATTTTGTGTATTGGGTTTGCTGGATGCAAATCTACCTGTTCTGGCACGGCCATGCATAAAGTTTGGGTGGATTCTCTTTGTAATGGGGTTAGCAAGGGCCGATAAGCTTTCTCCAAAAGTAGAGAGCCTTGTCTTCAAGCAGGTGTACTGAAGGTATTTATCGATGAGTGGGTCATCCTTGTGTTTAGCCAGCTCTTTTTTTCCTAGCTTCGGCAGTCCATTTTTCCCTTTAGTGATTTCGTAGCTGTTTTTTGAGAAGTGCTCACAAAACCTCTCTTGTATTTCCTTCGAGCTATTCATATTTTCGATACTTAGCTCGTTTTGTATTTGATCTTCTAACGAAGAGAATTCCCTCTGCCATTCCTCAACAAGCTGTTGGTGCTGGTTCCAGTCAAAAGGAATGCCTGCAAGTTCCATGGAAGCTGTAGGGAGGATAGCGCGGTTGAATATTTGAGTGATGGGCATCATTTTTCTTTGGCTTATCTCTTCAAGGAGTTTGTCGCAGATTTTTTTAACAACGACAGCATCGAGTGCAGCATAGGTGATTTGTTCAGCTCGTAACTCACCAGACCAGTCGGAAGTCTGTTCTTCTTTGGAAATCTCGAGCCCTAAGTATTCCCTGGACAATTCCGATAACTTTTTTCCTGCCCCTCCACCGTTTAAAATGAGGTCCATCAAAAGGGTGCATCCCACTTTGCTGGGTTGAATGCCTGAGTGAAGGAGGAATTTCACGTCGAATTTTGCATTGTGAAAAACCAAGGGTTTGCTCCAAAGCTCATAAAGAGTTCCGATGTCCACCTGTGCTAAGTCAAAAACGAAGGCTTCACTTTCTGTCGCAAATTGAATTGTTCGGATTTTGGATAAGTAGGGGTCAAGTCCTGCTTGGGGATGATGCTTCCATTCACTCAGGGGAGTCGTTTCAATATCACATCCTAAAACCCCGTTATAAAGTATTAAAGCCTCGACAGCTTGAAGGGCTTGTGAAGTGTCAGTGACAAAAACGTGGTTGATACCCCTCAAAGGCTCGTTTTTAATTGTCGGCACAGGGCAGTATTCACTTTGAGCTATGGGTGGCGTATTAAGGCAACCGTTAAGCTTCTTGAGGCTATTTTTTACAGAGAAAACAGACATGATTCCTCCTTTGTTGGCACATGTAGGTGTGTGTTGGCAGAAATGTAGGCATAAAATAGGAATGTGTAAATTTCTGTTAACCAAGTGTATAAGATGCAATTTGTAAATTGTTGGCAATGTTGGCTTATAAGTGTTTTTTTTATGTCTATAAATATGGGATTTAGTCCTTTAGCCAACATCGCCAACATTCTCAATCTAGCAGGAATCATAAAGTGTAAATTTATGATATATAGTGATTTGAGATAAATTTGTTTAGGGTGTTGATGGCCAACAAGCTTGCCAACAACTGCCATCATCGCCAACATTATTTTTCCTCCGTCTTATTCACAATGTATTGAAGACGTTTTGAATTACTAAGCTCAATAACCCACTGATATGAGACGAGTGTATTTAAAACGTCATCTGTAAAGTTTTTTCCAGGGTATGAGCACAAGTCTCGCTTGAACTGCTGCTGGAAGTCTCGTTTTGTGAAGATTTTTTTGCTTTCATTCGTGGCAAGGCTCGATTTTAAAATCTTTTCACTGATTTTTTTCGAACAGAGGAGAACCTGTTCGTCATAGTCTGTTCTTTGTAGATGAGCAGCTTGGTCCAAAAACCAACGACCAACAGCCTCCGCTTGATACCAGGTTCTCTTATCGACTTGAACCCTTTCTGGGTTGCATCTATTACTGCAGACTTTAAAAAGAGACGCAAGCTTAGTAACTTGTGTTGTAATCTTGCTACCGATGTCTCGTAAATCCTCAAGTGAATTTCCACGTGCCATTTCCTTTTCGATTTCATTGAAGAAATCCCTTCTGGCACTTGCAGCATCTTCATCTAGGTAGACTTCGGTGATATTTTCTTTTTTAAAGAGGTTGTTGATTAATGTGTGGTAAGGAATAACAATTTCATTGTTATAGGTGGGGTCATCTTCTGCCTCAAAACGAGTTCCAATGGTACTAGAACAAGCAATCGGCAAAATTCTTGCAATAAGGCCAGAGCCCCGTAGGCGGGTGTCTGAAAGAAAATCTCGGCACCTATCGTGCTGTACGATAATAGTAACATGACATGCGGGGTCTTTGATAAAGAGATGTTCTCCCTCTGGTGTATTTCCAATCCGATCGCGTGAAATAGGGTCACCCCATGTAGCCTTTAGTAGGAGAGCATCGTTAAGTGACCCATCGGTGCCATGTCCATTTCCTCTAATGTAGTCCAGAACATTACCACCGTCTAAGGTCATGACGGCAAATGATCCCGAATTTTCTTCCAGAAGCTTAAACAGAGCAGGATCAGTGAAGTTGTCTGTGATATAGCGATACGGTTTTGGCTTGTAACTTTCCAGTTCCTTTTCGATAATCTCTAGTTGTTGAGCTTTCTCTTCTGTAGACATTTCTCCTTTCAATATCTTCCTTTCTTCATCTTTTGCTGCTTTTTGCCGAGCTTTATAGGACCTTAGGTCGTCTAAATAACGCACCTTGTCCTCATCTTGGTGCTGGGTGATGGGAGCAAACGCCGTTTTTAAAACATTGCTCTTCCGTTCTCCACTTTCAGCAATTATCATGAAAAAGAAGCATGTGAAGTGAGAGAGGGTCTCTTTTTCAAAAACTTTCACGGTTCCCTTGGTTGCGACTGATGCTGCGGAAAGGACAGCCGCACAACAGAGTTCCAAAGGTGTTTTTGAAACTATCTGCATCTCTTTAGCCATATCGCGAAGGAGTGGTGGTAAGCAATCTACAGGAAATGGTTCTCCTGTAGTTGTTGTTGTGGTCTTGATGGGGATAGGCTCTTTAGAGGTATGTTGTTTTGGTTGTTGAAAGGTTTTGCTCAGACTCTCCAATGCAGTCTCTATGGTCCTGTCTAGGTAATCTTCTCTTTCCCACTTGCTTCTGTATAGGGAAGAACCCATCATCAGGCGTTTAACTTGTTCGACATCCTGGGTATAAAATACCAGAAAATTGGCAAGAGAGAGGTCTAAGGCGGACCTGTCCTCTGATCCATCCAAAATTGTGCCACCAAAGAGGCTTGTGAACTTTTCACCATTCTTTCCTTTTGCTACCAATTCAAGAATTTGCCCATCTTCCATTTCTGGAGATGGTATGTATCCTATCGATTCATACTGAAGATCATTGCTTACTGGAAAAAATCTGCGGTAAATCGCCTCAACTTCATTTTTATCTAGCACACGGATAGGTTTATCAACCATGAGTTCGCCCGTGAGAGTCGCTGCCTTTTTTGAGAAGTAGATTTCAATTTCACCAATTTTATCCCACGACTTCTTCGGAGGACGACACCGTAGTTTTTCGTTGTCAAGTAAGGTTGGATTTGGCCCTCGCAAAAAGATGTGGATCCCTTTTCCGCTTTTGGATTTTTCTGTGTAAGAATCACATGAGCTGATTAGTTCAGTGGCCCAATCTTCGATAGCACCTGATTGACTGTCAATGACGTTATCCAAGTCGATAAAAATCAAATCTAGTTGATCGTTCAGAATAACTGCAGGAAGGTTTCCAGGGTGTTCTTTTGCATATTCGAGGACATGTTCAAGTGGTGCCCATGTCCTTGGGTTATTAATAAGCGCTGGCTTGCCATTCCTTTGGATAGGTACTTTTTTTTCGTTTGATATAGCCCAAACCTTTTGATGTTCAAAAGGTTTAAAATGTTTGAGGTTAAATGTGTTGCTGTTTAAAATCATGTTTGTATCCCAATTCCTATTTTGTGATTAGTTAAGATATGTTGCGATCGTGTTCCTGGTCGCAACATATCGTGTTTACATGAACCACTCTGGTTCGATGGCTTCCAAAAAAACGTATTTATCTCTCATTTCAAAAAACTCTTTTTTGAGTTGATTGATGATGTCGTGCTTTGTGAACCTGGGAATGACTTGCTCTACAAGTGCTATTTGATAGGGAAGCTGGTCTTGTTTTTTTAAATACCCTTCAGCTTGTGATTGATTAGTGAAACCGAAATAGGATTTGACGATTTCAATTGAGAGTATCCCTTCTGGTAACTCCATAGCATCTAACAGCCTATGATATAAGAAGTTGTCGGTACTTGTTTTTCTGTTTTTTTGAGAATTGTTCATTCTGATCCTCCTTGCTTTTTGTTTTCAGAGTTTTTACGTAGCCAATCCACGAGTTTGGTTACGGGATAGCAAGTGCGACGGCCTATGAGGAATCGTCCCTCTGGTCCATTGCCTTTTGAGTCAGCATTTGCGATTGTTTTTGGGCTTATTCCACCCCCTGTGAATTTTTTGACCTCTGCTCTTGCGACAACAGAGGATGGCCACTTGGCGGCCATTGCCGAAAATTCATCTCTATCCATGTCAAAACCTCATATTGAGTTTATAGTTGCAGATGCCCTAGCCCGTCTAAGGCATCATTTGCAAACAAAGATAAGGTATATTTTTTGTCGCTGGGGGGAGGACTGTAGTTTTTTGGGGATAGAAATCGGAAAAAAGAGGTGGTTTAGAATAATTTTCCGAGAGAGAAAAAAAGTTACTTTTGATGCATTTTTTTCTTGCGCTGTAGATTATTTCGATAATTTCTGATGTGCTTTTTTTGGGGGACGACCACGTTCAGGATTTGGATCAATTAGGGGAAGCCACGATTCAATTACGGTCCGTTTTGCGTACATTTTTGGAGCCCCCATAGATCTTACAAATTCCCTCAGTAGGTTCTGTGAGCTTGGGTGCTGATAAATTTCTTCTCGACTCATTCTGTGGGGGTAGGCTTGTTGTATCAGTTGTTCAGCCATCTTTAGGTATCTTGCTCGATGGTATTGCCTTGAGGATATATGTGCAGTGCGTAAGTCTATATTGATTGGTTGAAATTCTTGGAGAAGCTCTAAAAGGTACAGTGGAAGATGTTCTATAAATCTTTTTGTTATCGATATTTGGTTTTCTGCGATCCATTTGATGTATCGCCAACACGAGAGATAGAGGTCATTACCTAAAAATCTGACTTCACAGGGATTTTCC
>Ga0180438_10010517_pt1 | contig 11343 bp, 5 predicted proteins | sample SS_ome_12_FD_132455 | JGI IMG/M metagenome (GOLD analysis project Ga0180438, IMG submission 132455) | Hypersaline lake sediment archaeal communities from the Salton Sea, California, USA - SS_3_D_2 metaG | ecosystem: Environmental > Aquatic > Non-marine Saline and Alkaline > Hypersaline >...
AGAAAGAAAAATATGGGAAATCATGTTGAAGGTAGGCCTACAACACCTTTGGTGAATGAGTTTTTAGGTCAATTTAATGATGCATGTGTTGGTGAAAACCTTGATCTACAAGGTATATCTGCACAGTTTTGGGTGGGTTTGCCCGAGGAAGCAAAAGGGCGCATTGAGAAGCTATGGTTAGAAGCAAGTTTTAATTTGTTTAAAAATCTTGTTTCAATCCATAAAGAAAGTTTGCCAGATAAGCAAACAACTCGTCATGATGAATTTCTTGTTTGTTCGATTATTGGGCGAGTTGTTCAAATGAATCTTAATAAAAGATAAAAGAATTAAAATAGAAATGTCTTTATTCGCTAATTTCTAATAGCGGACTTGCTGGGCAACTCTCTGTTTCACTGAGTCGGTATATTCCTTGGACAAAATAAGGTAAATCTCCAGCCAAGATTTTTCTTATGCTTTTTACGAGATAGGAAGGTATGCATGAGAAATTGTGACCGGATTTTACGTAGAGATGAACGAGGAGAGCGCTTGCGAAGTTTTGGCGTTTTTCACGCAATCTTTGACGTTCACCCTGATTTATAAAAATAGATTGTTGTGCTATTGAATAGAGAAGAAAGAGTGCAATAGTGCGTTGATCTTCAGTCTTATAGTGGGGACTAATTTTTAATTGGGCGGCTCTAAGCATATCATCAGCAGAGAGCTCACTTTTTTCCCATTCTTCCCATATTGGATTGTAAACGGTTTCTATTATTTCCTTTTTCATTGTAAGTGTTTTTATGTCGTTGATCATTGATTTAACTTCAACCTTTGTTTGAGCAAGCTGCTCAAAACCAATTTCAGTGAGATTACCGCTCGAATGGTAATTGAAAACGCGTTTAATTTCTTTGTGTTTTATTGATAATCTTTTTACTGTGTGTATGATTTCATTTTGATGATCGATTATAAACGTGCTTTTGGCTATGAGCTGTTCTTTTTTCAGATTTTTAATAATTCTTTTGCCTTCAATCATTGCGTCTAGAATACCTTTGCGTTTTTCAGGATAAAATCTTTCAATCAGAAATTTAAGATTATTAATAATTTCGCAGACAGTAATAATTAGGTAATGAAAAGGAGTTAATGATCTTCCCAATAAATTTTCGGCCCCAATCCGTGCAGCTGTTCGAGCCCTCCTGTCTAAAAGCGCAGAAGGAACATGTTTGCACACTCTATTCCAATATTCTAAGTACCTTCTGTCGTTAAGAGCGATATTTTGTAATTGTTTGCATTTATCTTCTATAGATTCAAGTTCTCTTAATTGAATAAGGGCGCAATCAGTAACATAATTTAATTTTGTTTTTTGTAAATAATAAAGGAGTGTTGAAGATTCATGTCCTGTACTAGCTTCTATTTTTCTTGCAAGATATGAAAAAAGTTCAGCAGTATCATAGATCTCTCTTTGATCTGCTGATCGGGATACCATATTGGCCTCCTAAAAAATATTACGCTTAATTTTTTGTAATAAATTTTTTTAGGAATTAAGTAAAGAGAAAGATAATAAATCATTATAGAGAATGTATACTGATCATGAATAAAGAATAGGTTTTGCAAATAATCAACATCTTCCGGTTTGATCTTTCTGCATTGTCCATACATTATAGGATGCTTCAAAACGATCAAATTGGTAGGGTTGATTGTTCAGTGCATTCCTATTATTCAATTCAGTATAGTTTTTCAATCATAGCAATTGCATATGGTTTATCGCTTTTCCCTTCTCCTTCGGGAATAGTTACTGAAAAAAAATGAACCTTTCGAAAGCCATTTTCATGGGTCCATTTTTCGATAAGTTCGGGGGCCTCTTCGTGTAGGGTGCGCATAGAGCAGAAAATAGCTACGGAAATACCTCGCTCAATTGCATGACGTATAGTTTCAGAAGAGGAACCTTCAGGTGCTATTTCTTCAATGTGACCAATGGTTAAAATGGGAATCATGCGCCGTAAAATTTTGGCAAATAGAGGTGGTGTTGTTTGTGGAGCAAGAGAGAGGAGGCGCATGCGCCGCCGTTGTGAGGCCAAGAGCACTGGAGCCCATGGCCAAAATGATTGGGAAACAAAAAAGATAGAGGGTTGATCAAGAGGAATGTCTTCTTTCCCTCTTAAGGAGGCAGGAAAAAAAAGGCGACTAATGAGCAATGAACAAAATCGAACAATATAGCCAGAAATGGAAATGCTAATACAAAGAGCAATAATTAGTGTTGCTATTCCAACAATAAGAAATCCCTGGTCAGGAGGAAGTTCTAAAATGTCGCTAATAATATACAAAGAAAAAGCTGAAAGAAGCACCCCAAAAAATCCGAGAACATTGACGGTTCCGACTATTTGTCCTCGCTTTGTTTTTGGACTTGCGACTTGAATATATGAATCTAACGGGACAAGATAGGTGCCGCCAAAGAACCCCATCATAAAGATCAATATGAGAGCAGCATAAATTGAATATGACCAATGGTAAAGAAGAAAACAAGAGAGAGCCATGCCAATGCCGCCAAAAGGAACAAGGCCAAATTCTACAGCTCTACCTGAAAGCTTTCCTGCTAGAAGAGAACCGATTCCAATACCTAAGGCTGTGAGTAGGAACATATAACCCCCTTGCACTTCAGTGAGATGCAAAACTTTCATGGCAAAGGGAATCATATTAAGCTGAATATATGATCCTATAAAAAGGAAAAAGGCAGAACCCAAAACTGCCGATAAAAGTGAAGGCTCTCGATTAATCACTCGAATATTGTGAATTAATTCACTTAAAAGCTTGGGGGTCATTTTTTTTCGTGATCCAGCAGGTGGTGTTTTTTGAATTTTGAAACTTGAAAAAATAGAAACTATTGAAAAAAGAGCAGCGATAACAAGTGAATAGACAAAATGTTTATTAGTGATATCGGTTAAAAAAGCAGCTAAAAACGTTCCGACAATAATAGCAATATATGAAAAAGAGGTTAAAAGTCCATTTGCTTTTGAAATGACCTCTTTTGGAACGATCTCCGGGACAATACCGTATTTACATGGACCAAAAATGGCGCTATGGCTGGCTAAGAGAAAAAGCGTACAATAGGCGAGAAATTTCCATTCCAATCCAAGAGCAATCATTCCTATAAAAAGGGAGAGAATTTCAGCGATACGGGTGGCAATAATAATTGATCGTTTACTGTATTTATCGGCTAAAATACCCCCTGTTGTTGATAACAAAATAAAAGGAAGCACATAGATAGCCCCTGCAATAGATAAAATGCGACTGCTAGATGCAGGTCCCTCTAGGTTGATGAAACAAAAAGCAAGAAGAAGTTTAAAAATATTATCATTCATAGCTCCGATGAACTGACAAATATTGAGAAAACGAAAGGAAAGACCGATTTCTTTTTTTTCAGCTGCAGCCGGAGGTTTGGATGTTGTTGATGAGCATTGCATAGAGGAATTTTCCTATCTTAGAGCATAATGCTATGCATTGTACCTGATTAACTCATATACTCAAAATAAGTTAAGCATTAGGACTCCATATTTATGATTTTTCCCTCCGCTCATTGCAGTAATGACCTTTGCATGCTTGTCAAGGCTTTATTCGATGATATCGATCAATTGCCTCTTTCTATAAAAAAGGCCACGATTATTGTTCCAGACCCTTCGATTCAAGTCTGGCTCATACATCAATTTGCACGGAATAATCGATCGATCCTTCCTTTTGAAATTTGTGTTTTAGCGGATTTTATAAGTGAATTCTCCCCACGCGCTCTTCTTCCTCTTCTCATTGGTTTATTAGACGCTTATGACGATAGGTATACTCTGGCTCAAAAATATCTCGTTCCATTTGCTATGCGTGCTTTTTTAGGCAAAAAAAGCTCAGACCCTTTTGTGGAATATCTTTTTCAGCAATGTGCGAGCGATTTTCCTTATGAGCCATTTGAACACCATTGCCCTCTCATTTTATTTGGGTTTTCTTCTCTTAATAAAGAGTTGTTTAAACGGTTTGTTCGAAGTAGTGTTTTTCGATCTCTCTACTTTCTTTCTCCGTGCATGCTTTATTGGGGAGATCTTGTTAATGACAAACAATGGGACGATCTTTTTGTTGATCGCCAGTGCTTTCTCGTCCATACCGGTCAAGTAGGAAGGCAATTTGCTCTTTTAATTGAAGATAGCAATTTGCCAGTTCAACAACTCTATACTTTACCTCAGGAATTAGTCGTTTTTCCGTATTCTGAATATCTCGCTCATGGGTATAGTACTGTTTCTCGTAAACCAACGCTTCTTGATTATGTGCGTGCAGACTTGCTTCTTCTTAGCCCTCAGCGAGAAGATCCTGTATCGATACCCAGAGATTCTTCTATTGCTGTGTACGTTGCCCAAGCGCCATTAACTGAGGTTGAAGCTCTCTATCAGTGGTTGGCTCAGTGTCCAGACCTTATGCCTGCTAGCGTCCTCGTTTTAACACCAGATTTGCGGCGATATCGAGCTCTTTTTGAACAGGTCTTTGGTCATTTGCATCAAGTGTGGATGGAGCCAAAATCATCAGGTCCCATATCGGCTTTTCGATTGCTTGTGAACATGCTTTCAACGCGTGCAGAGAGCAAGCATTTTAGTCAATTGCTCATGCATCCATATTGGCGCTCTGCTATAGGATTGGATAAACAAGAGGCAGAACTTATCGACTCGTGGCTTTCTGGAAATCCAGCTTGGGGATTAGATCAGACGTATTGTCAAAGATATTGTGAGCAACGCTCTTTGCCTTATGATAAAGATTGTCGAACATTAGAAGATCTCCAAAATGAATATCTTGATGCATTTTTACATGGAGATCAGAGAACTCAATCGTCAGAAGCACCTATATTTGGCCTCTTTTTTGCTTTCTTAGAGAAGGTTCAAACGATTGGAGGGCTACCCCTTGGTCTTACTATGACTATCGGCGAGTATGCGAAAATCTTTTCTGTGCTTCTTTCCATTTGCTTGCACCGGAAAAGAGGCGATCGCGAAGAAGAGGCCTGTGCACAAGCTTTACAAACCTTTCAGTCAATTGCCTTAAGGTTTCCTTCTATAAAAATACCTTTTAAGGAGGCGTGGAAAATCTTTGACGGAACACTTGATGATGCTATTCGTAAAAATGTTGTAGACATGCGTGCACCGATTATTCTTGCAGAGTTTGGTCATGTGCAACCATTTCCTGTTGATTATTTGGCTTTACTTGGTTTTGATGAACAATTTTTCCCTCAGCATGATCAAGAAAAGCTTTTCTCAGGTATTTCTCAGATGGTATCAGGAGCGCCGGCCTCTAATGTTGGTGTTGATCGATATTGTTTCGTTGAAGCGATTTTATCGACAAAAAATCTTTTTATAGGATATCAAAGAGAGTGTTCACAGGTAGTTGCAGAACTTATAAATCATATTGATAGCCATTATTGTATAGATGAGAAATTGCCTTCTGAAGTACTTTTAAACAAAGAAATTTTGCCCATGGCTCAAAATTATTCTATCCCACTTCAAAACTATTCTCAGCTGTATTGGACCCAGAAAGAGTCTGAGCTTTCTTTTAATCATATACGTATGTTGGGGTATGCTCCTTTAGATTTTTTCTTCAGAAAAGAATTCGCTTATTCTATTCCGAAGGAGGAGAAAATAGAGCTTTTTCTAAAACCTTGGCAAGGGCAACATGCCTTTTTAAAAGGAGCGAGCAATGTAGAAGGGTTTGAGAGGCAGAGTGAATCTGTTTTTCAAGGCCTTGAGGACAGGCTGCAAGAGATAGATCTTGTCTCTATAACGCCAGTTGATCTTCACTGTATACCAACGGTTTGTCAAGCACATTTTGAGAAGGATCGTATTTTATGTCCCCCTCTTGTTCTTGAGAATGGCGAACTTGTAGGAATGTGGCCAAAATTGGCTCTTGAGGGCACCATCCTTTTTGATGAGCAATGGAAGCGAGAGCTCTTCTATCGTTGGCCTGAAGTGCTTGTTCGTTCTGCTGTGGCAAAAAAGTTTGCTATAGATATACAGGAAACCATCTACCGAGTAGATCATAAAACAACTCTTGTTCCACAAATTGCCGATGCTGAAAAGCGCTTAGACAGATGGCTAATGTTTGCGCATGAGGCTAAAGAAAAGCCTTTTCCTTTTATCTATGAGATCGTTCACCTACTTGTGCAAAGGCCTTCTGCCGCTGAGGTTTGGGATCTTATTTTAGCGCGAGCTGAGCGGGAAAAACAAACAGGTATTTGGAGGCTTTTTTCCCAAGAGTTTTCGCAAGATGAAAGATTGCTTGAACAATGGTCTAGATGGGCCCATGATCTTTGGGCTGAATATTTTGCCCTTGTGGAGGGTTTATGAGCTTTTCAATAACAGCTAGCGAAACTCGATGGGGTAAGAAGTTATTTTTAGAAGCGTCTGCTGGTACTGGTAAGACCTTTGCTTTGGAACATTATATCGTTCGTTCCATGCTCACCTCTTTTTTTGATCCGAGTAAATTAGCGCTCATCACCTTTACTCATGCTGTTGCAGATGAACTAAAAATACGCTTACGGAAAACGCTTGAAGAGGTGCATACAGCACTTATTACGTCAAATCCAATTTATGAGTATTTAGTTCCCATTATTGAGCAAGGTCCTCTTATGGCGAGAAAGCTTGAGGAGGGTATAGCCCAGCTCCATAAAGCTTCAATTTCTACCATCCATGGATTTTGTGATCGCTTGCTTATTGCTTATGGTCGAGGTGAGAGAGAGAGTGTCTCTGAGGTTGAAAAAAGAGAGTATGTGCATGATTTTATGCGCAATCAACATCAACTTTCATCACAGGAATGGCAATTATTGGGCCGCCGATGTGGGTATGATAGTTTGCGGCTCATCGATGAGATTGTGAACCGACTTGAAGAAGAGATTCCATTTTATGATCTCTCATCTGCTTTTAGAAGCATTTCAGCTGATAATTTTGCCTCAATATTATCAGAATGTGCAAGAGGGAATCGAGGCACAAAAAATAGACAAGGTCAGTTGAAACCAGAATTTATCAATGCCTTTTTTGCGTTAGAAGAGTTGGTGCGTACTGGTCCTTCAGAGGACCTTTTAAGGAAACTTTTTGGTTTAAATTGCGAACAAATCTTTTCTCGAAGAAAGGATCCTCAGGTAGTTTCGTTTATGGAACAAGTGTGGCCGGCACTTCGTCAATACATTTTGCCTGATGGTATGGTAGAACGACTTGCTGCGCATGCAGGTAATGGTTTTCGGCAATATTTAGAGAAATTTCAAAAAAAAACACCTGACAGCATCATTCGGGAGGTGGTGAGTCTTCTCAAAGAACCTTCGTTTTGTCAAATGGCTACAAAGGCCTTTGATTGGCTTATTATTGATGAGTTCCAAGATACTGATGCATATCAGTGGCAGATCTTTTCTCAGCTTTTTTTAAAAAATCCGGTATGGCAAGGAAGCGCTCTTATTGTTGGAGATCCTAAACAAGCTATTTATGCCTTCCGACAAGCCGATGTTTATAATTATCTGCAGGCCAAAGACCTTTTTGCTAAAAATTTACACCCAAACAAGCTGAAGAATTGGGATTTAGACGAAGCGAAAGCTACGGGATTCACGCGATCGGAAGAGGACCAATATTGCAATGTGGGTCCTCTTCCGATCGTTGAATCGCGAGAGCTTTCGCTTGCGCCTAAAACCAATTCTTCAGCTTGTTTGGGTATACGTTCTTTATCGATTAATTATCGTGCAGAAATGAATATGGTTGAAGCGCTGAACGCTCTGTTTGCTCATTTCCCTCTTTTCTATTTGCCCAAAACGGATGAATATTTATTACCAGTACCTTCTGATCCAGGTCTTGCTGCAAACCCTCTATCCGATGATAAGGGTGCCATTCATTTTTTTGTTGCAGAGGGCAATATAGGACGTAAACGGCGCTGGCCTGATGATGCTCTTGAGCAGTCAACGATATTTCCATGGATTGCTGATGAAATGATTCGTTTGCATCAAAAAGGTTTTGCTTTCCGCGATCAGGCAATTTTAGTTAGAGATCGTTATCAAGCGAAACGTGTTCAAACATATTTAAAAAGTAGAAAAATTCCGACAGTAGCTTGGAGAACAGATTCAGTACTTGATTCCCCTGCGTATACTTGGTTGCAGCGAGCTCTTTTTCTCGCCGTGAGACCAACTGATCAAAGGCGTCTTTCTTCCTTGCTTCTTCTTTGTCCAAATGAAGATCACAAACGCCTTCTTTCTGAAATGAATAAGGTTGGTCGTGTTGATCGATTTGCCCGCTATGTTCAAGCTTGGCAGCATGTTAACCGCGCATTTTATAGACGCGGTATTGGAGGGTTTTGTCGGTATTTTTGGGTGATCCCTTATGATTCAACGTCATCTGTTTCGGAATTTTTATCTTCTGTTGGTTGGAAAGAGGATGTTGAGCACCTTTTAGAGCTTTTAGGCCTTTTAGATCTTCCTCCTGCTTTAGAGGCTTATACCCAAGCACTTTCTTGTTTAGACCGCTATTTTACTGATGATCAGCTCGTTCGGCGTATCGATCCGGATGATATAGGAGCTCCAATTCTCACTATGCACCGATCTAAGGGATTAGAATTCGAAGTTGTATATGCCCTTGGATGTGGCAATCGCACACCTAAACAAGATCCAATTGATGAAAGTGAAGCTGAAAAGCTTCGCCAACTCTATGTTGCAGTTACACGTGCTAAACGAAGGACCTATTTGCCACTTATTCTCGAGCTTGACGGCCGTTCGATTCAACCTGGTACAGCCTCACCTGTCGAGCTGTTTGCCGCCTCTTTTGCGTCTAAAGAATCGGATGATTCATGGCTTGAGCGCCTCTATACCCACATGTCACATGAGTGTATGAAATCTGTTTTTAAAGATATTAGCCCTTCAATTACACAGCAGAACGCTTCTGTTGAGTTTTTGCCTTATTCTCCTGCTGAAAAACCTATAAGCATTCCTTTTGTAGGCACTGTGAAAGGAAAAGGCCAAACCTATCTTTCTTTCTCTTCTATGCAGAGTAAAAAGGAGAGCTTCACACCATCAGGTACTGGAGGAAGAGAAATTGGAATTACTTTTCACAAGCATATTGCAGAACTTCTCATTAACCCAAAGGATGTTCTCTCTTTAATTGGCGATCAAGAAATGGCGCATCTTATACATGATGCGCTCCATGTTGAACTGCCGCTTGGAGATGAAAAGGTCTCACTCAATCAGATTCCCAGTTCCGATTTGCGTACAGAAATTTCCTTTCTCGATTTGAAAGATGGTGAATATTATCGAGGGACCATTGATCTTCTTGTATATTGGAAAGGATTGTACTATGCCATAGATTGGAAGACCGGTGTGCAAGATCCTAAAACATACATGCAAGAGCACATTCTAAAGGAGCAAGCACGTCTTTATAAGGAGGCTATTCTTCATGCCTTTCCAGGTAAGTGGGGAGGATTTTTCTTTGTTTTTGTCCGCCATATCGATACAGGAGGCATTGTCTATGTTTTCTGAGCAATTTTACATAGACCAACTTTTAGCCCATAAGATAAAGCCTAACAGCTGGTTGGCTTTGTATGTAGTTCGTGCCTATCTCCAGGGGCATATGTGTGTAAATATTGCAGAGCAATTGTTCCCACAGATTTCGACTCTTTTTGCAGATGTTCAATCTATTCCTCTTGAGGTTGAGCTGAGTGCGGAGATAGAACAATCTGTTCGAAAGGAAGCTCAAGAACCTCTTCCTCCTACACTTATTATTGATGGTCAATCTATTTATTTGGAAAAGGCGCATAGATTAGAGAAGAGTCTAATGTGTGAGGTGCAGAGATTAGCTTCTGCAGAACCCTATCTCAAACTTCGATCTATATCTCATCCTGAGCATTTGACACAGGAACAACGCTCAGCCATAGACCTTTCATGTTCATACCCTTTCACACTTATTACAGGAGGTCCGGGAACAGGTAAGACGTATACAGCAGGTGTGTGGCTTAAATCTATAGCAGTTTCTACTTCTGGTCGTTTGCGCGTTGCTCTTGTTGCTCCCACGGGACGTGCTGTACAAAATCTTGAGCGAAGTATCAAACGCTTTATTGAAGATAATGTCACTTTTGAAACTCAGACGCTTCATCGAGCAATAAGTACAGAATCTATGCTTCCCTATCATGCCATTATCATTGATGAGGGATCGATGATTGATGCCGATCTGATGGTGCGCTTTCTTCGATTAATACATGGCGGTGTTCGCATCTTGATGTTAGGAGATAGTGACCAGTTGCCCCCTATCGAACCAGGACAGCCTTTTGTTCAGTTGCGGTCTGTTCCGAGAGCAACGCTTGTAGAGTCGCGACGAACCGCCTCTTCATCATTATTAGAGCTTTTTGATGCGGTGCGTTCAGGTGATGGAGAGAAGATGTTCGACGTTCTTAGTTCTGCTTCAGATTGTCAGATCTATGAGTGCCAAAGTAAGGAAGATTGGCAAGTTGTCAGAGCGAAGATTGAGACATTTTTTGACGATGAATTGCTACAAAAAAATATCATTCTCACTCCTGTCCGTAAGGGTCCTTGGGGCAGTGAGGAGTTAAATAAATTATTCTTGCCGCGTTCAGACTCACATCAGCCCGTTGTTGTGACAAAAAATCTTCACACATATTCTCTGATGAATGGTGAGCTAGGGCTTTTTGACAAAGCCCAAGGCCTTATTCGTTTTGATCAAGGAACGCTTCCTGCAGTACTTTGCCCTCATATTGATCTCGCTTATGCTATGACTGTTCACAAAAGTCAAGGAAGTGAATTTGAGACTGTTTTTTTTATATTGCCTCCAGGTGCTATTGTCGACAAACGCCTCATTTACACAGCCTGCACACGTGCTAAAAAACGTCTTATTATCGCTGCCAACAAAGAAGATTTACTTATTAGCTTGGGATCTTAAAATATTTTTCTTCGAAAATCCTTGGTCAAGAAGAGACTGCATAATTTGGAAAAGATACGTGGATTTTCCACTTCTTCGAACTGCAATACAAATTGTTGCTTTATTTGCTACAGGACGAATCTTCAGATCTCGTCAAAAGTTCGGTTTGTAATGCGCTCTCTTGGAAATCTAAAAGTATGCTTTGCAATTTTTTCAACATAAATAGTCGGCCCTGAAAAAGTCCCCTGGAAGAAAATGAATATCTTTTTCCCCAAGTTTCCCCCTTTCTCCTCACCAATAGCGCAGTGGCTATTGGCTCGTCGTTCGGAGAAGACTTGAAAAAAAATCTACCCTTTTTCTTCTCCGGGGCCAGCCAAAAGCCTTGAAAAAATTGCAAGGAAATTGATGAAAAACATCCATTTCTTGTGAAATTGTGCACTGTTTTTTGATATACGAATAT
>Ga0180438_10010518_pt1 | contig 11343 bp, 11 predicted proteins | sample SS_ome_12_FD_132455 | JGI IMG/M metagenome (GOLD analysis project Ga0180438, IMG submission 132455) | Hypersaline lake sediment archaeal communities from the Salton Sea, California, USA - SS_3_D_2 metaG | ecosystem: Environmental > Aquatic > Non-marine Saline and Alkaline > Hypersaline >...
AATAGGCGTCGAGCGTGGTGCCGATGGCCTGGCGGGTGAACCAGAGCTCATTATAGCAATCCTTCGACCCTGCGATGGCCCCAGCCATCAGGTCGTTGTGCCCGCCAAGCCCTTTGGTCGCACTGTGGACGACCAGATCGGCCCCGAGCGAGAGGGGCTGCTGGTTGTGCGGCGTGGCGAAGGTGTTGTCGACGATGAACATCGTATTCGCCTTGTGAGCTTCCTCTGCGACGGCGGTGATATCGACAACCTTGCAGAGCGGGTTGCTCGGCGTCTCGCAGAAGATCATCTTGGTGTTCGGCTTGATCTGCTCGCGGACGTCGCGGTAATCAGCGGCATCGAGCCACGTTACGTCGATTCCCATTCGCTCGAGGATCAGCGAGACCTTGTAGTGGGCCCCGTAGACGTCGTGGAAGATAATGACGTTGTCACCGGCGCGAAGGTAGGTCAAATAAATCATCGTGCAGGCGGCCATCCCGGTCGTGCAGACGATGCAGTCTTCAGAGCCTTCCATCGCGGCGATTCTCTTTTCGACCGCGCGGACGGTCGGGTTGTCGTCGCGGTGGTAGGTATAACCATCGATCTCGCCATCGGTGATCTGCCGGAGCACCTCAAACGAGCTGTATTCGTAATTGACCGCGTTGACAATCGGCGTCACCATGGGCCGGTTGCCGTACGGTGTGAGGGGGTCAGGTGCCATTGGTGTTGCTCCTTGGGTAATGAAAGAGTTGTCACGACAATTGTACTGCGCAGGAATGAAATAGTGACCAGCATCGTGCGAACGGCCTAGAGTATGATGACTCGCTTGGACATCTCCGCCACCCGCCGGCCTAGGTTGCGGGCGGTTTCCAGCCCCTCCTTGTCGGCGGCAAGGCCGCCCTCGGCACCGGACCACAGCGCGGCGCCGAAGTGGGCCGTCGGTTGGCCGTCGCCGACGCAGATCATATCGTGACACAACATGGCGGCACGAACGGCCTGGATGGTCAGCTCCTGCCCGCCGTTGCGGACACGCCCCACGGCCAACACGCCGCCAACTTTGTCGCGCAGCATCCAGCCGTTGCGCCGGAAGACGACGGAGCGGTCGAGGAATGCCTTGCACTGGGCCGTCATCATGCCGAAGTAGACGGGCGTGCCGACGATCAACCCGGCGAAAGCCGGATCCTGAAAGGCCTCGATGATCTCGCCGAAGTCGTCGTCGATCCCACAGATCAGCCCCTCCTCGCAGATGCCGCAGGCCAGGCAGGGCCCTATCGTCTTGCCTGCCAGCTCAATCAGCCTGGTAGTGACGCCGTCCGTTTCCGCAGCGGCGGCCAGGCAGGCAGACATCGCCTCGTAGGTGGTTCTCCGCGGCCGCGGGCTACAGCAAACACCGATGATTGTCTTTGTGTCGGATGTTATCACCGCTCACTCGTCCTTGTCTATTTCGATGCTTGGGGCTGCCGTCCGTAGGGCACTTCCGTTGTCTGTACGATTGCCTCCAGGCAATCGATGTTGGCGGTTCGGGCGGGTGAAGTCAACCGAAATACGACTCCATCTTGTCGAATGCTTTGTTGATCTCTTCTTCAGGGACACAAAACGACATTCTCAGGTGCCCCTGGCCCGTGGGCCCGAACGCTATCCCAGGCGTGGTGGAGACGCCGCCTTCCTTCAACAGCCTTTTGCAGAATGCGGTTGAGTCCTTGCCTTCCTCCAAAAGGATCTTGGGAAACATCAGATAGGAGCCGTTCGGTTTGTCATAGGCAAAAACCGAACTCAGACGCTCAAGACGTTCACACATGACGTTGCGAGCAGACAGGTAGTGTTGCCGAAATCTCGCAACACAGTCTTGTGGGCCTTTCAAAGCGGCAAGTGCCGCATACTGAGAGACCACCGGGGCACAAATTGCCAGTGGTATGTGTGCTTTGTTGATCTGGGGAATCACTTCTTCATCAGCATGCAAATACCCGATCCGCCAACCCGTCATGGCATAGGTCTTCGTGAAGGTGTAGCAGCTAATCACGTTCCGCCTCATTTCGGGAATGGCGGCGATGCTGAAATGCTTGTGATCATCGTAGGTGAAATACTCGTAGGCTTCGTCGGTGATCACCATCAGATTGCCTTCCAAGGCAATCTGGGCCACTTGGCGAAGCTGCTCTTCGGGCCAGACGGTGCCGGTGGGATTGTTCGGAGAACAAAACAGGATCGCTTTCGTCCGGGGAGTTATCGCATTCTTGATACCCTGGATGTCGAGAGCGAATCCTTCTTCTTCGATTGTGGGGACAAACACCGGCTTGCCCGAAGCAATGACCACCTGACGAACGTGCGTTGAATAGGTTGGTGAGGGCAGAACAACTTCGTCACCCGGGTCAACCACCGCCATCACGGCAGCCGCCAATCCTTCAATGGCTCCGACTGTAACCATGATTTGGGAGACTTCGGCATCGACATGGTTGTCCCGCTTGAGTTTCTTGACGATTTCTTCCCGCAATTCCAACAGGCCGGCGTTTTCGCTGTATCCCCCGACCAGCCCTTTCCTTATGGCGGCGATTGCGCCATCCTTGATATGGTCGGGAGTATCGGAAGTCGGTTTTGCCCAGGACAGGAACGCCACGTCGTCGACGTCCTTCGACAGCCTTGTCATCTCGTGGATGGCGGATTTGGATATTCGACCAACCCTGTCTGATATCCTCAGTCTGCCTGTCATTTCTTGCACTCCCTATGAAAGGTCGTCTCCGACAGCTCCGTTTCACGCGCGTCTCGGCATCCAACTTTCGGGAACCTGAACCGCCACCACTTCTCCTCGAACGCACACTTCTCCATCCGCTGATACCGTAGCGGTCACCACAACCTTGCGGCCTTGGATCTCCTTGACTTTGCCACGGATCTTCAGAGGCACACCCAGGGGTGTGGGACGGACGTAGTCCACGTGCAACGATGCCGTCAGAAAACGAATTGGCGGCTGCGTATCCATCGCTCGGCGTTCCGCTCGATACGCCGCCGCGGCAGCTGTTCCCGTGCCATGACAGTCGACAAGGGAAGCAAGTAGGCCACCATAGACATAGCCTGGAACCGCCATGTGATAGGGTTTGGGATGAAAAGTGGCAACGGTTTCCTCACCGTCCCAGTAGCTTTTCACTTTCAAGCCGTGCTCATTCAGCCGACCGCAACCGTAGCAATGGCTCACTTCGTCCCGGTAGTAGTCTTGAAACGCTCTCTGATCCATGTGTATGCCTCGTCGTAACGAAAAGACCGAAGTCGTCGTCAAACCCAAGGTTTGGCGACGGAGCCTGTGGGTTCCCCCGCTTCGTTCGCTGGCTTCTGCGAACCGGTCAACTTCTCGAACGGCCACATCGCAATGCCGCCGTCCATCACGCGGACCTTTTCGAATCCGGCCGCCTTGAGGATCAACGCGGCCTCGTACCCTCGCAGAGAGATCTTGCAGAACGCGACGATTTCCTTGTCTTTGGGCAGCTCATCCAGTCGGCCGCGCAGCGCCCCCAGAGGGATCAAGGTTGCACCCGGTAGTCGCACCTGCTCGTATTCGGCCGGGCTGCGCACGTCGAGGAAAACGAAATCGGCCTCCTCTTCCATCATTCGGTGGACCTCCATTGGGGAGGCGCCTACCATGTGTCCGTCAAGCTTGTTCCTTGCGACGTTGGCGGCCGTGATAATGTTGTCCATGGCCGGGGCGTAGGGCGGGGCGTAGCAAAGGTCGGCATTGGCGAGCTGATCTACAGTCATGGCACCGGTAATCGCCATAGCGGCTACGTCAATCCGTTTGTCGCCCACACCTGGTCCGGCGGCCTGGGCACCGAGAAGCCGCCGCGAGTTCTTGTCTACTACAAGTTTCAGGAGCAACGGCTTTGCGGCAGGCATGAAGTGGGCCTTATCCGGTGCCGGGGCCATGGCGGTAACCACTTCGTAGCCTTGTGTGCCGGCCGCTGCCTCACTCAGCCCCGTTCTGGCAACGCAATAATCGAAGACTTTGCAGACAGTGCTGCCGAGAACAGCGGGGAAGGTATCAGCTTCACCGCAGATGTTGTTCGCGGCGACGCGCCCCTGCTTGTTTGCCGTCGAGCCCAGAGGCACATAGCATGATTTGCCCGTGAGCAAATCCTGGCATTCGACGCAATCGCCTGCCGCATAAATGTCCGGGTCGGAAGTACGCATGTGCTGGTCGACCCTGATTGCGCCCGTGGTTCCAATCTCCAATCCTGCCTTCTGTGCAAGCTGGACATTGGGACGAACACCGATGGAAAGGATTACCATGTCGGCCGAGAACCTGCCCTGATCGGTTACCACCCACTCCACTTTCCCGCTGCCTTCAAAGAATTCCACTTTGGTGCCGGTGCGGACCTTCACGCCGTGCGATTCCATGTGCTGCTCGACGAGCTTGGCAATTTCCCAATCGAGCATACTGAGGATTTGCGGGAGCATTTCGACGACGGTCACCCGACAGCCTTTCTCAACAAGCGCTTCGGTGGCTTCCACTCCAATAAGTCCTCCGCCGACAATGACCACGTCACGGGCCTTGCCCTGGGACAGGAGGGCCTTGATTCTTTCCGCGTCGTGGACGCCGTGAAGGGTAAAGATGTTATCCAACTTGACGTTGGGCAGCGGAGGCACGACCGGGACGCCACCGGTCGCAAGGAGCAACTTGTCGTAGTCCAACCACGACTCCGTTTCATTGTCTCCATTGCGCACTTGCACCCGTTTCCCGGCCCGGTCAATCTTCATAGCTTCGGTTCGGCTCATGACGCGGACATTCTTGACCTTCTGGAAGAACACCGGATCGCGAACCACCCCCACCGGCGTGGACATGAGTTCGGCCTGCTCCTTCACAACGCCGGAGACGTAGTAAGGCAACCCGCACCCGGCATAGGACAAGAATTCGCCTTTCTCGATAATCGTGACCTCCGCGTCAGCCATCAGCCGGACAATTCTAGCAGCCACTTTTGGCCCGGCGGCTACGCCGCCGACAATGACGACCTTCATGCGATTAAACATCTCCGTACCTCGTCGGTTTGTGAAAGCGTACCCGACGGCTCAACGCCGTCCCCAACCGCGTCCTTGCCCGGGACCGTAACGTCACGACAATGCAGACCGAAAGCAGCAGTGCAGCACTCTTGAACATACTACAAACCCTTTCTGAAGAACGAGTATTATGCGACAGGCCCGATGCCTTCAGTCCGACAATCATGTCGCCGGTCAAACGACTATTCCGACGGTCTAGTTCTTCAGATCAAGCACCGGCGTGTCGGCGAAGGCGTCGATGGTATCGATTTCGATAACGTTGTCTTTCACGGAAATGATCTTGCATCGCGTCATAGCGATCAGGTTGGGGCGAACGGGTGAGTGCGTGGCAAATACGCCTCTCTTGGGATTCTTCTTGTCGCCCTGGGGATGGACCTGGAGGATCGACCGTTTCTCGGGCGTGTCGTTGCGGTCGAACCAGTACAACACCCAGACCTCCGGGAACTTCTCCAGCCCCAAAAGGCCCGCTTGGTACTTCTTGTCCACCACGATCGTGGTTCGCCCTTCCGCCTTCCTTACCCAGCCGATTGGATAGACCGTGAACTTCTTGTTCGCCTGTTGCTCGTCGTCCGCGGCTCGACCCGTCCCGGCAAACCAAATCCCGAGAAAGAGCAACACCAACAGGGGAAAGAAAATACTCCTCATGACTTTTTCCTCCGTCTAAAGACACGGAAACCTCGCTAATCGACGTTTGCACTCAACTCTGTTTCTAAATCCTTCTTGCGCCGCATAGCCTCCCTGATTTGGCAAAGCTCTCGGAATGGGCAAGAACTTGAGGGGTGTGGGCATTGAGGGTTCTCTGTGGAAGTCGATACGTTGTCGCGCATGCAGATGAGCGGGTTCACACTTTCCCCGCAGTTGTCGTTGGATTGCACGAGTTGTTTTCAGCTGCATTTGCTGTGTTCAGTGAACGTCGTCCATTCCGTTTTGAACGGTGAATACTGACCCAACCGAGCACTCAAAGCACTCACCCGGCAAGTGGGACCAAAGATAGCTGGCAGCACGCATTCCGGTGCAATGGGCCGTGCCGACTTTTTGCACGCCGTATCGCTTCAGTGCCGCGACCGTCGCTTCCAACCGCCGTGCTGTTGCACGTATCAAGTGCATGCCGCCGAGCACTGCGTAGACCCGGTCCCGGTCGGTCAGCGTGACAATGTAATCCAGCGTGTTCACCACACCGGCATGGGCACACCCGAGCACCACGACGGTCCCCGCAGGCGTCTCGACGTACAAGGCCTGATCGTCGAGCAGGGGATCCGCTTCGGTGCACGATTCGTCGCGGTAGAAAGGGCCGCCGGTATCCTCGAAGTCGTTCCGCCGCGGGATTTCACCCGTCACATGAACTCCTGCCATCAATTCCGTCGGTTCACGTGTCCACGTCAAGCTTTGTGTTCGCCCGCGCAAGGTTCGCTCGTCAAAGCCTGCGATTCCGATGCCGCGGTGAGGAGGCGTCTTTTCTCGGTAGTACTTCTTGTTCAATGCGGCCGGGTGCAGGTAAAGGTCAATCTGGCCAGCGGTGCTGAGCACGTCCTTCAAGCCACCCGTATGATCGAAGTGGCCGTGACTTATCACGATCGTCTCGGTGGCATCCAGGGAGATTTCCAGGTGTTCGGCGTTTTGGCGAAGCACCTTCCCCTGGCCGGTATCGAACAAGATGCGGCGCCCATCGAGCTCAACCCACAATGCCAGCCCGTGTTCGGCCAGCAGATTGGCCTGGCGCACCGTATTCTCAGCCAACACTGTTATTCGAAGATCATTGATCATGGTCACCTCGGTTTTGGGCGTGCGGTATGCGAAGCTCAGATCGTCCAAACAGGATTATTGTGTGGCACGGTACTGCAACCGTCCTTCGGTTTGGGTTTGCAGAAGTAGTCCTTCGGCGCTCAGGTGTTCAACATACTTGACGACCTCATTGCGGTGCATGCCCAGCCCATTGGCGATGTCGTCCATTGAACAGGGGCGTCTTCGCAGTAGATCCAGGATGTCTTCTCGACTAGCAGCGAATTCGGCCTGTCCGTGAACGCCCCGAAAATCGGCAATTACTTCGGCAGATGGATTGAACATCCTTGCCAGTTTAGTTAGGCGTTCGCGTGAGATGCCAATCGCGAAGCTCTCGGCGGGCGGGCGCGTCACGGTGTTCAACTGGACACGATCCGGTCCGATGAGATTAGCGCATCTGACCAATTCGGCGAAATCGGCCTTGATTGCCGTGTAGGCGCCCAGCACGAAGACCTCGAGCCAATAGTCGCCCCGGAATTCGCGGCGAAAGTCCACCAGCCCGGCCAACATCCTCTCGAAAGATACGCCTTCGTGGGGACGGTTCACGAGGCGAAACATTACTTCGTCGCCGGCGTCGAGCGAGGGAATGACGAGATCGGCCTTCATCAACTGTTTGCGAACCTCTTCCTGCCACAACAGCGACCCGTTCGTTAGTATCGCCACGGGCACGTCTGTCATCGCTTTGATCCGGTCGACGAGTTCATCGACCCGTGAGTAAAGGGTGGGTTCGCCGGACCCGCTGAAGGTAATGTAGTCTGGCGCACTGGACAGCTTTTCCTTGAGTTCCTCAAGAACATCGTCAAGTGGCACCCACTCTTTTCGCACCGTGGTCTTGCAAGTGGTGTTGCCAAGTTGGCAGTAGATGCAGTCGTAGCTGCACGTCTTCAGCGGGACGAGGTCTACTCCCAGCGATCGGCCTAGGCGATGGGAAGGTACCGGGCCAAAGATGTACTTACTCATGGCATCTCTCGATCTTCATTGTCTTCGAGAGCCGATGGTGCATCTGCGTTATCGGCACTGTGAGTGCTGAACTCATCTAAGAGGACTTGCGCAGTCCATTTTGCCGCGAGTCCGACCACTTCCGGACAGTCTTGCTCCGCCTTTTCACGCACGTCCTTGCACAGCACGCTCCCGTAGTGTTCTTCATACTGTTCGTACAGCTTGCGAATCAACCTGTGAGACTGTTTCGTCGTGCCTTCGAACTTGGTGTTCCTTCGTCTACCATACAGATAGGCGCACTCTTTGCAGTTAGTGGCCGGCAGGAGCTTGTAGATGTCCGTCAGACCCGCAAGGCGTCTCCGGCCCAAACTCGGCTTGATGTCCGCTCGACGTTTCCAGATGGCGTTCACAACGACGACCATATCATCCATGAGCCGGCGGGCTTCTTCCCTGCCTTCAACGGACGCAACGTCAATTTCATGAGGGCGGAATGCATACTTTCGGCCCTCGTTTCTCCAGATCAGCGTTTCCAGATCATGGTGATAATCCTCCTGTTTTCTTCTTGCCTCACGATATGCCGATAAAGACTCCGATCGACTACTTGTCACAAGGGGGCTGATTGCAGGCAACGTCCCGTCCACAGCAGGGGGCTCCCCGTCCACAACGTGGCATGCCCTTCGCGTACGCGGTGGCAGATCGGGAGCCCTTCACAATGACTGCCGCTCCGGTGCGCAGCAGTCGAGATACGGAACCTCGGCACTTCGGACAACTCTTCACGGGGTCATCGTTGATGTTCTGAAACTGCTCGAATCGTTCCCCGCACTTTTCACACTCGTACTCATAGGTTGGCATTGTGACGTTCCTCCCGGAAGAGCGCATCGAATAGGCAAGATAGTGTGCCGGCGACCGGCGTGTCGTCAACGGCACACAAGATGTTCATTCTCTCACCTTGGACTCGCATGGCTAGTTCTCTTGTCTCTGCTTGCATCCTGCCTGGAAATCGGCTTGTTCCACGAACTTCCCCGTGGCCCTTGCCTTGACCTGTTGATCCTGAATGAGTTCTGCCTTCAACACGTGGAAAGGGGGAGAGGATTCCTCAATCCACGCACGTACGATCGAACCTTGACCGGTAACCACCGGATGGCTGAATCGCACCTTCAATTCACCGGTGATTCCCGTGCGTCCATGCGCAAACAGGCAGTTGGTCATGGCGCCGTCCAGCAGCGAAGTGATCACCCCTCCGTGCAACATGCCGGGAAAACCTTCGTAAACGGCGTCGCAATTGAAATGTGTTTGCACACTACCGTGATCCGGCATGGAAAACTCAAGGCGCAATCCGGATTCATTCTTAGGGCCACACACGACACAATTCGGGTGGGCTTCCTTGCGGAGGTTGGATGACGTGTCCAATGCGGTTTCAGTAGTCATGGAGGTAATCTCCCGTCCAATTCGCTCTTGCTTGAGGAGCTTTTCGGCGAGTGGCTCCATAGGATCTGCTCCACGTGTGGGCAGAGTATTCAAAGTTCTTCCAGTCTGTCCTTTCGCTCCACGCCGCACTGTAGAGCTTTCAGGGCGATGCCCGTGGCGCCCCGGACACACGCCGCCACGTCGACGGGGCGTTTGACGCATCCCGCAGCCAACAGGCCACGGGAGGACTGCTCGGCCGTCAGGAACCCGTGTTCGTCTTTCTTCAAACCGCCGTCGTCGACCACAAACTGCAGCGGGTAGGCCATCGCAAACGGCAGGTAGATGGCCTTGGTCGAACTCATCCCATAGTTGAATTCGTCGGGCCGTTCCAGCGGACAGGCTTCCACGCAAGCGCCGCACGCCGTGCACTTGTTGTTCACGCGACGCGGATACCACCGAATCGTGGCCCGATAGCGCCCCGGCTCGCCGGCGACCCTCTCCACCTCCGAGAGCATCAGGCACCGGATGCGTGGGCTCGTTCTGATGCGGCGGAAGCTGATCTCCAGCCCGCAAGATGGAGGGCAGAGCTTCGGGAAGTACTGATTCATCTGAGCCACGCGGCCGCCCAAGTACGGGTTTTTCTCGACCAGCACGACGTCGCAGCCGGCTTCCGAGGCCTCGATAGCCGCGGTGATCCCGCTGATCCCACCGCCAACCACGAGGATTCTTCTTTGCCTGCTGTTTCCACTCATCGGAGTTCCCGGCGATCGCTACCTTTCTAAGTCGAGATTGCGCGAGAATCGAACGGACAACGTCGGTAAACGCCTTCGCGGCCGGCGATTGAGGGCCGTCGCGCACGAGCGGTATCCCGGCATCCCCGGCGGTGACCACCTCGGGATCGATTGGAATCTGCCCCAGAAATGGGGCACCCATCTCTTGGGCCAGCGCCATGCCGCCCCCGCGCTTGAACAGGTCGATTCTTTCTCCACACTTCGGGCACGCCAGCCCGCTCATGTTCTCGAGGATTCCCATAACTGGCAATGACACTTCGCCGCAAAACGTGACACATCGGCGGACATCCGAGACGGCCACCTCCTGCGGGGTCGTAACAATCAGCGCTCCGGCCGGTGAGCCCACAAGCTGGGCAATCGACATGGGTTCGTCTCCCGTGCCGGGCGGGGAATCCACCACGAGGTAGTCGAGCTGGCCCCAGGCAACGTCGGTGAGAAACTGGCGGATGACACCGTGCTTTCGCGGGCCTCGCCAGATGACGGCTTGTCGGCGGTCGGGCAGCAGGAAACCGATCGACATGACGGCCAGCTTGTCGCTGACTCTGACCGGTAGCAGCTCTTCTCCGGTTCCCAGGACCCGCCCTGTCTCTACCCCCATCAATCTTGGAATACTCGGCCCGTGAACGTCGATATCGAGAAGCCCGACACGTTTACCAGTCTGGGCCAATACAGTAGCGAGGTTAGCGGCGACCGTGCTTTTGCCGACGCCCCCCTTACCGGACAGGACCAGAAGCTTGTAGCCAATCTGGCACATTCTCCGGGCCAGGGCCTGTCGTTGGCGGAATTCCTCCTCGGATTCGTCGCCTCGTCGTTGTTTCGACGTACAAGTGGTCGACTCGCAACGGCTGCAATCTCCTGACTTGTCAGCCTTTCGCCTGCGGAAATCCTCGATCGCCGCTTTCAGCGTGTTCGAAGCGAGCAATGCGCAGGGCTCCGACTCCTTGGGCAAGCCGTCCAGCCCGGCGAGAACGTCGGCCTGCTCGATCCGCGCGGCTTCCACGAGCGGCTTGCCGATCGCCAGTTCCGTCGCCATGCTGCCCGCCGCCCGCGACGGGCCACAGCCATCGGTCGTGAAACCCGCTTCTCGAATGCGCCCCTCACGCACCTGGAGCCAGAATTCCATCGTGTCGCCGCAGGGACCGGTGATTCTGGCGTGACCGTCGAAGGACTCAAGAGGACCATAGTTGCGCGGCCGCTCGAAACGCTCCAGGGCCTGCGAGGAAACCTGGCCCTGGACGGGGAAACCGATGTCTTCCATCTTGTCACTCCAAAACTCGAATTGCCTTTGGGACGGTTCTACTTCACTTCTAGACGATTACAGTATCGCAAGCGGGCTTAGCTCACCAAGTCTGGCACACATTCGCGACCAAAGCCCCTTGATGTCTCCTGCCGCACCGGCCTCCGTGTATTCGAT
>Ga0180438_10010519_pt1 | contig 11341 bp, 1 predicted proteins | sample SS_ome_12_FD_132455 | JGI IMG/M metagenome (GOLD analysis project Ga0180438, IMG submission 132455) | Hypersaline lake sediment archaeal communities from the Salton Sea, California, USA - SS_3_D_2 metaG | ecosystem: Environmental > Aquatic > Non-marine Saline and Alkaline > Hypersaline >...
GGCCGTCGGCGCCGGCCGTGGCCAGATGCTTCCCATCGGGGCTGAAACGGATCGCGTAGACGGGTCCCTGGTGCGCGGGCAGATTCAGCCGGGACGGGGCCGAAGCCGCGTACCAACGCTTGATCGTCCGGTCGGCGGCCATGCTGTAGAGCGTGCGACCGTCACCGGCAAGCGCCAAGCCGGTCACGGCGTCGGTGCGCCCCTGGCATTCGTGCGTGAGAGTCAGTTGCCGCCGGCCGTCTATCGTGGCCAGCGCGTGATTTCGGATGGTCTTGTCGGTACCGGCCGTGACCACCTTGGTCCCGTCATCGCCCAGCACGACCGCGGCCACCGGCGAGGGCATTTCCAGCGCGGCGATGGGCCGTCCGTCGGCCGTGCTCCACAGACGTACGTACCGGTCGTCGCCGGCGGCTGCAAGGATGCTCCCGCTGGCGCCGACCGCCAACGAGCGCACGGCGGCGGTGGCTCCTTCGTAGGTGCGAACGATTTTCCAGGGCGATGAACCCGGGGGTTGCGACCGTTCTGCGGCCGGTTGTCCGCCATTTGCGGCGGCCCATTGGGTCACGGCGCCGTCCGCACCGGCGGAGAATAACCGCTTGCCGTCGGGCGAGAAGGCCAGATCTTGGATCGCACCTTGATGCGCTGCGACGGCCGAGAGGACTGAACACGTCCACCGCCGAGCCGCCTTGTCGGCGCTGCCGGTCACCAGCGCGGCCGCGTCGGGGGTCATGGCCACCGCAAGCACGGCCCCGTTGTGGTCGGCGAAATGCTCCAACTCGCGGCCGGTGGCCAGGTCCCAGATTCGGGCCACATGGTCGTCGGCGCCGGTGGCCAGATGGGCACCGTCGGGGCTCAGCGCCACGCTGCGAACGGCCGTCGGATGCATTAGTGTCGCCAGCGGCGCCGACCCGCCGGCGCCCCCTTGCCCCAAATCCCACACCCGGGCCTTCGAATCGGCGGCGCCGGCGGCCAACCGTTTCCCGTCTCGGTCGATCGCCAGACTGGTGACCGCGCCGGTGTTGCCGGCGTAGCTGCCGATCGGTTTTCCTTCGGGCAGGCTCCATTGCCGAATCGTCTTGTCCGCGCCGCCGCTGATTAACTGCTTTCCGTCGGGCATATAGGCGACCGCCGTGACGGCGCCCTGATGGCCGGCGATCACCTGCGTGAGCGAACTGCGGAGCACGAGGCCCAGGTTTTCCGAACCGGCCAGCAGCGTCTTGCCATCCGAGGCAAAGGCGACGTCGGCGGCCGCGGCCGCGACGGGCAGCTCTTCGAGCAGCGTCGCATCGGCCGTGCGATAGATCCGCAGCCTCTGATCGTCGGCGCCGACGGCCAATCGGAGACCATCGGCGCTGAACGCCATGCCGCGTACGGCGGCCGGTGTTTCAAAGCTGTGCTGCAACGCCCCGTCCGCGGCGTTCCAGATGTAGACGTGTTTGCCATACGCCGTGAGACCTCCCCCGGCGGCCACCCATTTTGCGTCGGCGCTGACCGCAAGGCTCCCGATCGCGGCTGTGCTGCCTTGCAGCGTTCGGACCAATCGGCCGTCGAGCGTCCAGAGCTTTACCAGCTTGTCGTCGCCGCCGGTCACGAAGTGCGAGCCGTCGCCCAGGAAGGCGGCGTCGTTGACCTTGGCTTGATCGGCCACCACCAGGCGGCTCGCCGAGAGCGTCCAGACCCTAGCCGTCCGGTCGCCGCCGGAGACGACGGTTTCGCCGTCGTCGGCCAGTGCCACATCGAGCGGACTGCCGGTATGCCCGGCCAGTCGCTCCAGCTCGCGGCCCGCGGCCAGGTCCCAAACGCGAACGAGCTTGTCGTCCGCGGCGGTGGCCAAGCGGCTGGAATCGCGGCTGAGCGAGATGGCTCGAACGCCGGCGGGATGGGCCAGCGTGGCCTGATGCTGCGCGTCGCCCAGGCCGTAGACGCGCACGGCCCCGCCCGCCCCGGAGGATATCACGCGGGTCCCGTCGCCGGTGACGGCCACCCCGGTCAGCGGCTCGTTGTTGCCGTAGAACGTCCGCACGACTTTGCCGTCGGCGAGTTTCCACAATCGCAAATTCCTGTCGCCGTCGGCGGAGACGAGCATGGCTCCGTCGGGCGTGTAGGCGACGCCGTGGACCGTGTCGGCATGGCCGCGGAGCATCTGCAGCATCGAGAGACCGAAGGCGTAGACCCGGTGGTCGGCGGCCCCGCCCAGCAACGTCACGCCATCCGGCAGGAAGGCCAGGGTGCGGACCGCGGCCAGGGTGGTAATCTGTTCCAGCAACCGCCCTTCGACCGGGTCGTAGATTCGCACTTGGGCGTCGCTGCCGGCCACCGCCAGCCGCGAGCCGTCGCCGCTGCACGTTACGTCGTTGACCGTCGCCGGTGTTTCGAGGCTGTGCTTGAGCGTGCCGCTGGCCAGTTCCCAAAGATACAGCTTTCGATCGGCGCCGGCGGCCACTCGGGCGCCGTCGGCGGTCACGTCGACCGCTGCAATCTCCGCTTCGCATCCCGAATACTGGCGCACCAGACTGCCTTCGAGGTCCCAAAGCTTGACGCTGCGGTCGGCCCCGCCGCTGAGCAGGTGCGTGCCGTCGGGCGTAAAGGCCAGGTCGTTCACCTTGGCTGCGTCGGCGACGATCGACCGCTGCCACGACACCGTATGCAGTTGCGGCCGGTTTTCTGCGCCGGTGGTCAGCAGGGTCCGCCCGTCGGGCCCGAACGCCACGTCGGTTGTCGCCGCGGCCGATTGGAACTCCTGCAACGTGCGCCCGTCGCCGCTGTCGAGGATCCGCAGACGGTCGGCGCCGCCGGCGGCCACCGTTCGATAATCCGCGCTGTAGGCCACTGCATTTACTGTGGCCGGCGTGGCGACCTTCGCGATCAGCTTGCCGTCGGAGGCGTTCCAAAGATAGACGTGTTTATCAGCGCCGCCGGCGGCCACCTGGTTGCCGTCGCCGCGCACGGCCACGCCATGCAACTCGGCCGTGCTTCCTGCGAACGTGCGGGAGAGATTGCCGCCCGCGTCCCAGAGCTTGACCAGCTTGTCGGCCCCGGTGGTGACGAAGCCGTCTCCGGAAGCCAGGAAAGCGGCGGCGTTGACACGTTCTGCGTGCGGCACCAAGAGCCGGGTGGCCGCCAGCGTCCAAATCCGGGCCGATCGGTCCGCGCCGGCGGATACCACGGTCTTGTTGTCGCCCGCGAAGCGAACGCTCAGCACGGCCTGCGTGTGGCCCTCGAACCGCTGCAGCAATTTGCCGCTGGGCAGGTCCCAGACGCGGACCACCCGATCGTCGCCACCGGCGGCCAGCCTGGTCGAGTCGGCGCTGAAACCGACGCTGCGTACCGCGGCCGGCAGCGTGAACGTCGCCCGCGGCGAGCCGTCGGCCAGCCACCAGAGCCGCACCGACTTGTCGGCCCCGCCGGAGGCGGCCAGATTGCCGTCGGGGCTGACGGCCACGGTGGTCACCGGGCCGGTGTTGCCGCCGAAGGACCGAACCCGTTTGCCGTCGGCCACGTTCCAGAGTTGCGCCGCGCCGTCAGCAGCGCCGGCGAGGAGTTGATTGCCTGCCGGCACGTAGGCGATGCCGCCGGGCGGTCCCTTGACGCCAGCGATCGAGCGGATCGGCGTGGGCCCGGGCGGCTGCGTTTCTGCCCCTTTGGTCGACGCCGACGGCTCCAGCGGCCATGGCCAGAGGTGGATCGTGCCGTCGGCGCCGGCCGAAGCGATCTGTTGACCGTCATGGCGAAACGCCAGGCCAACGACCGGGCCGTTGTGGGCACGGATCTGGTGCGACTGGGCTCCATCGGACGTGTTCCAGAACCGAATCACGCCGTCGCGGCTTCCACAGGCCAGCGTGGTATTGTCGGCGCTAAGAGCCATCGCGGTGACCGGGCCAGACTGCCCGGACATAGCCCGCACCTGCCGGCCGCCGACGACGTCGAACACACGGACCGTCCGGTCGGCGCCGCCGGTGATAACCTGTTTGGCGTCGCTGGTGACGGCGATCGCCGCGATGGCGGCGCTGTGTCCGGTCAACGTCTTCGGGGCGATCAGGGGAAGTTGCCACAGCTTGGCTGTGCCATCCGCACTGCCCGAGAGCAGCAGGTTGTTTTGCGGATGGTAGGCCAGGGCCGTGACGGTATCGGTATGGGCCCCCAGGGAACCTTGCTCGGCCCCGCTCGCCGTGTTCCACAAGCGAATTACCCCTTGCTCGTCTCCGGCGGCCACTTGCTGCTGGTTCGAGCCAAACGCGACGCTTCGCACGGCGGAAGTATGCCCGGCGAAACTCCGCACGGCTGCCCCGGTCTCCAGATTCCAAAGCCGCACCGTGTTGTCTTCGCCGCCGCTGAGGGCAAGCATGCCGTCGGAACTGACCGCCACGGCCCGCACCGGCTTGCTGTGCCCGGTGAGTGTCCGCGATGCGACCGGAGGTTGCCAGAGCCGCACGGTGCCGTCGGCGCCGCTGGTGGCGAGTCGCTGACCGTCCGGGTGGAAGCAAACGGCGGTGATCGGTCCGTCGTGAGCGGCACGGATTGCCTCCTCGGCAACACCGTTCGATCCCCAGAACCGGATCGTGCCTTCCGCATCGACGGTTGCGATCTGCCGGCCGTCGGGCCGGAACGCCGCCCCGGTGACCCCGGCCGTATGTCCCTGCAGATTGGCCACGGGCTTGCCGTCGGCGACGTTCCACAGCCGGGCGTCGCCCGCGGCGGCCGAGACCGCCAGCTTGCCGTCGGGGCTCACGGCCAGCGCCGTGAGCGGCGTGGGGTGGGTCGCCCGCGCCGTCGCCGGGATGGGCAACTGCCAGAGACGAATCGTGCCGTCGGTTCCGGCCGAGGCGATCTGCGTTCCATCCGGTTGAAACGCCAACCCGGCGACTGGCCCGTCGTGACCCGCCAGGGAGAGCTTATCGGCGCCGTCGTCGGTGTTCCAGAATTTGATCCGGCCGTCGGCGCTGCCGGACGCCAAGGTCTGCTCATCGGGACTGAGCGCCAGCGCCGTGACCGGGCCCGGCTGGCCGTCGTACGTGCGGGTCTGCTTGCCGGTGGCCAGGTCGAACCGTCGCACCGAGCGATCGGCCCCGCCAGTGATGGCGAATCGGCCGTCGCCGGAGATCAATACCCGGCCGACGGCTGCGGTATGCCCGGGCAGTTCCACCGGCGGCGCTGCCGTGGTGCTCCAGAGTCGGGCGGTGCCGTCGGCGCTGCTGGAGAGCAGGAGTTGGTTTTGCGGGTGGTAGTCCAGCGCGGTAATGGCCGCGGTGTGTGCGCCGAAGTCGGCCAATCGTGTGCCGGCGGCCCGATCGAACAGCCGCAGCATGCCGGTGGCGTCGCCGGTGGCCACTCGTTTGCCGTCCGGACTCAGCGCGACGGCGGTGGCGGCTTCGGAGTGATCCAACCGGAGCAACTCCTTGGGGCCGTCTTGGTTTTCGGGTTGCTGGTCGGCCAGTTCCCACAGCCGCACAGTCTTGTCGCCCGACGCGGTGGCGGCGGTCTTGCCGTCGGCGCTGACGGCCACGGCCCGAACCGCATCGGAATGGCCGGCCAAGGCACGCGCCGGTTTGGGCCAATCCCAGAGGCGGATGGTCCCATCGGCGCCGGCTGAAGCGAACTGCGTGCCTTGCGGATGCAGCGCGACGCCGTGTACGGCCCCTTCGTGTCCCGCCAGCTGCAGCCCGTCCTTCCCGTCGGTCGTATCCCAGACCGTGATCCGCCCAGTCGTACTGCCGGTGGCCACGCGCCGGCCGTCCGCATTGAACGCAATTGTCGCGACCGGGCCCGATTGGCCCGGCAACGCACGCCGCAGCGCGCCGTCGACGGCGTCCAGCAGGCGGACTTGCTGGTCGGCGCCGCCGGTGGCAATCAGGTTGCCGTCGGGGGAGACGGCCACGGCGGCAACCCGATCGCCGTGTTCGGTCAACTTGATCGGGGAGGCGGGCGGCCATGCCAGGAAGCGGATCAGCCCATCCTCGCCGCCGCCGGCCAACAGCTTACGGTCCGGATGGACCGCCAGCGCGCCCAGCTTGGGCAACGTGGCCAGGCCGGTCGTTTCGCCCGAAGCGACGTTCCAACTCCGCAACGACCCGTCGGCGGCCGCCGCGAGCACGTCTTTCCGCGACGTCCCATCTTCCGACTCGGGCCGGCAGATCAGGGCCACCGCGGTAATCGGCTCCGCCGGCCCGGAGAACTCGCGGTGGGTCCCGCCTTCGGCCGGATTCCACAGCCGCACCTTCTTGGCCCGATCGCCGGTAACCAGCAGAGAGCCGTCGGTCGAGACGGCAATCGCGGTCGGCACGTCGGAAAGCCCGGTGAATTCGGCCCGCGGGTGGCGCGAGGGGAGATCGAAGAGCATCGTGACCCCGCCCAGATCGCCACTGGCCAGCCGAAGACCGTCGGGCGAGACGTCCAGCGAGAGGATCGGCCGCTGGTGGTCGGCGATGGTGCGGATCACCTGGCCGGTCTCCCGGTCCCAGACCTTGATCGTCCGATCGAACCCGGCGGAGACGATCGTCTTGCCGTCGGGAGCGAAGGCGACCGCCCGGATCGGCCCGCTATGGCCCGCGAGGTACTGCAGTTGCGAAGAATCTTCCGCGCCCGCCGACGCGGTCCACCCCAGCACGGCGAGCAACCCGACAACGCAGATCAGACGAGAGTATTCGTTGAACCCGTTCGTAGCGCCCCGATTCATCGGGGCCGCGCGACGGAATCTCGCGAAAGGCCGCATGAATGCGGCCACTACAAACTGTTGCAGACGGGTTCGACGAATGGCTACAGTCAGACGAATTCGGCTGGCAATCATGGATAACGTCTGCTCAAGGTGTGACTTCCGCGCGTTTCCAATACATATACGCCGGGGCATCTCCGGCCTGCTCCTGGACGATCGTGATCCACGCGTCCCGGCCGGCGTAGGCCGAGAGGTTGATCTGCAGTCTTTGCCACTGGTCGGTGGCGATGGTCGGGTTTGAGGGCGTCGGCTCGGGGGCCGTTTGCAGCAGCGGGAGTCCCCCGGCGCGAATTTCCAGCTTCGAACGGCTCGCCGGATCGTGTCCGATTTCCAGCATCAGCCGGGGCGTTCCACCGCCGGAGAGCCTCACGCGCCGCATCAACCGCACCGGCGTGCTGGCCGCTCTGGTGACCATCACGTCCGGCGCGCCGGTCAACTCGGAACGCAACCCGGTCTTCTGATCGCGCTCACCCGAGAGGAGCGTCCAGCCGGGTAACACTTTTTCGGCGGCACAGCGCAGCGACGGATCGACGCTTGACCGCCATGCTGCCGCCTCGACCGGATCGTCTGCATCGGCCCGGCTTGCGGCAATCAACTCGATGATCTGCTGCTGCGGACGCAGGGCCCCCTGGTCGTCGACGACGCCGGCGAGAGACCAAAGGCGGTGGTCGTGGACCAGCAACGGGCCGACCGTCGATTCCTCGCCGAGCAGGTCCCACAGCGGCGAGCGCTGCCGAACGCGGCCGGTTTCGAGGTCGAGCCGGATGAGCACGGGATACGACAACTCGGCTCCGGCCGGTTCGCGGCGGAGGTAGAGCGCTCCGCCGGCATCTTCTCGGCCCGCGCTGCTCGCCCCCGTCCCCAGATAACCGTCGATCGGATACTCGACGGCATGATGCCACAGCATGTTCCCGGTTTGGGCCGCCAAGGCGGAGATTCCCTCGTCGGTTTCGATCAGCAACCGGTCGTCGCACACTTCGAGCAGTCGCCGGACGTCCGGCAGCGGCGAGCGCCAGTACAGCCGGCCGGTTTGCAGCTCCGCACACACGATGCTTCGCACGCCCGGTTGCACCGCGTAGACCCGATCGCCGGCGATCAGCGGTGGCCGGCGAGGTCGCCGTGCGTAGGCCGGATCGAGGTCCGGCGGAAACCGGGTGTCTTGCCGCACCCAATGAAGTTGGCCGAGCATGTCGCAGCAGAGCAGGCTCCCGGCCACCGCGGCCACGATTCTGTCGTCGACCGCCGTCATCTGGCAGATGTATTGCTGCTCCCACCGATCGCGCAGCTCCAACAACGGCCGTTCGCTTTGCACGGCACCGGATTCGGGATCCAGCGACGCCAGCATCACGCGGGAGATGGGCTGATCGGGCGAAGGATCGACGGTCAGCGCGAACGGATGGCCCCAAACCAGCAGCGGGTCGGACACGAACGGCCGGGAGTTCTCGCAAACCCAGAGGCGTTGGCCGCTTTGGGCGTCGAGACATACGATCTCCGAAGGCGACGGTTTGCCCGCCGGCCGCAGATAGACGCGCCCATTGGCCACCTGCGAGTCCAGAGGAACCGGCCACCAGGTCCGGGATGGCTGCTGCGATTGCTCCGAAGCATACGTCCACTTCGGCTTTCCGGTTACCGGGTCGAAAGCAACCACGTGCGAGCCGTTGGTGATGATCATCACGGCGGCCGCGTCGCCGGCACGTGCTTGGTGCATCTCGGCAACCAGCTGCTCGAACTGCGGTGCCGTCAGTGGGGTGTCGCAGAACTCGACCGGTTCGGTTACCGGCTCGCCCCGAGCGTGGCCCAGCATGGCGGCCGCCAACCGCACGCGGGCGGCCAACTGGGTCTTCTGCGCGGGCGTGGCCATCGGCATTGCCCATTGATAGCGGCCGATCGCCGGGCCAAACTGGCCGCTGGCCATGAGTTCATCGCCCAGCCAGCCGCAGGCTTCGGCCGCGGCCGGCGTGCCGAAATACTGCACGGTTGCCGCCCGGATGGCGGCCGCATTTGCCTCGTTGACGGCCTGCTGCAGCCGCAGCCGGTCGGCCGTCTGGAACCGTTCGTTCATCATTTGCCGGAGTCTGGGATGCTCGCGCATGGCCAGCGCCACGGCGGTCGGCAAGGGTTCGTAGAGGTGTCGGTCGTTTACGTCGCTGACCAGGCCGCCGTCTTGCGGCACGGCCGCCGAGGCAAGGATCTCGGAGGCCGTCCGAACCGATCCCTCTCGCAGAGCCGCCCACATCTCGGCCTGAATGTTATAGGCCTCCTTGCTCAGCCGGACGATCAAGGGGTGCTGCCAGCCGGGCTGCACGGCGGCCGCGTCTTTGCCGGGTTGCCCGGGTAGCCGGCGCGACGCCAGGTCGTTTGCCCAGGGAACCAGTTCCCGCAGCCCGGCCCGATTGGAAGGCCATCCCGCCTTCAGCTTGGCCGGTTGACCGTAGAAGGCCATTTGCCGACACAGCTGGTATACGTCGTCCCATCTCTCGCGATACACGCGTGCGATCAGTTCGTCTCGGGCGAGTTCTTCCCAGTGCCATTCGACGCGGTACTGCTCGGCCCGGAGAGGAACGTCCATCGCCACACGGCGGACGGCGTCAAACCCTTGGGGGTTTCTTTCGCGCAACGCGGCTCGGCCCAATCGTTCAAAATGTGCGAGGAAACGCGCCGCATCGTCAGCCGTTCGGGCGTCGTACGCCAGGGCCGCGTCCTGCAGCAATCGCAATTTGGCCTCCAACGGCGTCGCAGTCGAGAGGCCGTCCTCGATCAATCCGTCTATCAGCGCGTTGGTCAGCGGCGGCGCGGTGCCTCGGGCCAGCGAGACGATGGCACAAGCGCGTCGCCATGCAGCCCGGTCGACGCCGGGAGGTTCGTTTTCCCATACGCGTTGTTGCCAGACGGCGAAATCCGTCTTCTCTGCCTCATGTGCGTCGCCATGACCCGGCGGCCCCAAGGCGTCGGCTTGCTCCAGCAACGCTGCGGGAACCAGTGACGTGAGGGCATCGAGCCGACGGACCAGCAGTTGACGGAGCTTGATACTGCGGAGCCCTGAGGCCTGCCGGGCGTAGAGACCGACGTGCGTGTAGGGGCCCTCGATGTCTCGTTGCGGCGGCAGCGCCTCGCCCCAATGCACGCCGTCGCCGCTGGTAAAGCACTTCAACTTGGAGCCGGCCATCACCAACCGCAACCACTGCCGCCTTCCGGCATAGGGTGCCGGGGCCGTGTCGAGGTTCGGGTCGGTTGTCGCCGGAGCGGCGAGGGGTCGGTCGTGGCCGAAGGCCGTCAAGCCGGTACGCTGATCGCGGAAGAAGCCGATTCCCGACAACGGGCGGCCCTGTTGATCGCCCAGGTAAACGCCCGTGCCCGGAGAGGGATCTTCTACTTCCAGAACGACCTCGTACAATCCGGAGCGGATCAGCGGCACGCAGTCCCAGGCCGGCGCGTCGGTGTTATTGGCCACTAACTCCACGCGGCCGTCGGACCATCGCTTCAACGCGGCGCCGGGGGGAGCATTTTCTTGCCAATGCAGCGACGCCGGCCACTGGCCGCGGAGCACAACGTGGCGTGCCGGGAGCGGTTCTTCGGGCGCCGGCTCGCCGCGGAACATGGCCAGCTCGCGCAGCAGGGCGGATTCCCCTTCCAGATACACTTCAGCCGGCGGTGCGGTTAGCGGAACCTTCATTAATCGGACGTCCCCTTGGGTCATCACCAGGGCACCGTCCTGATAGCGCAGCGCGCAAGTGCCGCTGGGCGTGCGGCCGCTTCGCCCGCCGTCGGTCGCCAGCAAGGCCAACTCCGTATCGGCCACGTCGTGCAACTCGCCGCCGATCATCATCGGCTCGCCCGGACGGCGCGTCGTCCGGTAAGCCGCCCAGACCGGCCCGTCACTGCCGCCGTAACAGCACAACGTGACGCCCTGCCGCGCGCCGAGCAAGTGCAGCTTGAAGGGTTTGTCGCTGTAGAGCGACAACCGCAGCACGGCGTCTTGTACCCAGGGCGGTCGCAGGCGGGCCAGGCCGGTGAGACTTACCCCGCGGCCGTGCGTGTTGCTCGATTCGGCCAATTGCAGCGGGCGGCCCTCGACCGGCTCCAACCACCGAGCCGCCTCTTCCGGTCCGAGTCCGCGGGAATCTTCGTGAAAGCCGCCAAAGCAGGTTTCGTCAAACGGGCTCAAAGGGCCGGCCGGTTCCAAGTGCGGCGCCAAATCGCCCGGCGTCGCATCCGGCGAACGAGGTCCCGGCTCGGCCCGGGCCGCCGTGGGCGCGCCGGACAGCAGAAAGGTCGCCAGAAACACCACGGCCCAGGTTGGTGTCGCGGCCAGATGCGGCATGCAGTGGATCATCAGTTCCGCCCGCCGAGGTCATGCTTTCACCCGGACCGATCATTTGCGGCACGCCACGCAGATGCCTTCCGATCGTGTCGGTGGCTGCAAACACTACAGGTACACCTACCATGGTAACAGAGAGCCTCAGCGGGTGCAAAAACGAGAGCCTCCGACTCCGGCACGTCCTCGCTGCTGCGCTCTCTGCGGGGACGGACGGGGAAGCTGCGTGGCCCGATTCAGTCAAGCGTGGCCCATTGCTGGGCGGTTTCGGGGAACAGCCCGGTGTGCTGTACGCCGCGGCGCTGCTCGGCCATCCA
>Ga0180438_10010520_pt1 | contig 11339 bp, 12 predicted proteins | sample SS_ome_12_FD_132455 | JGI IMG/M metagenome (GOLD analysis project Ga0180438, IMG submission 132455) | Hypersaline lake sediment archaeal communities from the Salton Sea, California, USA - SS_3_D_2 metaG | ecosystem: Environmental > Aquatic > Non-marine Saline and Alkaline > Hypersaline >...
GAGGCGACGGTCCGAGCGGGTATCAAATCTACAATTGAGGGCGTGGCCAATGTGGGGGTGGTCCACGATTACGAGCGGTGGGCTGCGGATTGGTCAGCTTACCTGGACCTCTTCAAGACGACCATCGGCAGCTCTGACGTGATCCGGGGCTGGACCATCACCTGCCAGAATTTCCCCCAGGAGCAATACACATTTGGCGGTGGCGCTGGGGGGCGGGGCTCTATCAAGCGGAGTTACGGCTACAAAATCCGGGGATACTTCGGGTTGGATGACAGCGCGGCTTCGGAGAAAGTGGCGATGGTGGTGGTAGAGGATGTGGTAGAAGCGTTCGACGTGGAATTTGATAGCAGCACGCAAGTATCTAATTTGCCAGCGTCGTTGGATGTGTTTGAACCCCGACTGTTCGGGGACGTGCTCTGCCATTACGCGGAGATCTCCCTGGGTGTGACAGAGCTTCGGTAGGATTGATAATCGCTCTTATCCCTACTGCACGCGGAGGCATTATGGCCAGAAAAAAGAAACAAGATGCTCGGTACCGCGCCTTGACCCGCATCTGGCACACCCAGCACGAACGATATTATGAGGCGGGCGAGAGCGTTGCACTGGACCACCTCGCCGATGAGGAGATTCTGCTCTTGTTGGACGCCGAGGTGATTGAGTTGGCCAGCGGCCAGCGACCACGGTGGGGATTGGAGCAAATCAGGGGCATTGGGGCCGAGATCGCCAAGAGGCTCTGGCAGGATGGTGTCAAAAGCCTGGAGGATTTCGTGATCAAAGATCCCGCCTGGCTGAAGGAGCGGGTGGGCACCGCAACAATTGAGCAGATCGTGCAGTGGCAGGGGCAAGCCAACAAATTGTTGACGAAGGAGGTAGCACAACATGGCACGGACAGCACTGACCGTACAGGACATCGTTAAAACCGGGTTGAGTCCATCTTATACCGCAGCCAACGCCGATGGCCATTCTGTGGCCAACGTTGGCGATATGCTCGTCCACGTCAAGAATGGCGGCGCGGGCAGTATCACGGTCACTTGCCAGACGCCAGCCAAGCAGGATGGAATGGATATCGCCGAATTGCAGGTTGCGATCCCTGCGGGTGAGGAGAGGATGATCGGCAGCTTTCCCACGAGGACATTCAACCAATCCGATGGCACGGTGTACGTGGATTTCAGCGGCGTATCGTCGGTGACCGTGGCGGCATTGAGGTTGTAGCGGGGTAGGACTATAGAATAGGAGGCAGAAATGGCGCAAACGACAGATGGGATGTCCCTGCGGGATTGCAAGGTAGAAATCTCTACCAACGGCACGGATTGGACAGACATCAGTGGATTTGGAGCTGCTGTAGAGCGCAGCGGCGGCGATAGGCAATCAGGAGATGCATATACATTTGACGGGGATACGGCCATCATTGCGGCTGGCAAGAGAGAGCCGATTGAACTGAACGTGCGGACCGTGTACACGGAAGGCGGTTCGGATCCATGGCAGGCGGTTCGGACTCAATACGAGAACGCCGGGGATCTCTATGTGCGCTGGGCTCCGAAGGGTGGATCTGTGGGGGATTTTCGATTTACCTCGGATGCTGGCGTAGTCAAGAATTGTCCTGAGCCAACGGGCGAGGCGGGGAGTGGGGACGTCGTGCTTTTCCAGTTCACCATCCGGGTTCCCAAAGTGACGAAGAGCGTGGTGACGTGACATGCCAGAGATCAAAATTGAAATCAATCTGGATGAATTCACCTTTGGCGATTTGGAGAAATTGGATCTGGCCGGTCGGGGTGAATTGAAACCAAGCGAATTGGTAGAGATGCTCTCTCGTATCGTGGTTGGCGATGTGCGGCAGCTACCTATGAAGGCCATGCCGGATATCATAGAAGCGATGAATCAGGCCATGGCTGAGCTCACCCAGGAAATGAAGAAACCCCAGGGGGAAGGTTAAAGTGGCGGTTGGCAGTTTGGCTGTGGACAGGTGTAGGCCAGCCGCCACTAGAATACCTGCAATTGATCCTCTGCCGGGACGTCTATCATTGCCCTCCCGATGCGTTACGCTGCCAGGATCTCACAACAGTGTTGCGACATCTGGCGTGTCTGGATGTTGAGGCCATGGTGGCCAGGAGTAAAGCGCAGGGGCACGAAAAATGAGAAAGCCGCTCAGGAGGGATCCGAGCGGCTTTTTTGGGAGGGGCCAGGGCTATTCCAGGCGGAGGAGTAGGAGGGCGACGGCTACCCACTCCACGACCTGGAGGGAGATGACGTCCAGGTCATCGAGGGTCTCAATGATGTTGGCGCGGAGTTCCTGGGGGGTGAAGCGGGGGAATTGGGCAGGCCAGAAGTTGATGGCCTGCAGCGAGGCTTTGAGGGTTTGACTTTGGTTCATTTTGTTCCGTCCTTTCTGATCTGTCCTTTGATAGCAGAAAGCCCGTGCTGATGTGTTGCCAGCCGGACGGAACAAGTCAGGACAGAGCTAGCACCAGCACGGGCTCTCTACTCACAATGTATAGGATTGTGAATGCTGGCAAATAAAAAGCTCCGCCAACATGACTTGTTCCGTCATTTATAGTATACCACAGATTGGGATTGATGTCAAGGCAGTGGGGATAACTTGAATTATGGTTCCTGTGTAGGACGATTATGGTTAAAGAGTACAACATTGCTATTGTGGTTTCGGGGAAAGACAAAGCCAGTGAGGTTCTCAGTGGCCTTGGGGGCGCTATAGGGAAGCTGAGCACAGCAGCTATCGGCCTGGGGATCGGCGCTGCGGCTGGTGTAGGAGCGTTGGGAGTCGGGCTGACGAAGCTGGCCGTTGATGCTGCGCCATTGGCAGGGATTAGGGAGGCATTTTACAACATCGCCGAGGCATCTGGAGAGTCGGGCGACAAGATGCTGGCCGCCTTGCAAAAAGGCTCGTCGGGCATGATTACCCAGCGCGATCTGATGGAGAAATACAACCTGGCGGCGCAGTTGGTGGGGGATCAGTTCGCCAATCAGTTGCCGGGGGCGATGGGCTATCTGAGCAAGGTGTCGGCGGCCACTGGCGAGGATATGGGATTCATGATGGATTCGCTGGTGCGCGGTGTGGGGCGGTTAAGCCCGATGATCCTCGATAACCTGGGGGTCCAAGTTGATTTGACGACCGCCAATGAAACGTACGCAACGCAGATCGGCAAGACGGTTGATGAGCTGACCAAGCAGGAGCAGCAAGCGGCGCTGATGGCCCAGGTGATGGAAAAGTTGGGTGAGAATACGGCAACTTTGCCGGATGTGACGGAATCAGCCAACGCCAAGATGAAAGCAATGCAGGCCACGCTGATAAACGTAAAAGATAGCATCGGCTTGGCCTTGCAACCTGCTTTGGTAGCTGTGTTGACTCCCCTAGGAGAATTGGCCGAAGAGTATGGCCCCAAAGTCACGGAGTGGGCAGAGATAGCAGGGGAATGGCTAGGGGAGAACCTACCACGTGCCATTGATTGGTTGGGGGAAACTTGGACCGAATGGTGGCCACGCATCTCCAATGCCATCAGCACGGCCTGGGACATAGCACAGCCCTTGTTGCAAGCGTTGAGTGGTTGGTTCTCCGAGGATGGTCCGAGCGCCCTTTCGGGATTGCAAGAGGTGTGGGACGACAAGTTCGGCTGGATTACCGAGTGGGTACAGGAGAACTTGCCTCTAATCCGAGACACCATCTCTGTCGTCATGCTGAGAATAGAGCAGGTCACAGAGTTGGTACTGACAGGCATTTCCATCTTCTGGGAACAGCATGGCGAGCGCATCATGTCCATCGTCTCCAGCGCCTTGAGTATCCTGTGGACGCTATTTGATACGGGATTGAGAAATATCTTTGATGTAGTGAAACTCATCATGCAGCTCATCACGGGCGATTTTGAGGGAGCAGGTGAGACCCTGAAAGGCATTGCCGACCGAACATTGGAGGGTATTCAGACCGTTTTCCGCGAAGGGCTTTCGATTCTGGGCGATATCATCAGCATCGGATTAGAGGCAGCAAAAGATTACGTCGTCGGACGGTATCATGCCATGCTGGAGGCAGGCAAGCATCTTATGTCTGGTTTGAAACAGGGAATTGTTGACGGAATTGCGTCTGTCCGCCAGGCCATCATTGATTCAGTGAATGAGGCCATCGCGTCAGCAAGGAGGTCCCTGGGTATCGGATCTCCTTCGAAGGTCTTTATGGACATTGGGAAATTGACGATGAAGGGATTGTCTCTGGGCATCATGGATTCGGTTCAATTGCCTGCCATAGCGATGCGGCAAGCGGTGAACAACATGACATATAGTACCCATAACACCAATTATCTGACCATGAATGTGCACACCCGGGCCACGTCCAGCACGGTAATTCACGGCTTCGAGCAAATGAGGGCGTTGTACGCATGAGCGACTGGCTGCTGAACGGCGACGATTTCGAGGACGTGTATGGCCTGCACATCTCCGGCGCGGTGGGCTGTGGGGTGCATCCTCTCTCCGTGCACGTAGACGAGTACGCCGCATTGCCAGGCGGGGAATACAAGGGCGAGAAAGTGCATCCTCGGCCTTTCACGCTGATAGGGACGCTGACGGGCACGACCCTGGCGAATTTGCACGCGCAAAGGCAGGCGCTGATTTCCGTGATGGACACGGACGAGCCCGTGACCATCACTTACACTGGCGCGGCGGTGAACAAGGAGATTACGGCCTACTATGAGAGCGGGTTGGAGGTAGAGTTCAACACTGACGAGCCTTGCTATTGGGAGCGGGTAGCGCTGAATTTCCTGGCTGAGGATCCGTACTGGTATGCCACGAGTTCCTCTTCTGAAACACTAGATTCTAATGATTCTGCAACTTTTCGTTATGTGGCAGCAAGGGAGGGTGGAATCTGGCATGAGATGGGTCCGCCCTCGTCTGGAGGGCTTGTCCTCTCAATAGCAACTACAGATGATAAGGTCTATCTAGCTGGTGACTTTACTAATTGGAACGGAGATGGAGACTCCGATTATGTAGTGGTTTACGACAAGGATGCCGGGACATATTCCTCTTTTGGTGATGGGTTAAACGGAGCTGTCCGATATATCACCATTGGGCCGGATGGATACGTTTATATTTGCGGCGAGTTTATCAACGCAGGTTCTGACAGTAACGCTGATTATATCGCGAAGGCAGATCCTACCGATGTTTCTCCTGCTTGGGAAAACGTTGGAGGAGGTCCTGGTGTTGGAACAGTTACTGCAGTTTATCAGTGTGCTTTCGACCATCAAGGAAACTTGTACATTGTAGGGAATTTTACTAACTGGGATGGGACTGGCGCAGATTATATTGCCGTTTATGATGGGTCGTCTTGGGATGAGGTAGTCGCTGGAGAGAATCCAAATAGCATTGTCTCCTGTATCGCTATAGATGACGATGACATTGTCTACATTGGTGGTACATTTACCACAATTAACGGAACTACATACAATCGAATCGCTTATTATGATGGCTCCTGGAACAGTATGGGCGGTGGTGCAAATAATATTGTTTACGTGATCGTCCTAACACCTGATGGCAGCCTATATGCCGGTGGTAATTACATCAGCATTGGAAATGTAACTACCAGCTTCATAGCCAGATGGAATGGGTCATTCTGGGAGGAGTTGGCCGGAGGGTTGACTGGCAGTCAAGTTAGCTCCATTGATGTGGATGCAAACGGGATCTTATTTGTTGGAGGAGATATCAGCACCGCGGGCGGCGTTACAATATATAACGGCCTGGCTGTTTGGAATAAAACAACCTGGTACAACTTTGATCTAAATATCCCGAGCGCAGTATTGCGAGCTATCTCAGTAAATACTGATGGGAACATTTGGATTGGACACGATCAAAACGGCACAACGGGAACATTCTCAGGAACAACTACTGTAACAAATGATGGGACAGCGATTGCTTATCCTATAATAACTATTTCTAGGTCTGGCGGAACTACAGCTACCTTGAAAAGCCTGGGCAACGAAACAACCGGCACTAGAATCCCATTAGATTATTCACTGCTGGATGGTGAAACACTGACTTTGGATTTTACACCAGGAGCCAAAGCATTCACTTCTAACTTCTTTGGTTCTCGGTTGGGCATTAGTAATCATAACATTGTAGATTTTAACTTGGAATCTGGCAGTAATACAATTAGTTGTTTCGTTGACACCAGTGGTGGACCTACAGTAATAGTGACGATAGAATGGACAGAGAGATATAAAGGATTGGATTGATGAAAAGAATACTTTTGCTGATAGGAGTGCTTCTGATGAGCAACTGGAAGGTAGTAACAGACGCGGGCACATTTGACTTGGAGGACGACTATGGGCTACACGTCAACCACGTGACGGGCGTGGGGAGTCCGAGGAGTACATTGAGCCTGGATGAATATGCGCTGATTGCGGGCGGGAAGGTGTCCGGTAAGAAGGTGCAGCCCCGGCAGTTTATGTTGGGCGGCACGTTGACGGGCACATGCCAGGCCGATTTGCACGCTCAGCGGCAGGCGCTGACGACACTGTTCAGTGACAAAGTGGTGTTTGAGTACGTTGGGGCGGCGGTGACCAAGCGGCTGGATGCCTACTATGCGGGCGGGCTGGAGTACGATGTCAATGTAAACGAGCCCTGCTATTGGGAGCGGGTGGCGTTGCGGTTCGTGGTTCCGAGTCCGTTCTGGTATGGGACGGTGGAGCAATCTGAGACACTGGATGCCAATGACTCAGTGTCCTACAAACACGCAGCGGCCAGGCTGATGAGTACCGGCCAGTGGTCGGCGCTGGGCATAACAAGCGATCCTGTTACCGCCGTGCCCTGGATTGCCAAGATTCTCGTATCTCCTGATGGGAACGACGTCTATTATGCTGGTTGGTTTGAGTCCTGGAACGGCGTGGACGGTGCGGATAACATTGTTCGCTATGACGTTGTGGCAGGCACCTGGAACATGGTAGGACCAGCTCACACCTTTGATGCGGCTACAACGACCATCTATGACCTTGCATTTGGCCCTGACGGGACGCTCTACATCGTGGGAAACTTTACCGACGTCGGTGACGCTAATGGAGATTATATTACGAGCTGGAAGGATGGAGCGTTCACCTCATTGGGAACGGGGCTGGATAACATTGGCCAGGCGGTTGCGGTTGGGCTAGACGGTACGCTGTTTGTGGGCGGAGAATTCCACAACGCAGGAGGTAATCCAGCTATGCACATTGCCCAGTGGAATGGTGCAGTGTGGGCAGCGGTGGGCGCCGGGCTGGACGATGAAGTAAATGTCATTGTTGTGGATATTAAAGGAAACGTGATCATTGGTGGTATCTTTACTGATGTAAACGGTGGCCCCGGCGGGACGTATCCTGCTATCATTGGATGGGATGGCTCGGCCTATTACCCTCTGAGTACAGGGATGTATTGGGCCGGCGGAGACGCTGAGGTCTGGTCTCTGGAAGTCGGGGCCAACAACGTGGTCTACGCAGGCGGGTTGTTCGATACCGCAGGCGGGATGGGAGGCCCTAACATTTCAGCCTGGAATGGGTGGGCCTGGTCACCTTTGGGAGACGGCTCGCCTACCGATGTGGTACATAATGTGGTCTGGGCTCCAGATGGCATGTTGTATTCTGTTGGCAATTACGCCGGGGCGGGCGAGGCCATTCTTGCCAGGTGGACCGGGTATGTGTGGGCCTGGTTGGATGCTGAGTTTCCTAATTTCGCTACGGCTGCTATGGCGGTAGGAGAGCAAGACTCTGATGTCGAAGCAAATTACGATTTGTGGTTTGGTTCCTCTCACCGAGGAACGGCGCAGTGGGCGGGTATAGCTACCATTACGAATAATGGCACGGCAGAGGCATATCCGACGGTTACCATTGGCAGGAGTGGGGGGACCTCTGCCGTTCTTCGCTCTATGCGGAATGAGACGACGGGAGAGGTTATCCTCTTCGATTATAGCCTGGTGGATGGTGAGACCCTTACTATAGACTTGGCGCCGGGCAACAAAGAGATCACGTCGGACTATTTCGGCCTGGTGCAGGGAGCACACAAGAAAGGGGATCAATTCGGCACATTCTCCCTGGAGCCAGGAGACAATGACGTGACGTGCTTTGTCCTCGTAGAGGGTGCACCTACCATCATTGCTACTTTGACTTGGTATAACCAATATCGGAGTCTCGACTGATGTTTGAGCTTTGGCTGACGACGGACGCGGGCTTACGGCTGGCGCTATTGGATTACACATTGGGGTTTTCCGCCTCCAGGATAGCCAACGGTATCGGGTTCTTCGACGGCCAATTCGCCGTTGATTTTGATACCAGTTTCATCAAGCCAGACTTTATGATACAGGTCTGGCTTTACGAGAAGCTCTGGTGTTGCTACTTTCTGAGAAAATGGCGGTTCTACACTGAGGACAATGTGGAATATCTGGACATAGCTGGTCCCTGTCAGAACGACCTGCTGAGGCGACGGATTGTGGCAGCCTATGCCGGAGGCGCAGTGGCTAAAAAATCTATCCATGCCGACGATATGATGAAAGAAGTCGTCACCCAGAGCATGTTGGATACGGCGGAGCCGACGCCTGATGCCGGAACCAGGGCCTGGGCCAACTTGACGGTCGCCCCTGATGACAGCCTGGGGCCGAGCATCCAGAAGGCATTTGCGTGGGATAAATTGCTAGTGCCGAGTGGCGGCGGAGTGCTGCCAGAACTCGCCCAGGCAGCCGAGGAAGAGGGAACGCCCGTCTATTTCGATATTGTGCCGGACGTGGTGGCGGGCGCTTCCATCAGTTTCCTATTTCAGACGTACATCAACCAGCCAGGGTTGGACGTCAGTGATAGAGTCACATTTTCAAAGGAGAACGGCAATCTCAAAGACCCATATTATGAGGAGAACTGGACGGATGAGGAGAACTATGTCTATGCCGGTGGCCAGAACCAAGGCGTTGCCCGGAATGTCCAGCAGGTTTACGACAGTGCGCGGTATGGAGTCAGTCAGTGGGGGAGGTGTGAGGGGTTTGCCGACGCCAGGAATCAGAGCGCCGGCGATGAGGTAAAGGCGGCAGGATACGCCTATCTCTGGAATCACAAGCCGAAGAAGCGCTTTGGCGGCGTGCCGCTGGATACCGAGGGCACCCAGTTCGGAAGGGATTGGGATTTTGGCTACAGGGTCAGGGCGGAGTATCGTGGCGTATCCTATACTCCCATCATCAAGACGCTGATGACGGGAGCGGGTAGCGATGGTAAGCCATTCGTCCAGGCGAGGTTAGAGTGCAGTGAATGAGAGAGATATAGCCATTCAATTGGCGCGATTGGAGAGGAAGATAGATCGCATCAAATTCCCAGAGGTATCAAGTGACTTGGCATCTCCTATTCTGTCTTTGCCAGTACTGAGATGTTGTTGGCTATCCACGGTAAGCGGAAGTGGTGGCTGGTACGATAGCTCTGGGCGGGGTATTGATTTAACTTATAATGGAGATCCGCAGTTTGGTCAGGATGGTTTGGTAGGTTATTGGGATCTCGATGGTACAGGTGATTATTTCAGCCATGTAGATCGAGCTGGGCTGGATATCACCGGCACCGAGACTTACGTCACGGCGGCGAGCAGAGGATTGACGATGGGCGGGTGGTTCTACATTGATACAAGTACTTCTCTGGGAACACTGATGAGTAAATTTTTAGGAATAGGAAACCAGCGATCTTACGCATTACATCAACCATTCGCAGTTGGCGCAAATAGGATTGATGGTACAATATCAGTAGATGGTGCTGCTGTATTTACAGTAGTTGGTGACAGCATTTCCATAGGAAGCTGGTTTTTTTCCTGTCTGCGGTTCCTTCCCTCCACGGAATTGGCAGTGTTTGTTAACGCCGATAAGAACACGGTTACCGCCGGTGTACCCGCCTCCATATTTAGTGGTTCTGCGGACTTTGTCGTAGGTGGGCGCTCTGGTGGTACGGAACTAATAGATGGCCGTGCCGCCTACTGTTTCCTCTGTGCGTGTGCGGTGAGTGACGCTAAAATATCCAGTATTTTCGAGCAAATGCGACCGGCGTTTCGCGTGTGATAAACCCCCCAGGTGGTTTTTTGGGGAGATAAGTTTGATTATGTGACCTGCTATCAACGGATTTGGGGAACGGATTGAACGGATGAAAAGAGAGAGCCGCCTTGACTGAGGCGGCTCTCTCTTTTATTACAGGTGCCAGTTGGCGACGGGGGAGGCTTGACGATGGCTATCGCTGTCGTCCTGGGCAGCCAGGGCCAGATAGGTGCGGACCATTTCCATGGTGCTGTGTCCGAGGAGTCGCTGGAGGGTGTAAGCGTTGCCGCCGTTTCTGATGAAGTTGATGGCAAAGGTGTGGCGGAAGCGGTGGACGTTGGCATGGGGGATGTTGGCCCGGGCCCCGATGCTGTTAATGAGGTGATAGAGGCGATCGCGGCTGAGGGGACGGCCCTGTTGGGTGACGAATAGGTGATCATCGGGGCGGGCGTCGGGGCGGGTGGTCAGGTAGTGCCAGATGGCGCGGGTGGTGGAGGCGTCTATGTAAACGATACGTTCTTTAGCTCCCTTGCCCCAAATGAAGACGCGCTTGTTGCGTTTGTCCAGGTCCTGGATGGTGATGCGGCAGAGCTCGCTGGCACGGACACCGGTATCTACCAACACCAGAATGACGGCTTTGTCACGAAGGGCGGTGGGACGGGTGTTGCGGCAGGGGCGTTTGCCAGGGCGGGTGTAGGGTTCGGTTTGGTTGCAGGCGGTGAGCATGGCCTCGATGTCGTCTCGGGTGTAGGGTTTGATGGCGGGCTTTTCGGGGTTGGGGCGTTTGATTTTCTGGACAATGTGATGCTCGACAAAACCCTCATCGGTGGCCCAGGTCCACAGGGCGCTCAGGCCAGTGTGGTAGTTGAGGAGGGTCTTTTTGCTGAGGTGGTCGCAGGATGCGAAGAAGGCACGGATCTGGTCGGCAGTGATGGCGGCGAGGGATGGATCAGCGCCCAGGAATTGCTGGAATTTGCGGAAGGTGTTGGTGTAATCAGCGATGGTATGGGGCGATAGGCGGCGAGCATCGGCGTGGAGCAGGTAGCCCTCAAGGGCTTGGGATAGGGTGATTTGGGGTTGCATTTTGGCCTCCGGTCTCAAAGCCATATCCGTGGGGCGTGCAGTAGTGATAATTTAGAGCTACAGTAGTGATAATTTGCGGGTGGCTTTTTTTTGACGGCGGAGCGGGGGTAGCGGAGACCGCATGGTTGGTGTTTTTGGGTGACCATGTGGTCTGTGGTAGGGGCGGGTTGCGGGGTGGGCAGCCCGCCCCTTTGGGTGGTGGGCGAGATAGGACTCGAACCTACGAACCTCACGGATGTGAGCC
>Ga0180438_10010521_pt1 | contig 11337 bp, 7 predicted proteins | sample SS_ome_12_FD_132455 | JGI IMG/M metagenome (GOLD analysis project Ga0180438, IMG submission 132455) | Hypersaline lake sediment archaeal communities from the Salton Sea, California, USA - SS_3_D_2 metaG | ecosystem: Environmental > Aquatic > Non-marine Saline and Alkaline > Hypersaline >...
CAGCTTCCTACCACTGAGTTGGACGGCAACTATTGGGCCAATTTAGCCAAAGAGAAGGGATTGAGGACCATTCTCTTCGACTTACGTCTCTATGAAGCACGAGTTTCAGCTGCTAGGCTTACTCCCGTTGAGACCCGTCGCGTCAAGGTGAAGGCCAAAGCAGTAAGGAGGGTGCAAAAGGAACCGTCAGAACCAGCAGAAACTCTTGATGATCTGGCAGCGAAAATGGTGGTGCGGGTAAGCGATCTTTTGCTGAACGGGGACGAAGCCAAGCTTAAAGAGATAATAAAACGTCTTCTCCAGGAATACTTGCAAGGATCATTACAGAACCGTCAGAAGATAGTAAAACGTCTAAAGACTATGCTGGAAGGGCTCAACTTGGGCCTGCAGAATCAGCTGGCAAAAGTAATGGTAGGTCTGCTCCTCCTGGTTTTCTCCAGAGAGGACGACCCCATACTTCTCAGAGAGCTAGCCAACCTTCTTCACCAACTCAACACAATCCTGCTCCAGTTTGGTGAGTACCCTGCAGCCAGCCAGATTCTCTTGCATCTTCATCGCCGCCACCAGGAGCTAGTTGAGGCGAGAAGTGAGCAAGCTAAACTATTGGGGAAAATGCTCCTCAGACCCCTGGAGCCAAAAGCACAACAGCTCATCCTCGAGGATTTTCGCTCTGGGGACCCTGGGCGACGGCAGAATGCGGCACAACTGCTGGGGAGCACGCGCCAAGCCGCCTTACCCTTGCTTATTAAGCTTATCAAGAGAGAAGAGGAATTCAGGGTTCGGCAAATGGCTGCTTCTCTCCTCGCAGAATACGGACCTCAGGCGGCAAAATTATTGAAACGCGAATTGGCACTCCAGACCACCCCCGACGAAAAGGTTCGTATACTCGAGATCCTCGACACTGTCACCCGCGACCTTAAAACGGAGCTTGCTTATGCCCTTGCTGATGGCAGTGACCAGGTGCGCCAGGCAGGTCTTCAGCTTGCCGAAAGATTGAACGACGATCAGGCGTCCAAGCTCCTCCTAGAACAAACTGAAAATGAGAATCTGCAGGTGGCCACTGCTGCCATTACCTTTTTGGGAAAACTCAAACCGCCGGCTGCCAATGAAAAGCTTGTTTCCATACTGCAAACAGCCAGGAATGAAAAACTGATTGTTGCTTGCTGCCAATCTTTGGGACTGATTGGAGATTCAGCGAGCATTGACCCTTTGGCAAAGCTCCTGGCCTCAAAAGGCTTGTTTCGTCGGAAGCGACAAAGTGCTGAAATCCGCGCCACTGCGGCCTTAGCCTTGTCACAAATCGATCATCCCAGGGTTGTTCAAATCCTGAGCAGCTTCGCTGACGACAACGACCCCCGGGTTAGGCAGATTGCCAACTCTCTGAAACTACCTCCAAGTACTCATCCTAATAGCAAGCTTGCTGCCGCCAAGTGAGGAATCCAGACAGAGAAGATTTGGCATTGAGCTACCCGCAGAGAACCTTTAAAGAGGGTTTTCCTCCTTACGTCCATCCACTGGAGTGGTGGAGTAATGGAAAGACTTATGACATTAAAATTTTGGGGGTTCGCTCGTTCCAGCACTCCAATACTCCAGTACTCCAATACTCCCATGGTTATGTCCTTTGACTGTCTTATTGAAAACCGAGCGATCTCACTGTATCATAGTCAGAAGTAAGACCTTGCTCTCCTATACGAAAACAGCGAGCTTGATCCGGCCTTAGCATGGAATACAAAGATCTTCTCTATTTTCTTCAGCATGTTGGCACAGATCCTTCGCGTTTGATCTTCGAAGATGAGCTCACTGGTATCTACAACCGCCGTTTCCTCCTTAATTACTTCCGTTACAAGGTACCCTGGGATGGTTTGGAAAACCGGCCCCTGTCGTTGCTCATGATGGACCTGGACCATTTCAAGGAGATCAACGACAACTACGGGCATGACGTTGGAGACCAAGTGCTAATCTGGGTGGCCAGTCTTATCAAAGAGGTGTCTGGTGATCAGGGATTAGCTATCCGCTACGCGGGCGACGAGTTCATTATTCTCATGCCGAATGGTGCCAAAGAGTCGGCCCTGGAAGTCGCCGAAAGGCTTCTCCATAGGCTTCACCAAGAGGTTCTCCCCTTGCCGGAAGTGGATGAGGAACTCCGTATTACTCTCAGCATCGGCGTTGCTTCAGCCCCAGATGATGCCTACACGGGTAAGGCTCTCATTCAGAAAGCAGATACTGCCCTTTACTATGCAAAAAAGACTGGCCGTGATCGGTTCGCCAACGCCAAAGAAATTGCCCCTGAGGAAGTTTTTACCAAGACTGCTTTATATGAGTTAGATACCGCGAGAATCGCCGGCCGCAAAAACCAACTTACTAAAGTGGCCGAAGCTTTGAGAAAATTCAGTAAGCGGGAGAGCCAGTTCCTCATTGTTGAGGGGGCGAGCGGCATGGGTAAAAGTGAGTTTCTGCAAACGATCCGCCGGAACCTGGCTCAAACTAAAATCTGGCAAATCGCAGTTAGCGGCATTCCTCAGGAAGGTTTTCGCCCCTATTATCTGACAAGCAACATTCTGGTCGAGATAATGAGTCAGAGACCCGATAAGGGTGCCGGGATTTTAGACCACCTAAGCCCTCAGGAAGTAAATTACCTTTCTCACATATTGCCCCAATTGGGAGAGCCTGAAGAAGAGGTGGGCCAACAAGATGAAAAGACTCAACGCGAAATGATCTTTACCACCCTTGTCCATTTCATCCCCAAGCTGATAGACTCCCGACCTTTAATCTTCTTTATTGATGATCTCCACCTGAGCGACGAGGGCACGCTCCTGCTACTCAGAAAATTGCTTTTACGTAAAGATGTTCCACTTTTTATCTTGGCCACTGCCATGGATATTCTCCCAGGCAAAGGGGAAGGACAACAGCCGCCACTGCAACGTTTTCTCGCCACATATCAGGAGGAACTTACTATTGACACCTTGCCCCTTACCCCCCTGAAAGGTTCTGACATTGGCGCTCATTTTCGGGGGATTTTTCCACAAGTAAGGTTGCCTAAAGATTTCGAAGCCAGCCTAGCCCAGATAACTCAAGGCAATCCCCTTTTTCTCAGCGAGATCCAGCGTAAGCTTGTCCTGGAAGGCAAACTCACCCTCACTGGGCAGCAGTGGGTAATAGAACCCCTGGAGGAAGGCTATCTACCCAGGTCTTTGGAAGAGATCGTCAGCCAGAAGATCGTGGCCTTGGACAAGGAGAGTAAGGAACTCCTCGACCAGGCCTCTACTTTCGGCGAAAATGTGTCCCTAAGTGTGCTTACCGGGAGTTCTGAGAACAGGGAGGCGCAGGTGCTTGAATTCGTCGATCAAGCGGTAGCTCAGGGTCTTATCAGCACAGATTACCAGATGAACGATGATACCATCCGGTTCCTTGGCAAGCGCGTTTTGGAGATCACCTACGGTGCCATTGATGAAGATCGAAAAAGGAAATTACATGAGAGGATAGGTGATTACCAGGAAACCCTCTATGAACAAAAACTCTTGCCCTCTGCTGCAACCCTTGCCTACCATTTTCAGCTCTCGGCCAACCATGAGAAGGCCCGTATTTATCTTGAGTCTCAGCAAACCCACAATAATAAGATCTTCAACCCAGCAGAGGCGGTGAACTATACAGGAGAAAAGCTAGAGGATGGTGTTCCTGAGGACACTCCGCTGGATCCCACCAGCTTGTCTGAGATTCCCGGAGTCATTCGTGCACTCCTCACCACCATACGCAACATCAAGCTCTATCCTCCGGGAAGCAAGGCCATCGTCACCTCAACCCAGCAGTTGAAAGAAGCGATCGACAAGATCTTGACTGACAACGAGAGATTAAACATCACCGTGGTAGAAAACGATTTGGTGGTCAACGGCGAAACTCTGGATATTGGAGCGTTCAAATCAATTGCCCAAGCGTTCATGAAATTCCTCAATCAGGTGGAACTAAGAGGAATAGCCCTATCTCAAGGTTTAGCTGGCCATGAATTAAGGGCGATGCTGGAGGGACTCGGCAGAATTAGTAAGAAGATGATTGATCGAAGCTTCTGGAAACGTTATGCGGCGGAGCAGCGTCTATATCACATAGATTTGAAGCAGGTGCGCTACACTACCATGGCGGGAACGGATGAAGCCTTGGAAGATCCTGGAGCAGCCCAACCCGAGAGCAGCGGTGCGTTCAGCTATGATGGAGCTCGACTTCTCGGTGCTGACCAAGCATTAGATGAACAAGATTTGAATCAGATTCCAGACGTACTCAGATGTCTCCTCACTGCCACCAGCAACGTTAAACTCTACCCCCCAGAAAGCACTGCCATCAGATATGCAATCGAGCACCTCTATCAAGCCTTAAAAGGTTTTCTTTCCAAGCGCTCGGCCCTTACCCTGGCGCGGGTAGGCGAGTCCTTGCTGGTTAACGGCCAGGGAATAGACACTGCTGACTTCAAAACCATGGCCGATGGCTTTTTGAGATTTCTCCAGTCTGTAAACCTTAGAAGCTTGAGCTTTCTTAGAGATATTTCTGTTCGTGAGTTGGCAGCTTTCATTAGTGCGGCCGGTCAAAGCACCGCTGAAGGTTTTGACACTTCTTTCTGGCGGCGGTTTGCCAGGGAACAGCGGTTATCTGGCATCTTTTTTGACCAGCGCTTGTACGGAATCTTAGAGGAACGGGTTGGCATTGGTGCGGATCAGCTGGCAAAGGAGAAGGAACTGCCTGAAGAGGACGATCTGGGACCCGAGCAGGTTGTTCCTGGAGTCCATTCAGAAGTTGCTCCACCCGTTTCAGACGCACCACCAAAAGTAGAGCCCGCGCCAGAGTCAGTTTCTCTGGAGCCCAGTGAGGTTCAACTCACCGATCATGCTATTGATGAACTGGCAGAAAGGCTGAGCGAGCATCTTTTAAAGGATGATAACAAACAAGCCCTCCAGACCATTAATCAGCTTTTCCAGGACTTCCTCGGCCAGGTGGATTCTATTCGCATGAAAGTGGTCAATATTTGCGAAAACTTCCTCGAAGACCCAGTTTACGGCTCTCAACCTACCTTGGTGGCGCTCTTCATTGATCCCCTTGTGCACCTTTTTCCTCAGGAAGAGGATCTTGGAATTTTAAGACAAATGGCCGCACTGCTCTCTCGAACTGCCGCTAATTTAATTCGGTTTGGAGATTACCAGATGGCAAGTAGAATTCTGACCCATCTGCGCAATCGTCAGAATCAGTTACAGGCAGACAATGATACAAAAGTCTTAGTGGATGATACAACTCTAGTCAGAGAACTTGATCCAAAAACTCAAATGGTTCTTTTGGAAGATTTGCGATCGCAAGATCCCACCCGACTCCAGCGGGTTACTCAACTTATGAGCAGCTTGGGTCCAGTAGCCATGCCCCTACTCATTGAGGTGGTTAAAGGTGAATACAGCCTTATGGTGAGACAGATTGCCTCATATCTGCTGAAATCATTGGGGCCGGAAGCGGCCAGGCTGCTCAAACGAGAACTGGTACTCGAGGGCTTTCCCAAGGAAAGGGTGCGAATCTTGGAGGTGATCGACGGTGTAACCCATGACTTGAAGACCGAACTCGCCTACGCTTTGGCTGATGACAATCCCAAGGTGAGGCGAGCGGCATTTCGCCTCACAGAGCGTTTGAATGATGCGCAAGTAACCTCTCTGCTATTTGATTATGCCAACCATGAAGATCCAAGAATGGCGGTAATTGCCATCAAATCCTTAGGAAAAATCAAACCCACAGGAGCAGTGGAGGTTTTGCTTTCATTGCTCGAGTCTTCCAAAGAAGTTGAACGTTTGATCGCTTGCTGTCGAGCCCTTGGCCAGATTGCTGATCCAGCAACTATCGAGCCCTTGGCCAAAATGTTGTCTCCAGGAAGTATTTTGTTGCTCCGAAAAAGGAAAAGTTCGGCAGTCCGTGCTGCTGCTGCTTTCGCTCTGGCACAGGTACCTAGTGCCAGGGTCTCCGAAGTCCTAGCCCCTTACGTAGATGATCGAGATCCGAGGGTTAGACAAATTGCCAGATCACAGGTAAAGGGATACTAAGTCAGGAGACAGGAGTTAGAATCCAGTATCCATTAGGACAGGCGTCTCTGCCTGCCAAGGAGTGATCCCTAGACAAGCATCCAGAATCCCAAATCAGAAATCCCTAAATACTCCTTCTACTACCTATTACAAAAAATGACAGCAAAGCGTACTGACATAGTGACGCCGCAGGCATATGACTAATGTCCTTCCCTATGCTCCATGCGCCATGCCCTATGCTAGTCTTTTAGCTTGTTGAGGGCATGCAATAAGCGCCAGAGCGCTGTTAGGTTGGTTCCCACGGCAAGAAAAATGACGGCCACGATCAAAACTGCATCCTGACCGAGCAATGCTGCCTCGTTGGCGCGGGCAGTGAAGTTTATCAAGGAATTAACCATGCCGGCAACGCCAATGGCAATGATTCTCTCCCCCCGCTGAAACAGACCAACCAGGCAAGAAATCATTAAACCTTCAGCTCTTGCCTTAGTGTAACTCACCATAAGAGAGCCAAAGAGGACGAGGAAAAGAGTAATTGTTATGATGGGAGTGGCATGACCTTTCCGCAGAAAGTATGCCCAAATACCCAGGAGAATAAAAAACTCGGCATAGCGATCAAGGACCGAATCCAGATAGGCACCCCGCCTTTTAACCTGGTTCAGCTCTCGGGCTAGGGCTCCATCTAGGGTATCCAGTAAACCTGTAATCAAGGTTAGCAAGCCGCCCCAGAAGGGACTAAAGACAAAAGAAATGCCAGCACCCAACCCGCAAAGAAGGCTTAAGAAACTCAAATGGTCTGCCTTCAGTCGAAGAAACACGCAGCAAGGAACAAGGTATCTGCCCAAAAAGCGGTAGAAGACAGCTTCAAGAGCACTGCCCTTGAGCATTGCAACTTACCTCCCCTTACAAAAAATTAATTCATTGACTGATGAACAGAACAGTTGATGAATTAATTTTAGCTGGGACAATTTCCATCCGATCGAATCTCACTACCGTATATCTTTTATTATAATAGCAAAACTTGCTCCCTTGTCGAACGGATTATTTTGACAAAGGGTTGCTCTTTAGTTATGCTAATTTTGTCCGAAGGTACCATTCTTCTTCGGCGAATTTCCCTTGATGGGTGGCCAAATCTTGTATTTACCCTACCCTGGAGAAAATGTTGTCAATAGACTCGAATAGCCTCGCAAGAGAGGTTGAGGTTTTGCGCATTACCAAGGACCGCTGCCGTCATACCCGGGTTTCTGTGGTCCGCGAAATCCCCCTCACCATATTTCTCAATGACCGGGAGATTATCACCCTTCTTTGCACAGGAGCTCATATTGAAAGCTTAGCGGTTGGTTTTCTCAAGTCAGAGGGCCTGCTTCAACATCGAAGGAATCTTCAAAAGGTGAGGAGTGACACGGATGGTCAAATAGTTCGAGTCTACACAGACGAGCCTACTGAAATGGCTGAACAGCTTCTCGGCAAGCGCACTCTTACCTCAGGTTGTGGAAAAGGTACCATCTTCTACAACGTACTTGACTCGCTGCAAAGTGAGCCCCTCAAAAACCAGGTCACCATGAGGGTTGACCAGGTACGCAAGCTGATGACTGAACTCCATAAAAGGTCTGAACTTTATCGCCTCTCTCGAGGAGTCCATAACTGCGGCCTGGCAACTACGAAAAAAATTTTACTCTTCCGCGCCGATATCGGCCGCCACAATGCCGTAGATATGATACTGGGAGAGTGTTTTCTCAAGGAACTGGACACCAGTGACAAGATTCTCATAACCACGGGGCGTATTACCTCTGAAATTCTTATAAAAGCTGCAAAGATGAAAATCCCCACGCTCATCTCCCGCTCGGCAGCCACGAGTCTGTCCCTTGACCTGGCTCATAAGCTGAACATGACCGTCATCGGCTATGTGCGCGGGGGCAGCATTCTTGCCTACACTGGAGAAGAGAATCTTATCTGCTAGGGTAGGACATTAGTTTAGCCTGTTTAGTCAGTTCAGCCGGTTAAGCCGGTTTAGCCAGTTAAATGGTCTAACCGGCTTAACCGGCTTAACCGACCTAACCGGCTCAACCGACCTAACCGGCCTAACTGATGCCATGATCTATCTGGACAACGCAGCCACATCCTTTCCCAAGCCAAAACGTGTAATAGATGCAGTTACGCGGTATTTGAGCGAAACCGGGGGTAACCCCGGAAGGGCCGCCCACGCTTCAGCACGAGAGGCCAGTAATTTAATTGATCGCACCCGACGATTGCTCGCCAGTTTGCTTAGCAATGTAGATCCCAGCCGCATCATATTTACTCCATCTACAACTGTCTCTCTAAACCTCGCTATCAAAGGATTGCTCAAATCTGGTGACCACGTGCTTACCACCAGCATGGAGCACAACTCGGTATTGAGACCTTTGAATGGGTTGGCAAAGCTAGGTGTAACCCACAGCATGATTCCCTGCAGCAGCAGGGGGGAACTGGATCCGGCAGACATTCTGCCGCTCATCCAGCCCCATACTCGACTGATTGCCTTAGTTCATGCCTCAAATGTTACCGGGAATCTGATGCCTGTGGGCGAGGTAGGGAAAGTCGCTAGAGAGCGAGGTATCCCACTCCTGGTTGACGCGGCCCAAACCATGGGTAAAATTGTAATTGATCCGGAGAAACTATTTGTTGACTTACTTGCGGGCCCCGGCCACAAGGGCTTATTGGGACCTATGGGTACGGGTTTTCTCTACGTAAAACCGGGTCTTGAGTTGGAACCATTGTGGGAAGGGGGTACTGGCACACACTCTGAATCAGTCAAACAGCCGGGAACTTGGCCAGTCCGTTTTGAGAGCGGCACCTGCAATGCTCCTGGTCTCGCTGGTCTGGCAGAGGGCATAGCCGAGGTTCAACATTTGGGCCTTGAGGCCATCGCTACCCATGAGCGGCGGCTAGTTGAGATTCTTCTGGACGGCTTAAGTCAGTTACCCGGAATAATCCTCTACGGGCCCAAGGACCGGCGCTCTTGTACTGGCACCCTTGCTTTTAATGTTCAGAAATTGGATTGTACAGAAGTTGCCCACATTCTGGACACAGCTTATACAATTGCCGTACGTTCTGGGCTACACTGTGCTCCAGCGGCACACCGAACCATAGGCACTTTTCCTCACGGTGCTGTTCGGGTCAGTGTAGGCCCTTACAATACTGAAGAGGAAATACATACCTTTATTAAGGCTATAGCTGAAATAGTAGAGTTTCGCCTGAGATGAAATTGCCACTAGGCAGAGAGAAATAATATTTAAAATTGTAGACTTAAGATTGCGGATTTTCATAAGTTCCCCGTCTCCATCGTTTGAAATCCGTAATCCCAAATCATAACGGGTAGTGGCAGCTTCTGCCCCGAGATCAAAGGGAGGGAACAGTATATGCCTGTAGTGCTGTCCATTGTCGGAAAGTCAAAGGTGGGAAAAACAACCTTCTTGGAAAAATTGATACCTGAAATAAAAGGTCGTGGTTACAGCGTTGGTACTCTGAAGCATGACGCCCATGATCATTTTGAAATTGACCATGAAGGCAAGGACACCTGGAGACACCGTGAAGCCGGGGCTCAGACCGTTGCCATTAGCTCTCCTTCACGTTTTGCCTTGACCAAAGTTACGGAGACGGAGCTAGATATAGATACAATCATCGCTGCTTATTTTTCGAAGGAAGACTTGGTTCTAACCGAGGGCTATAAAGGCGGCAACAAAGCTAAGATAGAAATTTGCCGAAAGGAGTTGCAATCAGAGCCTCTCTGCAGCACAGAAGATCGTCTACTTGCAGTGATAAGTGATTTTTCAGTGTCCCTGGATGTCCCCCACTTTGAATTGGAAGACATATCGGGAATAGCTGACTTCATTGAAGACCGTTTTTTGAGAAAGACAACAGCACCTGGCATGGTCCTGAGGCTGGATGGCAAAAAATTACCCATGAAGTCTTTTGTACAAGAATTTGTCATGGGCGGCATTCTGGGCATGATTGCCACACTCAGGGGTTTCGAAAATCCCAGCCAGGTTGACATATCCATCCGCCTGAAAAAGACTAATGGTCAAAATTAATCTTACAAGATCCGACTCCTCTTTGTTCGGCTTTGCGCTATGCGCCATGCTCTATGCGCTATTATGTTGCCAACAATCCGTTGAGAATCGAGGATAGGGTGGCTGAAATGGTTGGTGCAGTGTTGGTAGGAGGCAAGAGCAGCCGCTATGGCCAAAATAAAGCACTTGAGATCTTTCAGGGCGAGCGGCTGATAGACCGTCAGGTACGTAAAGTACAGGCTCTGTTCCCGGAGGTATTAGTTATCACCAATGAACCTGGGGATTATCTTCATCTGGAGGTAACCATACTCCGAGATGTAATTCCTGGACTGGGTCCATTGGGAGGTATTTACACTGGGCTTCTTTTCGCCCAGGGCAAAAGTGTGTTCGTCACCGCCTGCGACATGCCCTTCTTGCAGCCAGCTGTGGTCAACCACATGGTGCAACTTTCCAGGAACAACGACGTGGTGGTTCCCGAAAAAGAGGAGGGATTGGAGCCGCTCCACGCCATATATTCAGCCCGCTGTCTACCGCACATCAAAAAAATGCTGGATCAAAGAAAGTTTCAGGTCATTAGCTTTTTTCCGGCAGTCAAGGTATGTCGTTTGAGCCATGAAGAGCTTGGAAAGCTTGACCCTCATGGAGTGTCATTCTTTAACATTAACACGCCCGATGATATGGATAGAGCCAGAGAACTGCTCGAGGAGCTTGGGAAAACACCTAATTTAGAGACGGGATAATGCGGTGACAGAAAAAAAACCCTTGTTTAAAAGGCAGCGGGTGGCACCAGAGAGTAAAACAAGAAACTGAAAAAGGTTCAAAACGGCGGTAGATGTGAACAAGCTAGTATCGCTGCATGAGGCTCAGCAAATTGTTCTTGGCCAGGCACAACCTCTGCCAACCGAGTTGGTAAGGTTAGAAGAAGGTGGTGGTAGGGTGCTGGCCCGAGGGGTCCGAGCCTCAATAGATGAGCCATCCACCACCCAAGCAGCCATGGACGGCTATGCAGTTCGTAGTGAGGATGTGGAATCTGCTTCTCCAGAGAGAGATCTTTTCCTGAAAGTGGTGGGCCAGGTCGGCGCCGGCCAACGGAGCGAGCATAGGTTGAAAGGAGGAGAGACACTCCGGGTCATGACTGGCGCCACTTTACCTGAAGGGGCAGACTCAGTAGTACCCGAGGAAATGACGGAAAGTCACCCCGGAAGAGTGCGGGTGATAGCTCCGGTGGCCCCGGGTGACTATCTGTTGCCTGC
>Ga0180438_10010522_pt1 | contig 11335 bp, 10 predicted proteins | sample SS_ome_12_FD_132455 | JGI IMG/M metagenome (GOLD analysis project Ga0180438, IMG submission 132455) | Hypersaline lake sediment archaeal communities from the Salton Sea, California, USA - SS_3_D_2 metaG | ecosystem: Environmental > Aquatic > Non-marine Saline and Alkaline > Hypersaline >...
CGCAAGCAGAAACACCGACCCCTTCTACGCTCAGCTCGAACTCGACCTGCTCAGCCGAATCAACGCACTCGGATTAGGACCCCAGGGCCTTGGCGGCGACACCACCGCACTCGACTGCCTCGTCGAAACCGCCCCCTGCCATATCGCATCACTCCCCGTCGCAGTAAACATCGAATGCCACAGCCATCGCCACAAATCCGCCACGCTCTAACCCCCGAAACCGCCAACGCCTCTTCTCAGTCGGGCTCAGGTGGCGTCAGTTTTGGCCATGCGATCCTGAAGTTGCCCCCCTCTTTTTGCTCCTCGGCCTTTATCGAATCGACGTGTCCGTCCACAAAAACCAGATTGGCTGAGCCTTCGTTCAAACGGCTGCTTGATACGTTGTGATACGTCGCAAAGCTGTCTATTGGATCGCCTTCAGGCCCTACGAGCAGGTTATTGTCGTTGAGCACATAATCGCTGAGCCCGGGTATCAGCCAGACATTCTCTTCCGAGAATAGGAAAATCTTCGCCGGATGCCGCACCTGCGTCTCGAGCACTACTCCGCCGAAGTGGTTCTCCGTGCTGTGCCCAGGCGCCCCTAAGTACGCGTTCATGCTGTAGCTGTACTGCGCGTTACGCCTGCCCATGTGCCTGGCGTGAATCCAGAATGTCCGGCACATGTGCACCGATTTCTCTTTCAGATAAGGCCACAGCGTCCCGTCCGGCTCGAGGTTCATTATGGCCTCATCTGGCGTACTCCCCGTGCCGGCCCGTGTATAAAGCCACACATAAGGACCCGGAAACCGACCCTCGTTGCTGTCCAGATACATCCTCGATGCTATTCCGTACTGCCGAAGGTTCGACCGGCAAGAGATCATCCGAACCAGCTCCTTCACACGCGAAAAAACAGGAAACAACATCCCCATCAGCAGCGCAATTATCGCAATTACCACCAGCAGTTCTATCAAGGTAAAGCCATTTCTTTGTCTTTCCAAAGAACACCCCTTCTCTTGAGCTTCCAACGGCAGGTCTTGACAACGGTCGCATCATTATATGATGATGCGCAAGAATCCGATTCTGTTTCGTGGTCTCATCATGTATTTCACAACTTTCTTCCCGGCGGTTCAAGTCTTTTTTTTCCAAATCCCTCGGTCAGAAGCTGTTCCCGGCCAAATCTCGACATAAACAGCGGCCGTAAATGTGTATGACAGCCGGCAGTCCGGTTGGCAGAACCCTCCTGCACGCAGTAGCCGTAACCGAAAACACGGGAACTTACCCCCTCCTTACCCAACAACTCTGTGAAGCAGCCGCCCCAAAAAAAGCCTTCAACCTTCACATGCCTTGCCCAATTGACCGTGACAAAGATTCGCGATAGTTATGTAGTCACCGGGACTAATTTGCTCGGGCCGGCTCCTGCCGTCAATCTGTGCCTTGTCAAATATTTCCGCCCAGTCGGCTATCTCGCTAAGCTTTCCCGAAGCGAATCGCACACACCCTTTGAGCATCTTGCGCCGATGCTGCATAAAAAGCCCCACCAACTCGCCGAATAGTTCCATATTGCGGATTTTTCGGACTTTCTCGGCGCTGCGGACAAAACAAACCATCGCCGAATCCACCTGCGGCTCGGGCCAGAAAACCGAAGGCTTAAGCGTCCTGATAATTCGCGTATCCCCGGTGACGGCCAGCAGAATACTAAGCGTCCCATAGTGGTGACTACCGGCCTGCGCGGTCATTCGCTCGGCTACCTCCTTCTGGACCGTTACGTACATACCGTCGATGCCTGTCTCACCCGTCACAAGATTAAGCATTACCGGCGAAGCCGCGCTGTATGGCAAGTTCGCAACAAGCAAGACCCTACCGGCGAATTTCTCAGCCGTACTCAGAAGTCTTTCCGCAACAGCCGGGTTGATTGTGTGCTTGTCTGTCAGGATATCGGCCTTGATTATCTCCACGTTGTCTTTCCCGGCGAGCTGCCCCTCGGCTATCGACGCCAGCGATACGTCCAGCTCCACAGCGACAACATGCCCCGCACGCTCAGCCAGCCCCTGCGTCAGGGAACCGGTGCCGCAACCAACCTCAAGAACCACATCATCAGCCCCGACACCAGCCGAATCTATCAAAAGCCGCATCAGGTTGAGGTCCACCAGGAAATTCTGTCCGAAACGCTTGTTGCAAGATACCCCCGCCGATGCAAGCAGCTCCCGTATTTGCCCCTTCGTTTGCATCCGTTTCTCAGGTTCTGGTCGCACCGGTGACTTGGGCGCTTTTTCGCGTATTGACCATTCCGATCGCCGTTGTGATCGCCGCTTTCATACCCGAAGCCTTTGCAACGTTTCGACCGCTGATGTCGAAGGCCGTCCCGTGCGCCGGCGAGGTCCGGATTATAGGTATACCGATAGTCACGTTCACCGCCGTTTCAAACGCCACCAGCTTTATAGGGATCATCCCCTGGTCGTGATACATCGCAACTACACCGTCGAACTCGCCCTCCAGGGCACGCAGAAAAAGCGTATCCGCACTGAAAGGACCCCGGCAGTTTATCCCCACTTCTCGCGCCAACATCAACGCAGGCGAAATTATGCGATCCTCTTCATCGCCGAACTGACCGTTCTCGCCCGCGTGAGGGTTCAAACCCGCAACACCTATCTTCGGCTTGTGGATTCCGAAGTATTCCTTCAGGGCCTCGTTCAGCAAATCGATGGGCTCGAAGACACAGCCGATCGTGAACTTGTTGCGCACGTCGAACAGAGCCTCGTGAATTGTCGCAAGCGCAACCTTCAGCCTCTCCGCCACGAACATCATCACCTTACGTTTCGACCTGCACCGCTCGGCTAACATCTCCGTATGTCCCGGCCATGGAACGCCCGCCAGCTTCCAGCTCGTCTTGCTGATCGGCGCCGTAACCACTCCGTCGATAATACCCGCACGAGCCGCATCCACCGCGTCCAGACAGAATTTCACCGACGCCTCCCCGCCGACCTTCGTAGGACTTCTAACCCACGGCGGAATCGAATAATCATCGTAATCGGCGACTACCACCTTATAAGGATAATGCCTGCTTATTTTCTCATGCTGATGACGCCCCCAGTAAGGCTCTATCTCCGCACGGTCCGCCGCATAACATAGCTGCTCGTTCATCCCGAAGATTATGAACTTCGCAGCGCGACGAACCTCCGCTTCGGCAAGCGCCTTTACGATCACCTCCGCGCCAATCCCCGCCGGATCGCCCATCGTTATCCCGATCACCGGCTGATCGGATATCGAATTGTTGCCGTTGACTCTATTCACCTTGAAAACTGCTCTACCTGTTCTTTCAAAAACCCATCTCCTGCAATTTCTCGACCGTCAGCCCCTCGCACGGCGCGATTCTCTCAAGTTGCCTCTTCACTACTTTTACAATTATGTCGGTTTCTATGTTTACACGGTCGCCGATTTTTGCCGTCCCGAGCGTGGTTTTCTTCAGCGTCTCGGGAATTACAGCCACACTGAAGCTGTTTTCGTCCAGACCGGCTATCGTCAGGGATATCCCGTCTACTGCGACAGAGCCTTTCGCTACCATCTGCTCCAGCAGTTCGCGCTCGGCCCTGAACCTGATTTCGGCAAATTCACCCGTTCGCTCGACTGAAATAACCTCACCCGTACCGTCGACGTGCCCCTGCACGAAGTGCCCTCCGAACCTCCCGCCCGCTGCCACCGCCGGTTCAACATTGACCCGCCGCCCTGCTCCGACCTCGCCGAGGCTCGATTTCGACAGTGTCTCGCCGCTGACGTCAAACGCCGCAATACTCCCGCACAATCCGCTGACCGTCAGACACGCCCCGTTTATGGCTACGCTCTCGCCGATTTCGGGCTGCTCACCCAGACCGCTCAGGTCAACCTCCAGACGCATCCCTTCTCCGCGGCGCCCGATCGCTCTTACCGTGCAAACTGCCTCTATAAGTCCTGTGAACATAAATACCTTGTCAAAAATGTCTCTTGATACTCGTTCGGCCTTGACTATAATCATAATACCATATATTGCTGTTGTTATCAAGCGCTATTGGCCGACGCTCGGTTCCGCAACAGAAAGTGCAGGTCTGATTATGAATACGTTCTGGCTTAAATTGGCAGTTCTTGTGGTCGTAGCGGTCATCCTGATTGTATTGGTAAGCGTCTTTTCCTCAAACAAATCCGATACCGAAAAACTCCATGATCGGCAAAGCCAGGCTGAAAAAAAACCAAAAACCTTTTACGACGTCGCCGAAATGGACGAAAAGCGACTGGAAGCTGACCCGATACCAAAAGGATGGAAACCCGCATACCCGGGTGAAGAACCACCCACCCCTGAATTCAGAGAGCTTGACCAGATACAGCAGATACAGGCCGACAGGCTATGGCAGTTGGCCAAGCAGCATAGAAAGATAGGAAGGCTCCCCGGACCCTCATTCAAACAGGCCGTCGACTACTCCCGCCGGATAATCGAAACGTTTCCCGACACCATATACTCGTTCAAGGCCAGGAGACTGCTGGGCAGCCTTCGGGAAAAATACCGGGTCATGTATGGAATCACCGATGAGGAAATCGATCTCGGCCAGTGGGAATAAGAAAAACGAATAACGTATTCACGGAGGATCCGGCAAGTGACCGCCGCAGCGCAAAACGCGGACATACCTTCGATTGCGATAACCGCCGAGACGCTCCCGCAGGCATGGGAAAAGGCCGTCCTTGCCGTCTGGGACAGCGGCATCGAAGTTAAGACCGAGTACGACAAGCCCGACAGCCCCCCCAGCAGGGACGCAACCGTCATGGTCACCGTCACGAACCCCTTCGCAGAACCAAGAATCCACAAGAACTTCCCCGGAGGCCCCACCGAACTCGAAGCGTATCGCCAGGAAGTAGTCAACGGCATCCACGACCACTGGATAGACCCCGCCAGGGGAAAATGGACCTACACTTACCACGAAAGACTGTTCGCTTACTGTCCCGTCGAAAACCTGCGCGTCGCAGACCCGCCTAAGCCCTTTGGAAAAGTTGACCAGATTCAGTACCTCATCGACCGCCTTTGCCGCACAGGGCATAGCCGACGCGCGCAGGCGGTAACATGGATGCCCACCGCCGACCCCGAAACGGAAGACCCGCCCTGCCTCCAGAGAATATGGTGCCGCCTCGTTAAGAACCCCGCCGGCAGGGTCAACCTCAACATGAATACGCACTGGAGAAGCAGAGACCTCTACAAGGCCTGGTTTATGAACGTCTACGCCTTCACCGACCTCCAGAGAATAATCGCAGACCGAATCGCACAAAAAACCGATACCCCTGTCGGCGTCGGCAGGTATGTCGATATAAGCGACTCACTGCACATCTACGGCCGCTACTTCAAAGAAGTCGCCGCCGAGGTCGAAAAAATGCGGACTACCCCTTATACCGACCGCGCCTGGGAAACCACACATCCAGCCTTCCGGATGATGACCGCCGAGGCCGAAGAAAAACTCGCCAAAGACCCCGACTGGTACGCAAAGGCAAAAAGCTGATACACACCTTACAACATCAATCCGCCGGCCTCGCGGCATTGCCGACGTAGATCCAGATTGTCTCGTCTCCTTTCGAAAGATAGGCCCTTAGGGCCTAACATCGACAATTAATTGTTTATATGGTTATGCCGCAAGGTCGTCATAATATGCGCTGAAATTGTCAAGAGCTTTCATATAACCCGTTCCTGGATTCAAAATTATTATCTGTTTACAATATGCTGTTGGCCCAAACGCGATAAATCTCCTCTTCTGGGGCGCAGCCCCGGTTTCGCTCGTGCTTGCCAGGTTTTCCCGAATAAAAACAAGGACAGGATAACAGAATTTATCTATCGATACAACTGCCCCGCACAGGCCGCCTCTTTCGAGCGTAGTCTCGGACGAGGCGTAGGCTGTTACAAATGAAAGTGTGCGCAAAATGGTCACAAAATAGCAATGTGAGCATAAAAAAACCCCGTTCCCCCCAAACCGCCTTGAACGGGCTGATAAAATAAAACTGTACCACGAAGCCCATTTACCGGGGAGCTCCTCCTGAGAATTTGCGCAGCATAATCATGCACAGATTTGTCTGAGGAACCAACTTTTTTCGGGCCGCTTCAGTTTCTTATTGCACGCAATATTAACTTTTGTAGCTTATGGATGATTCGACGTTGATGAGCCGAGGGACGCTTCAAACGACATGCCAAATCGTTTTTTATTTGGCGTGGCGTTTGACCGACCCGCCGGCACAGGCGAAGCTTTTTGTTTTCACAACAAGCAATCTCCCTCCCTCGAAAGAGGGTAGGGAGGAAGATTGCCTTCCTGCGAATCAGACGGATTTCTATGATTTAATATGTGTTCTCCGCAAGGCGTCAGCCGTTCATCCCCAGTCTCTTCGCGCCCCAATACTTTTCAAGCACCCCAGCCGCTGAGTTTCACTTAGGACTTGTAAACAAATTAGGTTTCGTTTTTGGCTGAGCGAGGACGAGGCTGGCAAGGAAGTAAAATGCAGGCCTACTGGTGGGTAGGCCGAATTTTACTGACGCCGCCAGCCGAAGCCACAGCCAGCCAAAAATGGAAGATAATTTTTTGCACGTCCTTACTTCCGACAATAATCTATAATCCGGGCAATCTCACTTCGAAGGTCCTTGCGGTGCACAATCATATCGATAAAACCGTGCTCGAGCAGAAACTCCGCCTTCTGAAATCCTTCGGGAAGCTCCACCTTTATCGTCTCGGCAATTGTACGCGGGCCGGCAAATCCGATAAGGGCCCCAGGCTCGGCAATGTTCACGTCGCCCAGCATTGCAAAGCTCGCTGTAACCCCACCCGTAGTCGGGTCCGTCAAAACAGAGATGAAAAGCCCGTGTGCTTCGTCGAATTTCGCAAGCGCTGCGCTGGTCTTGGCCATCTGTCCGAGCGACACCACCCCCTCGTGCATCCTCGCGCCGCCGGAACAGGCAACCACCACCAGCGGAAGCGAATGCTCCATCGCCCTCTCAACCGCCACGCAGAACTTCTCGCCCACAACCGCACCCATCGAACCCATCAAAAAATTCGGCTCCATAACACCCAGCATTGTGCCTCGACCCTTGATAAATGCCTTCCCGATGAGCATGGCCTCCTTACCCCCGCTCTTTTTCTCATCGCTTTCAAGACGCTGCTTGTACGTGGTCTCCCTGAACTTGAACTCCAGCGGATCATCGCTCGTCAGTTCCCCCAATATCTCCTCAAAAGACCCCTCGTCCGCGAGATACCTGATTCGCTCTTCAGCCGGCAGACGAAAGTGGTGGTTGCACTCGGGGCACACATTCAGGTTCTTCTCCACCGTGCTCTTGTAAAGCATGTGCTCGCATGATGGACATCGAACCCAAAGCCCCTCGGGCATCTCCCTCCGGGGCTTAAGCGAAAAACCGTCCCACTCGCGCTTTGCTTGCTTGCCCATAACCGTCCTACTCTCTCAAAAAACAACGAATATCATACCTCAAATGCGCCGAAATCAATACTGCAAAAATTATCTCAACGCGCCCCGAATCGCGTTGATAGCACCCGCACGGTCAGTCTTTGAAAATATCGCATTGCCCGCCACAAGTGTATCCGCACCGTAAGAAACAACTATCGGCGCCGTCTCTGCATCGATCCCCCCGTCAACCTCAACACGCACACCGGGACCCACAATTTCCCGCACTCGAACAACCTTCTCCGCAGCCTCTGATATGAACTTCTGGGCGCCAAAACCCGGATGAACCGTCATCACAAGAACCATATCGCAAAGCCGCGCCACCGTCTCTATAGACTCAACACCTGTTTCCGGGTTAAGACATATACCCGCAGTCACGCCAAACCCGTGCAGCCGCTCGATCAGTTTCTCCGCATCCTTGGTCGCCTCGATGTGAAATGTGATATGATCCACACCCGCCTCCACAAAACGCTCCGCGTAACTCTCCGGATCACTTATCATCAGATGACTGTCGAAAACCAGTTCGCTGCACTTGCGAAGCTTCGAAATAACCGGCGGACCGATCGTTATGTTCGGAACAAAGTGACCGTCCATAACGTCCAAATGAACTATCTTCACGCCCGCCGACTCCACCTGGCTTATCTCGTCCGCCAGCCTCGCAAAATCCGCGCTCAGTATCGACGGCGCTACCTCAATTGTACCTGCTTTAGGTAATCGCAATTCTCAACCGCCGTTTCCCCGGACCGCCGCCCCACGCTATTCCTTCTCGTCCAGTATGTCGATGCACTTGAATCGCTTGCCCTCCATCAGCTCCAGAGACGCACCGCCCCCCGTTGAAATATGACTTATCTTGTCTCCCAAACCCAGATTCTCCACCGCACTCGCGCTGTCACCGCCCCCGATAACGCTCCGAGCGCCCTTGCTCGTCGCCTCCGCCACCGCAAGCGCCACCGCCTTCGTCCCTTCGTCGAATGGAGGAACCTCGAAAACTCCCATCGGCCCGTTCCATACGATTGTCTTGACGCCCGAAAGCTTCTCCGCAAAAAGCTCTCGTGTTTCCGGACCGATATCAAGACCTTCCCACTCCGGCTCGATGTTGCCCCTTACGACCTTGTGCTCGGCGCCCGCCTTCGGCTCCTTCGCAACAACGGTATCTACCGGAAGGGTTATCTCGCACTCCGCGTCTCGCGCCTGAGACAGAAGCAACGTCGCCTTGTCCACAAAATCATCCTCGCAGAGGCTCTTGCCGACCTCCTGGCCCTCCGCCTTGAAAAACGTATAAGCCATCGCCCCCCCTATAAGTATCCCGTCAACCTTGTCTATCAGGTTCTCAATTACACCTATCTTGTCCGAAACCTTCGCCCCACCAAGTATCGCTATGAATGGCTTCTCAGGATTGCTCAGCGTCTCACCCAGAAACCGCAGCTCCTTCTCCACCAGAAAACCGATCACCCGCGGCTTGCCCTCCATCAGAACCGCAACCGTGTACATCGATGCATTGTCCCTGTGAGCCGTCCCGAACGCATCGTCCACATAAATATCAGCCATATCCGCTAATTCTTTCGCGAAGTTGTCCTTCGCCTCACGAAGCTGCGTATCTTCCTTCGCAGCCTTGTCCTTGATTGTCTCTTCCTTGTGAAAACGAAGGTTCTCCAGCAGCATACACTCTCCGCCCTTCAGCGACTCGGCCTTCGCCTTCGTCGCCGCCCCGATGCAGTCATCCGAAAAGATCACATCCTGTCCCAAAAGTTCCGAAAGCCGCTTCGCAACCGGCGCCAACGAAAGCTTCTCCTCCCGCTGTCCCTGCGGCCTGCCAAGATGGCTCATCAAAATCAAAGACCCGCCGCGCCCCAGTATGCTCTTTATCGTCGGCAGCGCCTTGACGATCCGATCGTCACTCGTAATATTGCACTCATCATCCAGCGGCACGTTAAAATCGCACCGCATAAGCACACGCTTGCCGCCAACATCTATATCTGCAATGGTCTTCTTAGCCATTTCCCGTCACCTCACTCGTTCTTATCCTCACCCGAATAATACCTTCTTCCACCTCTAACACGCTTATAGAAAAACAACCCTCACCCCTGCCGAGCCGCCAACAGCTCTCTCCCGGCGCCGAATCTGTTGTTCCACGAAGCCCGATTTCAAAAAACCGGCCGTAATCAAAGCATCCCCGCCATCTTCTCCATAATATCAACCGTCCGGCACGAATACCCCCACTCGTTGTCGTACCAGCTCAGAACCTTCACCATCCTCCCATTGACCATCGTGCAGAGCGAATCAAAAACACTCGATGCCGGGTCCTTCACGATGTCGCTGCTCACAATCGGCTCATCGCAATAGACTAATATCCCCTTCATAGGACCGTCAGCCGCTGCCTTCATAGCCGCATTCACCTCATCAACCGTAACGTCCTTTTTCACATCAACCACAAGATCAACAACGCTGCCCACGGGAATAGGAACCCGAATCGCAAACCCGTCAAGCTTGCCGTCAAGCTCCGGAATCACCTTGCCTATCGCCTTGGCCGCACCCGTCGTCGTCGGGATAATATTCACCGCCGCCGCTCGCGCACGACGAAGGTCCTTGTGAATCAAATCCGCAACTCGCTGATCGTTCGTATATGCGTGAATCGTCGTCATCACGCCTCGCTCCACCTCGAACGAATCGTTCAGAACCTTCGCAATGGGAGCCAGGCAGTTCGTCGTGCAGCTTGCATTCGAAACGCAGCTCACCTCCTTCGTCAGCTTCTCATCGTTCACCCCCAAAACTATCGTCGCCTCGATCTCGTCCTTCGCGGGAACCGTCAATACCACCTTCTCCGCTCCCGCCTTCAGGTGGTCCCCGTACCCGCCCTTCGGCGATTCCTTCGTACGAAAAACTCCCGTCGATTCCACAACCACCTTGACCCCCATCGCCTTCCACGGAAGAGCCGAAGGCGACTTCTCCGCCAGAACCTTGATCGTCTTGCCGTTTATCACAAGACCGTCATCGCTCACCTCCACCGTACCGCCCCACTTGCCCATCACCGTATCGTACTTGAATAGATGCGCAAGGCTCTTGGCGTCCGAAAGGTCATTAATCGCCACAATATCAAGCTCGCCCTTTCTCTCCACAATAATCCGAGTCACAGCCCTCCCGATCCTGCCAAACCCGTTAATCGCAACCTTTGTCGCCATCCGTAATTCTCCTTTATTTATGCCCTTAACGCCGTTTCTACTGTTTCTTGACCGTTCGAATCAAACGAGCCAGTTACTCTAATTGCACCGCCAACCATTGTCAAGAATTATTCCACAACACCCCTTGGGGAAAAAACCAGCCCCCATTACAGCCTGCCCGAATTTCCAATTGAATCTCGTCGCAAACTCGAATATCATCTATTATCGTCTTAAAAAGACCGCGGAATTGGCCCTAATTTCTTCCGTATCGACCTAAACCCAATACCCGCAAGCACTTTTGACCTTCTTGCAGGCCCGGAAAAACCGCCTATGCCGAAAAAATCAGCCTTTACGCTCATCGAAATACTCGTCGTCATCTCAATAATCGCACTGCTGCTTTCCGTCTTGATGCCAGCCCTCACAAAGGCAAGAGAACGCGCCCACGCCACCGTATGCCTCAGCAACCTCCGACAGATAGGCCTGGCCGCAATGCTCTACGCCGAAAGCCACGACGAACTCGTCCCGCGAAACGGCGGCCACTGGATACTCCTCTTCATGCCATATCTCGGAAAAAAGAACAACCTCCCCGAAGATTACAGACACGTAAAGATATACAACTGCCCCTCGCATCCCGACAAAAGACAAACCGTCGATTACGTCGTAAACTCCTGGGACACCGACACAATAGAAACAAACGGCGCAACAAAGCTCAGCATATTCCGCCGCCCCGACTCAAAAATATACCTCGC
>Ga0180438_10010523_pt1 | contig 11334 bp, 10 predicted proteins | sample SS_ome_12_FD_132455 | JGI IMG/M metagenome (GOLD analysis project Ga0180438, IMG submission 132455) | Hypersaline lake sediment archaeal communities from the Salton Sea, California, USA - SS_3_D_2 metaG | ecosystem: Environmental > Aquatic > Non-marine Saline and Alkaline > Hypersaline >...
GCAGTCCAGGAAGTAGGCCTATTAGCTATCATTGCTTCAGGCATGGCAAAAATCATCGGAGAGAATCTTATTTTGGGGATCTTTGTGATCGTATTTGGCGTAGGCACACTTTCGACGACCATTGCAAATATCCCCCTGGCAGCCTCCATGCTCCCAATTGTCAGGTTCCTGAGTACAACCATCCCGGGTGCAGACAATCAGGCACTTTATTATGCTCTCTCAATGGGTGCGGCGATGGGAGGTAATGGTCTATTGATCGGTGCAGAGGCCAATCTGGTAACTGCGGGAATCACACAGCAGGCTGGATCACCGATATCATTCAAAGAATTTATGAAAGTCGGTTTACCGGTTACGTACATCACACTTGTCGCAGGATTTCTGTGGTTAATACTGCGCTTCTGATATTTCAAGGAGAGTGTTATTGTGAAAACAATTTTATGCACAACTCGAGGGGGTGAAGCCAGTTATCCAAATCAAGATCGTGCTATTCAACTGGCAAAAGAAGAGGGAGCACATCTTGTTTTTTTGCATGTCACAAGTATCCAATTTCTCGATCACCTGGCCTCGCCCGTACTGATCGATATTGAGTCAGAATTGAAGCATCTGGCAGAGTTTGTACTTGCAATGGCCCAAGAGCGAGCAGAGATAGCAGGTGTGGAGGCGGATACGGTATGTAAAAGTGGGGATCTCAAGCAAGCCTTACTCGAGGTCATCCATGAGTTCAGTGTTCACACTGTTGTCCTTGGAAGCCCCGCAGGTGAAAAGGCACTCACCACGCAACCCTATCTACAGGGACTCATTCAATCCCTCATGGAAAGCACAGCAGTTGAAGTGGTCGTCGTGCATAACGGTGAAGTTGTGGAACACTACTCACCTGCATAATACTCACAGCAGATTCAAGCGAGAAAGAGAAATACCCGGTTAGTCTGTATGAATACAGGGAGGTAATTCGATATGGCAGTCCCACAAATTGGAGAAATGGCGCCCGATTTTGAGTTGGAGACGGATCGTGGAGAGAAACTTCGACTTTCAGAATTGCGGGGCAAGCGTGTTGTCCTGTATTTCTATCCAAAAGCGGATACTCCAGGTTGCACTACCGAGGCATGTGGATTTCGCGATGATTTCAGTATTTATGAAGCCAAGGATGCTGTGATCATTGGCATCAGCCCCGATACCGTCAAAAAACAATCCAACTTTAAGGGTAAGTATGACCTGCCTTTCCCATTATTAGCCGATCCCGATCATAAAGTAGCAGAGCTGTACGGGGTATGGCAATTGAAAAAGATGTACGGAAGGGAATACATGGGTGTGGCGCGGACAACGTTTCTCATTGATGAAGATGGAAAGATAAGCCATGTTTTTGAGGGAGTCAAACCAAAGGTTCATAGTGGTGAAGTACTGGAAGCCTTAGGATGAAGTCGTCTTGGATCTCATTCCTATCCATTCCCTATTTGCTGGGGGCTTTGCCCCCATTCGCAACCTCGACCTTTTTTCGACCAAGGACACTGCTCCAAGGTTAAAATGGCGGGATGATATACGAATCGATTTCCCATAAAAGACGGATATTGGGTCAGAGAAGGCCTCGATCCTGGAAGTTTTAATTGCCTTCCCGTATCCCATTCAGGACGCGGATTGCACGCCTGGTGTTGAAAACGCCACAAACACAGAATTTCGCCAGATAACCTTCGGCCTTCTCGCAGGATAATCTTCCTTCCTCGATACGCATGATTAACTTATGGGTAAAATTCGCTGAGATCATGCCATGACCACTCATGCCTCCTGGTTCACTTCAGCCAACTTATCCTCGCCGATATCAATAGCTCCCATAGGGCAAATTGGAACGCAATTGGAGCAACCGACACACATCTTTTTTTCCATTTTCATCTGCCAACCATGGATGCAACTACAAAAAATACACGCAAGTCGCGCCGCATAGACATCATGATCCGTCGCTTGCTAGAAGCAATATCACAAACAAAGATCGATACAAAGCTTGGGAGCTAGCAGAGACCCAATGACTAAAAACCTATCCTAATTGAAAAAAGTGCGCAGCGGAACTGGGATAAACACAAGGATAAAGACAATCAATCCAAAGATCGCCAGCATCTTCCTACGAGGATCCAAGGTTGTGATGTCGTCCAGAGGCTGTGCGTAGGTACGCCCCAGGAAGAAAATCAACCCTGCCCAGATAAACCAGCCTGTCCATACAAAGCCCAATCCAAGAAGCACAAGCACGATCACGGGCCAAATTTTGCTGGCTTTTCTTCCAAAGAGGACAAACAGTACATGACCGCCATCCAACTGGCCAGCCGGGATCAGGTTCAAAGCAGTTACCAGGAGGCCTGCCCACCCAGCCCAGGCAACGGGATGGAGCAGAACATCACGTCCGCCAAAAGGCGTCGGTAATCCGAGAAAGAAATATCGTATCCAATAAAATACTGGATTTAAGCCCTCATAACTGAGCGGTGAGGGTAGTAGCTCTCCTTTAACCAAATACTTCAATCCAAGATAAAGGATCGAATTTCCTTCGATGGTGATCCCAAATATCTCATCCGGTCTCGGAGGTCCTGCAGGTAAATTCCCAACCTCGGATAGCATCAAACCCAGAATGAGGACAGGAATAGCCACAACCAGACCTGCTAAGGGACCAGCCAGACCAATATCCAGAAGTACACGGCGGTTACGGGGAGGAGCTTTCAAGCGGATAAAAGCTCCCATAGTACCTAAAATACCGCCAGGAAATGGAATGAAGTATGGCAATGTAACAGGAGTATTATGATAACGAGCAGCGAGGTAATGACCAAATTCATGTGCCAGGAGGATTGCCAACAGACTAACCGCAAAAGGAATCCCTTGGGGAAGCGAGAGTAACAATCCAGCAACCCACCCCCTGGTCTCTATCAAACTGGTATCTTCAATGCCCGCCATCAACACACTCAGTAAAGTGATCGCAAAAAGCACCAGATTTACCACCGCGTTCGAAGGTTGTACTTTTATTACCCCAGGCAATGCAATAATCGAATGGCTTTCCTTATCCATTCTAAAAAGCAAAGTTGTCCCAGCTTGCTGGAATATTAGCTCCAATTGCTGATACGCTTCATCAGAATCTACAATGAGTTGTCCGCGAAACCGAAAAAGATAATTATCATTCGGTCGACCGACAGTGATATCTTCAACAGTCATATAATTCCGAACAGCACGCAGAAGTCGCTCTTGGAGCTGTTGCGTCTCACTCAATGATTCCATCGTTACCACCAATACTCTAAAAATATAAGGCGGGAGTGGATGGGAGTCGAACCCACCGCGGCCCGCTGAACGACCCGCCACCGGTTTTGAAGACCGGGGAGCTCACCGGAGCCCAACCACCCCCGAGCTATGCAAAGCATACCTTATCCATACATCAGTGACAAGATCATTCAGAAAAACCACCTAAACCGGGGAATGAGATCCCCATTAAGGATTTTATACTTGTCGGTTGAGGGTTGTGGGAGTTTGAGCAAATCGTTTCCGTATGGCACAATATCAATATCATGAAAACCTGCTACAATTCCGCCAGTACCATCTATGGGAGGATATCGTGCGTCTTGAGGATAAGGTTGCCATCATAACCGGTGGAGGACGAGGCATTGGAAAAGCAATAGCACTGGGCTTCTCACAGGAGGGAGCTGACGTTGTCATAGCAGCGCGAACAGAAGAAGAGATCAATTCGACTGTTGAAATGATCCAATCACAAGGTCGCAATGCATTGGCAGTGCCTTGTGATGTGACAGATGAGGATCAGGTACGTTCACTGGTACAACGTACGCTTGAAACGTTTGAACGTGTTGATATTCTCATTAACAATGCCGGTATGGGAGGAATGCGTCCGGTTTGGGGGACTACTTTATCAAATTTCGAACGAGTTCTGGCAGTGAATTTAATTGGCACATTTTTATGTACCAAACATGTCTGGCAACCCATGCGTAAAAATGGAGGTGGCTCGATTGTCAATGTATCTTCATTAGGTGGTCTAAGGGGCTATCCTCTCCTCACCGCATACTGTGCCAGTAAATGGGGCCAGATTGGTTTTACCATGGCCTGTGCTGAAGAAGGAAAATTGGACAATATTCGTGTTAACGCAATCGCCCCGGGGAGAGCGGATACTGCATTGAGGGCTCAAATCACTGAAGACAAATCTCGCATCTTGAAAGCTGAAGACCATGTCGGTGTATGTATTTTTCTTGCGAGTAATGAAGCACAATACATAACGGGGCATGTCATCCCATTGGAATGGTTTGGCACGAAGGCCAATGAAGCATGACATCGCCCTTCGAGACTGCAAGGACTCTACAGCAATATCGTGGAATCCATAGGGATAAGCAACGTTGGTATGCCACGGTTCTCAAGTGTTTCTGGATATTTATGAGCGCGATTCTCCTTGTTGCCTGCTCATCTCCAAGAACATCATCTCCTTCCCCTCTTCCAACCCTTGCCAGAACCGCGATCAATCTGGGACCCACTGCAACATGGACACCTGTTCCACCCTCACCAACTGCGCTTCCACCTGAACCAACCTATGTGCCTATCCCCACCATCTCCGAAACGGATTGGTATCTTGGACCGAAAGAAGCTCCCATCACCTTTCTTGTATATTCAGATTTTCAATGTCCCTACTGTGCAAAACTTGCTCCGGTTATCAAAGAACTTATAGCAATCCATCCCAATGATTTACGGGTTGTCTTCCGGCATTTCCCAATAAAAATTCTTCATGATAAAGCCTCCCTTGCAGGAGAAGCAGCGCAAGCCGCGGGCGAGCAAGGACATTTCTGGGAGATGCATGATGTGCTCTTCGAACGGCAAAATGAATGGGTAAATCTTTCCGTCCCCGATTTTATTGAATGGCTTAATGATGTTGCAGTTGACTTGGAGTTGAATATTGAGTTATTCAAGGATGATATTGAAAGCGGCCGATACATTCTGATGATGGAGGAAAATTTCCAGACAGGGATCAGTTATGGCTTGATGGGGACACCCTCCATTTTCATCAATGGAACCTATTTTGGACTCGATCCAACCCTCTCGATGCTTGAAGCATCGATCCGATTGGAATTGCTTGAACCTAAGAGGCAGAGGAATTATCCATCCAACACACTTGCCGAGGGTGCAAGTTATTTCGCGACATTGGAAATGGATATTGGTCGAGTCGTTATACAACTGTATCCTGATTCAGCTCCCAATGCTGTAAATAGCTTTATCTATCTTGCCCAATCTGGCTGGTACAACGATAATCCCATCTTCAATATCATACCAGGAAAGTATCTTGAGACAGGAGATCCGAGTGGTACAGGGTTTGGCGACCAGGGATACCATTTCGATATAGAAATCGATCCAACCCTACAATTTGACCGGTCTGGATTAGTGGCGTTGAGTAGTTCGGGACCAAACACCAACGGAAGCCGATTCTTCATCACGTTATCTGCTCTTCCAGAACTTGACGGAACACGAACAATATTCGGGCGGGTAATCGACGGCTTCGAGATCCTAACGCAATTAAATGAGAGAGAACCAATGCGCGATTTACTCCTACCACCTGAAGCCACTATCCTGACAATAACAATCGAGGAAAAATGAATTCTTCTTCAAAGCCTGCCTCAGCTCTTGATATCGCCTTCTTGATCTATGTAATCCTGGGAACTCTGGTTAGCATGAGCTTGGGTGGGATATTTTGGATCGTCTCACTCTTGAATTATTTATATACAAATAGAGGGTCTGTTGATTCAGGCATATTAGGTGCACTCGCTTTTACACTTCTGGCTCTATGTGGCATTCCTGCGATATATTCTGGTGCTCAAGTGGCTCTCGGTAAAAAGAATCGAGAACTACCTCCTCCTGGTCCTTTTGGTTATCTCCCAATCTTCCTGTTCCCAATCGCATTTATCGTTGGGTATCTTGCGTATGTGAAAGGTATTTGGACCGTCTTGCTCGCCCCTTTAGCCCAGCTTCTCGCTGCGGTTGCAGCTGTGGCTTTCGCAATTCAAATCGCCAGACAGAAGGGAGCGGTTCTCACCCAACGCAGGTTCTGGGGTCAATTCGTTACAGGCTTATGGCTGGTTCCCATCTTTGCATTAGTGATGGAAATTTTGATTCTAATTCCCACCGTCCTGGCATTTGGGATTGGAGCTTTGACCTCAGAAAATGGTCGCCAACTTCTGGAAATGTTATCTGATCCGGTGACAGCGCCAGTTACAATGCTTCAACAGGGTTTTAATGATATTCTGCTTGAACCGTGGTTTATCCTGATCGTCCTCTCCTATTTTTCAATTCTTGTCCCCATGATCGAGGAAGCATTAAAAACCATGGTTGTTTGGCCTGTGCTGTTCCGTAGAGTATCTTCTGCACAGGCACTGATGGGGGGCATTATCGGAGGTTCAGGATACGCGCTATTTGAAGCCATCTTCCTTGCACAAGATGGCGCTTCTTGGTTGCCAGTCATGGTCGGTCGTGCAGGGGCAACGATGATGCATGCCTTTACTACAGGAATTGCAAGCTGGGGTTTAGCTGAAGGTTTTGTGCAAAAACGATGGGTGAGAGCTCTGTTAAGTTATCTCATTGCGATCTCATTCCATGGTCTATGGAATGCGAGTGCAGTCATTGTCGCATTAGCAGATACAGCCATCACGCAGAATGAGTCGATCCCCTGGGCTGTAAAGATCATCCACGATGGAGGTCCCTTCTATATTATCATTCTGAGCATGATTGCAGTTTTCGGCATTCCGTGGCTAACAAGGAAATTAAAACCTCAATCCGACGACTCAACCCCTTCTTCTGTTGACGATACAGGACCCATTGTTTTACGAGATCCACGTCGGATGTGATGGATGATGTAATACACAAAGCCAGCGCCTAGAATAATCGCAATTGGAATGTCAAAGGGGCGCATAATTGCCCGCAGTTCCTCCCATCGTGAACCAAAAACAAACCCTCCATATGCTAATGCCCCACACCATAGGAAGGATCCTATAAAGCTATACACCGTGAAAGGTATTAGACGTGTCTTCGCAACCCCTGCAGGAAAGGAGATAAAGGTTCTAACAATTGGCAGCAGTCTGGATATGAATGCAGCCCAATCGCCCCATCGGCTAAACCAGCGATCGGCCATGTCCAGATCGTGGGGGTTAATCATGAGGTATTTACCATACTTATCCAAGAGAGGCCTTCCACCCCACGCACCAAGCCAGTAGGATAGCAATGACCCCAAGGTGCAACCAACAGCTCCCCACAGCCCGCCCAGCAATGCGGCTTGAAGAGCTGTGCCTCCTTGCGCTTGGACAAGCAGCCAACCAGCGAGGGGCATCGTGACTTCACTCGGAATGGGGATGTTAGCACTCTCCAATGTCATAATACCTACAACCCCACCCCATCCAATAGTCTGAAAAAGCTCTGTAAGAAACTCAACAATCCAGTGTTCCCATGCAATTGGCATACCTATTCTCCAAGATGATTTCTTTGGTTCACTTCACTCAGCAACATTCTAATGGTGATTTGAAATGAAGCGGTTTACAGTCTATGCGATATTCGACAACACCACTCTCATGTTCGCGCCATATCCTTCCACAATGAGTGAGAGGCAGTTCTCGATTGGCGTTTTGTCATTTTGGGGAGGGGCAGCCTACAGGGAAATTGGTCTGTACTACTTGGCAACAACTTTACCTTCGGCAAACACGGAGTACTCTTTCCTTTTCAGACAGCCACCCTACCTAATTATCCCGTTTGCACCTATCATGATCACTCTATAGCGGTAGATTGAGCAATAATATACAATGTGAGCATTATAACGCAAAGAAAAGGTTCCTCCCACCCACGCTTGACACGAGTCTGTGCCTATGCTACAGTACCGCCGCTCTGATGGCTGGTCCACGGTTGAGAACCTCTAAATAGGAGATCTTCATTGACAAAATCACGTACTGAACTCATGGTAGACCGCCTTCGGGATTTGCAGGCTTCATCACCCGATGTGGAAGCCTCTGCTGTTGTTAGTGTTGATGGGTTAACAATGGCATCCGCATTACCCTCAGATGTAGAAGAAGATCGAGTATCCGCTATGTCCGCGGCAATGCTCTCGCTTGGCGAGAGAATTGCTTCAGAATTAGGTCGCGGGATCCTTGATCAGGTTTACATCCGTGGAGAAAGCGGCTTTGTTATCCTGATGTCAGTAGGTGAGGACGCTGTACTCACGGTCCTGGCCCGGGAACAAGCTAAACTTGGATTGCTCTTCTTAGATATGAGACGAGCCACAGAAGACCTCAGTCAATTGATTTGAATTCATCCACTGAAGAGTCCTGCAAGATCGGATCCTATGTGTTGTGGCCAGGTTCATTTAGATCGTTGATGCTCTCCGTGGATAAATGGCTCATTATATTTTCATTCCATACTTCCCCATGACCTGCACCCCACCTACCAGAAAATTAAATAAAGCCTCATCTGCTCAAGAACCCATTCCAAACAAGTCGGATCCGGAAGGTTTCCCGACCGAATTGCAAAGCAAAGATATATTGTATTCTAACCTACCCCCAATACACAGTTTGGGTCGACAAAAGGACTACCCCTCTCTCCCGAAATTTTGTGGTGGTGTAAACTATGAACTGTTCAAATCTGGGAGAATATGCAGAAATTATTGATTGTCGTACCCACCTATAACGAAGCCGAAAATCTGGAGGAACTTCTTCAGCAACTTTGGGCTCTCCCTATTCCCCAAGTAAAAGTCATTATTGTCGATGACGCCTCACCCGATGGAACGGGTCAAATTGCAGAAAGGATTTCTAAAGAAAAGCCTGATCAACTGGCTGTTATTCATAGGAAGGGAAAAATGGGTTTGGGTTCAGCCTATATCACGGGTTTTGAAGCAGCCCTTCAAGAAAAACCGGAAGCCATTGCCCAAATGGATGCGGATTTCTCACATTCACCAACTTATCTACCGCATTTCCTTTCTATGCTAACCGATGCAGACGCTGTTCTGGGTTCCCGGTATGTCCCCGGTGGTAAACTGGATGAACGGTGGGGAAAAGGCCGACTCTTCCTGTCATGGTTCGGGAACTTCTATGCGCGATCCATACTGGGGCTGAAACTGCGGGATGTCACAGGTGGATTTCGGGTTTGGAGAACTGAAACACTTCAAGGAATGCCCCTTGAGAAAGTTCGTTCCGATGGATATATCTTTCAAGTAGAAATGGCATTCATCGCAACACGTCTTGGCTATCGCCTGGTCGAATCGCCGATATATTTCGAGGATCGACGCATCGGCCAATCTAAGATGTCATTTCGAATTCAAATTGAAGCTGCTTTGAGAGTATGGCAAATCAAGTACCTTCATCGAAGACTGACTCCAGCATGTGGGAAAAATCAATCTCGATCCTGATCCCCCCTTCCTTAATAAATTAGACTTCCTACCTCATCCTTTCGCCATACTCCCACGTCCTCAGAAGAAGACGTTTCAGCCATCTTTCTCCTTCGATTCTCGCCTGTTCATGGAGTTTGCTACAGGATTAGAAATCGTTTCCGCAAGGCGGACCCATTGCATAAGTTCGATCTCCTGAGGTCTGGATTGAGGATCAATTTTAGATTCGATTAACCACATCCTCACTTGATCCTTATTCATTCCCAGACCAGAGGCTAAGGAATTGACAAGCTGTTTTCTTTTTTGATTGAATCCGATTTTGGCTAGATGAAAAAAAGTTGAGATCAATTCTGGAGGCACAATGGGGGATGGATGGAGTTGGATACGGATAATGGAGGAATCAACCTTTGGTTGGGGATAGAATGCACTCGATGGAATCTGACCTACGATTTTCGGCGTACCATAGACCTGAACACTCAATGCAAGCAGACTAAGTTCACCAGGAACTGCGATGATCCTCTGAGCAACCTCTCGCTGCAAAGTTAAGACAATTCTTTCAGGAGGGTGTCTGCTTTCCATAAGGTGACGGACCAAAACAGACGTGATGTTATATGGGATATTGGCAATGACGAAATAGGCTTGATCATCCAGCAAATCAGTAATATTCAATTTTAAGATATCCCCAACAATCAGGTGCACATTATCCAAATGCCCGATGGACAATTCCAGAGCAGGGATAAGTCTTTTGTCGATTTCAACGGCGATAACTCTTTGTGCAGATGCGGAAAGGAGAACTGTGAGAGAACCAAGGCCGGCACCGATTTCAAGGACGGTTTCATCACCATATAAACTCGAAACCTCTACCACTTTTTCTAGAGAAGATTTCTCAATGAGGAAATTCTGACCAAGACGTTTATCAGGATGCAGTCCAAAACGTCTCATCAAAGCCCGAACATTGGGAAGTTCGACCGGGTGCCTCATGGGTAAAAACGTAAACCGTATGGCATCAAGGGAATATCCATGCAATGGTGTTGGCAGGAGGAATCGGTGTCAGGAAATAAACAGTGACATATTCATGCCAGCTCTTATAATTGTTATCTGAATATCCAAGATCAATCCAACGTCCAATGACTCCTCCCCCAGTATCACATGCCTCTGCAAATCCATAACCAGGTACGTACATCATGGTATGAAATGGTATGTACCTGTTATCAATAGCGACCAGACCTTTGACTAGTTTTTTACCACAAGCGGTAATCCCGAACCATTCATAATCATCCGGCACACCTGCACGAGAGGGAGAGTATGAGGTGGCGTACATTCGGATGGCTCGCCAATACTCGATCGGTCCATTGGGGGTACTCAAGGTACGAACAACAATTTTTGTCCCATACCCCACTTTTCGCGGCTGTGGTTCTCGCGCTACCCATTCCCCTTCAACGATCCGTCCGACCTCCTGTCCATCCTCATACCGGATGCGGATCTGACTGGCTTGTACGCCATAAGCCCCGGAATCCATGACGACTTGACGATCGATCTCCAGTTCTGAATTGGCTTCATAGATGGTCTCAAATGGGATGGGGGTTTGTTCAGTAAGAATTACGTCTCTTACACGGATAATGCGGATCAGCCCATCATCTGGAAGCTTTTCCTCCAAAACAGGAATTGAATAATCCAAACCTACGATCGCTACACCTGCCCTTCCAAGCGCCTCGCCCACTGTTTCAGCTACAACAAGTGTCTCAATCAATGTATTATCAGCAACAATTGCAATAGGCTTAGCCCTCTCAAGAATCGCATGATCGGCTGAAGAAATGAGCGTTTCAGATGGTGGTGTAAGAACATCTCCTTCCAATAGTTCAATGCCAGCTTCAGTAATTGCCTCACCCAATGTATTTCCGGCAGATCGAAGTGTGATCTCCTCCCCATCTATTTGTATTTGGATGCTCTTTGCACCTTTA
>Ga0180438_10010525_pt1 | contig 11333 bp, 7 predicted proteins | sample SS_ome_12_FD_132455 | JGI IMG/M metagenome (GOLD analysis project Ga0180438, IMG submission 132455) | Hypersaline lake sediment archaeal communities from the Salton Sea, California, USA - SS_3_D_2 metaG | ecosystem: Environmental > Aquatic > Non-marine Saline and Alkaline > Hypersaline >...
GCCTGGCCGGTCGACGATCAGGTTTTCCGTCGTGGCAAGGACAGCGCCCGCGGGGTCCGTCCAAGCGATCGCATAGGGCTCCCGCCCGCCCGAGATCCGAGCGGCAAGGATCACCTCAGTGATTGCGCACGTGAGCTCGCCGCTGGCAGACGCCTCGACCGTCGGTGCGACCAGGTCCTGCGTCACGGTCACGATGTCGCTTCCGGCACAGCCGTTGGCTCCGGTAGCCGTCACCCGGTACGTGCCCGGCCGATCGACGATCAGGTTCTCCGTCGTGGCAAGGACAGCGCCCGCGGGGTCCGTCCAAGCGATCGCATAGGGCTCCCGCCCGCCCGAGATCCGGGTGGCAAGGCTCACCCGAGTGCTCGCGCAAGTGAGCTCACCGCTGGCAGACGCCTCGACCGTCGGTGCGAGCAGGTCCTGCGTCACGGTGACGGTGTCGCTCCCGGCACAGCCGTTGGCTCCGGTGACCGTTACCCGGTACGTGCCCGACCGGTCGACGATCAGGCTTTCCGTCGTGGCAAGGACAGCGCCCGCGGGGTCCATCCAAGCGATCGCATAGGGCTCCCGCCCGCCCGAGATCCGGGCGGCAAGTGCGACTTCAGTGATCACGCACGTGAGCTCACCGCTGGCACACGCCTCAACCGTCGGTGCGAGCAGGTCCTGCGTCACGGTGACGGTGTCGCTCCCGGCACAGCCGTTGGCTCCGGTGACCGTCACCCGGTACGTGCCCGGCCGATTGACGATCAGCTGTTCCGCAGTGGCAAGCACGATGCCGGTGGAATCCGTCCACGCAACGAGGTACGGCTCCCGCCCACCGGTGATCTGCGCTGTCAGCGTCATCTCGGTGTCGTCGCAGGTCAGCTCGCCGCCTCCCGAGGCTTCCACGATGGGAGCGGAGATGTCCTGCGAGACGGCCACGGTATCGCTTGCGGCGCAGCCGTTCGCCCCGGTGACCGTTACGATGTACGTGCCCGGCTCGTCAACGGCGAGCGTCTCCGACGTCCCGAGACAAGAGCCCGACGGGGCGGTCCACGCGACTTCATACGGAGGCCGGCCGCCTTCGATGGCCGCCGAGAGGACCACCGTGGACGTCCGACAGGTTAGCACGTCCGCTGCCACCGCAGTCACCGCCGGCGGTCCGACGTCTTCGTGGACTTGCACTTCGGCGGCCGCGGCGCAGCCGTTCGCCCCGGTGACCGTCACGGTGTATGTGCCCGGCTGATCCACGGAAGCCGTCTCGGTTGTCGCGACGGTTCGGCCGGTCCCGTCGACCCATGCGAACTGGTACGGCGATCTCCCTCCAGCCACCACCGCTCGCAGCTCCACCTCGGGCGTCGCGCACGTCAACGTACCGCCGTCGCGCGCATCGACCGTTGGCGCTTCGAAGTCCTCATAGACAATGATGGACTTCTCGGCCGCGCAGCCGTTCGCTCCCTCGACGTATAGGGTGTACGCCCCGGCCTCGGCGACCACGACCTGCAATGACTTCCCGATCACTCTCTCGGACGAATCCAACCACGCCAAGAGGACCGGCGCTCGGGCCTCGGAGACTGTCGCCGTGAGAGTGACGGCCGAATCGGCGCACGTGATCGGACCGGACGCGGCAAGCTCGACGACCGGCGGATTGGCGTCGGACTTCACGCAAACGCGATCCGAAGCCGAGCAACCGTTGGCTCCGGTCACGGTCAGCGTGTATGTCCCCGGTGCGCCGACCTGTGCCGACGGGCCGGTCGACATCGTCTCGTCGTCTTCGTTCGTCCACCGATAGCTATACGGCTCGTGCCCTGCGGTCGCCGATCCTTCGAGCGCGACTTCAGTCATTCGACACGTCAGGGTCCGATCCGGCCCGGCGTCGACGACTGGCGCTTCCCGATTCTCGAGGACCTCGACCTCGGCTCGGGCTGTGCAGCCGTTCGCTCCTTCGACGAGGACCGTGAATCGCGCGGGGCTGGCGACAGCAAGACGGGGTCCTTCTCCAAGGGTTTCGCCGCCTTCCCCGAACCATCGGACCTCGAACGGGGGGCGTCCGCCGTGAATGGACGCGGTCAACAGGATCTCGGACGTCGTACAGCTTAGCTCGCCGCCGACGTCGATCGAGACCTGGGGAGCCTCGATGTCCTGGGTGATGGGAACCTGCTGTCCAACTCGACACCCACCGACCGAAACGACGACGGCTGTGTACGTTCCAGGCTCGCTGACGTCGAGGCTGTCCGACGTGCCGAGCAGCTTGCCTCCCGATCCCAGCCACTCATAGCGGTACGGAGGCGTCCCACCGTCGACGACGGCGTGCAGTGTCGTGGCCGGCACCCGACAGGTTAGCTCACGAGTGCCCTCGACGCTCACTGCGATGCGCGGAACGTTCGGAATCCCCACGTAGTCCTCCACCCGCTGCAACTCGGTCAGATGGCATAGTCCGCCGCCTGGACAGCTCGGCGCATAGCAGTCGTCGGATTCCTGGCAGGTCGCCTGAACCTCTCCCGGCAGCGGTTTCGTGACCGGTACACCGGCGAGCCAATAGGCGATGATCCGCTTCAGCATGTGGTAGCCGACGGTGTAGCCGCACGTATGAGGCACCGCCGTGTTCGACAACCAGAATTCGACGGCTCGCTGAACCTGCGGGAACGAGACGGAATCGGAGAGCGTTGCGTCCAACCGGTCTTCGTCGACGTCCCATCGCGAGATTGCGAGCAGCACAGGCAGGCATTGCCAGACGTACGCCTCCGATTCGCCGATCACCTGCACCTCACTGCATTCCAGTCCACTCGACACGGCTCCGATGAACGTCGCCGGAGCGCCGCAGCACCCGCTGTACGTGCTGAGTTGGTCGGTCGTCGATTCGACCACTTCAACGAGGTACGTGACGGCGATCGTCTGTCCCGCCGGCAGACGATCGGGGTAGACCCATTCGGTTGCGGACGGCCGATACGCGAACCCGGGATGCTCCACGGGCGTAACCCGCCAGCCCTGCGGGAACCATTCCGCCAATCCGACGCCGTATGCGTCGTGCGATCCGGTGATCTCGACGGTGACCGAGAACTGCCGTGCTGGCAGCCTGGGGTCGAGGCACCCCTCGGGCAGGAGAACGGCGTCGCACGGAAGGAAGGTATCGATCGTGCGAACGGCGATGAGATCCGGATCGACCGACAACGGGAGCGGTTCGCCGACCTCCGTGCACGCCTCGTACAGTGCCGTGAGCTTCTCCATCATGGCGAGATCGATGATCTCACCCTCCGTCCAAGGGACGGCCGAGTCGGTGGCCCAGTACTCGAGGGCTCGGTCGAGCTGCCTGCCGCTGATGCCGCCGCTCAGCCGAAGATCGATCCGATCCGGCTCCTCCAGGCTCCCTGGAACGAGATGGGCGACGGCCGTCGGAATCGGAAGTGCCGTGACGATCTCCACAGTCGTCTCCCCGGGAATTGGGACCTCGAACCGCGGGACGGTGGCCTGGAAGGTCCCCGCGATTTCAAAGCAGGTGGGGAGCGTTTCGGCGTACAGGCGGTCGGCCGGCGGCACCGTGATCTCATACACCAGCTCGAGCGTCGTCCCTTCGGCCAGCTGCTCAGTGAAGACCCATTCGTTTCCGGACCGCTTGAATGCCGAGCCCTCCGTCTCCACCGGATGCACCGTCCATCCGAACGGCAGCTTCTCGCGTACGCCGACGCCATCCAGATCCTGAAGCACGTCGATGGAGAGCGTCACCCGAAACGTGCTCCCGGGAAGGGCATGGGCCGTCGAAATGACTCGGTCGAGGCGTACCATCGCCTCTGCGTCCTCGGCCTGCCCCGCCGCCGGCAGCACGGCCAAGAGCAGGATGGACGCTGCAGCGATCGCCAGCACAGTCAAACGTCGATAGGGCAACTTGGTCACGGTTCATGCTCCTCTTGAGACGAGTCTTCCAAGGTGTATCCCCATTGTCCGGAATTCGCTGCCGAACGTCTGTCATGTGGATTACAGGCACCGTCTGCCTCCTCAGCAGAGGCGCCTTCCGCGTGGGTCGGCAGGCAACCGAGCGAGGCTGGAGGACCTGTCACTCGGATTGGTGGATGCGTTTCCGGACAGTGTCGTGAAGGACTGGCTTCGCCCCCGCATCTGGGAGGAGGAATGCGGGGTGCGTTCCGGGCCCCGCGGTGCACGGCGATGGCTGTTGGAGGACGCCCTCGAAGTGAGCATCGATCATGAACGTGCTTCGCACGGTGCCGCTCTCCCGACGAAGGCCCGCGGCTTTGCCCGGGACGCACATCTCGTCTGCCGGCATCCCGTGGCTTGCGCTCATCGGTCCGCGCAGAAGACGCTCCGCCGTTCTTGAGGGATTCGTAGATCCGCTCCATCGCCGTTGGACGGCGCAGTACGGATTGCGCCGGCCACCAGGTCGTAGAACCATCGGTCGAGCGCTTTGCCCTCGGTTTCGTGACTGGCGGTCGGCGGGCTCGTCGGTGGCCGTCGGATGATGAGTGACGATCCTGCGTGGCCTTTTCTTCTCCTGCGGATTGAGGTACCGTTGGTCTGCGCGGACTCCGCCCTAGGCAGTCGATGCTTGACCGGCTGAGACCGCAAAAGGAGATCGAATGGCTTTTGGAGAACGTAGGATGGTCGACGTGCGGCACCTCAACTTGAAGTGCGCCGACTGTGGGAAAGAGATCGACGAACTTCCGTTTGAACCAACGTCCGACCGTCCTGTGTACTGCGGCGACTGCAACCGCAAGCGCCGCCCGCCGCGGAGCGGTGGCGGCGGTCGTCGAGGCAAGCCGGGGGGCGGCCGTGGCGGCAATTCGCGCGGCGGCAAGGACAGCGACTGGCGATACTGAACCAAGGGAGTTCTTCACGGATTCGAGCAGTGGGTCGGCGCTAGCCGGCCCACTGCTTCTCCTGCTTCCCGGCGTGACGGTGCTCGCCTCAAGGCCCTCAGCCTGCGTCGCTGACGTTGCCCAGCTCCTCAGCCCGCTGCAGGACACGGAGTCGGAAAGCGTGTAGCTTGTGTTCGAGGGTCATCGCCAAACCTCCCAGGTCGTTTGGGCGCTGCCTGGTGATCTTGCCCTGATGACCCTCTTCTTTCTTCCCGCTTCAAGCACCACGTGCCGACAGTACTCTGAAACTTGACACGGCTAGTGGGGCGACGATCTGCGCTTTTCCTCGTACATCGCTTGGTCGGCTTGGTTCAGGACGCGCTCGATCGATTCTCCGCTCTCCGGATCCCAGTGGGCCGCCCCGATCGCCACGGTGATGGGGAACTCCGACAAGAAGCTCATTTGGCCTTTCTGAGACGCCTCTGCATGGATGCGGTCCCTCACGATTTCGGCTTCTCCGTTCGTCTCGATCAACAAGACGAGGAACTCGTCCCCGCCGTAGCGGACCACGGCATCGGAGTCGCGCACGCAGCGACACAGCATCTCCGCGACGCTGCGCAAGACCTCGTCTCCGGTCGCGTGGCCGAAACGGTCGTTGACCTCCTTGAACCGGTTGACGTCGATCATCAGGACTCCGATCGGATGCCGGTAGCGGCGCGCACGGCCGATCTCGGCATCGAGGATCTCCGCGAGGGCGTGTCGGTTGAACACGCCGGTCAACGGATCGTGACGCGCCATGTGAGAGAGCCTCCGTTCGTATTCCTTCTGCTCGGTGATGTCTTGCAGGCTCCCCTCGTACGAGCGGATCCGCCCGCCCTCGTCGTGGACGACCCGGCAGGTGTCGCGCACCCAGATCGTCGTTCCGTCCCGCTTTCTGAGCTGAGTCTCGAAGTCCTGAACGATGCCGTCTTGAGCGAGAAGGGCCTGTTCCTTCTCGCGATCCCCCGGATCCGCGTACAGCTGCGAAGCCATCATTCCGAGAAGGGAGTCCTTGTCGAGATACCCGAGCATCTCGACCAGGGCCGGATTGGCTTCGAGGATCAATCCCTCTGGAGTCGTGGCGTACAGCCCGATCGGAACGCCCTCGAACAGTGAGCGATAGCGGGTCTCGCGTTCCCTGAGGGCCTGCTGCGTGCCGCCGATGTCGGTCCTCTTCCGGTGCTCGTTGCGCTGACCTACGTTTGCTGCTGGCATGTAAGCTCACAGACTACATGATTCTCTGCGGAATGCCAAATGGACATGGGGCTTGAAGTCGCTTTGATCGGTGCGATGAGGCGGTGCCTACCGGTCTGACCGGCTGCGCTTGGCTAGGACACCCGGAGAGACACGGCGCGGTCCGTCGGGTCGGGCTGACGGAGGTTGCGTCGAGCCGGACAGGGGGTCACAATGAGCGACGTGCGCATGTCGGCAATGCGGCACAGAACGCAACCGGACGAGTTCCCACCCTTTGTTGCTCCCGCGCTTTCGCGGACTGCCGAGGAGTCCGGAGAGACCCGACCGGATGTCTCCGTACGCTGGATCATGACCGGAGAGTGGTTGCACACCGCACTTCATCTCGGCCGGCCCCGCCGTACGCTGACTGTTGCCGGATACTGAGATCTCAGGAGGGGAGACCATGCCCAACGGCTACTGCGGAAAGATCCTGTACGTCGATCTGACGGCGAAAAAGATCACAATCGAGGAGCCGAGCGAAGACTTCTATCGCAAGTATCTTGGCGGGTGGGGGTTCATCGCGTACGAGCTGCTCAAGCGGGCGCCAAGGGGCGTCGATCCGTTGGCGCCGGAGAATCCGCTGATCTTCGCGACCGGAGTGGCGTCAGGGACGCCGATTCCCGGCAGCGGCCGTCACGCGGTCGGCGCCAAGTCGCCCTTGACGGGGGCGTTCGGCGAGGCCGACGTCGGAGGGTTCTGGAGCGCCGAATTGAAGCGGGCCGGCTTCGACGCCGTCGTCGTTACCGGAGCGTCTGAGGGACCGGTCTACTTGTGGATCCAAGACGGAGAGGTCGAGATCCGAGGCGCCCAGCACCTGTGGGGCAAGGAGACGGCCGAGGTCCAATCGGCGATCCGAGAGGAGCACGGCGACGGCAAGATCCGCGTCATCCAATGCGGGATCGCCGGAGAGAATCTCGTACGCTTCGCCTGCGTCATCAGCGACGTCAACCGGGCCGCCGGCCGAACCGGTCTCGGCGCGGTGATGGGGTCGAAGAAGCTTCGGGCCGTGGCGGTGCGGGGGACCGGAAGCGTTGAGGTCGCGGATCCCGACGGCGCGAAGGAGATCGTCGACTACGTCGTCGGCCTGCGTGAGCGATGGGCCAGCCTGCACGAGCACGGGACTGGCGGCGGGATCGTGCAGATGGACGAGGTCGGCCGGCTTCCGACACGCAACTTCCGGGAGGGGAAGTTCGAGGGGGCGGAGAAGATCGCCGGGACGACGATGACCGAGCGGCTCCTGATCGATCGCGGCACCTGCCACGCTTGCCCAATTGCCTGCAAGCGGATTGTCAAGGCGGACGGCGAGTACACAGTGGATCCGGACTACGGCGGCCCGGAGTACGAGAGCCTCGCGTCGCTCGGCTCGATCTGCGGCGTCGACCACCTCGAAGCCGTCGCCTACGCCAACCAGCTGTGCAACGCCTACGGCCTCGACACGATTTCCACCGGTGTAACGATCGGCTGGGCGATGGAGTGCTTCGAGCGCGGGCTGCTGACCGCCGAAGACACCGGTGGCCTGGAGCCGCGATTCGGCGACCACAAGGTGATGACTCAGCTTGTCGAGCAGATCGCGCGCCGCGACGGGCTCGGCGATCTTCTCGCCGAGGGGTCGCTCCGCGCGGCGAGGAAGGTCGGCCGCGACACTGCGCGCTACGCCGTCCAGGCCAAGGGCCAGGAGTTCCCGATGCACGATCCTCGCTGGCAGTTCGGGCTCGGGATCGGGTACGCCACCTCGCCGACCGGCGCGGATCACATGCACAACTTCCACGACTCGGGTGTTGAATCGGAAGCGGGCGCGGCGCGGATGAAGTCGTTCGGGGTCTTCACCGAACCCTTGGAACGGACCACGCTGCCCACCGAGAAACCGGTCCTTGCCGCAACGGTCATCCGGGCTCAAGTGATGAACAATTGCGTCGGCGTCTGCATGTTCCTTCCCTATCGGCTGTCGAACTACCGACAGATCGTCGCCGCGGTCGCCGGCTGGGAGGTCACCGACCTCGAGCTGCTTCGAGTTGGCGAGCGGGCGCTGGCGCTGGCGCGCCTGTACAACGCCCGGGAAGGGTTCACACCGGCGGACGACACCCATCACCCGCGGTTCACCGAGCCGTTGATGCTCGCGGGCGAGGAGGGCGCGTCGATCCCGGAAGACCAGATGCGGAAGGCGGTCGATCTGTACTGCGAGCTGCAGGGCTGGGACAAGGCCACCGGTGCTCCGACGCGGGCCAGACTGCTTGAGCTCAGCCTCGACTGGGTTCTTCCCGAGCTCGAGGGAAGCAAGAGTGGGTAGAGTGAAACGAGAGGAGGCGTCATGCCGAAGGCGAGAATCACGGTCGTCAAGCGGGTCGCGCACATGGATCTGCTCGACGAGCACCTGAATCGGGACGATTTCCCGCAGGCCTACGGCCCGTGCGAGGTCATGAAGGAAGGGCAGACGTTCGTCATCGACGGCGTCTTCCCGCGGAAGCCGGACGACTTCAACTGTCAGGGCGCGTGGAACGACATTCAGCGCAATCTCGCCTCGATCATGTACGGTGGCGATCTCCCGTGGATCGTGCAGCCCGGAACCGTCATTGCCTCGTGCAGCGACGGGCTGCGTCCGGTGTCGTTCAAGATCGAACGAATCGAGCAGTGAGGTGATCGAATGAGCGATCGGGATACCATCCTGGAGAACGAGCACTTCCGGCTGGAACGGCTCGCCGAAGGGGTCTACGCGGCGATCAAGACCCTCGAAGGCGGCGCGATGGGCAACGCCGGGATCGTCGATCTCGGAGGCGAGACGGTGGTCTTCGACGCGTTTCTCACTCGCGCCGCCGCGACCGAACTCCGCACCGCCGCGGAAACCCTGACCGGCCGGCCGCCGCGCTACCTGATCGACAGCCACGCGCACGGGGACCACGTGGGCGGCAACTGTGTCTTCCTCCCCGAGGCGGTGATCGTCGCGAGCACGGCGACGGCCGACAGGCTATCAGCCCAAAGCGACGAAGCAATCGAGCCGGCGGAGCTGATCGAGTACATCGAGAAGCTGGAACGGGCGTTGGCCGAGGAGACGGACGAGCGCGTCCGTTTCAACGTCGAAGGGAACCTCTATCCGAGGAGATGGCTCCTCCAGGAGGTGCCGCTCGACCTCGCTCTGCCGTCGCTTGCCCTCGATGGCCGGCTAACGATCCGCGGGAGCCAGCGGACCGTCCAGCTGGTTGTGGTCGATCGAGCGCACACCGATGGGGACGTCGTTCTCCTCTGCCCCGACGATCGGATCGCGTTCCTCGGGGATCTGGGGTTCTTCCAGGATTCGCCGCCGTACATCGCCCCGGAGGGCGACGCCGCTTCTTGGGCGGAACGGCTCTCCGACTATGAGCGACTCGACATCGAGCACTTCGTTCCCGGCCACGGGAACGTAGGTGGGGCGGAAGAGTTGGTGACCCAGCGTGGTTTCCTCGACACGGTGGTCGGCGTTGCACAGGACGTGGCAACCCGTGGGGGAACCGTTGACGATGTCATCGAACGCCTGCAGGAGACCGAGTACGCGAGGTGGGAGAAGACGACCCTGTACACCGCCAGCCTTCAGTCCGTGCTGGGGCAGCTCGGCGGGGAGGACTCCCGTCGGAACGAGGCGTGACGATGGCGAACGATCAGTTCCACTACGATCGCAGCGTGTCGCTCGACGTCCGTCCGGTCGGGTCTCGCCAGCACGACGGGTGGATCGGGTTGGAACTAACGTACGCGACGCCGTTCGATCGGCGGCGGGCGGCCACGATCGTGCGACCGATCATCGGAGGGCCGTTCCCGGCGATCCTCTACGTGCACTGGTACGAGCCGGCGGCGACGGACTCGAACCGGACGCAGTTCCTCGAAGAGGCGAAGACGATGGCGAAGCGCGGGGCGCTGTCGCTGCTGATCGAGACGATGTGGTCCGATCGCGAGTGGTTCCTCAAGCGCACCCAGGCCGAGGACCATCGCACATCGCTGGAGCAGGTGATCGAACTGCGACGGGCGATGGACTTGTTGCTCGAGCAGCCCGTCGCCGACCCGGAGCGGTTCGCGTACGTCGGGCACGACTTCGGCGCGATGTACGGTGTCGTGATGGGGAGCGTCGACCCGCGGCCTTCGTGCTACGTGCTGATGGCGGGGACGCCGAGGTTCCCCGACTGGTACTTGTACTACCCCCGCCTCGAGAGTGAAGCGCGGGAGGCGTTCATCGAGCAGATGGCGGAGCTCGATCCGATCGGCCGCGTGGGGGAGCTCCCGCCGGCGCCGCTGCTCTTTCAGTTCGCCCAAGACGACGTCCACGTGCCGGTCGAGCGGGCCGAGGCGTTCTTCGCGGCCGCCCGGAACCCGAAGGAGCTTCGTTGGTACGATGCGAAGCACGGCCTCAACGCGGAAGCGACAGCGGATCGGATCGAGTGGGTCACCCGCCGGCTCGGGCTGGAGAGCCCGCAGGAGGCGCACCGTGACTGACCGTGATGCAAGGGCGGGGCGGACTCGCAATCACAACCGGCGGACGACCACGAGACGTGAAGCGGTTCATCCTCTTCGCTGCGCACGTGGGGCGACCGTAGCGAATCTCACCGGCCGGACCGACGAGCACGGTGTCCGCCGTTCGACAAGAAGCCTTCACCGGAAACCCACGCTCTGCTCGAATCGCCCACGAGACACGCGCGCGTCGTGACCGGTTTCGTCTCGTTGATGGCGCGTCTGATCTGCCGATTGAACTATGAGGGCCGTCACAGCTCCGACGTCTTGCGAACACACGAGTCTCAAGGGAACTCCACGATGACGCCATGACCGTGGCGTAGTCTAGGATCGTCCTGCAACACCTCCGCTCGCAGGATTCCAGGGACGCTCGGCTTCTCCGGGAGCCGAGCGTCTGGCTCTGATGACGTGCGGAGGGAATCCATCGGGCTGGCAGGAGAGAGTTCGAGACGAGCTTCCGCAGTACACCCGTGAGAGACGCCTGCAGCCACCTGCTCACAGAGCAGGCGGCGCAGCTTGGGAGTCTGCCGGATGGATCAGCAGACTCCTGGCGATCACCCCTTCCAAACGAATTCGCAGGAGAAAGACCGAGGCGGATGCCTGAACAGTCCTCCTCCTGCGAATACGCCCGTGAGGGACTCGTAACCCCCGGCTACCCTTTGGGTAGCTTGCGAGTTTGCTCTGATGGGCTCGATGGAAACTCATGGGACTGACTGCTCTTCGAGTTTCGCGGTCGGGACTCTGAACCCTGGCTGTCCTAACGGACAGCTTGCGAGTTTGCCCGTTGATTACGATGCAAACTCA
>Ga0180438_10010526_pt1 | contig 11332 bp, 11 predicted proteins | sample SS_ome_12_FD_132455 | JGI IMG/M metagenome (GOLD analysis project Ga0180438, IMG submission 132455) | Hypersaline lake sediment archaeal communities from the Salton Sea, California, USA - SS_3_D_2 metaG | ecosystem: Environmental > Aquatic > Non-marine Saline and Alkaline > Hypersaline >...
ATTGAAGTCCAGGTTTCTCCGTAATCCGTTGTTTTGTAGACAAAAGGCCTGAAATCATCGCGCCGGAATCCGGTGTAAGAGACATAAGCTGTTCCCGGATCATGATGTGAAGCATGGACTCGACTCACCCAGTATCCGGGATTTCCGGTGATCTTATCATTCAGTTTTGTCCAGTCAGTGCTGCCAGGTTTCTTGACCCAAACATTTCCGTCGTCTGTTCCGACCCAAAGCAGATCCTGAATAAGCGGAGACTCGTCAATGGTGGTAATCGTGCAGTACTGGATGTTTCCGTCTCCGCCTTTCCCGGTCGTTAGCTTCTTCGGGTCGTTTGTTGTCAAGTCAGGGCTGATCTCTTCCCAGAATTCGCCCCGCATGGGAGACCTGACAACGATGTTTCCGCAGTGGTAGATCGTATCACTGTCATGCGGAGAAACGAGGATCGGAGAATTCCAGTTCCAGCGAAGCTCTGGTTTTTGCCGACTGTAGGCGATAGACTTCCTCTCTCCGGTTTTAAGGTCCAGCCTCTGGAGCGGCCCGAACTGGGATTCGTTGTAGAGATAACGGTTTGTTTGCCAGTCAAACACATTGTACATTCCGTCACCACCGCCCACGTTCTGCCAGTCTTCAAGCGTGATGGGCCCTCCGCCGCGCTTTGTGCTAGGTCCCAGGTGCGAGCCGTTATCCTGAAGTCCGCCAGCCACATTATACGGATAGGACATATCCACGCCCACCGCATAAAATTGGGCTAAAGGCAGGAAGTCCGGATGGTACCAATTTTTTCCTCCGTCATAGGATACTCCCATGCCGTGGTCATAACCGAGAAGCATGTGATTGGAATCCTTGGGATTGATCCATAACGCATGGTCGTCACCGCCGAACCTTAAAGGACGCCTCTGCCAGGTTTTTCCGCCATCTCTTGTTCCCCAGGAAGCAGCGCTTAAGACATGGACAACCTTATCGTCATTGGGATCGATTATGATTTGTCCGTAGTAGTATCCAGGTGCACCGCCGATGCTCCGGTCATCAGGACTTACTTTCTTCCAGGTCTTTCCGGCATCATCGGAGCGGTAGACCTCTCCGTCGATCATCCCGCGGCTGGCTTTTCCTTCGCGCAGCTCTTTGAGCCTGTCTGCATCGGACATGCCGGGCTTATTGGCATTTTCAATGCAGGCATACAGGATATTCGGGTTTCTCAGGTAAATATCGATACCGATGCGTCCCAGCATCCCTCCTGGAAGCCCTCCACCGAGCTTTGTCCAGGTTTTGCCGGCGTTGGTTGTCTTGTAAATCGCGCTTCCCGGCCCACCCAGGTTAAAAGTCCAGGGTTTCCTCTCTTTATCGTAAGTACAGGCATACAGCACATTCGGATTAGTTGGGTCCATGGCCACATCCACTACTCCGATATCCTTTCCGTCTGCCTTGACAGCCAGCACTTTATTCCAGCTCTTTCCACCATTTGTTGATTTGTACAGTCCCCGCTCAGGATTTTCAGAGTAAAGATGGCCGAGAGCCGCCACATAGATGATGTTCGGATTTTTCGGATGGATGATGATACGGCCGATATGGTGGGATTCTTTTAGACCCATGTGTTTCCAGGTTTTTCCGGCATCTGTGGATTTGTACATCCCGTCTCCCCAATATGTGCTTCTGGAGTTGTTGGCTTCACCTGTTCCGACCCAGATGATATTCGGGTCTGAGGGAGCCACAGCAATGTCACCGATGGAAAAAACATTCTCGTAATCGAAAATCGGTTCGAAGGTGATACCGTTGTTGGTGGTCTTCCACAATCCTCCTGAACCTGTCGCCGCGTAAAAAGTGTGCGGCTGCTGCACTGGCACCGCAAAGTCCACGAACCTTCCGCTCTGTCGTGTCGGTCCGATTGCCCTGTACTCGAGACTCTTCAATAGGTCTTCTGTGAGACTTTGGCCAAAAGCTGAAAACGGGACAGCCAGGGCCAAAAACACGACCAGTAAGGCCACAACTAACTTTGGATAGTTTTTTTGAAATTCCATAATTCCCTCCTTAAAAAAGTTGTAAGATTTATAATAAATAGCGCTGGGGTTGATGATTGATGTCGTATCCAGAGACTCATGTTTAAGATGATCTGAATAATTTGAGTAGGTAATAATAATTCAGATGAAGACAAAGGTCAACGAGAAAATATCTCTGAATTATTCATAAAATCTGCCGACACTTCATTCACAAAACCTTTCAAGCAAGGATAATAGAATATCTTATGTCGGCATCTTTTCCCCTGCTGGCGAGCCGATCTCACCCCATCTACTTCGTTACAGCGCAAGAGCGGTGGACGACCACGTCATCACGAGCGATCGAAGAGAGCGCGGTGAACTCATCATTCTTCGCGACCAGCATGAGATTGCCACATTCGCTACGCTCTTCGCAACGGAGTCTGAGGCAACCTCGACTCGTGAATAACTCATATCCATGAATTATTCATAAAATCTGCCAGCACAATATTCTATCTACAATAAAAGAGGGATGGCCCCTTTCTTTCCAATCTTGCCTTGGCATGAGCCATCCTGAGATTGCTTCATTCCTCAATTTCTTCGCTCTTGACCTCCATTTTTCCCGATGATATAAGCTATAAACAGGGATTTGATAAGAAAATAAAAGGGAAATAATCGAAAGACTAAAAATCTTACTTGAATTTTAATGGAGTTATCAGATTTTATGAATAATTCATGGCACATGAATAATTCAGGGGACATGATTTATTCACGTTGATTTTCTGATGATAAAGTCCAAACATCCCGTACTTAAAGAAGCCGGGAAGACTGCGTTCCTCATTATTTTTTTCTTATTGTTTGCTGGCAATCGGAGTTTTGAATATATCCTTCAGAATGCTGATAGTGCTGAGGGAGATTATGTGATTTTGCTTCATGGACTGACCCGCTCAAACCGTTCGATGAAGAAAATCGAGGAATCTCTTACAGACCGCGGCTACAGGGTTGTGAATGTCGATTATCCTTCCACAGAGCATCCGATAGAATACCTGGCAGATAATGTGCTCGGCGACGTCATCGCTCGCTGCAACACCAGCTCGGGTTCAAAGATCAACTTTGTCACCCATTCTTTAGGAGGAATAGTCGTCCGCTATTATCTCAAACATCATGAACTCACGAACCTTGGACGCGTTGTCATGCTCAGCCCCCCGAACAAAGGGAGCGAATTGGTCGATAATCTCAAAGATAGTTATTTTTTCAAAATGCGGCACGGGCCAGCCGGTCAACAACTGGGAACAGGCAAAGAGAGTTTGCCTCAAAACCTGGGGCCGGTCGATTTTAGCCTGGGAGTCATCACCGGAAACATCAGCTTCAATCTTATTTCGTCTGTCATTCTACCGGGGCCCGATGATGGTGTTGTGTCCGTGGAAAGTGCAAAGGTGGAAGGCATGGCCGATTTTATCGTAGTGCCCAACACCCATACGTTTATCATGAAGAGCAAAAACGTGATCGAACAAATAATTCATTTTCTCGAGAATGGAAAGTTCGATCATTCAGAATTTAAACGGATATGATAAGATTGGATGAAAGCGAATGGCTCTGTGCAGGAATCTCATCCAAGAGTAAAGGTCCTAATTCGATCCGGAAGACAATAAAGGTATCAGGAAAAACATCATGACAGATACGGTTAGCCTTCCTTTATGGCTGGTCATTCTCGGTTGCCTGCTCATTGCCTGGGCTTTGCTGGACCATCTTTTGCTTCCCAGTGTGAGGTGGTACCTTCGCAGACGTTTAAACATCGTCATCGAAGAGGTGAACAAGAAACTCGACCTTCAGCTTCCTGCGTTTAAGCTGACAAAACGAAAGGTTCTCATTGACCGTCTGAAATACGATTCCCAAGTCCTGGAAGCTGTGAATGAATACTGCAAGGAGAACGATGTTCCTAAGGAAGTGGCCATAGAGAAAGTGGAACGTTATGCGAGAGAGATCGTCCCCTCCTTTAATGCTTATACTTACTTCCGGATTGGGAGCTGGCTGAGCAAATCGATTTCAAGACTTCTCTACCGCGTGAGAATAGGTTTTGCCGATGAAGAGGGATTGGAAAAGGTCGATCCTCAGTCAAGCGTGGTGTTCATCATGAACCATCGCAGCAACATGGATTACATTCTGCTGGCCTATTTAGTCATAAACAGAGTCGCCTTGAGTTTTGCCATGGGTGAATGGGCAAGGTTCTGGCCAGTGCAGCAACTGGCTTGCGCATTGGGAGCTTATTGTGTCAGAAGAGGGTCGAAAAATCCTCTCTATCGCCGGGTATTGATGCGCTATGTACAGATGGCGACAGAAGCCGGTGTTGTTCAGGCGGTCTACCCCGAAGGAAAGCTGACCAAGGATGGCAAATTGTGCCCACCCCGTATCGGCCTCTTGGATTACATGCTGCGCTCCTTCGACCCAAACACAGAGCGAGATATTGTTTTCATTCCTGTCGGTATCAACTACGACCGAGTCCTGGAAGACCGGACATTGCTGTTAGGTCTCGACCCTAAAGTCAAAGTCCAATCTGGCCTGAGTGCTGTGAGGACATCCTTGTCATTCATTATGCATAATCTCTGGCTTATGCTCCGTGGGCGCTGGCACCGTTTTGGCTATGCCATCGTGAACTTCGGCACTCCAGTTTCTTTGAGAGAATACGTAACGAAGCATAAGCTTGATTTCCCAAAGATGGCAAAAGAGGAGCGGGTCAAGAGAGTTCAGGCTTTGGCGGAAGAGTTGATAGAAAAAGTCGGTGCAGTCATCCCTGTCGCGCCTGTTCCCCTAATCGCCTCTGTGTTTGTCGAGAATCCGGAAAAGAGTTTTTCGGATTTGGAGATCAAGGCACGTGTCCAGAGGCTGATCGACAAACTTGAAAAAAAGGGGGCCCGTGTGTACATTCCCCGGAGCGATCGAGAATACACTATTGAAGTCGGGCTGCGCATGCTGATTTTAAGACATATCGTACTGGAAGATAACCGGATTTTTTACGCGGCCCCGGATGAGATGGATGTACTCGAGTATTATGCGAACTCAATATCCCATTTTATCAAGCCTCAAAGCCAGAAGTGAACAAATAGACTCCCAAGTGTCATTCAGAATTTCGTCAGACTCTATTTCTTTTGTGGATGAAAGAAACACAAGAACAGGTTTGTTGAGGTCTTCCAGTTCAGGTGAATATGGAGATGAGTGTCAGAACCCAATTCAGAAAAAATAAAACAGCTAAGAGGATTATACCCTTATGCAGAAGTTTTATGTATCGAGAGAGAGGCTCCCTCCATTTTGGAATCGAAATATAAAACAGGTTAGAGACAAACTGCAGAAATACGTAAATGAGAGTCAACAGGCCCAAGCGGTGATGAAAAAAGCTCGCTGCCAGGCGTCCGTGGGCTGCAGCAACGATTGAACGAGTGAGGCCGCAACCCGGGCACGGCAGTCCGGTGGTGGCGCGGAAGACGCATGTATTAGGGAGTGTGATCTTCCCAACCTGAAGAGAGGGGGCTTCCGGAGTTGAAGGATTTAAGATTGCCGCACCTCCCAGGATGATAGAGCAGAATATAAGGATTATCAAATAAGGGGTGAGTTCACTTTTTCGTTTTGAATTGACTGGCTTCATTGGCCAGTGGACAGACTATACGAAGTTAATCTCAGTGGAAGGCGGTCTTTATCTCCGGTTTCGTCAATACAATCAGACACCAGATTCCGATAGGCAGCCCAATGATACAACAGGGGCTGATACAGGGAATCATCGCCAGTATGCTGGCGGCCATACACAATCCGTACTGAGTGAGTTCTTTCATCTTCAAGGCGGCGTAGATGATGAGTGCCGCGACCAGAATACCGATTAAAGAGCTAGCAATACCCGCAGCCCCCTCATAGAGTTCCGTATACCGCTCGTCAAATTCATCGAATCTGTCTGCCATGAGCGAGCTTATACTCGTCCCGAGAAAGCTCATGAACAGGCCGATTATACTAAATACTCCACCGATTATTCCTGTGACGAGAAGTCCGATAGACGGGCCGGAGACCTGCGCAGCAGGATCAGGAACGACCTGCACAGGCTTTTGTTCGTTAGTCATTTTTCCCTCCTGTTTGATTTCGAACGCTTCATCCAGAACAAGGACTCCGCTGGTTGTCCCTGCCGATTCTATTCAATCAAAATTTGAATGTCAATATTAATCACATTTTGTTGTCAGCAAATTATATCTTAAAAGAATAAAGGCTTTCCTCGTATTTATTTCTGAACAGAGACAAATAGAATGGAACTCCAATAATAAGTTCCAACGATTCGACCGGCTGCGAGGGAGAAGCCGACTCTTATTTGAAAAGTGATAGGAATTATCTTTATAATCAAATAGACGAGGTTAAAGGATCCGACCAGTGATTGTCAGAGAAGTAGAGGCTAAAAGCATTCTCAATAAATCCAAAGTTTTTGATTACTGTTTGAATGCTTATACCGGATGCCAGATTAACTGTGCCTACTGCTATGCGCGTCTGTTCATGAGGCGCTATTCGGGCCACAGAGAGCCATGGGGGAAGTTTGTGGATGTCAAGATCAATGCTCCACAGCTCTTGCACAAACAGTTGGAAAGAGCCAAAAGGGGAATTGTCTGGATTTCTTCCGTCTGCGATCCCTACCAGCCTCTTGAGGCGGAATATAAGCTCACCAGACGATGTTTAAGAGAGCTGGCGGCTAAACAATTCCCGGTGAATATTCAAACGAAATCAAAGCTTGCTCTCCGCGACCTGGACCTTTTTCAGGAATTTGAAGACATTGAGGTGGGATCGACTATAACGACGGATAATGAGAAGGTCTCAAGAGTGTTCGAACCCAGGGCATCCAGCGTTAGTGACAGGATTCAAATGCTCGAAACGATTCGGAAAACAGGGATCAAGACTTTCGCTTTTATCGGTCCCCTTCTCCCCGGGAATCCGGAAAAACTTATCGAACATCTCTCCGGAAAAACAGACAAGGTCTATATCGATAAAATGAACTACCTGAGCACCATAAAGGCTTTTTACTTTCAACAGGGGCTTAGAGACGCAGCAACGGCCGCGTTTTTCAACGAATACAGAAATAGGCTTATAATTGAATTGAAAAAGAGACGGATGAAATTCGAGGCTCTTTTTTAGAAAGGTCGCTCAGCAGCCGCCTTTTTTGTTTCTTGTATGTTTAGTGTTTTTTTTTATTGATCAGCTTGAATAATTCTTTTTCTTCCTGAATTCCTTTCAGGATATCCGAGAATAAGGGCTTCATTTCTTTCTTGTTATAGTCGCAATTTTCAATTTTTAATTTCTCTGAGTCGACATAGCAGGATACTAATTTAATGTCTTTGGCGTATTTCACAGAATGCCTCAATCCATCGGTTTCGAAATAAGTCACCTGAACGACCATCCTCTCTCCCTTTTCAATGTCATAGATCAAAACAACAATGTGCTCTTCGGTGTTCGTCGGATTCTTGTCCAGGTCAAAATGAAACTCTCTCTTTATGAAATATTCATCCTTCCTTTTTCCTAGCTCTGAGACTTCTTCATAGATGTTTTTCAGTATTCCTTCAGGATCCTTTTTGCTCTCATTTTTTTCAAAAAAGAAGTCAGAGGAACGGAAAAGATTATGGGCTTGAAGCACAGGTATGGAAATCATCCCCAGCAGAATAATATGGAGGATGGCTTTCAGGATGAAGATGTTGACTCTTTGTCGATGGACGGTCATCTTCTCTTCTATACTTATTATAGCGCAAAAGGCACAAAAAACCTATCCTGAATTATTCATAAAATCTGCCGATTCAAATCAAAAGAATAGGCATACAGTTTATTCCTGGGCCGGTGCTGGTTTTACCCTTTAAAATGCCTCTTTTCTGTGGTAGAATATGTGACAAAGTCACGTATGGAGAAGGAAATGGAGTACCAAGCAAGAACGATGCATTTAAGTCAAAAATTTGAGGAAATTGAGAGGAGCGATCGTGAACTCACTTCTGTACTCAATGAATTTGCCAGCAGAGGGTATAAGCTCGATAAAGTCGTTCCAGATGAAAGACTCGTTTCTGATCGAGATGCAAAAAAAGTTTTTATATTGATATTTATTAAGGATAAAGAAAGCGCTACAGCGCTGTAAAAAAGCCTTCCTCATACAGTCGATTCGAATCCTTAACCTCACTTTCCGTCGATTCAATAAACTCTATGGCGTCGTCAAGAGTCTTAATCATTTTTTTCTTGTCTTCCGGAAGCTGTCCCGCCACTCCTCTGTAAATAACCTCCCCCCCTGCCCAGAGATAATTCGTCACATGATCACTGGCCAAGAAGCAGCCATTAACATTCAGGCTTTCAATGAAAAGCTTCACTTCTTTCAAACGCTCGAGTGGAGGAGTGATCTCAAATTCACCTTTTTCCAGTTTATCTCTTAAGGGAGTCCCCTGCTTGAGGGTCAATGTTCTCAACCGTATGAAATCCGGCATGGCTTCATTGAGAACGCTGGCGCTGTTTAATGCGTGTTCCTTCCACCGATTTCGGCCTCCCGCACCACTGAGGACATAGAAAGAAACTTCGAATCCAGCCTTCTTAGCCTTCTGACCTGCCTTGACCATTTCTTGGGATCGGGCTCCTTTGCATAACCAATCGAGGACTAACGGATCTCCGGATTCAAGGCCGATATGGAGCCTGTCAAGGCCCGCCTTCCGAACATCTGTCAAGAATTCCATCTTCCTCATCAGAATAGTCTTTGCTCTGGCGTAAGCAGTTATCCGTTTGGCTTCAGGGAATGTCTTTTTGATATAGGCCACAATCGTGGCCAAATCCTTATGCACGAGATTGTCGCTGTCACCTAGGAATATGGAATCCGCCGCTCTGTAAATCTGTCTGGCTTTGCTCACATCCTTTTTGACCTCTTCTAAAGATTTAGCCTCGAATCGAAGGGATTTGTACATAAAACAGAATGCACATCTATTCCATGGACAGCCTCTTGTGATACGGATGAGTGCGCTGTCAGCCTCGTTCGGAGGTCTGTAGGGTGGAAAATCATAAGTGTTCAAGTATCTATGCATTTTTTTTCAGGGGCCTTGATGGTCTCAGAGAATGCAGTGTCTATTCTTTTATGTATCCAAGAGATTTTAGTTTTTCAATCTCTTCCTTTGTGAGTTTGTCTCTCTGTTTGAAGTACTTCTTGCTGTATTCGATGAATTCTTCGACATTGACTCTGAATTGAGTCAGTATTTCTGATAGGGCAGCCATTCGGCTGTCCGGGTTATGGTAAATATTCTGACTCTCGAACCAGTCTTTTTCGACATCGTAGGCTTCATATTTTTGATGGTCATAGATGAGTTTCACATTGTCTTTGAGCATTCCGTACCGGATGGGACTCACCTTCAAGTGAAAAAATTCACCTCTCTTGGAATCCACAACGCCTTTATACGCCTCAAAATAAAGCACTCTTTCCTCACTCTTCGGGTTGAACAGGTCCTCTCCTTCCATGTCTTCCGGGATTGGAATTTCCAGGTGCGATAGTATCGTGGGCGCAATATCCAGAAGGGAAACAGTCCTTTCGACCACGGCAGAGGCATTTTTATTCCCGGGTAGTTTCACGATGAGAGGCACATGAAGGCCGGAATTATATAATTTTCGACCGTGGGTGAAGTAATCATGCTCACCGAAGCTTTCTCCATGGTCCGCCATGAATATGATCAAAGAATCGTCATAGAGCCCGTACTCCTTTATTTTCTCGATTAACTGTCCGATGTAATGGTCGTCATATCCTACTTCGGTGTCGTATTTTCGAATTTTCTTGAAGTGGCTGCCTTCCGGATAGACAGAAGGATCGACTTCTTCATATCCCCTATCGAATTCCTTATGATAGACATAGGGTTCATGTGGCGAGGTGTAATGAACCCAGAGAAAGAATTTTCTCTTGGAATTTTGATACAGCCATCTCGAAGCTTTTTCACTGACATCTTTGGCATCACCCTCTGAGAGAAACATTTTGAGCCATCTTTTTTTGTCGAGGATTTCGGTGTAGGTATCAAAGCCACGGTTTAATCCTGTGAGGTCTTTCCTGAGCGGATAGTTTGAGATGAATGCTCCTGAATAATATCCATGCCTTTTGAGATACTGGGGTAATATTTTTGTTCTGTTGAACACAGACATTCCGTTTCGCTTGGCTCCATGCTTGTAGGGGGGAAGAGATGACAGCATGGAAGCGAAGGCAGGAGTCGTCAGAGGAGAAGGAGTGAAGCAGCGTGTGAACAAAATGCCATCTTCGGCGAACTGATCAATGTTGGGGCTTGTGTCCCTTGGATATCCGTAACAACTCAGATGGTCGGCTCTTAGAGTGTCGACAGCGATGATGATGACATTCGTCGAATATGAAAAGGAGTGAATGACTAAAATGGCAAACAACAGAGTTAAAAGTCTGTATAAACGCAGCATTAAAAATCCTAAAAACAATGCATATTGCAATGTTTTTTTCTATTCTATACCATTTACGGCCTGGATGCAAAAATTATGGCTTTGAGCTGTCTGTTTATCCTTACTTTTTCTTCGTGGATTCGAAATATTCCCGGATTTGAGGCTTTATGAGATAAACAATCACTAGAATACCGACTATGGTGCCAAAAGGAATTCTCAGCAAGCTGAAAGTGGCATAGGCAATGCTCATGACTCTCCCCCACTCTTTTCCGGCTAATAAACCAAAACCTGCCACCATAGCCAAGCTGGAAGTGAAAAAGAGGAAAATGACTGCAATGATCAGGCCGAAAACTGCAGCCACATTATCGACTCCGTGAAGATGTCTAACCTCAGGAAAAGCAAAAATGAATATGGCGCTCATCCCTATTAGGGCGCCTGCAGCCGTGATGAACTCCCATACTGCTATGAGTATGAGCTCGTCCGGTCTTCTCATCATCTTTCCTCCTAAATGTATTTTTTTATGAGATTGCCACGCTTCGCTCGCAATGACAAGAGGATGAGATTACCACGTTCCCTTCGATCATTCGTGTAACATCAGCTTCCAGGCTTTATCTTCAAAATATTGACTTTTCCTACCTTCTTTCAAGCGCAATCTCCATGCCGTTCGTCAGCGGACTGTAGCTAGTCTCCAGCCTCTGTTTGAAGGGTTCTAAAGATTTTCTTATGACTTCAGGCAGACCATCCTGCCAGACTAATCGGTATCGGTTGGAATCCATGGCCTCCATTTCAGCCTCCAGAACTCTTTGCCATTGCCTTTGGGCTTCTGGGACATCGCCCGCAGTTAACTTTTCATGCTGGTTGTGAAGCATGGGCAGGATAATCCTGTGCAGCCATCGGAGTGACATATCCTTACGGATTTCATCGGATTCTTCAGTATCCCAGTC
>Ga0180438_10010527_pt1 | contig 11331 bp, 4 predicted proteins | sample SS_ome_12_FD_132455 | JGI IMG/M metagenome (GOLD analysis project Ga0180438, IMG submission 132455) | Hypersaline lake sediment archaeal communities from the Salton Sea, California, USA - SS_3_D_2 metaG | ecosystem: Environmental > Aquatic > Non-marine Saline and Alkaline > Hypersaline >...
CATCCCTCATCTACCCATTCCTCATTTACTCATTCCTCATCTGCCTTTCTCTCACATTGCCGGGTGAGCCCCCGCCGCCCACTCTCACGCTGGCCTTTGTCGGCGACGTGATGCTTGGACGGGGGGTTGCTCAGGCCCTGGATGGCGACTGGGATGCGGCCTTTGTTGGCGTGCAGCCGTGGCTGGCCCAGGCTGATCTGGCGTTCGCCAACCTGGAGTCGCCTTTGACGACGGCGCCGTTTGCCCCTCCGTCAGATGGCATGGCAGGGCGCTATGACCTGCGAGCGCCTCCGGAGGCCGTCGCTGCGCTACGCGGAGCCGGATTTGACGTCGTCTCCCTGGCCAACAACCACGCGTTGGACGCCGGTCCGGCCGGGCTGGCCCAAACGGCGGCCACGCTGGGCAAAGTGGAAATCGCCGGGCTGGTAGATGATGGCCGCATCTACCCATCTACCCATCTACCAGCGTACCGTTTCCTGGCCTTTGACGACAGCGTCGAGCCACTCGACGTGCACGCGGCGGCGGGGGCAGTGGCCGCCGCCGCAGACGGGGGTGGTCTGGTCATCGTGTCGGTTCATTGGGGTGGCGAGTACCAGGCATCACCTTCCCTGCGCCAACGGACGGTCGCCCGGGCGTTGGCGCTTGCGGGCGCTGACCTGGTCATCGGTCACGGCCCCCACGTCCTGCAGCGGGTCGAGTGGGTGGGTGAAACCCTGGTCGCGTACAGCCTGGGCAACTTTTTGTTCGACCAGCCCTACCCGGCCGACTGCCGCTGGGGGGCCGTGCTGCGCGTTGCTGTGCAGGGTGACCGGATCGTCGCCGTCGATGCGCTGCCGACCGTGGTGCAGCGGGGTCGCGTGAAGCGCGCTGCTTCCGAGGATGGTGCTGCCATCCTTGCTCGTCTGGACCTCGATCCGGTATCCAGAATCCAGCACCAATTATCTAGCACTCAGGAGCAACCATCGTGAACCTCTTCCATGCGTTTTTCCTCGGCATTCTTCAGGGTGCGACCGAGTTCCTCCCGGTCAGTAGTTCGGGCCATCTGGTGCTCGTGCCGTGGCTCTTGGGCTGGGCTTCGCCCGGCCTGGCGTTCGACGCCGTCGTTCATTGGGGCACAGCGCTGGCCGTCGTCGCGTACTTTTGGCGAGATTGGGTCGCCCTCGTCCGCGCGGCATTATGTTCCTTGCGCGCACTAACGTTGCGAAGGTTTCGGGCGGCTCCGCCGGCACAGGAGGAACGCTTGCACAGCGGGTCCCTCTCTGATCCGAGAGTGGCTGCTGAACCTTTGCAACGTTCTCAGAGTTCCGGGGATGCCCGCCTGGCCTGGCTCATCCTGCTGGGCACGGTGCCAGCGGCGCTGGTCGGCTGGCTGCTGGATGACTTTTTCGAGCGCATGTTCGCGCGCCCCCCCGTGGCGGCTGCGTTCCTGCTCGTCACGGCGGCGCTCCTGACTGCCAGCGAGCAGTTTGGGCGCCGGGAGCGCGATCTCGACACGCTTACCTGGCTCGACGCGCTTCTCGTGGGGTTTGCCCAGGCGCTCGCCATCTTCCCCGGCATCTCACGCTCCGGTGCGACGATCGCCGCCGGACTTGAGCAGGGCTTGCGACGGGAGCCTGCCGCCAGGTTTAGTTTCTTCCTGGCCACCCCCGTCATCCTCGGCGCAGGGCTTTTCAAGGTGGTTGACCTGGTCCAAATGGGCAACCTGGCGGCGCAAGTCCCGTCGCTAGCCGTCGGCTTTGTGGCGGCTGGCGTCGTCGGTCTCGGTTGCATTCACTTCCTGCTGCGCTACCTGCAGCGCCACCGCCTGTACCCGTTCGCCGTATACTGTGCCATCGTGGGCGTCGCTTGTCTGGTCGTAGCGGTGGTCAGAGGGGGGTAGGAGGGGGTCGAGCTTCCTGGGACCTATCCGAAAGCTGCTGCGAGGCGGGCCTCCGGCAGGGGCATTGGGGTTTGCCAGATTGACCCTACGGTGACGTCTCTCGTGTCTCCCAGGCTGCTATGATCTCACGGTTGGCTTTGACGTTCTCCAGGAATTTGTGCCGTAGGATCGGATCGCTGATCTCGGCGGCCTGTTCCAGCAAGGATGCGCGCGCTCTGGACAATATGGCGTGACATCGCTCGGTGGCAGACGCGTTCCCGCCCGTCGCATCTAGGATGCGATAGCAGGTCATATAGACCTGGAGCGGATACTCAATGCCTTCGGAGCCGTTGGTCTCGATCCAGGCCATGATCTCTCTCACGTGCTCAAGCGCCTGCTGTGAATCGCCCTGCGCCATGGCGACGCGTGCCAGGCCAGCCAGATCGTCAATGGCGAGGCAGCTCTGGCCCATCTCGCGCCGCAGGTGCAGTGCGTTCTCGTAGGCCCTGGCGGCGCCCTGTAGCTCGCCCAGCTCGGCCAACGCGTGCCCCAGGTAGGTCAGGCTGTAGCCCTCTCCGCGCCGGTCCCCGATCTCTTCCTGGATCGCCAGCGCTTGCCGGCAGTACTCGCGGGCGGCCTCGTTTTCCCCCAGCCCGTGATGGACCAGGCCCAGGTTGACCAGGCTGTTCGCCTCTCCCCAGCGATCGCCGATCGTGATGCGGATCTCTAGTGCCTGCTGGTGGTAGTTTCGCGCTGCTTTGTATTCCCCCAGGTCGCAGTACACGGTGCCCAGGTTGTTGAGAGTCATGGTCTCTCCCCGCCGATCACCGATCGCGCGGTAGATAGACAATACCTGCTCGTAGGAATCCCGCGCTGCCAGATAGTCGCCCAATTCATAGTGGATCACGCCCAGCATGTTCAAGCTGTCCGCTCTGCCCTGGCGGTGACCGGCGGCCTGGTAGATTTCCAGTGCCTGCTGATAGTGGTCCTGCGCCGCTGGATAGCTGCCCTGGTACAGGTAAACGTCCCCCAGATTGTCCAGGCTTTTCGCTTCGGCGAGATGGTTGCCGGTGGTGCGGGCCAGCGTCAGCGCGCGCTCCAGTGGCACCCGGGCGGCCGCATAGTCGCCCTGGCGCCAGAGCACCTTGCCCCATTCGATGTAGCCTTCCGTGTCGTCTGCCAGCTCTTGGGTTTGTGCAGCGTGCTCGATCGAGCGCTGTACGGCCTCCAATGCTGCCGGATAGTCGCTCGTCACCTCATAGTAGTTGGCCTGCCGCAGGGAGATCTCGGCTTTCCAGCGGTGATCGTCCGTTTCTGTGACCAGCGAGGTCAGCGCCGACAGGTCGTGTGCCTGTGCCTCACGCTCTCCCCGCAGATCATTCACCGCCTCCCGCGCCAGCAGCAGATCGTAGCGCGCCGTTCTGTCGGTCTCCGGCGTGAGTTCCAGCGCCCGGCTGAAATAGCCCGCCGCTTCTGCATTGGCGAATTGAGCCGCCGCCCATTTGCCGGCCAGTCCTGCGTACTGGCGTTCTTGATGCTCATCTCCGGCCTGGTGCCAGTGATAGACCAGGAGTGGGTAGTGGGGTGCCAGGGATGAATCCAGTTCTCTCCCTCCCGCTTGGTCGGTGCCGTCGCCAAAAGTACGCTCGTACCACTGGGCCACCGCGCGGTGAAGTTGCCGTCGCTGGGCAAAGAGCAGCGTTTCGTAGGCCACCTCTTGGGTGATGATGTGCTTAAAGATATAGGTCAGTTCTGGCTCCGGAGCCTCAAGCGGCGTCAGATCCAGTTGAGCCAGGTCGTCGAGGAATGTTTTCAGCAGGCGACGGCTGATCTCCATATGCGCGCCCAACGTATCGTGAAGGGTAGTGAAGCCGAATGTGCGTCCGATGACGGCCGCTACTTTGAGCGCCAACTGCTCTTCGGGCGGCAAGCGGTCGATGCGGGAGAGCACGATGCCCTGGATGGTGTCTGGCAGGGCCTGGGCGGCCTGGTCCAGGTCGCCGCTGACGATGCACCTTGTCCTGTCCTGGTCGGCTTCGAGGGTGATGATGCCATTGTCCCGCAGCGCGAACACCAGCTCCTCGGCAAAGAAGGGATTGCCCCCGGCCCGTGTTCGGACCAACTCGGCCACGGCCTCTGGCAGCCCCTCGTCAGCCAGGCCCAGCCGGGCCGCTGCCAGCGCCACCGTCTCTTCTGGCGCGAGGGATTGCAGCGACAGGTGCTCGGTCTCGTCCATGCCGGCAAGAATCCGCGGCTCGACCCGCGCCATTTCGTCCTCCATGGGACGCATGACCACGACCAGGAGCAGCGGCACGCGGGCGACCTTCAGGGCGCGGGCAACCTGCACCACCAGGTCCCAAGACAGCGTGTCCAACCAGTGGGCGTCCTCCAGGACCAGCACCAGCGGCCTTTCACCCGCCCAGGCGCGCAGCAGCGCCAGCAACAGCGAGATCAGACTCTCGTGTCGCAGTTGGGTGTCCAGAGAGCCGGTCAACTCGTTTTCCGGCAGACCCAGACTCAACACGTCGTTCAGCAACGGAACGCGCTCCATCAGGTCCGGCGCCACGTCGCGAATGTGGATCTGGACTTGATGCTGCCTCTCCGCCAGGTCATCGACGTCGTCCAGGTAGAAATAGGAGGTAAAGATGTCCCGCCAGGCGCGGTAGGGTGTCTGTTGCTCGATGCTGTGTCCCATCCCGATCAGGCCCGCAACGCCGCGCTCTTGCATCAATCGGGCCAGTTCTTCCACCAGCCGCGATTTTCCAATGCCGGCTTCCCCTTCGATCAGCAGGATGCGGCTGCCTCCAGACTGCACGTGGTCCAGGCTGTCTGCGAGCCGTGCCATTTCGCCCCGGCGGCCGATCAGCAAGCCGCTGGCCTCCTCGCCGCCGCGTGTCCTGGCCTCGCCTGTGGGACGGTAGATACGGATCAGTCCTGCCTTCCCCTTGACGCGAACAGGCGGGAGCAGGTCAAAGGCCAGCCTGTCACTCGCGCCGCGATAGGTTTCATAGTCACAGTATACCCGGCCGGTTCCGGCTACACCCATCAGGCGGGCTGCCAGGTTGACCGCGTCGCCCATCACGGTGTACTCACGCCGGGCAGCGCTCCCGACAGGACCCGCAAACATCCGGCCTGTGGCCACGCCGATAGCCAGTTGAAGCCCCTGTGTATCGGCCATGGCCTGCAAATCCAGCGCGCAGCGCACCGCACGCTCCGGATCATCCTCGTGGGCGCGGGGAGGGGCGCCGAACAGGATCATAGAGATGGTGCCCTTGTCGTCCACGGCCAGTTTGTTGATGCTGCCCTCGTAGCGGTGAATGATCTCTTGCGCGGTGCGCAGAAAGCGGTGCAGCCTGTCCACGGCGTCGGGCTGCGCATAATCGATGCCGGCGATGCCGACGAACAGGACGCTCATGGGCCGCAGCACGGCCAGCCAGTCGTGCAGCTCTTCCTCCAACCAGGAGATGACCACGCCGGGGACGTAGCACCGCAGCACCTGTTCTACCGCCGCCGGGTCCTGGATGCAAGCCCAGTCTGGTGGGAGTAGGGGCCGAGGAGCGACGGCATCGGGGAGGATGATGGCTTTGGCTTCAGGGCTGAGTACGATCTCCCCCGGTCCGGCGCTGTGTTCGGCCTGCGCCATCTGGCGCAACGGGTCGCCCGCGATGACGTATTCCCAGCGATCGCGGACGCCGCCTACGTGGGCTGCCAGGACATCGCCGGCGCCGATGCCGATTTTCATTTCCAGTTTTACGAGGCCGGCGCTGGTTTCCAGCGCGGCGAAATCGCCCATTGCCGCCTGCATCGACTTGGCGACCTCCGTCGCCCGGTACGTGGCGGTGCCCAGATCCTCCTGCACGGCGGGAAAAATGACCGTCAGCGCATCGCCGCCGAACCGGACCACCTCGCCTCCTCCGGCTTCGACCAGCCCGATCATGCGGCCAAAGTATCTGTTCAGCAGGCGAGTCAGCTCCTCCGGTCCCTCCAGGCTCTCTTGTACCAGTGCTTCCGTCAGTGGGGTAAAGCCCGATACGTCGGCAAAGAGCAGGGCGGCGGGAAAGCGCTCGGATTGAGCCTCCATGGGAGGTGCTGGCGAGGGCTCGCCCAGCGTGGCGCGGACGAGGTTGGGTGGAATATAGGCGGCCAGAATCTGCAACAGAGTGCTCATGGTTCACTCGGCCAGGCGTTTCCTGGATTCAGGTTCAAGGTAAGAGCAGACCCCGCCTGAATAGGGTCTGCTCGTTGTCAATCGACGTCATCTCTGTGGCATCAAGGTGACTGGCACTTGCCTGTGGTGATCTCTTTCCCGGCTAAAGTCGCAGGTGGCTCCGGTTACTGTCTCAGAACCATTGGCAGGTAGATGAACTTGTCGCCTCCCAGCTTGGGTTGCAGGAAGCGGCCTGCGCTCATACCTTTTCGGTCTCCACCGCCAAGGCCATCGCTTGTGCCGTTTCCGCTCCTGGTAACAGCCCAGACCAAGAACTCGTCCCAGTGACCGGGAATCTCGCTCTCGTCGGTGCTCATCCGGAACAGCCTCGGCTCGGTATAGTCTCGGAACGCGCTGGATGCGTTGGACGCCGGGTAATAGATCGAGAGTCCGTGTACCCCGCTGTGGTCCCACAGGAACCCGTCGATCCAGCCGCTCGTGTGCTGTTCGTGCACGCGCGCGTGCTCGACGGCCGTCTTTACCCCCGCCGCAGCCGTGCTGGCCGCCCCCGATAGGTTGGCGGTGTTGTCGGCCAGGTCCCACAGGTCGATATAGTCCGCCAGGAGGGAGTTCGTGGCGTCGTTGTCTGCGGCAAATGCCTGCGAGTTATCGCGGGCATTGTTGACACTGTCCCTGTTGCCCGTTGCTGTCAGCGCGTTGCCCAGGTTGGTGACGGCCTGTTTCACCTCGGCCATCCGGCTGGTGTCGATGAACGAGATGGTGTGTGGGTAGCCGGCCGCGGCGGCTCCATCGTGGTAGCGGTTTACGATCTTTTCGCCCACGACTGGAGGGGAATCGCCCGCGCTCAGGTCGTCAAAGTAAACAGGGTACGTGTCGATGCCCCAACTGATCTGCTCGAAAAAGACCACATAGTTGACCCACTCCCTGACGTCGTAGGCGGTCTCGGCCATGCCCATGAGGCAGGCCTCGTAGTCCAAGATATCGATCTTGCGATTGCCGTTGTTGGTGGCGTTCTTGAGCGCAGAGTAAAGCTCCGGTGGGGTCAGGGCGTCGTTGCCGTTCGTCTGGTCCCAACTGATGCCATAGACGCCGTGGCCGTGGTCGTCCACGGCCAGGTAGGTTTTCTCGGCCGGGTACTGGTCCAGCGACCAATTGACAAAGGTAGCCAGCGTTTCGGGATTGCCCATGTTGCGCTCGCCCATCGGCCAGCGATTGACGCCGTTTTCATAGGCACCGTCGGGCTGGAGCAGGTAGCGCACGGTGTCGCCGTCGTTGGGTCCATCGTATAGCACGGTGACGGTCAGAAAGTCGGTTTTTCCGCTGAGGACTGTCTGCATGTCGCGGATGTACCCGCGCAGGGTCTGCTCGAAATTCCGATCCTCGGCGTTCAGGTAGAGCATCAGCGTCCACGCGCCCTGTTGCTGCGGTGGCTGCTCGCTGCCTCCGCCTGGACCGCCACCGCTGCCGGCACACTGGACCGTCAGGTCGTAGAATGAGTCGGGTCCGCCGTAGCCTGAGTACGACTCGACACTGACGTAGAACGTGTCGGCGCTCTCGACCGTGTAGGTGAGGTACGAATCGTAACTGACGCCGTCGTCGTCGTTCCACTTTAGCAGGTTGATCTCGCTGTCCCACAGACCGACGACCGAGTCGAGGGCCGACGGCGGCACCTGGGTATCGGCCCGGATGTCGATGTCGAGCCGGCCGGGCGGTGCGTCTCTCAGCACAAACACGTCCAGGTCGCCATAGCTCCCCACGGCGTCGCCGATGGTGCCGGAGATGGTTTCGCCGCAGGTGATCGCCGTGGCACTTTGCTCACTGTCGTTGGGCTCGTTGGGGTCGATGGAATTCCCCCCCTCGCCGCCGGTAGCATAGGCACTGACATAGTCAACCCAGCCTGCGCTTCCTGTTCCGTGGGCTCCGCGGTTATAGAGCTCAAAGACGAGGTCGACCTCCGGCTGGCCGGCGATCGCTTGCATATCCTCATCGTCAAAGGCATACAGAACTTGCCGCCAGTGACCGGTGGTGTAGTAGGCGTCCATGCATCCCAGGTCCACCCAGATGTCGCCGTGGTCGTTCGGGTTTGACATGCTGACGCAGAACCAATCGCTGCCAGGTTGTATCTCATACGTCGTCACGCCGAACCAAAAGTTGAGCACCATGTCGGTGACGCCGGACGGCATAACCATGGTCTGGTACAGGAAATCGCTCCCTTCGTCGGGGTTCCACAGGGTGGCCGAGTATTGCCCGTCGACGGCGCTGGCGTCGGTCACCCCGACCGACGCGATGCCGAGCCCATCCCCCACCGCGCTTTGGACACTCGCCCCCGGTTCCCGAGCCTCGCTTGGCTCAAGCGGGGGCCGGCGCGTGATCTTGTTCTCCACCGCCCCCATGTTGCCCCAACTATCAGCGTCCCATTCCCTCAGGTCGCCGGTCTCGAAACTCCCGTTCTGGATCAACTCGCCCGCTGGATCCGGTGTGGGCAAGGGGGGAGGGGGCGCGCTGGTGTCCTCGCCCCAAACCCAGACCTCGTCGACGTATGGGCCATAGTAGTATGTGCTGACGCTCTCGTCACTCTGGAATATCCACGCCAGCCATACCTGGGAATAGCCAGCGTACGAAGTCAGCCAAAACGCCTGATCGGTCCAGCCCTCAGAGTAGCCGGACCACGCGACGCAGTTGTAATGGACGAAGTCGATCGAGGCGCAGAAGGATACCTCGTCGAATCCAGGCTCGGTGTCGTACCACAGGCCAAAGCTGACAAAGACGTCGGCCATGTCGCTCAAGTCGAGCGGGCCGTATTCCATCCAACTGTTGAGGTTGTCGGTGTACCAGGTCGTCACCCAGGGGTCCAGGGCATCGTCGCCATACGCCGCTGGCCAGGCCGACCAGTACCCAAGCTGAGACTTGAAACTGGTATCACCCCACGTGCGATCGTAGCCGTCGTTGCTAAAATCCTCGAGGATCCAATCTCCGGGGAAAACACCCTCAAAGCCCTCGTACACGAGTGGATTCCAATCCAGGGTGCTCAACAGCCCGGCGACGTCGGGAGCTTGGTAGCCCTCCTGTGGCCCCATCGTCTGCCCAAGCGGGGCCAGGCGGGCCGTTCCCGCCGGTTTTTCGGCCGCAGCGACCAGCGACGATTCTCCCCGCCGCAATGAGAACTGAGGCCGAAAGCGGATGGCTTCCAGGTCGCTGCTGCCTGACTGCGCATAACCGCTGACTCCGGCTGCACCTGGCTCTGGAGTGGCCGTTGGGGGATTCAACTGGAGCGCAGGGGGAGGGGGGGGAGGTGAGCTGGTCTGTATCGGGCTGGGTCCGGTCAGGGCGGGCTCGTCAGCACGGGCCAGCGCCCCGCCGGGTGCGAGAAGAGCAGCCACGACGAGAATGGTAACCACGATAGTGACAATGGACATAGCGGCAACGAGGCGGTTGCGACTGGACGACCTTCTGAATGTGACCATGGATCACTCTCCTCCCGCCCTTGTGTCATCAAAGCCAAAAACCAGATCCCTATGACGAGTTGCTGGGGCTCGTCTCTGTACATTATACCACGTTTCTTCGCTGGAGGGCAAGAACTGGTGTGATTCTTGGCTCGTCTCCCGCTCTCTCAATCTGGTCGACCTTCCGTTCACTGCCAAAGGGTGGTAGGAGCGGGATTGGCAAAATGACTTGATTGTCCTTCAGATACGGGGTATAATGTGGTCTACGGTGGATCCAACGACGGAGCGGGCAGCGATGGTGGGACTGAGGAGGTTTGTACCGGGGGGCTTGGTGTTCCCCCTGGCCGCCTGCATCTTTCGCCTCCTGCTTCCTGTTTCCTGCTTCTTGCTCCTCCTGGCTGCCTGCGTTCCCCAACCCCTGACCGTGACCCGTGAACCGGTCACCATGCGGCTGGTGGCGGCCGATTCCTGTGGGCCGCTGGCTGAGAAACTCGTCGCTGCCTATGAGGAATCCCGCCCCAGGGTGACGATTGAGCTCGAGGTGTTCAACTCGTCTGTGGCCGAGCAGACGCTGCGTGCGGGCGGAGCAGACATCGCGCTGCTCTCCTGGCGGCCTCTGGCCGCCAGCGCCCCTCCCCTGTGGTCACAGCCCTTTGCGCGTGATGGCATCGCCGTCGTCGTGCATCCCGCTACCCCATTCACCGAGACAGGGTTGGCACATCTCCTGGCTCTGTTCCGCGGCCAGGTGCAGGAGTGGGGGGGGATGGTGCTCACCATCGTCAGTCGTGAAGAGGGTTCCGGCACCCGCGCTGCGTTCGAGTCCACGGTGCTGGGGGACCGTGGAGTGGCGTTGATCGCCGTGGTGATGCCATCGAGCGAGGCTGTCCTCGACCACGTCGCGCGTACACCTGGTGCTGTCGGCTACGTCTCAACGTTCTGGCTGGATGAATCTGCTGCGGCTGGCGTGCGAGTGCCGCCGGTGGAGGGCTCGTTGCCGACCGCCGATGCTATCGCAGATGGCAGTTACCCGCTTGTGCGCTCACTGTACCTGGCCGCTGCCGCCGAACCCATTGGCGAGGCCCGCGAATTCGCCCAATGGGTGCTGGGATCGAACGGCCAGGCGATCGTCGCGAGTGTGTCGAACTGGTAACAAAGCTTTCCGGGTTCCGTCCTGATGGGACCGTCTAGACTGATCGAATTGACAACGGGAGGTAGGCCAATATGGAACACGACGATATCCGCCAAGCGCTCCAATCCTGGGAACAGACGTCGCTCAAGGAGACTCTCGACCGGCATCCGGAACGGTACGAAGAGTTCATCACGACCTCTGGTGAGCCGGTGGGCCGGTTGTACACCCCGCTCGACCTGGAGGGAGGGTACCTGGAGAAACTGGGTCTCCCGGGTGAGTACCCTTTTACGCGCGGTGTCCACCCCACGATGCACCGCGGGCGGCTCTGGACCATGCGGATGTTTGCCGGCTTTGGCACCGCAGAGGAGACCAACGCCCGTTTCAAGTACCTGTTGGAACAGGGGCAAACGGGCCTCTCGGTGGCCTTTGACCTGCCGACGCTGTACGGCTACGACACGGATGCGCCCGAAGCGGAGGGTGAGTTCGGCCGATGTGGAGTCGCAGTCTCCTCCCTCAGCGACATGGAGGCCCTCTTCGACGGCATTCCCCTGGACAAGGTGACCACCTCGATGACGATCAACAGCCCTGCGGCGATCACCTGGGCCATGTACATCGCCGCTGCCGAGAAGCAGGGCGTGCCGATGCATCAACTGGGGGGCACCATCCAGAACGATATCCTCAAAGAGTACATTGCCCAGAAAGAGTACATCTTCCCGCCAGAGCCCTCCATGCG
>Ga0180438_10010528_pt1 | contig 11329 bp, 7 predicted proteins | sample SS_ome_12_FD_132455 | JGI IMG/M metagenome (GOLD analysis project Ga0180438, IMG submission 132455) | Hypersaline lake sediment archaeal communities from the Salton Sea, California, USA - SS_3_D_2 metaG | ecosystem: Environmental > Aquatic > Non-marine Saline and Alkaline > Hypersaline >...
TCCGATGAATCAAAAGAAGCCAAGGCCGGTCTGAAGAAGGCGCTGATCAAGCACGTAACGGACCTGACCGCTGAAAGAACCGCACTGATCGATCGCTTCAACGTGGTCCTGGCTGAGCTAGCGGACAAGGGCGGCGACAGCACGGAATATGATACCTACATAAAAGCCGTTTCCGGCATCAAGGTCGATGTAACAGACGCCAGTGCGACCTGGACCACGATTACCGGCTGGCTGATGTCGGCCGAGGGCGGTTTCCGCTGGGCTCTCAACATCATCCAGTTCACCCTGGTTATCATTGTGTTTTACCTGCTGTCGATCGTCGCAACCAAGGCGACGCGCAAGGCTCTTTCCAAATCCAGGCATCTGTCAGCCCTTTTGCGCGACTTTCTCGAAATCACTGCACGGCGCCTTGTGCTGCTCATTGGCTTTTTCGTCGGCCTGGCCGCGCTGGAGATCAACGTCGGGCCGGTACTGGCCATCATCGGTGCCGCCGGTTTTGTCATCGCCTTTGCGTTGCAGAACTCGCTGAGTAATTTTGCCAGCGGCATCCTGATGCTGATCTACCGGCCGTTCGATGTCGGCGAAGTGATCAACGTGGCCTGTGTGCTCGGCAAGGTCGAATCGATGAACTTGTTGTCGACACAGCTCAGAACACCGGACAACCAGCTCATCATCGTGCCGAACAATTCGGTATGGGGCGACGTGATCACCAACGTAACCGGTATTACCGAGCGCCGCGTCGACCTGGTGTTCGGTATCGGCTACAGCGATGATATCGACAAGGCGCAAAAGATCTTGGAGGATATCGTCAAGACAAACGAGCACGTGCTGGAAGAACCCGAGCCCGTGATCAAGCTTCACGAGCTCGCCGATTCGTCGGTCAACTTTATCTGCCGTCCGTGGGTCAAACCGGAGCACTACTGGGATGTGTACTGGGATATCACGCAGCAGGTCAAGCGCCGTTTCGATGCGGAAGGCGTTTCCATACCATTCCCGCAAAGGGATGTTCATCTTTACCAGGAATCAACCGATTAGAGCCGCCTGTTTGGTATGATCCTGCTTCGATACGCGTAAACAGGACAAGTCCATGCCCGCAAAGCGCCACAAGGTGTTGCTCACGCTGATAGTTGTTGCGGCGATCGTCGCGGCGATGGTCTACTGGCTGGGCAGGGACAAGCCGGTCGAGGTCCTGGTGAAGACAGCGGGCATCGGAACAGTTCAGGAAACCGTCTCCAATACGCGTGCCGGCACCATCGAAGCCTGCCGCCGTGCGGGTATTTCGCCCGCGATCGGCGGACAGATAGCCACTCTCCCGGTGAAAGAAGGCGATGTCGTCGCGCAGGGACAGGTATTGATGGCGCTGTGGAACGAGGACATGCGGGCTGAGTATGACCTGGCGTTGAGCGAGACCAAGGCTTCGGCCGCGAACGCCAACCAGGCCTGTGTCAGGGCCGAAGTCGCGAAAAGAGAGTCCGAACGTCAGAAAAAGCTCAAGCTCAAGAATCTGAGTTCCGAGGAGGCCGTCGACAAGGCTGACGGCGAGGCGCGCGCGCAGCAGGCTGCCTGTAACGCCGCCAGGGCCACCGCGGAGGTCGGCGAGGCCAGGCTGAAGGTGATCAAGGCCGAGCTCGAGCGCACGCGACTGGTTGCACCGTTCGCTGGCGTGGTGGCCGAAGTGAACGGCGAGATTGGCGAGTTCGTGACACCTTCACCGGTAGGCATACCTACACCGCCGGCTGTTGACCTGATGGATATCAGCTGTCTTTATGTTTCGGCGCCGATCGATGAAGTCGATGCGCCGCGGATACGTGTCGGGATGAGAGCCAACATTTCACTCGACGCTCTGGCGGGCGAAGTCTTCGCGGGTAAAGTGAAACGTATAGCACCGTATGTGCTCGAGGTCGAAAAACAGGCGCGAACGGTGGACGTCGAGGTCGATTTCACCTGTCCCCGGGATTGCGAAAACATGCTGCCGGGTTACAGTGCCGATGTCGAGGTCGTGCTCGATGAACAATCCGATGTACTGAGGGTTCCCACCGAGGCCATACTGGAAGGCAACCACGTGCTGGTGTTCACCGCAGGCGGTCTGCTCGAGGAGCGGGGCATAACGACCGGCTTGAGCAACTGGGAATGGACGCAGGTCACGGAAGGACTGGCTGAAGGCGATGAGGTTGTGGTTTCGGTCGAACGGGAAGGGGTTGAAGGCGGTGTTGCCGCCGTGCGTGATACGGATGACTAGCATTCCCTGCAGAAGCGGTCCTTCGACGTTGCTCAGCACAGGCTTTAGCCGCGAATTACTCGTGGTGATGTAGGGTTTAGGGATAATCGTTCCCGATGATTGAGCTGAAACAGATCCACCGTGACTTCCAGGTCGGCGATCAGCAGGTGCACGCGCTGGACGATGTCAGCCTGACGATTGCCTCGGGCGAGTACGTATCCATCATGGGGCCGTCCGGTTCCGGAAAATCAACCTTGCTGAATCTGCTCGGCCTGCTGGACCGTCCGTCCTTGGGCAGCTACAGCCTCAACGGGCAGGATGTAACCGTGCTGTCGGACATCGAGCAGGCGCGCGTGCGCAACCGCGAAATCGGTTTTGTGTTCCAGATGTTCCATCTTGTACCGCGGCTCACCGCGGCAGAGAATGTGGAACTGCCGTTGATACTCGCCGGTATGCCGCCCCATGAGCGGCGTACCAGGGTGGCGCAGGCGCTGGGAGACCTGGGGTTGAGTGATCGCAGCCACCACAAGCCGGACCAGCTGTCCGGCGGTCAGCGCCAGCGTGTCGCGATCGCGCGCGCTACGGTGACCGAGCCAAGGGTGCTGCTCGCCGATGAGCCGACCGGCAACCTCGATCATAACTCGGGCATGGATGTGATCCGTATCCTGGAAAGCCTGAATGCGCGCGGCATCACCCTGATCATGGTTACGCACGATCACGAGATGGGGCAGAGGGCAAGGCGGCAGCTGCGCATGATGGACGGGCGTATGTACAGTGATCATTTGACCGCAGATCAACCCGGTTCCGGGCATGGCGCTTCATAGCCAGGATATTGCATGGTTTTCGCTGGGCGCGCTGCGCGGCTATCCTGCGCGGACGATGCTGATGCTGACCGCGATGGCGATCGGCGTGTCGGCTGTCGTTGTGCTGACATCACTGGGCGAAGGCGCGCGTGTGTATGTAATGGACAGGTTTGCGTCGCTCGGAACCAACCTGCTGATCGTTTTTCCGGGCCGCTCCGAAACCGCCGGTATCAACCCTACGACTATGATGGGCGAGACGCCGCGCGACCTGACCTTGAGCGACGCGCTGGCATTGACACGCAGCTACAAGGTCAGAAGAATCGCGCCGATCAACGTCGGCGCGTCCGAAGTCAGCTATTCCGGCCGTTCGCGCGATGTCGTGGTCATCGGCACCAGCCACGAGATGCTGACCATCCGGCACTGGGAGCTGTCCCAGGGCAAGTTCTTGCCGGCGATCGACCTGGACCGGGCCTCGCCGGTCACCGTTATCGGCAGCAAGATTCGTGATGAGCTGTTCGGCGCCGAACGCGCGCTGGGCAAATGGGTGCGCATCGGAGATCGGCGTTTCCGCGTGATCGGCGTCATGGGTTCTGAAGGGCGCTCGATCGGTGTCGACGTGCAGGAGACCATCATGATACCGGTCGCGTCCGCGCAGCAGATTTTCAATACGTCCTCGGTGTTTCGCATCCTGGTCGAGGCGAAGACGCGTGACGCGATCGAGCCGGTTAAGCAGTTCATCATCGACACACTGCGGGAACGCCATCAGGGCCAGGAGGACGTCACGGTGATCACCCAGGATGCGGTGCTCGAAACATTCGATCGAATACTCGGTGCGTTGACGTTTGCGGTCGGGGGTATTGCCGCTATCAGCCTGGCAGTCGCGGGTATTCTGATTATGAATGTCATGCTGGTCGCGGTCTCGCAGCGCACCGCGGAGATTGGCCTGCTCAAGGCACTCGGCGCTGCACCGCGGCAGATCATAGCCTTGATTCTTGCCGAGGCATTTCTGTTGTCCGCACTGGGTGCGGCTGCGGGCTTCGTGCTGGGGCAACTGGGCAGCTGGGCGATACGTTACGCCTTTCCCGAGCTTCCTGCCCATGCGCCTGCCTGGGCAATACTGATCTCGCTGCTGGTTGCTGTGGTGACAGGGCTGCTTTTCAGTCTGATGCCGGCGCGGAGAGCTGCACGCCTCGACCCGGTTCTGGCGCTTTCCGGGCGGTAGCCCGGCGATTGCACAAAGGCGGACTGCTCTATGCGTACGCGCGATTTCCTGAACCTGACATCGACCTCGCTGGTCGCGCATCGAATGCGCAGTTTTCTTACCGCGCTGGGCATCGCCGTCGGCATCGCCGCGGTTGTTCTGCTGACCTCTATCGGCGAGGGCCTGCATCAGTTCGTTCTGTCGGAGTTCACCCAGTTCGGCACCCGGCTTGTCAGCATCAATCCCGGCAAAACAACCACCTCCGGTGCGAACGTGGGCGGTTTCGGCACCGAGCGCCCGTTGTCGATAGAAGACTCGGAGGCCTTGAAGCGACTGCCGTTCGCCCAGGCCGTGGTGCCGCTGGTTCAGGGCAACGCCGAAGTCGAAGCCGACAACCGGCGCCGGCGCACGACGATCTACGGCGCCGGCTCACAGTGGCCCCAGGCCTACAGCATGCGGGTCAAGTCGGGGCGTTTCCTGCCTGACGATGATCCTGTCGCGCCGCGCGCCTATGCGGTTCTGGGCAGTAAATTGCGCCAGGAGCTGTTCGGTGACCGTAACCCGCTGGGGCAGCGTATCACCATTGGCGGCAACCGGTACCGCGTGATTGGCGTGATGGAATCCAAGGGGACCGTGCTTGGCTTTGATCTCGACGATACCGTGTATATTCCGGTGGCACGCGCGTTGAGCCTGTTCAACAAGGACACCCTGTTTCAGATCGATATGCTGTACAGGGAAGGCACACCAGTTGGCAGAGTGGTCGATGGCATCAGTGAGTTGCTGGAAGCCCGCCACGGCAAGGAGGATTTCACTGTCACCACCCAGCAGCAGATGCTGGACGTGCTGGGCCAAGTGCTCGACGTGCTGACTTTTGCGGTTGGCGCCATTGGCGGTATTTCATTGCTGGTCGGTGCCATCGGCATTGTCACCATCATGACGATCGCGATCAGGGAGCGGACCAACGAAATCGGCCTGCTGCGCGCGCTGGGTGCCAGGCAGTCCCAGGTGCTGGGCCTGTTCCTGGGCGAGGCTATCGTGCTCGCCGCGGTCGGCGGTGTCGGCGGCCTGGTGCTGGGTGTCGGCATCGCGCAGCTGCTGCACCTGGCGCTGCCCGCGCTGCCGGTGCACACGCCGGTGCATTTCGTTGTGCTGGCCGAGGCAATCGCGGTATTCATCGGCCTGCTCGCCGGCGTGCTGCCGGCGAAACGAGCGGCACAGCTGGACCCGGTGGATGCCCTGCGTTCGGAATAGCCCTGCCGGGGACAGTTTACTTGTTTCTTCCCAGCACAGCGTAAGACTGACAAGGGGCTTCAATCTCAATGTCAACCGATTACCTGTTCGATTGAGTGAAATAAGTAAACTGTCCCCGCATTGTTTCTTCGCGTTATTTGCGTTTTTCGCGGACCATAACATTTTTGTCGGGCTCAAACGCAATTCGCGGCTAAAGCCTGTGCTGAGCTTTATCGAAGGGCCGCTCCTACAGGGTTCATGTCCACGCAATATGCCCGCATAGGGCGGGCTTTTTTGTTAAGATTCGCCCCCAACGTTTGCGAGAGTGGCGGAATTGGTAGACGCGCTGGATTTAGGTTCCAGTGTCTTTGACGTGAGAGTTCGAGTCTCTCCTCTCGCACCAGCCGATCAATTTATTCAGAAAATTTTGAGGTTATTATGCAGGTGTCAGTTGAAGCGGGCGAAGGTCTTGAGCGCACACTGAAAATACAGATCCCGACCGAGACGGTCGAGTCACAGGTCGAGAGCCGGCTCAGGTCAATGCTGCCGCGCGTGAAAATCGACGGTTTTCGTCCGGGCAAGGTGCCGCTGAAAATCGTCAGGCAGCAGTATGGCGACCAGGTGTTTCAGGAGGTGGCCGGCGAACTGATCCAGAATTCATTCCGCGATGCGCTGGTCCAGGAAAACCTTAATCCGGCAGGAGACCCCTCGATATCGACCGACGGGATCAAGCAGGGCGAGCCACTGGAGTTTACCGCCACGTTCGAGGTCTACCCGGATGTCGAACTGGCGCCGGTTGCGGGCTTGAAAATCGAAAAAATCACGTCTGCGGTGACCGAGGCGGATATCGACAAGATGGTCGAAACGCTGCGCAAACAGCGATCGACCTGGAGCGAAGTCGATCGCGCGGCCGGAAACGATGACAGGGTAACCGTCGACTTCAAGGGTACGGTCGACGGCGAAGCCTTTGACGGTGGCAGTGCGGACGGCGTGCCCGTCGTGATCGGGTCCGGCGCGATGATCCCGGGTTTCGAGGAGCAGCTGCAGGGCCTGAAGGCGGGCGATGACACCACCATCAAGGTCAACTTCCCCGATGACTACCAGGCGGAGCATCTCGCAGGCAAGGAAGCGGAATTTGCAGTTACGGTTAAAACGGTCGAGGAATCGTCCTTGCCGGATGTGGACGAGGAGTTTGCCAGGGCCTTCGGCGTGGCGGATGGAAGTACCGATAAATTGCGCGACGATATCCGCGGCAATATGCAGCGCGAGCTCGACAACCGGCTTCGCAACGAGATAAAAAACGCGGTGATGGAGCAACTGATCGAGAAAAACCCGATCGACGTACCCGAGGCGCTGGTGCGGCAGGAAGCGGAAACCCTGCAGAAACAGACCGCAGCGCAGCTGCCGGGATCCGAACAGGCCGTTGAAACCTACATGGATGATGCAACTCGCAGGGTCAAACTCGGTCTGATACTCGCAGAGGTGGTCAAAACCGCCTCGATACAGCCGGATGCGGACAAAGTGCGCGAGCGGGTTGAAAGCATGTCAAAAGACTATGAAGACCCGGACGAGTTTGTCAGCTATTATCAGAGTAACCCGCAGTTGTTGAGAGGCATAGATACGCTTGTAATGGAGGACATGGTGGTTGACTGGATCGTCGACCAGGCCGAGGTTACTGAAACCGAACGTTCTTTTGACGACCTGATGAACACGGGTCGATAATTCAGCTATATATACGCTGTACCATATAAAAAATTTACAGGTAACTGAAATGCAGCATAAAGATCACTCGCAAGGCGCACTGGATACCCGGGCGCTGAATCTGATCCCAATGGTCGTCGAACAGACGTCCCGCGGGGAACGCTCCTACGACATCTACTCACGCCTGCTCAAGGAGCGGGTGATATTCGTTGTCGGGCCGGTCGATGATCACATGGCCAACCTGGTCGTAGCCCAGTTGCTCTACCTCGAGTCGGAGAATCCGGACAAGGACATCTCGCTGTATATCAATTCACCGGGCGGTGTCGTCACTGCCGGGCTGGCGATCTATGACACCATGCAGTTCGTCAAGCCGGACATCAGTACCCTGTGTGTCGGCCAGGCCGCCAGCATGGGGGCTGTACTTCTGGCCGGGGGCAGCAAGGGCAAGCGCTATTGTCTTCCGCATTCACGGGTGATGATTCATCAGCCGCTGGGCGGATTTCAGGGTCAGGCCTCGGATATCGACATCCACGCGCGTGAAATTCTCAAGATTCGTGACCAGCTGAACAAGATTCTGTCTGATCACACGGGTCAACCCATTGAAAAAATTGGAGAAGATACCGAGCGCGACAACTTTATGAGTAGCTCGGACGCGGCCGAGTACGGTATTATCGACGAAGTGCTCAACGTCCGCGCCTGAGCGGCCAAAATCGGGAATTAACGGCCGATTTCTGGCGGTTTGGCGCCAAAAACAGGCCGTATCGGCGGTAAATGCCTGATGAAATTATGGAATTGGGCTATTGTTTATATAATATCGTAACCGACAGAAGGACTTGCAAGCGCCATGTGAAATTGGCATTGTAGAGCCGTAGCCAGTATTAAGGGGTTTTCATGAGCGACGACCATAACCATTCAGGTAACGATACAGAGAAGCTGCTTTACTGTTCGTTTTGCGGTAAAAGTCAGCACGAGGTCAAGAAGCTGATCGCCGGACCATCGGTTTACGTCTGCGACGAATGTGTCGAACTCTGCAACGACATCATTCGCGAAGAGATGGAAGAGGAGTCCACCACCGCGATTCGCAAACTGCCAACCCCCCAGGAAATCAATGCCATCCTGAACGATTACGTTATCGGCCAGGAGCGCGCCAAGAAAGTGCTGTCGGTTGCGGTCTACAACCACTACAAGCGCCTTGAAGTCAAGCACAAGAAAGACGACATCGAGCTGTCGAAGAGCAATATCCTGCTGATCGGTCCCACCGGCTCGGGCAAGACCCTGCTGGCGGAAACCATGGCGCGGCTGCTGAATGTGCCGTTCACGATCGCGGATGCGACCACGCTGACCGAGGCCGGCTACGTGGGTGAGGATGTCGAGAATATCATCCAGAAACTTCTGCAGAAATGCGATTACGACGTCGAAAAAGCGCAGACCGGAATCGTATACATCGATGAGATCGACAAGATCTCCCGCAAGTCAGACAACCCTTCGATTACGCGCGACGTGTCCGGCGAGGGCGTGCAGCAGGCTTTACTCAAACTGATCGAAGGCACCGTTGCATCCGTTCCGCCCCAGGGCGGGCGCAAGCATCCGCAGCAGGAGTTTCTGCAGGTCGATACCGCGAAAATCCTGTTCATCTGCGGCGGTGCGTTTTCCGGCCTGGACAAGGTTGTCAGGGACCGTTCGGAGAAAAGCGGCATCGGGTTCGGTGCGCAGGTACGCAGCAAGGACAACGAGATGAGTGCCTCCGAGGTGCTTACCAACCTGGAAGCGGATGACCTGATCCAGTACGGCCTGATACCCGAGTTTGTCGGCCGCCTCCCGGTAGTCGCCACCCTCGAGGAACTCGACGAGGAAGCGCTGGTGACTATATTGAAGGAGCCGAAAAATGCGCTTGCCAAGCAGTACGCGAAAATGATCGAAATGGAAGGTTGTGAACTCGAGTTGCGCGATGACGCGCTCAGGGCGATCGCGAGGAAGGCGATGCAGCGCAAGACCGGCGCGCGCGGGCTTCGTACAATACTGGAAAACGTGCTTCTCGATACCATGTATGACCTGCCGTCACAGGAAGACGTGACCAAGGTCGTTATTGACGAGTCTGTCATTGAAGGGGTCAACAAGCCATTCCTTGTCTATGAAAGCGGCGACAGTCTGCAGGCGTCACAAGAATAACAACAAGGGCGGACCGGGACTTGAAGTCTCCGGATCTGACCACATTAACAGGGAAACAACCTTTTGAGGCACCTATGGCCACTGCTACCGACCAGAAAGATCTGAATACGCCCGCATCTGAAGTTCCCGTATTGCCCCTCAGGGATGTGGTGGTTTATCCACACATGGTAATACCGCTGTTTGTCGGCCGCGAAAAATCCATCCAGGCACTCGACGCCGCGATGCAGGCCAACAAGCAGATTCTGCTGGTTGCCCAGAAAAGCGCGGACATCGACGAGCCGACGGCTGAAGACGTGCACGAGATCGGCACCATGGCAACGATACTTCAGCTGCTGAAACTGCCTGACGGCACCATCAAGGTGCTGGTGGAGGGCGTTCAGCGTGCCCACGTTAAAAACCTCAGGGAAGGCGACGCCTTCTTCGTGGCCGGCTATACGCTGCTCGAGAACGAACAGTCTGTCGACGACAAGGAACTTGATATACTGTCGCGCTCCATACTTGGCGCCTTCGACCAGTACGTCAAGTTGAACAAGAAAGTGCCGGCCGAGATCCTTACCTCGCTCTCGGGTATCGACGAACCGTCGCGCATGTCCGACACCATCGCGGCGCATATGTCTTTAAAGCTCGACGAGAAGCAGAAGATCCTGGAAATCGTCGATGTGCATCAAAGACTTGAATACCTTATGAAGCTGATCGACGGTGAAATCGATCTGCTGCAGATCGAGAAGCGCATCCGTGGACGCGTCAAGCAGCAGATGGAGAAAAGTCAGCGAGAGTATTACCTGAACGAACAGATGAAAGCCATCCAGAAGGAACTGGGTGACATGGAAGATACGCCGAATGAAATCGAGGAACTGGAGCAACGTATCGAGAAGGCCGGCATGTCCAAGGAGGCCAGGAAGAAGGCCAACAATGAACTCAACAAGCTGAAGATGATGTCGCCGATGTCGGCCGAAGCGACGGTGGTGCGCAACTACATCGACTGGCTGGCCGACTGTCCGTGGAAGAAAAAGACCAAGATCAGCAATGACCTCAGAAAAGCGGAACAGGTGCTCAATGACGACCATTACGGTCTGGAGAAGGTGAAGGAACGTATACTTGAATACCTGGCCGTGCAGCAGCGTGTGAAAAAGCTTAAGGGCCCTATTTTGTGCCTGGTCGGCCCGCCCGGCGTGGGCAAGACCTCGCTGGGTCAGTCCATCGCGCGCGCGACCAACCGTAAGTACACACGCATGGCCCTGGGGGGGGTGCGTGACGAGTCCGAAATTCGCGGCCACCGCCGGACCTACATCGGCTCGCTGCCGGGCAAAGTGATCCAGAACCTTTCCAAGGTGGGTACGCGCAATCCGTTGTTCCTGCTGGACGAGATCGACAAGATGGCAGCGGATTTCAGGGGTGACCCGGCATCAGCGCTGCTTGAGGTGCTTGATCCCGAGCAGAACCACACCTTCGCCGACCATTATCTCGAAGTGGATTTCGACCTGTCCGACGTCATGTTCGTGGCCACGGCCAACAGCATGAATATTCCGGCGCCGCTGCTCGACCGCATGGAGGTCATTCGTCTGCCGGGATACACCGAGGACGAAAAAGTCGCGATAGCGCGCAACTACCTGCTGCCCAAGCAGATGGAAAACAACGGCCTCAAAGAAAACGAGCTGCAGGTCAGCGATTCGGCACTGCGTGATATCGTACGGTTGTACACGCGCGAAGCCGGCGTACGCAGCCTGGAGCGTGAAATCGCCAAGATCTGCCGCAAGGTCGTGAAGAATGCTGTGCTCAAGCCCAAAGACAGGATGAGCACGGTCACGGCTCGCAACCTGGACAAGTACCTGGGTGTTTACCGCTTCCGTTACGGAGAAGCCGAAGAAAATGACCAGGTCGGCCTGGTCAACGGTCTGGCCTGGACCGAAGTCGGCGGCGAGTTGCTCACGATTGAATCCGCTGTGATGCCAGGCAAGGGCAAGTTGTCCTTCACCGGGCAGCTCGGTGATGTCATGCAGGAGTCGA
>Ga0180438_10010529_pt1 | contig 11329 bp, 23 predicted proteins | sample SS_ome_12_FD_132455 | JGI IMG/M metagenome (GOLD analysis project Ga0180438, IMG submission 132455) | Hypersaline lake sediment archaeal communities from the Salton Sea, California, USA - SS_3_D_2 metaG | ecosystem: Environmental > Aquatic > Non-marine Saline and Alkaline > Hypersaline >...
CCCATTCGGGGTCGGGTGTATAGTATGTCAAAGCTTGGGTGAGAGCCCGGCAAGGAGAAATGGAAATGATGGTGTTATTGTCAGTCGTATCCTTTAGTTCGTGTGGCTATCTGAATAGCCTCACCGGGAGGGGTGCGCTCTGACCTAACGCCACAACAGAGTGAACGACACCCCTCTTGGAGAAATCCGAGAGGGGTTTTTTATTGGCGGCTTAGCTCAGTCGGTAGAGCGACAGACTGAAAATCTGTGCGTCACTGGTTCAATTCCAGTAGCTGCCACCATGTTCTTTGAAGAATGGCAACGTAGCTCAGCAGGTAGAGCATCCGGCTGAAGACCGGAGTGTCGGGGATTCGATTTCCTCCGTTGCCACCATGTTCTTTTGAAAATTGAATCGCTCTGGACACGCTTCAGGTGACGGTTACTTCTTGTGCCAACATTACAAGAGTAGCTCAGTAGGTAGAGCACCCGGTGAGCAGCCGGGAGGTCGTGGGTTCGAATCCCACCTTACGTCTCCGTCAGCGACTATCGGTGTCCAAGCGACCATGGAGAGATGGCTGAGTCTGGCTAAAGGCGACGGTCTTGAAAACCGTAGATGGTAAAACATCCGGGGGTTCAAATCCCCCTCTCTCCGCCAATGCCGGTGTGGTGAAATTGGCAAACGCAGCGGATTCAAAATCCGCCGCCTTCGGGCTTGGAGGTTCGATTCCTCTCACCGGCACCATTGTTCTTTGAGATTGTGGGGGTGTTGGGCAGGTGGTGAGCCCAGTTGGCTGTAAACCAACCGCTTCGGCTGTAGTAGGTTCGATTCCTCTCGCCCCCACCAGAATTTGAAAAGGTGTTATTGCAACGATTGTAGGAAAAAACGTGGATGGAACTAACGGAGGGTTGCCGGAGTCTGGCTAAACGGGCTTGGTTGCTAACCAATGCGAGGTAACACTCACGGGGGTTCAAATCCCTCACCCTCCGCCAGACCGGGTTGGATAGTTTCTCGCGAGGACGAGTCCAGCCTCTCGGAAATCAGCACCGATTCATTTCGGGGAAGCAGGAAGTGGGCGTCCTGCCGTGGACTGAGAAGCCGCGTGGTGTACAATTGTCCGAGGTCACTATTGCCGGGTTGGCCTAACTGGTAAGGCAGGCGGCTGTTAACCGTCCCGATGGCCGTTGAAAGGCGGCGCGTGCAGGTTCGAGTCCTGTCCCGGCAGCCATGGTTCTTTGACAACTGGATTTTGCATTGTCCTCTACAGGTGGGGGCCGTATCCTCTCAGTGTTTCAATCCACGTGTTTGTAACACGACAGTCTGATTGTAGGATGCCTGACATCCGCAGTCAAGACCTCAGTGAAGGGTGCGAGCGTCCGCTCGTAGGTGTGGTCCTGTTGCCGCCTCGCGGTAGCCGATTCCCCCTACGGTTTCCACCTTTTATGGGCGGTTCGCCAAGCGGCTAAGGCTCCGGTCTTACACACCGGCATTTCAGGGGTTCGAGTCCCTTACCGCCCACCATTTTCCGGATTTTTCGATTTTCGATGCAATAGGGGAGGCAGAGTGTATAATGAATAAGAAGGACAGGATTCGAGGATTGAGGCAACTGAGGCGGAATGCGGCAGGTCAAGAGGATTTCCTGCGCTCTGCTGCTGACCATGGGCTGATAGTTTCCTTCAGTCAGGGCAGGCGGCTTTGGCATCAGTTGGCTCCCGAGAAAGAAGATGAAGTCGAAGTACCTGATTCTGGACAACATGGGGTCGTTCGGTCTGACTGAAGGCCCTATCGTGTTCCCCGAGTTTGAGCAGCATGACCGAGTGGCGAGCATGTATGGCGGAAAGGAACATGTCGTCGCAGCCGGGTTTGTTCAGGTGTACGTGGAGAAAGGCAGGCTCAAGGTAGCTTGCTTTGGAAAGTCAAATAGTCTGGGAGTAGAATCGAGGGGACAGCTTGACGAGCATATGATTTATCGGATGTTCGTTGACCCATATTGAGTTAGCCATGGAAAAGTACGAGATAGCCATCAAGGTTCTTGACGAGAAGTATGTAGACAAGCTCGTGGTCAGTCTTGTCAGGCAGGGCTACAATGTGTATTACAACCCAGAGGAGAAGGCCGTGTGTTTTACGGCTACAGACGAAGAAGTGACGAAGTTGAAGGACGCATAGCTCAGTTGGCCAGAGCACTTGCTTCACATGCAAGGGGTCGCAGGTTCAAGTCCTGCTGTGTCCACCAAGGAGAGAAAGATGCAAAGAGCACATACAGCAATCATGCATATCCGGGTTCGGCACGATGGTGAAGACGCGCCGCCGGTGTCCAACTTCATTGAGGCTCTGGAAAAAGAGCTGAGGTGGTGGAAGGAGCACGGCGAGCAGAAGCACATGTCCGGTGCTCACGGCTATCTTGACTGGGGTCCAACCTTCATTCGTGATGATGACGACGATTATTGGATGAAGGAGTAGCCATGGACAAGGAGCGAAAGAGAGCGATTCTTTCACTCATCGAGTGTGTCGCAAAAGTCGAAGGTACCGATATGACCCCTGATGAGTTCGTAGGACTCATTACGCAATACGGTGGACGCTTCGACGTGACACACGAAGAGGTTGAAAAGGTATTGGGATGCAGGGTTGCAGATATTGTTCTGTAGGCCCTGTGGCGGAATGGCAGACGCGAGCGGCTTAAACCCGCTTGCCTCCGGGCGTGCAGGTTCGAATCCTGTCGGGGCCACCAGAAAAGGAGAAGGCGATGGAGTTAGAGCTGGTTTCAGTCGAGGAAGACGGTTACGGGATTGTTCGTGATGGATGTTGTATCGGGTATGTGTTCCCCGACGCGTTCCGGGGATGGCGTCCATACAGCATCTGGGGGAGCTGTCTTACCTGCGGAAGAAAGGCCCACATGACGGCTCAAAGTGCTGCGGCATTTTTCGAACCTCGTCGGACTTGCCGGTTGTTGGGATTGGGAGTGACATGATGGAGAGTTGCCTGAGTCTGGCTAAAGGGGCCTGTCTCGAAAACAGTGCGGGGTAACACCCACGGGGGTTCGAATCCCTCACTCTCCGCCAATAGAGAGGACGGGTCTGGTGGCCCAGTCGGTCTTCAAAATCGGCAACGGGCGGATAATACCGACCGTGGCAGGTTCGATTCTTGCCCTCTCTGCCAAAGGAGAATATGAACAGGGCAGAACATTGTAAGGAATGCCGGAAGAAGCTGGGCAAAACTTGGGATTGCGTCCACGCGTGGCTTGATGAGTCTGCCCGGTCGTATTTCCCTTGGGTGGGGCACAGACAGGTACGCCACCACAAGGAAGGCGTTGAGAGGGTGAGACAGAAATGGGGCGACGAGGCGGCGAAAGCAGCGGAGCTTCACATTATTTCTGACGAGGGGACTATTCCGACAGCAGCGGAGATTCGTAAGAAGTACGGGCCGTCCCCTTTCACAAGTGACAACGGGGAGTACCCAACGTTGCCAAGCGAGAGGCCGGACAACTGGAACTGGGCAGTGGACTACAAGACCAAGTGGCCGAAAAAATGAGAGTCAGACACGCGACACGAGAAGAGATGGGCGACTGGGGTTACGGAATAGTGTCTTTCATGGAGGATGTGGACGTGCTCATTGTCGATGGTGTCATTGTCAAGAATCGAATTGGAAAGACAGGTGCCAAGATAGGCGACTCGCTTTATGTTAATGACGAGAAAGAAGAAGATGGAGTGGGTAATTCGAGACAACGATGTGATTGAGCCATGAGAAGGATTTTTTTGTCGAAGAGTGTTTGCGATAGGATAGAGGCTCATGAAAATGCTGTCGCGCTTTATGGCAGATTGTGTCGTGACTACGATGGGTGGATTTCTTGGTCTTCATTGGAAGGTGCCGTGATGATTCACACGAAGCCAGCGGGTGGAAGTCTTGTTGGGGCAAAGACGATATTCGTAAGAAACGAATTGGTTGTCACGGATGAACAAGAATGTGATTCCAGTGTGGCGCAACGGTAGCGCAAACGGCTGTTAACCGTAAGGTTGTAGGTTCGAATCCTACCACTGGAGCCATTAGACAGGAGGACAGAATGGAAAAGCATAAGTTCTTGGATGGGCCTGACGTGTTCAAGCCTTTCAAGGTCAGGACGCTCAAGGAGTTTCCGACTCATAACGGCAGGGGAATAGTCAAAGCCGGGACAGAGGCTTGGGGTGTGATGACGCCGGACAGGCAGATTCACTTGGCTCCGACGGAAGAGGCATGCGGAGCTGTTATTGTTCCGTTCAAACAGGAAGCCGTTGAGGGTGTGGACTTCGAGAGGGTGCAATGAGGGCATACAAGCTCCCCTCTAGGTGGCATTACATCCGATTCAGTTTGACTTTATTGGTCGGATGGTATACTCTGGTCGTAGGAGGTGCGGAATGGCCGAGTCCAAGACGACCAGATGGAGGCGAGAGAATCCCGACAAGTGGGGAAAACAGAGAGATGCATACCGAGAGACAAGGAACAAAAGGAGGCGTGAGAAGTACGCAGGGATGACACCTTCTCAGAGGAAGAAGGTCAACGAAGTCCGGAGGAGAAGAAGAAAGCTAGACCCTGACGCCAATAAGAAGTCGAAGCAGTATCAGAGACTTGATGTTCTGCGAAAGTGTGGCATGTCGTTGCCCGAGGCGAGAGAATGGTATGCGACCCGAGAGATGGTTTGTGAGGTATGTGGCTCAACGGAGAAGCTGGGTATTGACCATGACCACGATGTGAGGAGGGTTAGAGGTATTCTTTGTCGTAGTTGCAATCTTGGTATCGGTCATCTGAAGGATGATGTGGGTCTTGTGTCTCGGGCTCTTGAATACTTGAAATCGTATGGTGGAGATGAAGGCATATAAACTGTTTAGGCTTCGTAAAGATGGAACGCTCGGGCCTTTGTTCATAAACTGCAAGCAAAGGATTCCAATAGGAGAGTGGCTGCCAGCGGAAGACCACTATCGGAAAGGATATGCCCACCGGCCCGGTTGGCACGTCTGCATGGACGTGATGGCTCCGCACCTGACCATGAAGGGTCGTGTATGGTGCGAGGTTGAGATTGAAGACTTTGTGGAATTGAAGAGGCCAGCGTTTCAGGGTACGAAGTGGTATCTGGCGAAAAAGATGCGGGTAGTCAGGCGGCTTGATGCCAAGCACGATAATCCGTTCGACGCATGATTTGATAATGGCTCCCTATGTAGGGAGCTATGACAACCATCAGGACATGTTTGAATCGTTTTCTGGGACGCTGTGGAGGGTGCTCAAGAGATTACAACCAAGAGCATCATCCGAACAATTTGGATTGTCCCAGATACAAAGAGTGTCGGCTCACAATTTACGAGGTGATGCCGCGAAGAAAGAGGAAAAGAAACAACACGCTTCAGGATAGGGATACTTCTACCGAAAACCGGTGACCCCGGATGGGGTCGTGTAGGTTCAAGTCCTACCCCGGCGGCTTGGCTGCCGGGTGGCGGAATTGGCAAACGCGCCGGAACAGATAGCCCCTGTTCGCCTATAGGTGTTGTTTTTGGCCCGTTGGCCGAGCGGTGAGGCAGTGGTCTGCAAAACCACGTACGTCGGTTCGACTCCGACACGGGCCTCCAAAACAATAAACCGGGAGTGAACAATCAACTCGCCGGGTGTATCATGCAATAGGGGTTTATGTTGGGGTGGCTGAGTTTGGTAAGGCGTCTGGTTGCAACCCAGAATTTCGCAGGTTCAAATCCTGTCCCCAACTCCATTATGGAAGTTCACGTAGAAGACGGAGAAGAGTGCCCAAATCGCGGTTGCCGGATGCACGTCAGACATCCATGTGAGCTGTGCGGCAGGACAGCCGCACGCGGAAAAACAACTGTGCGCTGGGGAGCACTCGTGGTTCGGAATGAGAAGTCGGTAGATGGCCGTATATACCGTAAGTGGGAGCGGGGCAGACTGTAAATCTGCTGTCTTTATGACTCGGGTGGTTCGACCCCATCTGCGGCCACCAGCAAGGAGGACGATATGAAAGTGCTCTCGGTTAGAACGCTCAAGGATGGCTCTGGTAGTCTGCGTGTGGAGTTCACAGAGGAGGAGCATAACATTTTCATGCGAGTGGGTCTTCAAAGGGTCGCCGACGAAGAGGCTCCGGGGAAAATCAAAGTGCTCGGCCCCGAATGTGCCAAGTTCTTCGAGAAGGCTAAGCGGATGGAGATTGACGATGAGACCTCAAACTGGCTTGGTGGCGTTGGCGTCACGCAGGCTATAGAGGAGCACATTGAACGCCTGAAGGCTGAAGAGGGTGTATAATAAGGTATGAGTGAGTTGTTCACAGCGGATATGCATCTCGGTCACGGCAACATCATTGCCTACTGCAAGAGGCCGTGGCTACAGGATGGCGACGTAGAGGAGCTGCCGGAGGGCCGCGTAAGATGGGTGTCTCCTGAAATCAAGGAGGCTCGGACGGTCGCAATGAATAGAGCCCTCGTGCAGTTCTGGAACGAGACTGTCACGGCCAAGGATACAGTCAAGCACCTTGGTGACTTCTGTCTCCATCGCAGAGACTCGGACGAGGATGCGGTGTACTGGGAGAAGAAGCTGAACGGCAAGCTCATCCACTTCAAGGGCAATCACGATAGGAGCAGGGAGATAAAGGGGATGCTCGGGTGTGCGACGATGAAGGCCGGGGGCCATGAGTTTCTACTCCAGCATCGCCCTCCGGAGAGGATAGAGGAAGTGCCTGATTTCTGTGACGTGGTCTTGTGCGGACATGTGCACGAGGCGTGGGAGCACAAATGGATTGGCTCGCTGCTTGTTGTGAACGTCGGCGTGGACGTGTGGAATTTCAGACCGGTGCCTCTTGAGAAAATTGTCGCTGTTGTAGACAAACTACAACACGAGCGAAAAAGTTCCGGATTGGGACCGCTTCCCTGCAATGGTGGCTCATGATAGCTTGGAAAGCAGTTGTGAAAGCTTACGAGGGTCTCTTGGTAGGGGGCCAGAAGGAGCACTATTCGGCTCCGTTCGAACGAAAGAAAGATGCGAAGGCGTGGCTGGATATCGTGATGGAGGGCAACGAGGAAGCCGAGCGAGAGATTGACTATGAGAACTCGCTGGTATTTCGAATCTCCGTCCCGAGTCGCGTGGTCATTAAGGCGAAGAAGGATAAGCCGAGACCGAAGGCTGTTACGATGGGAAGACCGAGCAAGTAGAGGAGCAAGAGATGGCGAAGTTGGTACTCAAAGAGATTGCGCCGGAGAGCCTGATGCCGGGTCACGACTACTTGCTGTACCGCAAGTATACTGCCGAGGAAGAGGGTGGAGACGAATGGCTTTTCGCCATCTGGAAGCTCGACAAGAGCGGCTGGGCCGCGATTGACGCTCAGGACCGCCTTCCCGATTGGCCGACTCACATTTTCGAGTCCCCGGATATCCGCCACGTGGTGGATTCCGAGTAACCAATAGTAACAAATCTGTTGTCTTTGGTTACGCAAGACGATTTCTGTCACATGGGATTGCTCAGTAACATCGTTCATGTTATCGTGCACTCACATGTTACAATGCTGCCGTGGTGAAACTGGCAAACGCGCTAGGTTGAGGGCCTAGTGGGCTTCAAACGCCCTTGGAGGTTCGAGTCCTCTCGGCAGCACCAATGTCTGTGGGGTGGTACCCTGACGGATGAACCGTGGATGGAGTTCGGCTGGAGATTCGTTCTCGGCTGGTGCCTTCAGGCTTTCGTCGCCTACCAAGGCCGGACATATGGTCGAGTGGTGAAATTGGCAGACACGCTGGTCTTAGGAACCAGTGCCTTCGGGCGTGCGGGTTCGACTCCTGTCTCGACCAAGTTGACAAGTTCAGACTACCGCCAAGTGGTGTCAACTGGAAGCAGGTAAAGCTGACTGAAGGTCTGATAGGCGAGCGTTGATGATGTCCTGAATGATTTTCAGAAATTTCATTGCTCTCTGTTTTTTGAAGTAGTTCATGGATGATGTGTCAATGGAACATAGGCTGATTCCAGCCTCATGACAGGCGGCAAATTTGCGTTTGTCGTTTGATTGGATAGAGTTGAGCTTGTCTTGGCCGTGGATGGGCTCGTAGTGATAGATGCCGTTGAGTTCAAAGGCTAGTCGAAGCGATGGAATAAAGATATCAAGCTCAGACTGGATGGCATCTTTTCGATTGAAGTGAAACTCAAGGTCTGGATGGAGCTTTGTGAGTTGTTCTTCTAGCCATTTTTCGAGCTTAGACCGGCGAGTGCCATGCTTTTTATGAGTATTGTTCCATTTGGCGGCACAGGAGCGAGAACAGAAGTGATTGCCTGATTTGGATTTCTTCGCTTGGCATGGTTGCTTTTGGAATGTCTTTTTACACTTAGAGCATGTCACGGTTACAGGTGGATGGTTGTATTTTTGGCGGCACGAAAGGCTACAGAAATCAAGAGTTCTCCTTCTATCATTTGATGAGCGACGTTTTCCACGAAGGGAGAGGCAAGCATGTATTTGACTTTTGTAGGTGTGAAAGGGACTGTGGCAGTTCAGACATTGCAATGGGAGTTTGTCTCTTGACTGCTGTTTTGAATTCGTCTTTTGTGTAGAGTGGGTGCATGTTATCCTTCTACCCATAAACCAAATATCAAATAAATATGAATTTCGACTCCTGTCTCGACCACCAATGAAATGCTGCAAGTGCCAGAAAGAAGTGGACGTGAAGACCCACAAGGTTCCTCCCGAGTGGTTCGGGGCCTATTGTGGATGCGAGCTTCTGAAGGTGATTTGCGCCGAGTGTATCAAGAAGCCAGAGAACAAGAGCAACTGGTCAAAGTAATGCCACCGTGGTATTTCAATCCACACACTCTAGGAGTGTGACGGAAGTAGGATAGCCAAGGTGTGACACGATGTAAAGATATTTGCCGCCGTGGTGAAATGGCAGACACGCCAGCTTCAGGAGCTGGTGGGCGACAAGCCCGTGGAGGTTCGACTCCTCTCGGCGGCACCAATGAAACTCTGGATAGATGACAAGAGGAAGGCACCCGAGGGCTGGATGCACGCCAAGACGGCGGCTGAAGCCATCGGGTGGCTGAAGAGCGGCGACAGCATTACGCACATCAGCTTCGACCACGACCTTGGCGAGGGGAACGGCGACGGGCATGATGTCGTTTGTGTGGTCGAGGAGCTTGTCCACGGGCGTCGGATGAAGATGCCCGAGATGACTGTCCATAGTTCCAACCCAGTTGGGGCGAAAAGAATTCAGCAAGCGATAGACGCAATCAAAAGGAGACGAGGAGGGTTGCAGGAGTCTGGCTAAACTGGCTCGCTTGGAAAGCGATGCGCGGTCACACGCACATGGGTTCGAATCCCTTACCCTCCGCCACGTAATGCAAAATCCGGCTGTCATTGGATTTCTACTCGCGATTCCTCTCGTAGGTATAATTTTTACTTTTATGGAGCACTCCGTCAGCGGAAATTGGTGGTTCGTCCCTCCTCGCTTCAGGCCCCAGCCCGGCGATATTCGTCGCAAGAAGTTCTTCCTGTGGCGTCCCAAGACCATCAATGGCATTCGTCGCTTCTGGGAAAGGGCCGAGATTGTTCAGGTCTATTCTGGGGCGGGTACCTGTACCGGGTACGATTGGAGTCCGGCTGGTTGGAGAGACGCTGGCTGGGGTGAGTTTATCGAATCCATAGACCCGGCACAGCCCCGTATCAGTATGTTCGGCACACCTCGGGGTGAAATCAAGCCGCATTTTCGAGAGGGCGTCCTCGTCGTATTCGACGAGAGGTCTGTCTAGTCTCTTCTTGTAACATGTACGTTTTTTTTGATATTGGCTCCTTTGGTGGAGACCATGTGTGTCGAATTGCCTGAAGGTCATCTTGGAGAGGGAATATGTACATCTATCGTAATAACGCGAGATTCTTCGTGTCCTCGCTCGAAAAGTACCTGCCAGCCGGGGCGATTGTGGCGAGGTATGAGAACGCCACGAAGCTGACTATTGTAGAAAGCCCCAGAAGCGACGTTGACCCGTTCAACACACTGGTTGACGGATTCGAGCTTGACGACCCGGCTCTCGTCACGTGGATTTACGAGATTGAGCCGCCACCCCTTGGTACGAATACCACTTTCTTCACCGTCACTGGCCAAGAGGATGAGGACAATTTCGGCAATGTTGGGAGTGGTGGTGGCCTTCCCGCTTACAGCAAGTTGAAGATTGCCAGACCGTCAGGTGTTCCTCACATACAAAACGATGGTACAGGTCTTTGGCACCCTCTTCGAATTGTTGGGCCTGATGGAAATGTCTATCTTGAAATTGGACAAAACGGTGTACCCGAGGGGTCTATCTAAAGGAGTGATAATGAAACGTGCTTTTTTCACGATGGTGATTGTGCTTCTTGCCATTGTCGCGGCTGCACAGCAGTCATGGCAGAAGAACATGAAGATAGACCAGACCTATCGCATTATTGATTTCAATCATATTGCGCCGACCAACAACATCCTCACCAACAACTCGTCCAGCGTCATCGCCTACACGAATCAGCCCGGCTATTCCAATGTTCAGGAGGCCCTTGACGCACTATTCTACGTCAGTCCGACGGTGAGTCTTTCCGGGGGTGGGACGTACGACATCGGCAGGGTTGTCACGAATGCCTCGCTGAGCTGGACGGTCAATAAAACGATGGTTACGAGGAACCTGACTGGGCCGACCAATATCGTCTTTGGGGCGGGAGGCAATGGGTCGTACGTTCACAGCAACGTACTCATGCAGACCAGCTCCCCGCAGAAGATCTACACGATGACGGTGGGAGACGGAACAGGCACAGACGCGGATACAGCGACCTTCGCGTTCTTGAATCGCAAGTATTGGGGCTTCAACAATGTCACGAACAGCATCAATGATGCCCAGATTATCGCGTTGGCCAACAGCCAGCTCACCACTACGAAGGATATCGGGCCGACCGACGTGACGCCGTCCGGCTCCCAGTATATCTGGGTGTGCTACCCGCAGTCGTTTGGCGGGGCCACTTTCCGACTCAATGGACTACTCAGTACGGGTTGGAACGTGGAGACAGGCAACTTCGTGAATGCGTACGGATACACCAACGTCTTCTTGAAATACAGGTCGCCGCAACTCTACTCGGTGCAGATGACCTTGGAAGTGGACTAAAGGAGAGCAACGATGCGTAAGAAGATACTCGCACTTCTGAGTGCCATAACGCTGGCCGTCGGTTTTGCCATGGCGGCTGAGCCGCAGGTGGGTCAAGGTATTGTGGTGGGCGACACGGTTGTTCCGGGTAGCGATACATACCCAGTTTCGTCGGCTCGGTTTCACTATGGTGGCTGGCATTCCGTTTCGAACCTGACCGACATGTCCAATCTCGTAAGCTACGTCCGGCAGCCC
>Ga0180438_10010530_pt1 | contig 11328 bp, 9 predicted proteins | sample SS_ome_12_FD_132455 | JGI IMG/M metagenome (GOLD analysis project Ga0180438, IMG submission 132455) | Hypersaline lake sediment archaeal communities from the Salton Sea, California, USA - SS_3_D_2 metaG | ecosystem: Environmental > Aquatic > Non-marine Saline and Alkaline > Hypersaline >...
GTTTTCCTTCTTTTAAGTCCAAAATTAATTCATCGCCCGTGTTGATGCTAGCCACATCGAAATTATCTCGCAGTATTAATGGCATCCCTGAATTAATAGTATTTCTCTTGTAAATTGCTCCAAATGATTCACCAATGATCGCTTTTATACCAAGTGATTTGAAACAATCAACAGCTTGCTGACGACTAGAACCCGCACCGAAATTCTGGCCAACAATTAGTAATTCCCACTTTTCTGTTTTAATTCGTTTCGCGAAGTCTTTCCAACCTTCAAGATTAGCTAATGCATATTGTCCCATCTCTTGAACATCTATGATATGCAGGTATTTGTTATGGAAAATCATATCAGTGTCTATTGAGTTGATCATGTTGTTATCAGTGTCTGCTAAAACTACAGCTTTACCTTTGATTATTAATGGTCGATCTCTCATGTTTTAACCTCTTAAAATTCTGGGACAGCAATTTCACCAGCTATTGCCGTAGCTACAGCTGTAGCAGGACTTGCCAAATATGTTTGTCCCTTTCCTTGTTTGCCTTTGAAGTTCCTGTTTCCAGTAGTTATCTGGATTTCACCTTCTCCAGTCATACCGATTTGCCCTGATGCGCATGTGCTGCAACCAGCGTGACTAACAATCACACCAGCATCATAAAAGATATCTAATAGCCCATTCTTCAGCATCTTGCCATAAATCTCGCGTGTAGCTGGCACAATTTTGAACATTACTGTTTCTTGGACTTGCTTACCTCGTATCATTTTTGCAGCTAGTTCAATATCACTGTAACGGCCATTGGTGCAACTGCCAATTATAACAGAGTCAACGTTAGTGCCAGCTACTTCTGCAACATCTTTTACATTTTCAGGAGAATAAGGACAGGCAATTTGCGGTTTTAAACCATCCACATCAATTTCTATTGTCTTTTGGTACGAAGCATCTTCATCTGCAGATACCGGTTCAAAATCAAAGTTACTTCTTTTTTTGCAGAACTCAACAACCTCTTTACTTGTCGGGATTAAGCCAATAATTCCTCCCATTTCGGTAACCATACTAGCTATGGTGATCCTCCCATCTAAAGTCAGATTATTTATTGGTTGTCCGTAAAGTTCGGCAGAGAGACCTAAAAGTCCTGCTGAACCGAAATGTTTCACTAAAGCAAGGGTCAAATCCTTGGGTGTTGCATTACTCGCAATTTTCCCTTTAACGTTTACTTTAACTGAATGGGGAACTTCGAACCATGTCTTTCCTGTTTTGAATGCAAAAGCAATATCTTGGTCGCCCATTCCCTGTCCAAAGCCTCCAATGCTTCCTAGTATATTCAAATGGCTATCTGTCCCAACTAAGGTGCATCCAGGATAGGCAAAACCTTGTTCGATAGCAACGTGGCTGCCAATGCCTGAATTTACGTCGTAAACCTTAATACCTTCTTTACGAGCAAATTTTCTAATAGTATGCTGGTTTTCTGCATAACCAACATTGTTAGCAGGAACAACGCAATCAAACGTGAAAAAAGTCCTGCCAATATCCGCAATACGCTGTCCTTCTGGATAGTGTTTTTCTAAGTGATCAACTACATTAGCACCTGCGAAATCACGTGCAGTTCGAATATCAATGTCCATCCATACTATATTGCCAGGTTTAATCTCTTCTTTGGAATGATTGTTAATTATTTTTTCAATCATTGTTTTGCCAGGCAAGAATTACCACACCTTAAAATATAGTTTTTCCAAAAATCTGTAAGAAATTCCCCATTATTCCCCCTAACGCAATTTTGCCAATTCGAAGCAGATGAAATCGCAGTGATGTACAATCCATGCTTCGGGAGTACGCTTCAGTTTGTCTCCTTCAGTTGAATGTGCCAAACAAATATGTGCAATCTCATGTGGAAGTCCTTCTTTGAGGCAAAGATGCATACCAATTGCTGGATGTCGAAAAAGGTCTCCTAATTGACTCTTAAGAAAATTCCCTTTATCTGAACGTGAATACTCAACCAGTTTCCCAACATCGTGCAGCAATGCGCCTGCAACAAGAAAATCTTTGTTTATCTTGGTGATCTGTTCTGCTAAGTCTCCCATTTGTAAAGCCATTTGAGTGACAAGACGTGTGTGTGCAATTAAATTTATTGTACTGTTTTCAATTAAAAGTGTGAAAGGAATTCCCTCGATGTTATCCCATTCTCCCAATTCCATTGCCCGAAGAAATACGTTTACTACCTTCTCTCTTAATGCTGTATCACTTATTTCGTTTAATTCTGGGAATAGACTTTCGATATACATTGATGTGCCTCATTCTTTCCGTTAAATCCATGCACTCAAACGATATATTCTCTTCTAATTTAATAATTGTTTGCCTATTAATCAATTTCCAAAAGTCTACAGATTGAATTACATAGTTTTAGGTGTGAATTGCTTATTGCAACACACAAAAACGAACGTAACATAAACAGTTGATTTTAAATATACCAATGTCATAACGCCATTCAGTGAGAATGATTAATAAAGCAATTCAATTAATGCACAGCAACGCATAATTCATTCATTCAAGTTTGACTGAGGTAAGAACATGAGCGAAAAGCTTCCAAAAAAGGATGAAAATTTCAGCGAATGGTTTTCAACTATATTAAGTGCAGCTGAAATCACCGATTTCCGATATCCTGTCAAAGGAATGGGTATATGGTTGCCTCACGGATTTGCGATCCGGAGAAATGTTTTAAAGATTGCAAGAGAATTACATGACGAAACAGGACACCAAGAGGTGCTTTTTCCCCTATTAATACCAGAATCATTTTTCCAAAAAGAAGCGGAACATATTGCAGGATTTGAAAGCCAGGTTTATTGGGTTACTCAAGGAGGTTTGTCACCTTTAGATGTTAAGCTTTTATTGAGACCCACTAGTGAAACAGCAATCTATCCAATGTTTAAATTGTGGATTAGAAGCCATGCAGATTTACCTGTAAAAGTTTACCAGATTGTTTCGATTTTTAGATACGAGACAAAGGCCACTAAGCCATTAATTCGTGTAAGAGAGATTACCACCTTTAAGGAAGCACACACAGCACATGCTACTGTTGAAGATTTAATGCAAGAACTAGATACCGCTGTATGGATTTACTCTTCAATTTTTGATAGACTTTTACTACCTTATCTCATTTCTAAGAGACCAGATTGGGATAAATTCGCAGGAGCAGAATATTCTATGGCATTTGACACCCTTACTCCAGATGGAAAAACTCTTCAGATAGGCACAGTTCACAATTTAGGTCAAAATTTCGCTCACGCATTTGACATTCAATTTGAGAACGAGACAGGTTCACATGAGTATGTATATCAGAGTTGTTTCGGGATTTCAGAACGAGTTATTGCTGCACTCATTAGCATACATGGTGACGATCGCGGATTAGTCCTACCTCCAGAAGTTGCCCCTTTCCAAGCTGTGATTGTACCAATTTACTACAAAGAGAAAGAAAAAGAAGTGCGAGAAGTATCTGAACAAATTCTCAATAAAATCCGTAAAGCAGGACTCCGAGTTCAATTCGATGATCGAGAGGATTTAACTCCAGGCGCAAAATATTATTACCATGAATTAAGAGGTGTTCCCGTAAGGATAGAAATCGGTCCTAGGGACGTTAAAGAGAATAAAGTCACCTTAGTAAGACGGGATACATTAGACAAAGAACAGGTCTCAATGGATTCGATGATTACGCGAATACAGCAACTAATGGATGAGATTACTGAAAATATGAAGACTACGGCAGAACAGAAATTCAAAGAACGAGTATTCAGCGCAAAAAATATGGAAGAAGTAAAAGAGATAATAAGTTCAAGATCTGGAATAGTGGAAGTTTCTTGGTGTGGCGAACAGGGATGTGCCCAAGAGTTAGAAGAGGAAATCTCAGGCAGTATATTAGGCACACCCGTTACAGAAAAGGAAATCGCTGTTAGTGAATGTATCGTTTGCCAAAAGCCTGGAAAAGCAGTTGTCAGGATTGCTAGAGCATATTGATATGTACGACTTTTATCGTCCCCGTCCCTGTCATTCATTCCCTTTATTGAAGGCGTCAGACCTCTCGGGGTCAGTCTCATGCATAAGAACGCATTTTCTTTATTTTTGGTAATCACTTTTTGACTACAATAAAAGGGTATTGGAAATCACTCAAAGTTTACCGCAAAAATTCTTCAGTTTTAATAAAGAAATCCTTAGGATACCTTTATATCTGCTAGGTGTGTTTTCACTGCCAGAGGTCATTGGAATTTAATAATGTTTCTTCTATAGATCATAAAACCTAAGTAGAATCGAAAAGTGTATTGGAGGGGTTCAAGATAACACAGGTTATGAGCAAGTTTAATATTGGAAGAGTTTTGGTACTTGTGGTTCTTCTTACACTTACAGAGATTTTGGATCAAGTGTTAGTTGGGGGAGCATTGAATCTTGTTTCATGTACTGTGCGTCTTGCAACAGGGATCCTACTAAGCCTTTTCTTTACATGGTTGGTCGGCAAGATGATGCTTCAAAAACTATATATTTTTGCGTTAGTTTGGCTGAACCTCTTTGTGATTCGATTTCTCAGCAACTATATTGAAGGATATTTCTTCACCAGTATTTTCATGTCTTTCACCGATTTTATCATTGGGATGTCCATTGCGTTGGGAATCTCCTTAATCGAAGGAGCATTCATAACATTTCTCATAAAGATTGAAGCTGAAGAGAGTCTGAGTGTATCGCTTAAGGAATATCTGTCTTCGAGAAGTCATGGTTCATGGATTATGCGCATAGCTGCTGGATCTGGTGTGTATTTTCCTATCTACTTCTTCTTTGGGATGCTGATCTTTCCTTTTGTAGCTGTGTATTATAGTGATCCCTCATTGGGTCTTAAGGTGCCGGGTTTTGAAGTAATCATCCCTTTAGAGTTCTTTAGGGGTTTTTTATATGTGATTGCCCTACTTCCGATAATAGTATCGCTGAAAGAGAATGGAAGAACACGGTTCATAGCACTGTCTTTAATGCTATTCATACCAGGAGCCTTCATTCCTCTAATCCAACAGTCAACTCTACCTCCAGAAATAGTTCCGTTTCACCTGTTAGAAATTTTAGCAGACTCGTTAGTTTATGGCTTTGCCTTATCTAGAATCCTAAATAAATCCGAGGCACTAAATTGACATTTAATTTAATCAGCGGGAAGTTGTGAAATACTGTCAAGAAACGACAAAACAGGGCTAATAAAAAAGCATGAATGCGAAGATGCGATTTACAAACCTTTCATATTTCCGTCAAAGTTTGATTATTCAAAAACTTTTTTTGCAAGTTCCAACTATATCATATTAATTATACTAAAGGATCGAGCGGTTGAAATGGTAGTTAAAAAAGCAGTTTCATTAATAAGTGGGCTGGGTGAAACTGCACTCTCCAGCGGAATGAACACCTGCAAAAAAGCGATTAATAAACTAGGCAAACTCATGGTATATAAGACTGCCGGAGAAAGGTTTGAAAATATGTTGAAAAGCGCCCTTAAACCTTACGAGTTGTTAAAGAAAGAAAGTATAACGAAGTTTAAAGAAAAATTACTTTTAAGAAATAGAACGGACAAGGACTCCGATAGTATTTGTTGCCCAAACTGTGGATTAACCCACCCCCAGCATTGCATATTTTGTATCTGCTGTGGGACACAATTATTTGATGATATTTTCTACTCAAATTCTAATAAATCGATTAACGCTTTCCAAAAATCAATTTTCAATCTTTTGGATTTTTCAACTTTGCTGAACAATCTTAAATTGCTACGCTTTCTATACAAAAGACTTGATAAATGCCTATTATCGCTAACTGGATTGGACAACAGAGTCTAATTGAGTTTTTAGCCATTGCCATGTTTGCGGATCGATAATCTCCCCATTAAAAAGTTCCTCAAGTCCTTCTTGAATTCTCTCCTTCACATCTTTCTTAGTTAATAGATTATTCTCCTTACAAACGATTTCAACGCTATTACGAAATTGTTCACTTCTAGTAATTTTACCTTCAACTTTTGTTTTGAAAAGAAATTGTAACGAAGTTGGCGTGAAAATCGATAAATTCGAAACTATTTTTTCACCGTTATATTCCTCTGATGGGCTAAGGATAAGTGGAGGTATTACCGCATATCTGGGTTTAAATCCTTTAATATATTTTACAAAATAAAATGGTAGACCAATTTGCGTAGTTTCCTGAGTTGGAAAATCTTTTACAACAAATTTTTCTGGCTGTTTTTCTTCACTTGTTGTTTTATTCGAATATTCTGCTATGATATTGGATAATTCTTTTTGTTTATCTTCGACTGTACGTATGAAAGTATTAAGTTGGACAAATTTCTCTTTATTTGATTCTAAAAGACTGATTGTCTGCGATTTTCCATTTTGTACTATTCCGAAAAGCTCTTCTTGCTCTTTTATTCGTAAATCGCACTCCTTTTTGTAAATGTCAATTTGTTTTTGTAGATCTTCAACTGCTGTCAATCCTTCATCTCTTAATGATTTTTCAAGTGTTTCTGACTGTTCATCATAATTAACTTGTAGACTGATAATTTTTTGATCCATTTCTTTTTTTAATTTGGTTAATTGATCTTGATACGCTTTTCTAATCTGTAGACCGAGTGAAATGGTTTTTTGTTCGAATTCAAGAATTTTTTCTTCAATTGATTCAGAAATGTTACTCCATGCCTTCCTAAAGTCAATAATGTTTGCACTGAAGGCATCAAACTCTTTAGGGAACATTGATGCTACTTGAAAGATTATATCTGGCTGTAATTTGTAGCTTTTAACTGTTCTATATGAGGCTGTACGTTCTATAAATGGAATAGCATCTTTTAGAAGTGATGGTTGATGGAGCGCGTGTACTGTAAACTTTCGAACCGAAAGATTTGCGAGAAGGTTTTTAATTCTGTCAAGACTTATAGTAGCATTCTTTAACTCAGTAACATTCAATATACTCTTGATTTCTTCTGACGCTGGAATTTGTGTTATTAAAAACTCATTGGAAATAATTTTGAATCCATCAAGAAGGAATGAGCCCCCCTTATAAGGTATTATATACATAGGCCAATGAACTTTTGAAATCGATTCAAGTGATTCATCGGACGATCGCAGCTGTTCAGATAATGCAAAAACAGTTGCTAATTCAATATCTTGAGTAAGAACTTTGTTTGTATCTGTATTAAGCATATATGGTATTGTATTCTCTTCAATGTATGAAAAAGGTTCAGCCGAAACTATTGGAAGTGGTCTAGACACCGTAGGAGAAATAGTTGGAGAATCAGTTTCTGCAACACTTGTTTCGACTTCAGCGGGAGTAGGTGTTGTCACTTCCGGTTTTTTCTTTGCCTCTGCTATTCCAATCATTTTTTGTGCAATATTTCTGAAAATGGCCTCGATATTTCGCCCATCTTTTGCAGAACACTCAAAATATTCGGCATTCATTTGCTGAGCGTATGATTCACCTTCGTCTGAATAAACGCGTCTAAATTGATCTGCAAGATCTAATTTATTACCAACTATAATCCATGGCACTTTTCCGCAATATTTCACAACTTCGTCAAACCATTTGGGAAGACCAAGGAAACTGTCACGGGAAGTTATGTCATACATAATGATCGCGCCGCTAGCACCTCTGTAGTAGAGCGGTCGGACATTTGCGAACCGTTCCTGGCCTCCTGTATCCCATATCTGAAGTTTGATTTTTCTTCCATCTAGAGTGATAATTTTTACTCTGAAATCGACACCAATGGTCATCTTGTAACTGTCCGCGAATGTGCCAGTCGCATAACGGATGGTAGCTGCAGTCTTTCCTACAGCGCCATCGCCAACGACTATACACTTGAAAAGGAAGTCAAAAGACATTCAATTACACAACTCTTTAATTCAATATTTTTTAATAGTATCAAGCTTGTTCTTTAAAAATTTTTTAAATCTATGAAAAAGATGGTAACAACTAATACAAAATAAAGTACATTCATTCAGAGTGTGGAAATTTGAGTTTCAAGTTGAGATGCCAGTTCTTTAATTTCATTTCTTGTTTTTAATGCACTTATCCCAGGACCCTGTATTTTTGAAGAGACTGCAGCTGTTGCAAACGCCCCACTTCTAATTGCATCTTTAGTTTTTGAGAATTCAAGAGCAAAAGCAGATATATATACATCTCCTGCGCCTGTAACATCCACTACATTGATACTTTTAACTGAGGGGATGTGGAAAAAATCTCCTTTGTATTGGATATATGAGCCCTTGCTTCCTTCAGTTATAATAACAATTGTGACTCCTAAATCTTCTATTTCTTTAGCTGCTAGTTTTAGATCATTACAATTTGTTAAAACTTCAATTTCTGAAACAGAGGCTTTTAAAACATCAATATATTGAAGATAATCCGCCATGTCTTTCCATTTTGTTAAACATATTCTGCCGCTGCCGTTCGAAGCAATGGAGCGAATGTATCCGCTTGGATCTAAGTATATGGAACCCTTTCCTTTCTTGGCTACATATTTTAAGGTTTCTAATGGTATTTCATCAACTATTGGAGATATAATAAATGCTTGAGAGTCAAGAAACTGTTCAGAAATGTCTTGAATCTCAATACGTTCAGATTTTGCCATAAGAAATTCAGTTCTTTCTTCTCCTTTATATTCAAGCCTAAATCGTGTAGTAAGACCTTTACAACGTTTTATACCCGAGATATCAATTTTATTTCTTGATAAAAAAAGAAAATGTTCTTCTCTAAAATCCTCACCTACTTTGGATACTATACCTGGTCTTCCTCCAAGCCTTTTAGCAGCAATGCTACCGTAAAGTGGTGGTCCCCCAAGCCTAAGGGCTTTATTCTCACCATTTTTTGTTATAATATCTAACGAAAAGTGAGCAATCACAACTAGGTCATACATTTGTAGATCCTCAGTTTTATTATAGTCTATCAATCTTTGAGATTTACCTTGAAATGAATCAAATGCCCAAGTGGTCAGAATTTTAAAACTTAGAAATTAGTATTTGTATAAATCATTTTCTCGACTAGGTATTGATTTGGTGTTGAATATGGAACTCAAAAAATGGAATTATAAAGGTTTTGAGATTGAGGAAAGTCTAAAGCCAGATGCAGAAAAGTTTCAATATTTCTTTAGAGTTGAGGAAGAAGGTACAAAGAAATGCACGTTCTGTGTATGGATGTTAGAAACTGTACGAACCCTATCTCCACAGGGACTCTATCTTCTGCATTCCTATCGGGAGTCTTGTATCCCTGTTTTCCTCCCGATATTCATCACAACTACTCTGTGCAAAAATATATATAAAGTTAGCGGCTTTCATCCCACCTGTCGGAAAGGGACATCCCTCCGATTCAGTTAAATGGGTTAAGGAAAAAATCGATCGGGGCATTCTCAATAATCTTGCATTTAAAATCAGCAGTTCAGGTGAAGAAGAAATTAAACTTTCAGAAATCAGCGAAAAAGTTGATTTCTAGTATTTCTTTCGTATAAACCTTATTGGAAAAAGGTGGGATTTAATTGGATGTATATGAAGCGATAAAAAAAAGAAAGAGTGTTAGAAGATACAAGGATAAAGATGTAGAACAAGACAAACTGATGAAGATTTTAGAGGCGGCAAGATTAGCACCTTCAGCAGCCAATAAGCAAGAATGGCGCTTTGTGGTTGTACGAGATAAAGAAAAGAGGCAAAAACTATCAGAAGCTGCTAGAGGTCAAAAATTTGTTGCAGAGGCACCGGTGGTTATCGCTTGTTGTGCCGAGACAGATTATCATGAGATGACATGTGGCCAATTATGCTATCCAATCGATGTGTCTATTGCTATTGATCATATGACTCTTATCGCAGTCGAAGAGGAGTTGGGAACTTGCTGGATAGGAGCTTTCTATGAAGATAAAGTAAAAAGCATTTTGAATATACCTGCTAATATTCGTGTCGTTGAACTATTAACCTTGGGTTACCCAATATATGATAGCATAAAAGAAAAATCGCGATTGCCCCTTGAAAAAATCATAAAATGGGAAATGTGGGGATAGGAGACTGAGGAAATTCGATTCATTTTTTTCTGGTTTTAGTACTTCTTTTTCTTTTTCGTTTGGCAGTAAGATATCCTGAGAGATAAAACCATACCAGTGCATCAATTATTGTTGTATCTGGGTTGAGCGTTGTTGCCATTTGCTTAAACTGATCGGGTGTAAGCCAAAAGGCTTGAATATCTTCAGTCTCTCCCATTTCTGTATTACCGACAGCTTTTTCATCGACAAGACATTCGACAAATGCTGTAACCTCATTCGTCAACCCCGCGCTTTTCGCGACGAATGGTCCAGTTGAAATTACCACGCCGTCATAGCCGGTTTCTTCTACTAATTCTCGTAATGCCGCTTGCTCTATTGTTTCCCCCGAATCAATCAATCCTGCAGGAAATTCAATGACTATTTTATTGACAGGTACACGAGATTGGGCAATAAATAGTAGTTTCTTGGTTCGCTTTGACTTACAAATGACAGTTACCACTTGTTGATCACCAATTCTTTCGACAAAATCCCATTTTTGTTCTTTGTTATTTTTGTCCAACCACGTGGCTTGTTTTAAAGAAAGCCATTTTGTACTGGCAAGTTTTTCTATACCTTTAATTTTCATATTACCACCTATTTAATCCCTACAACTTTAGTCTTAACATTTTAGCAAAACTTTAACGAATTAGTCTTCTTCTTCTTTCCCTCGCTGTAATAGCTGCGGAAGGTATAGTCTCGCTAACAGGATAGCCAATATCACCAGAAACGAAGTGCTAACGATGCTTAGTGCTAAGTTTAGAAGACTTTCTTCTAGAATGATAAACCCAATTAAATCAAACACTATCCCTGCACCGAGAAGTATGTTTACGATAGTTAAAATACGTTCCTGTCTCTCTTGCGCTTGTTCTTGTTTTTCCAAAAAGATGGTTTCAAGTACTCCTGTGTTGCTATCGATTTTTTCTAAAATTGATCTCCAGTTATTGTCTATGTTAAAAAGTTCCATTGCACGGTCTAAAACGGCTTTATAGTGCTGTCGGTGGCTCTTTGATATGCTTGTGTAAAATGGCGCAAGCATGCCCTGAAGCCTATTCTTTAGCAAAAACGTTTTATCAAGATCAGCTTTAATCAGAGAAATATCCGTCTTCTGAATATAGTCTTTGCTCGCAAGGTTTTGTGTATCTTCATCAATAAGTTTGCTCAATTCTAAAATTGCGAACAAAATAGTTCTTATTTCGGCTGTTGGCATCAATACGAAATTCATCATGTAGCCAGTTGAATTTGGATGTTCCTCGTCCTTAACGAAATATAACTCATAATTTTCTGA
>Ga0180438_10010531_pt1 | contig 11327 bp, 7 predicted proteins | sample SS_ome_12_FD_132455 | JGI IMG/M metagenome (GOLD analysis project Ga0180438, IMG submission 132455) | Hypersaline lake sediment archaeal communities from the Salton Sea, California, USA - SS_3_D_2 metaG | ecosystem: Environmental > Aquatic > Non-marine Saline and Alkaline > Hypersaline >...
AGGCCACATGTACGAAGTCCTTAGATTGCTTGCGTCCTTTGGGGACGATAGTCAGCTTCGGACAGGCCGCCGGCCCCGTGGACCCCCTGGACATTGGGATTCTCGCCGCCAAGGGCTCTTTGTTTCTTACCCGACCAAGTCTGATGACCTACACGGCAAAGAGGGAGGACCTCCTTGCCCACGCCCAAGATCTCTTCGAGGTAGTGGAAAAAGGCGCGGTGAACATAGAAATACGCCAGACCTATCCTCTTGCTGAAGCAGTCCAGGCCCACCGCGACCTCGAGGGGCGCAAGACCACCGGATCTTCTCTACTGATCCCTGAGTAAAGAATCCAGGCCCAGAGAGGGATTTAGGGTTCAGTGTCCAGGTTTCAGTGTTCAGGATAAATTGCCTTTGGTTTTTCTCCCTGACACCTGAAACCTGACACCTGAAACCTTTTTCTCTAGGAGGTAAACAGACAGATTTTACAATGCCTGGCGTATTTCAGAAAATCCTCCGCATTCCAGACAACTGCGCCATCTATAAGCTTATCCTCGTCGATTTCCATCATGTCAATGGTCATCTTGCAGGCGATCAGCTCGACCCCTTCCAACTGGGCCACTTCCTGGAGCTCAGCCAGGCTGGGAATGTTGGCCTTGGTGATCTTTTTCTTCATCATCCCCGTGGCAATGCTAGACATCCCTGGAATGGCTCCCATAACTCCGGGGGGAATGAACTTGGCCCTCTCGGCTCCACCTTTGAGCACCATGTTCAAACCCATAAATGAGTAAAAGACCTTGCTCTCCATCCCCTGACGGGCTGCGTTTATCGCCAGCACAAGAGAGGGATAAGCCCCATCAAGGGTGTCCTTCACACAAATAAATCCAGCTTTTTCTTTCTCTTCAGCCATTGATTTTCCTCCTTGACTTAGCCCGGATGTTTCATGAAACATCCGGGCTAGGAAACCTAAAGTAAAGTTTCCTTGGTTGAATTATTTTTTCAAAACGGTTTTTTACGTCTTACAAGTCAAACCATCTTAGACTTGCCACTGACCAAAAGGATGTTCTCTATTTTTAACTAAAACCTCCAGGTGAAGGCGAAACTGAGACTGTCCTCGTAAAGCTTCGATTCAATCTTGGCAGGCTGGCCGTCCAGACCTTGACCTTCTTCTGTATGGGTGTTTTCAAAAGCGTGCATGTAAGAGAGATTGACTATGAGGCTCTCTCCTAACTCATAGCCAATGCCGGCAGTCATATGGTGTTCCACGATGGCGGGGAACCCTACTACTCTGAAGGTTTCATAGTAGTAAGCTGGCAGGCTTTTACCCTGGACATCGACAAAATCAGCATTAGTCCAGTTATTATTTTCCTTAAGGGGACTCTTGCCATAGTTATAACCTACTCTCAAAAACAGGTGGTCAATGGCTTCCCATTGCCCCCCGATGGCCCAGACCCACTGGTCATCCCATTCAAAATCCCCAAATCCGTCGGCATCCGACCAGTTAATCCATTTAAGATTGGTTTCGAGCAACACTCTGGCCTTGATAAACTCGTAGGCGGCTCCAAGTCCAACCTCCTGCGGCTGCTCCAAGGTCAGATTCTGTCTGCGACCATTGCCGCTAAAATCGTAAACGTGATTATAGGTTGCCTTTTGCGGCGAGGTGTAGGTCAGACCAAGGGATAATTGATCGATAGGTTTGTAGATACCGCCCAGTTTGACCCCATATGAATAGGCGGCAACCGTACCATCTCCCAAGTCGAGGGTTGAATAGTTGATCTGGAAAGACGCACCCGCTGAAATCATGGGACTAATCTGGTAAGCAAGGGTGGGAGCGAATTTCATTAACTGTAAATTCGTGTAAGTTCCAGCTGCAACAGGATTACCGCCGAAGTTAGGATTCGCCTGGTCAAGTTCGGTGTCCCGGTAATCCACCCCGAGACCGGAGACGCCGTAAGCCGAAAGGCCAAATCGCAACCTCGACTCAGCCCCCCCTACGGGAACGGAGAAACCTATTGCAGGTATAGCATAGTTATTGTCACGACTATTTGCCTTGTAAGTCTGTCCCGAAGCCTGAATTTCAGCTTTCTGCTCTGGCATGAACAAGGTTCCGGCAAAGTCAAACTGGGACGAGGGGCAGTAGGGACCAAAACACATGGCCGCCGGGTTGGAAAAGACTGCACTGATGGCATCCTGCGGAGCAGCTACGCCGACACCTCCCATTGATCTGGAAATGGGGCCGATGCCAATCAACTGAGTACCATTAGTCGCAAAAGCGGCAGGCGACAGCGCGGCAATGAGCATAATAGCTAGCAAAACGGTTAATAGCTTTCGCATAAATCACTCCTTTCCTCTCCTCTTTTTATATTAGGTAACCTGATATCCAACAATTGACCCTTTCACCCCCTTTTCATTTAAATTATTTGTCTAATAAAGGTTCACCCTATTAACTTATGCCCAAAACAAACAACTGGTGGTTCAAGCTAGGCTACATAAGATTTTTTAAAGCTTAGCCACAATCTATTTTAGCGATTCTGAGTGGGAGAATTTGGTACTCTATATAAAAAATCCTTTAGACCATCTGATTTTTAACGGCTTCCATACTGGCTCGGAGTATTTCGAGGCAGGAAATGACCATTTTTCGCTGTTCGGGCTCGAATTCCAGCAATAGCTTCCGGTGCAGGTCTTTGGTGAAATCGCTTAATTCTCTAGATTTCTTTTGGCCTTTGCTGGTAAGCCCGATCAGCTTAATTCTGGCATCCTTGGGATCGTCTGTGCTTTCTACTAATCTTTTTTGAATCAAACCATTGATGATTTTGGTGACGCGACTTTTTGCAACATCTAGCTTTTGGGAGATTCCTTTGGCAGTAAGATACCTTTCCTCGCCAAAAAGCATCAGGCAGCGCAGTTCTGCCTCGGGGATGTCGAATTTTTTCGAGAGAAATGAGGTCCGTTCTTTGCAGCACCGAACAACCTCTTCGATGAGGTCCTGCAATTTCTGGCTCTGATAATCTAACAAAACGTCGGTGGAATCGCTCTCTAGATTATTCATAGTGTTAAGCATATTAGCGATTTTCTCGGCCACCAGTCAAGAAAAATTTTAAAAGAATATATTATTAGAGCTATAATTATAGTAAAATTAATTATATAGGAATAATAAAAATAAATAGCCTATGTCTTCAGTGAAGTACATAGCATGAACCAATACTCCGACAGATCCCTGGCCCAGCTCCTTGAACTTGGATAGACAGAGAGGATCTGAAATCCCCTTTGGCATTCTTCTTGCTCACCAACTAGTCCGAATGTTTCCTTCGCCCTTCCCAGAAAACCCTCGGAGCACCTAGATGGACTTAGTGAATACGGGACAACTAACCCTCGAGACCGTACCAGATGAAAAAAGCGAAGAAGCAATAGTCGCCTATTTAGCCAGGTTTTTCAAAAGTGTATCTCGGGAGAAGTTGGTTGGTTTTGTCAAGAGAGCGCCCGTTGTCCTGAGTAGGAACATACCGGCCACCACTGCCAAAAGAATCATCACCGAACTCGAGAGCCTCGGTGCTACGGCAGCCTATGTTCCCAACGGCCTAGAAAAAATCAGGCCAAGGGAACAGGAAAAATCTGGTGCAGATCTTGGTATGCCAATCCTGCAAGCCTTCCAGGGTGACCTCCCTCGTGTCCCGGTGTCCACCCTGTACAATCTTGGTCTTACCCTAGTTGCTTCTGCCATGCTGCTATTACCGCTCATCTATCTGGGGCTAATCAGCGGAGTTGCCTATTTCCTCTATTACCATGCCACAGAAAGCATTGAGTTATTGCAGGGGCTCAGTAGCGGTAGATTTGCCGTTTTTGCTTACCTGGCGCCCATGGTGGTGGGAAGCTTGCTCGTCCTTTTCATGATAAAGCCCCTCTTTGTCCGGCGAGCTCACTACATCAAGCCAAGCAAAATCGAACGCCAGGATGAATCTCTCCTTTTTGCCTTTGTGCAAAAGCTTTGTCATCGCGTGGGTGCTCCCATGCCAAGTGAAATTCACCTGGACATCAACGTGAACGCTTCGGCCAGTTTCCGGCGGGGATTGTTGAGTATTTTTGCCAACGACCTCGTCCTCACCATCGGCCTACCTTTGGCTGCAGGACTAAATCTTCACCAGTTCGCCGGGGTTCTGGCCCATGAGTTCGGCCACTTCGCCCAGGCTACCGGAATGCGTCTCACCTTCATTATTCGCTCAATCAATTTGTGGTTCGAGCGAGTAGTCTACGAAGAAGATGAATGGGATGAACGTATCCGTCGCTGGAGCCGGGACTGGGATTTCCGCATTGGCATCGTCCTGTTGGTAGCCCGGCTCTTTATCTGGATTACTCGGAAGATTTTCTGGGTGCTAATGCTTTTTGGTCATGTCATCAGCAGTTTCATGCTCCGTCAGATGGAGTATGACGCAGATAGATATGAAACCCACCTTGTGGGCGCGGAGATCTTCGAATCCACTGCCCGAAGAATGGTGGAACTGTCCTTGGCCCATGAGTGGGCCTTTCAGGATCTGGGAAACGCTTGGGAGGAAGGGCGCTTGGTTGACAACCTCCCCGCCCTGATCCTGGCCAATGAGAGACAAATACCCGAAGATGTCAGGCAAAAGGTCCTAAAAGGTCACTTGCGAGATGCTCGGACTGGCCTTTTCCACACTCATCCATGCGATCGAGACCGTATAACCAGCGCCCGAAAGCTCCAAGCCCAACCCTTATTCAAGCTGGATCTCTCTCATGCAAAAATTCAAAGTCACATAGAGCAGGCAAAAACAAGGGACAGGACAAATGTTTTCACTTCCTCACCCCCCGCCTCAATCCTCTTTAAAGATTTTGACGCTCGGGCCCACAGGGTTTCTCTGGATTATTATCGCGCTGTCTTTGGCAAAGAGGTCATGTCAAAAAATCTTGTAAGCGTGGAGGCCATGGTAAAAAGCCATGACGAGGAATGGGAATATTCCAGGGCCCTGAACCGCTTTTTTCAGGGTCAGTTTACTGTGCTAAGACCAGTAGGCTTGCCTCAAAATTGCATCCAGGCCACGGTCGATTACCAGGAAATTCCTCCAATGCTCAAGTCTTTCCGAGAACTCATCGTGAGTTCTGCAGGGGATTACGGCCAGAAGCTTAAGAACTTCAACAGCCTGGAAATTCGTATAATGGAAGCTTTCCAGAATCGAGCCCTGCTGGACAGCGGCCTCCACCTATCCGGTTCCCAGGTCATAGCCATGGAAAAAGTTTTTAAGGAAGTAGAGGAGGGAAAACGTCTGGCCGTCATAGATGAACTCAATTATTTTGAGAAGCTACTGCGCCATCGTATGACAGGGGCTCTGCAGCTACTCAATGTCCAGAGCGTAGCTGCCAAGATTACCAATGGCGAAGAGCCAAAAAAGACAGCCGAGAGATTTATCAAAGCCGCCCATGCCCTGGAAAACCAATTCACCACTGTACGAGATCTTCAAATTGGTTATCAGCAGCTTGCTGTGTTGGTAAACCAGTTGGAAGGAAAAGAGGATGATGAAAAATTGCTCCGACAAGTGCGTTTAAAAATGGGGGATTTACAACAGCTCCTTGCGCGCCTCAGAAGGTTGCTCTCGGAGATAATTTACCCCTTCGAACACACTCAAGCTCAGATGACCTTGGGTGAGTTTGCCATTGTGAACATACCCGGAAAGGATGAGCTGGGGCCACTTCTTGATGGGGCCTATGAGGCCGTAGACAGGCTCTTTAGGGTCTACGCCCGGTTAGTGGGCAGGCTAGCCCACTTGGCAGAGTCGGTAGAAAACGGACTGGGTCTCTCCCCCCTGCCAGAACCACCTCCACCACACAATTAACCTCACCACATCAATCTTTTTTTACATTCTTACCCATTTTTTACCGTACCAGAAATGGGTAAATTTACCCAAAAGTGGTACGGTAAATTTTGGGTACACTTGCTTTCTATATTGACCATCTAAAATGGCACGTCTATTGCACTAATCTGTAGTGGTCTAAAATATCTTGCGAGAAGCATTGGGTCCCATGACAAAGAGCCTATCTGATACAGACGTCTTTCTTCGTACCTCAAGCGCAGATGATCCCCACCGAGAGATCAAAGCTCAGCTCGCTCACTTTCTCCTCGCCCTTATTCAAGCCTTCCTCCGCACCGGTTACTACACTTCAGATCATCCTGAAGCGCAAAAGGCCAAAATAGGACTGTATGAAGATTTTCAAGGTCTTTTCTCTCAAAGAAACGAGCTCACCTTTCTCATCCGTGAGGAACCAGAAGGGAAAAATATCCTCATCGAAGGAGTTTTGCCCGAGGTTCAAGACCTTAATCATCTCATGATAGAGGGGATGGCAGAGATTTATGTCCCCAGATTTGTCAAATTTCTCGAGCAAAAAGACCTAATCAGTTTGACTCTTAAAAACGCCATGACTTCGACGGAATTCACTAATTTCGTCGACATCATGAGCGAACCGAGTTTTGTTGAAACCAGAGACAAGGGCGACAAAGAAAGATTCAGCCGGACCTTACAGGAGAAAGGGATTGTCAACATCTCCTACATCTACAATGAAGAACTCGTCACCGTGCGCAACATCCCTTGGCGAGCTCAAATCGCCCTTACTCGTCTAAGAAAAGACTTCAGTATGATTCCCTATTTCACCGACCTCGACCTTGAAGGGCTGAGGAAAGTGAGAAGGCAAATCATTCAGGACCTAGTTCGACCTCTGCGGAACGCCGAAGCGATCTATTATATTTTGGCCAACAGTGATCTAGCCGTAACCGAGGAATTCAAGGAGGCTGAGATCGACCAAGAAATAATAGAGTGTCTTTCTGATGGTTTTCTCGCTCAGGTATCTCAGGCACTGCTCAAGGAGACCTTCCGTGGGGGCGAAACAGAACCTGCACAAGGGAAAGCGCTAGAACTTGCCAAAGACCTGGCCCGCACCCTTAATCTGAGGAAAGTTAAGGGAAGAGAGTCCATTCTGCAAGAGTATGTAAAGCACAAACTCATTTCTGCTGATCAGCTACCAGCGGAGATGCAGCAGCAGATCAGGCTTGAGCAACTAACCAAAAGAATTCTCCAGGACAGCAACTCTATCCTCGTCCAGTTGGACAAGATTCAGGATGAAGAAAAATATCTGCGAGTGGCCCGAACTCTTGCGGCAATTATGCCTGAACTGAGTCGGAGAGATCATTATGAGCCAATCCTCGAAATCATCGATTGTTTCCACCGACACTCAAGTGAGAAAAAGAATTTCACCAGCTGCGCCGGCCAAATTCTAGATGAAATTTGCAAGGGCGAGATCATTCTGGCACTAAAGAGCAAATTTCTCCTGGGTAGAAAGGAAACATGCCAGGCAATTGCTCCAATCTTTCATAAACTTGGCACTAGAGCTTTACCTCAACTGGTCTCTATTCTGGTCAGAAGTCAGGACCATTTTGTCCGCAAGAATGCCTGCGAACTAGTAACTCAAATCGATCCCTCAGCCATCAGCTTTATCCTCAATAGACTAAACGAGAAAGGAAGCGAAACTAGATCCATAATCGACATCCTCAGGATATTGGCGGAATTAGACTCTGACGGGGCAGCACATCCCTTAGCCAACGGCGTCTTGCCCTTTCTAAATCATGAAAATCCCCACATCAGGGCGGAAGCTTTGAGGGTATATTACCGAGTAAAAGGGGCAGAGGGCAAAGTACTGTATCTCGACTTTCTTAATGACGATGACATCAATGTCAAGAAGGAGGCGATTGAATGTCTCGCCCGAGTCAGAAGTGGAACTGCTCTTAGCAAGTTCATGGAAATGTTAAAGAACCCCGATGAAATTCCCTCGGACAAGCGAGCACAGATTGAAGCCTGCCTGTACAGATGCATGAGCTTTTATGGCAACCTTGAACGACCAGAAATAGGAACCCTTGAAGACTTCATGCTGGCAACACTGGACAGCAAAGTAGGCTCAGGAACCCTCAGATGGACCACTATAAAAAAGAAGGCCATCCAACCGGAGGTAATAACCGCAATTTGTGAGGCTTTAGGAAAAATCGGTACTCGCAAATCTAGGGGAGTTCTGCAAAAACTCAAAAAACAAAAGGACACCCCCTGGCAAAACAAAGCCGAAGAAGCCTTGGCAGAAATAGCCGAAAGGGAACAAGGCTAAGCACAGATTTCGGATTGCGGATTGCGGATTGCGGATTTAGGATTGCATAGAAACCACTAGGCACCAAAGTGCCGAGAAGTCAGAGGTCGGAAGTCGGAGGTCAGAGGACAGACGACAGAAGACAGACAAGATATGGTTAAAACTACTGAATATCGAATAGCAGAACAAGGAACCGCAGAATGATGAAGTGATTACTTCAATATTCGAAATTCCTTGTTCGATATTCTGCGGTTCAAAGAGACGATAGCTCAGATCAAGTCAATTTAGATTGCCTTTCTCCTGAATTCTGGATTCTGACTCCTGGCTCCATGCCCCACGCCCCATGCTCCATGCCCCGTGCCTATGCCCTACCAAATGCGCTATTCCTAGTTTCCACACTCGCCCCCACTCAGACCACCTATGAAAAGCTTGCCCTTTTGCCCCCTTTGGTGTTATAGGAACAGATTTAGTCCGTAATGTTAGGAAGATTCATGGAATACGAAGTAGTTATTGGCCTGGAAGTTCATGCCCAACTTCTCACCGAAAGCAAGATTTTTTGCGGCTGCTCCACCAAGTTTGGTGCAGACCCGAATACCCACACCTGCCCCGTTTGTCTAGGCATGCCTGGAGTGCTCCCGGTCCTCAACCGCAAGGTAGTGGAATTCACCATCCGGCTGGCTCTGGCTACCAACTGCAAGATAGCCAGCAAGAGTAGGTTCGCCCGAAAAAACTATTTCTATCCTGACCTGCCCAAAGGTTACCAGATCTCCCAGTACGAGCTGCCCTTAGCCCGGCAGGGCTGGGTAGATATCGAGATCAATGGCGAGAGCAAACGAATTGGCATTACTCGAATTCATCTTGAGGAGGACGCCGGCAAGCTGGTCCACGATGAGACCCAACCACTCAGCTATGTGGACTTCAACCGCACTGGCGTGCCTCTGGTTGAAATAGTTTCCGAGCCGGATCTCAGAACCCCAGAGGAGGCATCCACCTTTCTGAAAAAACTACGGGATATTGTCCGCTATTTGGACATATGTGACGGCAACATGGAGGAAGGGAGCTTACGCTGCGACGCCAACATTTCTCTGCGACCTGCAGGGTCGGAAGGTTTGGGCGTCAAGACCGAAGTGAAGAACATGAATTCTTTCCGTTTCGTCCAGAGGGCTCTCGAGTATGAAATTAAACGGCAACGGGCAATACTCGAACAAGGGTCCGCCATTGTCCAGGAAACCCGCTTGTGGGACAGTGAAGCAGGGGTAACCCACGGTATGCGCGGCAAGGAGGAAGCCCATGACTACCGCTACTTCCCGGATCCGGATCTGGTGCCGGTGGTGGTAGACGAGGAGTGGATAGAGAAGGTCCGTTCAGAGTTGCCCGAACTACCCGACGCCAAGAAAGCGCGGTTCATGAAAGACTATGGCCTACCGGAGCAAGATGCTGTTGTGTTGACTGGCAGCAAGGAACTAGCAACCTACTTTGAGGCCTGTGTAGACCGCTTTTCTCAGCCAAAAAAGGTGAGCAATTGGATCATGGTGGAACTGCTCAGGGAGTTGAACAAAGACGATCGGGAAATCGACCAATGCCCGGTGACCCCGGAGCACCTTGCCCATCTCCTCGAGCTAATAGATGATGGCATCATCAGTGGCAAAATCGCCAAGACTGTATTCGAAGAGATGTACGCCACTGGTAAAGCCCCCAAGGTGATTGTTGAGGAAAAGGGCTTGAAACAGGTTACGGATGAGGGAGAAATCGGCAAGGTTATTGACAGCATAATCGCTGCTCATCCCAGCCAAGTTAAGGATTACCGCAGGGGGAAAGAAAAACTTCTAGGGTTCTTCGTCGGCCAAGTTATGAAGCAGACCCGAGGTAAGGCCAATCCCAAGTTAGTCAATGAGATTCTCAGAGAGAAGTTAGGTCAATAGATACGAGATGGTTCCCAGGGTCGCGGCGGTTTGTGTGTCTGACTAACAGATGTGGGATGTGTGATATGTGATGTGAGATTAAACATTTCCGGTGGGATTCAGTATCCCACATCTCAGATCCCACATCTCACGGCTGGCTCTCAGCCTGCGGCGTAGCAAACAACACCTGGCTTATCCCCAACTGGAGCAGAAACCCTATGGTACCTACCATTTCCTGGCAAGATAATTACGTAGTTATGATAGACCAACGCAAGCTGCCTTTCAAAGAAAGCTATGTGGTTTGTAAAACTCCTGCCCAGGTGGTCGACGCCATTCGCAAGATGGTGATCCGCGGAGCCCCTGCCATTGGGGTGGCCGCAGCCATGGGGCTCTCCTTGGGTGCCAGTAGAATCAAATCCCAAAACCGTTCTACTTTCGAGCGCCATTTCTTGCGTATTTGCGAGCAAATGGCCAGAGCCAGGCCCACGGCCAGCAATCTCTTCTGGGCCATCCATTCCATGCAGGAGGTGCTGAAAGAACACCCCAAAGCGGGAGTGGCGGAACTAAAAGACCTTCTGCGAAGGAAGGCGGAAGAACTCCTTTCCGCAGATCAGGCTATTAATCGAGCCATTGGTCGCAATGGCCAGATAATCATACCAGACGGGGCAACTGTGCTCACCCACTGCAACGCTGGCGCCCTGGCCACAGCGGGTTATGGCACCGCCCTTGGGGTAGTGAGGGCTGCCTGGGAGGCAGGGAAAAAGATCCAGGTCCTCGCCGATGAAACCCGTCCTTTTTTGCAAGGCAGCAGGTTAACAGCCTGGGAACTGCAGCAGGATAACATTCCCGTTACCCTGATTACCGACAGTATGGCTGGTTATCTCATGAGTAAAGGGAAAGTTCAGCTCATTGTTGTAGGTGCCGACAGGGTAGCGGCTAACGGAGACGTGGCCAACAAAATAGGCACTTATTCTCTTGCCGTCCTGGCGAAGGAAAACAAGGTGCCATTTTATGTTGCCGCACCCCTGTCGACCGTAGATCTGTCTGTGCCAACCGGGGAGGAAATCCCTATCGAGGAAAGGGACCCTAAAGAGGTGACCCACAGTCTTGGTCAGGCTATAGCCCCCGCCGGGGTCGCCGCCTGGAACCCGGCCTTCGATGTAACTCCTAACCGTTTCATAGAAGGAATCATCACCGAAAAAGATATCGCCCGCAAGCCCTACAAGATAACGCTGAGAGCTTTTAAGCAGGACTGAGCAGGCAGCAGAAGGGGTAAACTAATCCGAGATTCTGAATCACTAGGCACCAGGAACT
>Ga0180438_10010532_pt1 | contig 11327 bp, 13 predicted proteins | sample SS_ome_12_FD_132455 | JGI IMG/M metagenome (GOLD analysis project Ga0180438, IMG submission 132455) | Hypersaline lake sediment archaeal communities from the Salton Sea, California, USA - SS_3_D_2 metaG | ecosystem: Environmental > Aquatic > Non-marine Saline and Alkaline > Hypersaline >...
ATGGGCGATAATGTGCACCGCGGCGGGGGTCGCTATATAAACGGGAGGTGCGAGGGGTGACCGGGAAGGGGTCCAAGGAGAGAAATGTGCATCAGTCCGACATCCTCACCTACGAGGAGCTCGACCGGTTGATCTGCGCCTCGGAGGACCTCGAGGAAACGGCCTTCGTCCTCGTCGGGGTGACCGGAGGCCTCCGCCTCGCGGAGATCCTCGGGCTCCGGAGGTGCGACATCTATGACGATCCGCCGTCGGTCCTCGTCCGGGGGGAGACGGCGAAGAGGGACAAGGAGAGGATCGTGCCCGTGACGCCTGTCACGGTCGCGCTGCTGCGAGGTCTTTCTACGGGTGGGGGAGACGAGGCCCTCATCTTCACGCGGCAGAGGAGGGCCTATCAGGCCCGCATGGAGCGCCTCGGCGAGAGGGCGGGGGTCAAGAGGAAGGTCACCCCGCACATGCTCCGCCACACGGCGGCGACGATGCAGATAGACCTGGGAGTGGACCTCGAGACGGTCCGGGACAACTTGGGCCACGAGTCGATCAAGACGACCCAGGACTACCTCCACCTCAACATCCGCTCACGGTCTAGGAAGTACTTGAACGCTCTGAGGATGGTGTTATGATTAACTTCATTGATCCATCTGATATGGGCGACCTTCGACCTAGACCAGCAGGAGGAGTTGATGTCGAGGGCCCATCCCGACTGGACGCCCCGTCAATGTCGTAACCTGCTCTATTGGCAGAAGAAGGTCCGGGCTGAAATCTAAACGACTACAAGAAAGGAGGAACCTGAAATGAAGAGCCAACCGGTGTTCATGGAGAGGTGGTGGCCCCGCATCTACAAACAGGGGAGCGCCTATGTCATCGACCTACGGTGTCGCTCCACCGTAATCGCAGGGGCTGCATTGATCATCACAGGCGTCTTGGGTCTTGTCGGCGTAATCTGATGGAGTGAGCCCGGGTGACGATGATGGTCAGTAGCGGCACTGGCCCCTCCCTCCACGTGGAGTGCCACCGCGCGGGCCTCCGATGTCACGTCCGGTGCCGTTGCCCGAGCAGGAACTGCCCGAGGATTCGCGAGTGGATCGCCCTGCACGGCCTCGAGGCCCTCCCCCCCGGCCCCCGCGCGCGCCCCGACGTGTACTTCCTTCACTTCCTTCACCTCGGGGCGCCCTCGCCGCGTCGGTGATCTCGCCCCCCGCGGCGCGCCCCGCCGCCCCTCGCGGCGTCCGTGTGTGTGTCCTCGTGGTCTCTTCCCCCCTATGCAACGCGCTCGTGGGACGCGGGACGGTTTTGCGGGCTTCTATATAGAAATCCAGTCGCCTATATAGCGGCGTGCACGCCCGGCCCGTAGCATAAGTAGGTTGCTGCAGCTACTGTCCCAACGAGCCGTACAGCTTCTGATCCCATCGCTGCAGCTTGGACTTGGACCACCCGGTGATGTCCTCGAGGTCCCGGAATGAGTAGCCCAGGTTCCTCCGTAGCTCGAGGTAGACCTTGGCCCTGTCCTTGTCGTCTATGAGTTCCTCGGCCATGTGCTTCTCGACGTAGGCCTTGAGGGCCTTGACCTGCTGGATGGAGATGGGCTCGCGGTTGCCGGCGCTCATGTTGATGCGGATCTCCTCGGCGACGAAGGCGAGGAGCTCGTCGTAGTTGATGTCCACGAGGAACACGCCCCAGACGTCGGTGTCGATGCGGGGCACCGGCAGGTCGATCTCCTCCATCTCCCTGTGGCGCAGGCGCGGCGCCTTGAGCCCCTTGTAGTACTCGGTGCGGCCCTTGGTGGTGATGTCGACGAGTGACTTGTCCTCGGTGGAGGGCTTGAAGACGTAGAGGTCGGCGAAGCCGCGGAGCTCGGTGGGGATGTCCGTCTCGAGCTGGAGTATGGCGACGGTGATGCACCAGAGCTTCCTCTCGATGTGCCAGATGAGCTTCTGCGTCTGGTACTTGTGGGAGGCGGCGCGCGTCCTCATCTGGCCCTGCTGGGTCTCGTCGAACATCCTGACGGTGGACCTGTTGGCGAGCCTGTTGATGCAGATGGCCAGGACGGTGCCCGAGAGGGTCTCGGAGTAGGTGTAGAGGGGCACGCCCTCGGCGTGTCCGAACCTGGTGGGCCCGGGGCCGAGGGGGTGGAGCTGGGAGAAGCCGTCAGCGAACTCGCCGTCCGGGTCGTCGCCCTTGTGCTTGGGGAAGAGGTGGACGTTGCCGACGCCGTACATGCCGGCGCGGAGGCAGTCGGAGAGGATGTACTCGTAGGCGGTGGTTGTCTTGCCCGAGCCTCGGTTGCCCCAGACGATTATTGTCTTGCCGTTCCTGTGGCCCCTAGTGAAGATCGAGGAGCCGTCCTCGTAGAACCTCCCCGCGATGTCCTTGGCCTCGCCTCGCACGAACCGCATCCACATTCCGTGTCCCTGGAGTGGGGCGCCCATGACCTCGTTGAGGCCGAGGAGGCACCGCCTCTTGATCTCCCGTTGCATCCCGTAGGAGTTGAGGGTCTTGCCGTCGAGTGTGAACTTGTCCTCGGGTCCCCCGTTGATCCTGGCGCCCGCGCGGCGGTAGTCGAAGACGCGGTTGAGGGTGGGCTCGAGGGCCTTGGCGTTGGGGAAGCAGCAGGTGGCGAGCCACTCGACCTCGTCCCAGCTCCACCACTCGGGGTGGTTGAGGTAGTCTCGGGCCTCTTGGGCGAACCTCTGGGCGCCGACGGCGTCGGCCTCGATGGCGCGCTTGGCGAGCTTCCCTCCCCTCCCGACGCTGGTGGCCCTCAATACTTGCCCACCCCCTCGTCCATCTTCTGCTCGGGGGTCCCTCCGACGCGGTAGTCCATGGATATGATGCTCTTCTCGAGGCACATGGCCGAGAGCTGGGCGATGGCGGTCTCCTGTGCGTTGAGTACGACGTTGGTCCACTCCCACTGCATCGACTTGGTGGCCACCTCGTACTCTCTGCCGCGGACGTTCTTGACGTAGTGGTCGTACTTCATCTGGTAGTGCTCGTCGGGCGTGCCTATCTCGGAGATCTTCTCCTGGACCTTGAACTTGATGTCCGTGCCGGCCTTGATGTCCTTGGCCCTCTCCCTCTCCTCATCTTCGAACTTGTCGGACGCGAGGATCCACGAGAGCAGGAGGACGATCAGGCCACGGCCCCTGCGGACCATCTCGTTCTCGTCATCGCTCAAGTACCACCGATCGAACATCAGGTCGTAGGTGTACCTCCGGTCTATGTCGCGCGGCTCGAGGGGATTGATGCCGGGCCCTGCGAGCGGCCTTCGCGGTCTCGTGTGGGGCTGTTCCTCGTCTTCTCTCATCACTCGTCCTCCTCGCGTCCGAGCAGGCGCTGCTTGATGCCCTTGGGCTCCTCGGCCTCATCGTATCTCATCGAGAACCTCATGATCACCTTGTGCTGCCGATTGACGACCTGGAGCGCGGCCTCGTGGGCCTCGTCGAGCTCGTTTATTGTCTCGTCCTTGCGCTGGAGCTCGTCCTGGAGCTTGTCTATGTCGGGGGCGCCCCTGCGCCATCCGTCGGGGACCTTGTCGTCGGTCCTGGGCAGGAGCCCGTAGGCTATGGTCCCTCGGGGGTCGAAGAGCCTGTCCTGCCTGAGCCTCGCGAGGACGTGTGCGGGGAGCTCCATGGGACGCACGGTCCTGCAGTCGGTGATGCAGTAGAGCTGCCCGTTGAGGTCGAGGACCTGGTCGGCGGGCGCTATGAGCCACCCGGCCTTCTTGCCCCCGCTGAGGATGACACCGCCGACGTTGCCGCCCCCCAGGGGTACTGCGACGAGCTCCGGGTAGTTGCCCGCCGCGGGTATGTGGAATGCCACGCCACCGTGGGCGGTGGAGGAGTGCCCAGAGGGCCACGTGACGGCGAAGCCTCCCTTGTGTGCCATGGCGGCGAAGTAGGCGACGAAGCACAGGCTGGCGTAGGCTAGGGGCCCGAACAGCCATCCAGGCATGTCCACGTTGTTGGACCTCACGGGCGACAGCCAGAAAACCACCCCCCACATGATGCCAATCACAATCGTCCAGAAGCCGAAGGTCTTGAGGTTCATTGCTCGACCCTCCTTTTCTTGACCACCCTCAGAGGCCTCACCCGCGGCCCCCCTCTCGACCCGAGGTCTTCGCCGGCGGTGTGCAGGAGGGGATGCGGGTGGTCCCTCCACTCGGTGACGTGGACTAGTCTGTCGCATGTCCCGCACCAAGCGGACAGTCCCTGCGCTGGCTCCCTGGGCGGTGGCGTGCGCTCCATCTGCTCCTTGCCGTAGGAGTAGACGTTTGTGCCGTCGGGGTGCTTTAGGAGGGCCTCGAGGCCGCGCTTGCCCTTGGCCACGCCCTTGCCTATGTGCTTTCTCCAGGCCTCGGGCCCGAGGTAGAAGATGACGATAAGTGCGAGCGTGTTGACAACGGCGCCGAAGATCCTCCACCTGGTCTCGTAGTCGTTCTGTCGCAGCGCTAGCTGTGCCCACTCCTCGGCGAGCCCGTCGCGGTCCCGGAGCTCCTGCATCTCCTGCTCGTGGAGCTGCAGGGTCTTGAGGGCGAAGTCGAGAGGGTCGTACACGAGCTGCACGTCGACGTACGCCTTCGGCTCGCCGTAGTGCTCTAGTGCGATCCGATACCATCCCGCCGGCATGTCGAGCCTCGTCTGCCAGGTGGCCTCGGTGCCCCTGGTGGAGTTCGTCCTCACGTAGAGCTGGTGGACCCTCACGCCCTGCCTGGTGATCTCGATGTTGGCGTACTCGCCGATGTACACCGACTGGACCTCGATCACGACGAGGTCCCCGAGGTAGGGGTAGCGGTTGTCGACATCGATGGCCCACTCGGGCGGTGGTGGATCCTCGGGTTGCTCTGCGGCGGCCACCGTTCCGGTGGTGGCCACCAGTGCCAGCGTTAGGAGTGCTATGGCGGCTGCTCTCAATTACTCACCTCAGTAGGGCGTAGAAGGACCTGATGTTACCGGCCTGTCCCTCTCGGAGCATGGTCTCGTCCATGAAAGCCTTCATTTCCCAGAGCGTCTGGTTGTAGATGTAGACCCACTCGTAGTTGAACGGTCCGGGTGGTGGCTGTCTCGTGGGCTCCAGTGGCCGGAAGGCGTCCCTCCACGTGCCCGCGATGATGGCCGCCTCAAGCTCCCGCAGGGGGATGTCTACGCGCCTGACGTCGCGGATTATCCTCGCCTCCGCCAGGATGTCCCTCCTCCTCGCCTGGATTGGCTGAGGAAGCTTGATCCGCAGGCGCTTAAGGCCGTTCTCTGCGCACCGCTCAAGGTTGAGGTTGCATCCCACGCCCATCGAAGGCGACTCGGAGGTTGGGCGCGATATAGTTTTTCCGTCGAATTTAAATACCATATATATTTTTTCGTAGAGTCTCCCCAAAAATATATAGTCGACAGTCCAATTCTATATTTTCGACCTCCAGGCGGAGGGGTGAACACATGTTGGACACCGGTGCATCATTCTATGGATATAGTGCCGCCATGATCGGCTTCATAGGGCTGATCATGGTGCTGGTGAGCCTGTACGCGAAGAAGGCCGTGACGCCGAAGCAGGCGTCCATCCTGAAGGTTGTTGGAGCGGCGACCATGATCCTCGCCGCGGCCGTCATGGCGGGCGTGACGTTCCAGTCGGAGACGGCGCAGATCTCAGGGTTGCGCGTCGACGTGTCGGGCAGCGAGGACACGGACCAGACGTTCCTGGCAATCGACAACGGCGACAACAAGGTGACGTGGAACGTCCACTTCAACTACACCGGGGACGGGAGCTTCCTCAACAACACGAACACGGCCACGATGAACTTCACATTGACCAGGCTGGACTCCTCGAGCAAGGACCACGTGGTGGAGTGCTCCGTTTCGGACAAGGGCAGCGTCGTCGACGAGGCCACCGGCAACAGCTACTACCTGGTCAACAAGGGCAGTGACTGGAACATCAACTGGACGAAGGCCGGCTCCACGGAGGGCGACGTGGTCTCGACCACTGGCGACAGCCAGACCCTCAAGCTCGAGTCGGGCGGCAGCGCCTGGACGACGCTGACCATCGTCCTGAGGGCGGACGCCATCGACGCGATGCCCCTCTACGAGGCCGAGTACTTCTACCTCGACTTCGCCGGCCAGACGTGGACGGTCGTTGTAACGGTCATCAACTACGCTGGAACCCCTCCCACGGTGTAGTCGGTGACGTGGTGATCCGGGAGGCCCCGGGGCGGGCCTAAAGCAGGCCCCCGGCTGCTCGGGGGCGTGCATCCCACGCCTTGCCCCGGGGCCCGACTCGGGAGGATGCGAGCATGGAGACGGCCACCGAGGGGAGGGAGAGCAACGCGCAGGCACTGTTGATAGGCCTGCCTCTTTTTCCCCTGCTCGTCTTGGCGCAGCTGTTCCTCTTCGTCACGGGCGCCTACCTCTTCGGCCCGGAGTGGTCCTCCGACGGCGCCCTGCTGTACATCGCGATGGTGCTGGGGGCCCTGGCGCTCGCCCAGTACGCCCTGGGCGCCGTGCCCGAGGAGCGCCGTGCAGCCTACCGGGCTCGGTTGGTGCCCACGGCGCCGGTCCTCGAGGGCGCGGCCCAATGGTGGGCCGGCTTCCTCGTCACCTACGCCGTTGTGCTGGTGCTGTTCGAGCTGGTGATGGGCTACGACTGGCCCGCCATCGCGCCGACGACTGCGCTGGTGATGGTGTACTTCACCGTGTTCTTCGTGGCGCCCTCGGAAGAGCTGCTTTTCCGCGGTGTGCTCCCGAACCTCCACGTGGAGCGCTACGTGCTGGGCGTGCCGGTGCTGCTGGTGGCGTCGCAGGCGGTGTTCGCGCTGTTCCACATGGCCGCCTATGGCGGCCTGGGCGTCTCGATGTTCGTGACATTCGGCCTGGGGATGGTGTGGGTCTTCGCGGCCCGACGCCTCTCCCTTTACGCGACGATGGGCTCCCACGCGGCCTACAACCTGTGCGTGTTGGGGGTCCTGACCGGAGGTGTATAGAGAATGCCATGCAACCCTGGGAACCCGCTGACTGCCATGGGGCTGCTCCTCTTTGCGGCCCTGGCCCTCATTCTGGTCCTCTTCCTCGGCCTGTGCGTGATGGCGCTTTTCGCGCCCGTGATACTGCTCCTCGCCGGCCTGTTCGTGCTGGTGGCGGGGCCGAAGGTGGGCCTTGGGGGCCCCGTGAGGCTCGTGGCGGGTTTCGGACTGATAGTGATCGGAGCCCTGTGGCTCGGACTGACGTGGTGAATAATATGAGAAGGAAGATGAAGCCCCTTCGTGGGGACGACTCAGCTTTGAGCACGTGGATCATCATCACCGCCATCCTCGTCGTGGTGGCCGTGGTGGTGGTGGCCTATGTGGTCCTGGCGGAGCCGAGCGACTACATGAACCAGCCTGACGAGGACACGAAGTGGACCCTCGACGTGACCTACAAGTTCAAGTTCCGGAACATGCCCGGCGGATGGATTGCACCCGAGAGCGACAAGGTCTTCAGGGTCGAGGTGAGCGACTACGACCATGACAAGAACTACAACAAGTACGATCTGTTCGGCCCTGGCTCTGTACTCGACACGATGTGGTTCCAGAAGGAGAACGAGTTCAGGTTCATCCTGGAGCTCAAGGTCACGGGTCCGCACCAGTTCTCCGAGAAGGAGGAGTGGGTCCAGGACATCGACATCGGCGAGTTCTCGAAGCAGTCGGTGAGCTTCGGCACGAAGTACGTCTTCCTCGAGCACCCGGGGAGGTACACGGTGAAGGCGACCCTCTCGGTGAAGGCCTCGAAGGAGCACGCTTGGCTCGACGAGGTCGACGGGGTCATCTGGTCGGACACCAAGGTGAGGGAGGTGGGCCCGTGAGACCTGTATGGATAGCGGTGCTGATCGTGGTGCTCCTCGCGGGCTTCATGATCTACTCGGTGTGGGCGAAGGACACGGTGGACGTTAAGGCCGGCTCCTACGGGACGGTGCGCGGCGAGATCGAGGTGCACTACACCGACGGGACGTCGAAGACCATCACGAAGATAAGGACGGCGGAGTACAAGCCCTCCCGCGTCCAGCACAACGACACGAAGGTGTCGAAGTTCACCTTCTCGGCGGCCTACAAGCCCGACCGGGACATCGGTGACGACGTCCGCGTCCTCTGTGACAAGGCCGACCCGGTGCATATGACGACGTTGAAGGTCACTGCGAGGTCCAAGGGGGCGAAGTCGGAGATCTCCGAGTTCCCCCTCTCGCTCACGGTGAGGGACACGCACCTCAGGCTCGAGACGGGCGACTACAGCTCCATCTGGGCGGACGTCGAGATCACGGCTCGGCAGCTGGAGGCGGCACACGAGATCTGGGTGACGGGCACCAACTACCTGGTGTTCGAGGCGGTGTTCTGGGTGAACCTGGAGCGCGACTCGTCCGAGGTGGAGTGCTTCTCGGTGGAGTTCTCGGTGCCGTTCTCGGTGCTGCAGGCCTTCCCGGCAGGCTCCTATGACGGCGACAAGAGCGCGGGGGACAAGGACACGGGCAACGCCGGCACCGACCCGACGAGCCCCTCAGGCTTCTCGAACTGGGTGCTGGGCAAGAACGTGCAGTTCGACCAGACGGTGGAGACGAAGTTCCGGACCTTCGGCTCGGACACGTCCCCGACGGCCCCCTGGAGGGGCCTTGGGTGAGGTGGTGGGTTGGTGGACGTCAGGATTTCCGTCTACGTGTTGATCATCATCGTCTCGACGGTGGCCGGCTACTACATCGCCGAGGGGACCACGGAGCTCCTGGAGGGCTACGAACTCGACGCGTGGACGATGATCGGGGTGGGCATCATCATCGCCCTGGGGGCCCTGACCCTCGTCCACAGGCACTCCGCGAAGGTCACCATCCCCCTGATCGTGGGCATCGCGCTGGGCTGTCTTGCCATCGGCTATATGACATGAAGGAGGCCTCTATCATGAGCGGACGCGGGGAACAGGGCTGTAGCATCGTGCGCTCCAGCCTGGCCCTTGCGGTCGCTGTTCTACTTCTAACATGCTCCCATCCGGGACCCGGGGTCGCTTCTGGCGAGGGCGACCCCGGGTCCGAACCCAACGACGGCGTCTTCGGAGGCCCCACCCGGGGCCGTGCCCCTTGGACCGGCAGGACCTCCTCGGTGGGGCCCACGGTCTTGAGGAGGGACCTCGAGGCCGTCGACGATCCCGACCACCCCGCCCACGGCAACTATTCGTGGGGGAGGGAGAGCTGGATCTACAACATCTGGTTCGCCAACAACACCTCGACCGAGTGGACCGTGTCGATATGCTACAACGCCTCGAACAGGGACCCCTCGAACCAGAGCATCAGGTTCCGTCCCTTCGCCATCGGGTGGATGGACAAGGAGCTGAAGTACAAGAAGCTCGAGGAGATCCGGAACGTCACTCCTACGGTGGACGGCTCTTCCATCAGGTACAACGGCGCCTTCGAGGGCGTGGACATCGAGTACGTCTGCGAGGAGGCCGAGGTCAAGGAGTACATCTACCTCTCGAACACGACCAGGGCCTTCCTTGAGGACAACGACTACAAGGACAAGGGCCTGAAGAAGGACGACACCTACCTCGTCGTGTCCCACGTCATCGACTGGGGGAAGCTGGACAAGTACGACGGGGACAAGAAGGCGGACGGGGAGGTCAACTTCACGTTCTCCGAGCTCTCGTTCAAGGACCTTGCCAACAAGACGAAGTGCACACTCACGAGGAACGTGGCGTACACCAACGGTTCCTCCGACATCGTCAACATGAGCCTCAGGGTCCACAAGTCCGACAAGCTGTGGCACGTGGTGCAGGGGCTGTCCGCCTCGGACCTCGAGGGCATTAGCTGGCCCGTCGTCGTCGACCCCAGTGTGATCATAGCCTCCGAGTCTGGCGTGTTCACGGACGCGAGGGTGCTGGCCTACTCCTCCAACGGCACCCTCTACGCCGCCTACTCCGACGGCGACAACATCCACGTGGTGGAGAGCTCCGACGACGGCCTGACGTGGGGCGGCGACCAGGTCATATACACCCAGGCCTCGGCGCTCATGAGGCAGTGCAGCCTCTGTGTCGACGTCAACGACAACATCCACGTCGCGTGGAAGATCCAGACGTCCGCGACGGCGGGTCACAAGGTCTTCTGGGCGGGCAACTCGACCTGGAGCGGCCTCACGTACATACGCGACGACATCGGCAACTACCAGGCTCTCGTTCCCGACAACAACGGCAGCGTCTACGCGTTCTTCGCCGAGCACCCTCCAGGTGGCTACGACGCCATGAAGGTGCGGAGGTGGAACGGAACCGGTTGGGAGGCGGAGGTGGTGATCCGCGAGGCGGTGGGGACCAGCTCCGAGCAGAAGCCCGACGCGGTGGTCCACGACAACGGGACCGTGAGGGTCGTGTGGCAGGGCTGGACCGGCTCGAGGTGGGCCATCTACTACTCCTACTCCCTGGACGAGGGGGCCACCTGGTCGACGCCCGCTGCCATCGACACCGACTCTACTTTCAGCACGAACCCCTCCATCTGCCTCGACGAGTCGGACAACGTCCACGTAACTTGGCAGGGCAAGAACTCGTCCCACGTCCAGACGCAGGCGGTGTACATCCGCTACGACGGCAGCAGCTGGTCGACGCCCCACTACCTGACCGACGTGAGCGACACCCCCCACCAGGACGTGACCGTCACCCACGACTATGACACGCTGTACGCGACCTGGACGGACGGCGGCTCGGGCGGCTCTTCCAACCACCAGCTCGTGATGAGGATGTCGACGGACTGGGGAGACACCTGGACCTCCAAGGCCGTCCTGATAGACCGGACGAACCAGACGAGGTATCCCAGGACCCTCTACTACGAGTACCCCGAGGGCTGCGGCAACGTGCCGATGACCGGCTTCGCGCTTGCATTCGTGGACAACCAGGCGGTGGACCCCCACTTCGCCTTCTACTACTCCAACGACTTCCAGCAGGGTGCCCTCGTGATCTTCGACGAGCATCCCCAGCACCTCGGCACTTGGGGCCTCCAGCCCTGGTGCCACGTCGCGGTCGAGCACGAGGACGGGCTCCCCTTCAACGTGGCGTTCCTTGAGAACTCCACCGGTGCCTGGGTCCAGAGGCAGGTGAACGCCACCGCGACCAACGGCACCTTCTGGTGGCAGTACTCCCTTGCCGCGGCGAACAACACCACGTACTACTGGAAGGTCGTTGCGAGCAACGCCACGTACTCGACCTCCAAGGTCTTCAGGTTCACGACGGGGTTGGGCGCCAACAGCACCGGCAGCCCCATAGTCACCGGGCAGCTCTTCCGCTGGGTCGACGGTCACGTTGTGGAGACGCACGACCTCGTGAACGACACGTACTCGGTGCTGTTCAGGCCCTACC